>Ga0070737_10001853_pt1 | contig 27981 bp, 16 predicted proteins | sample Coa_R1_10_FD_66438 | JGI IMG/M metagenome (GOLD analysis project Ga0070737, IMG submission 66438) | Surface soil microbial communities from Centralia Pennsylvania, which are recovering from an underground coalmine fire - Coalmine... | ecosystem: Environmental > Terrestrial > Soil > Unclassified... | reverse complement strand
TTAAGTAACTGATCAGAAGTTCTGACCGATAAGTAACCTGGAAGGATTTCAGAAATCTTCCGGGAAGAAAACCAGAAAAACCGGCAAGGTTTCAAGGAAAGGGTAGAAAACCTGGCGCTTATGCAGGTTTTTGGAGAAAGTTACACATAAATATGGAATAAAGAGTAACAATCTAATTATCAGTATTGCTGCTTGATTGCTTATTACCTTTATATTTTCTAAAGATTCTTCGATCTCTCAACTTCGCCCATATAGTATGCAGCATCTTTACTTCTTCATTACTCAAACCCAAGCCACGTTTGAGAAGCACTTCATCTGTTCTTGCCAGTACGGCTTCTACACCATTTGTTCTCAGAAGCCTGTCAAAATCAGCCAGATCGAGTTCCTCAGCCCCCACAAGAGGCAAAGGAAGCCTTTCAGCCTCACTCGGCTCAAAAGTGAGAACTCCCCCTCCGTACCCTCTCCCTGTCACCTCAGCAAACGCGAAGGTAAGCACATTCATAAAGGCAGCAACGACATGTCTGTTATCCAATGGACCGCAAAAACGTACTCGGTGGATGGTGTCTGTACATGTAGCTTCCGCTTGATTCAAAATAAGTTTCGGGTATCCATGTATCTGTCTGAGCATAAATGCCTCTGGATTCCAGACAGAAGGAACAACATACCAAGGAGTGCGAATGCTGCACTTATATCCTTTATGGTAGTTGGCCTCCTCTCCTTTCAATACATATGCTCTGAGAGGATCTGGCAAGGCCTCACGAGGAACGTTTGGAGCCATAAGTAGATAGGTAGGAACTTGATCAGTTGTATTTTCCTTCCAATCTTGTTCAAGAAATAACACCCCTTTGAGATGGCCTGATCGGCTTACTATCTTTCGCGTAAACGGTTCAAGACCCGCCTCTCTTACCTGCTTCTCGTTTAAAATAAAGAATTTGTTCTCGCCAGTGACAACCCCGACATCTACCTTTATGACCTGCCCAGATAATGTAATACTTGGATGGGATTTAAGGGATCTCAAGAGCAATATCTCATCAGCATCGAGAAAATACTGGGTCCATTTTTCCTTGGAGTGATCCATTGGTTTGAAGTCACTCTCAGCAAACTCTGGATGGTTATGGTTAACCAGTTCCTCAGCGTCCTCAAGCTCAAAGGTTCTAATACCGCGTACTTGATGGTTATTCTTTTCGCAGAGCAGGAGAACCACCTCCTGCTGAATATCATCAAATACCAGCTTCTTAAAAGTGACTATTGTTATCTGATCATAAAAATCACTTAAAAATTGCCTGGTTTCCGCAGCGTAGTTCACCTGGAATAATTCAGCAGGAATGACCATTGCCAATCGGCCATGTTCCTTCAAGAGAAGAGTTCCCGCAATCAGGAAAGGCAACCATGCGTTTAGCAAACGTGTAGGATGCAGTCCTACTTGTTGCATAATTTCGCAGGCAATATTACGGGATGCTTCAGGAAAGTTCTGATAACGGATAAAGGGCGGATTGCCAATAATAACGTCAAACTTGCGAGCTTCAGAGGTGACAAGACTCATGAAGCGCTGCTCAAAGAGTTGGTTCTTACAGTGAGCAAAGAAATCTCCAACATGAATGGTATCTTCATGCGGCGAAATACCTAGCGCCTTCATACGTTCCGCTGTTCTCGCTGCCTCGTCTGGATCAATCTCAACTCCGTGAATGAGTTGTGCAATAGCTTCTCTTCTGGCCCCCCTTGCCAGGAGAGCCTCAATAGAGGCTTCTACAAGAGAACCATCCCCACAGCTTGGCTCCAGTACTTTGGTGTCTGCTGCCTGGATGGCCCATTGAGCAAGAAAATCTGCAATGGGCTTAGGCGTGTAATAGCCCCCCCGGAGTTTTTGATATGTAGGCGCTAGTTTCACATTCATGAACCTTTCTCGCTAGAATCCAAAGCTTCGTTCATTTTTTTCAGATCCTCTACCAGCCGCAAGTCATCCTCTCCAATTCCATAAAGCTCTGTGATAAGGTCATTAATTTGTTTCTTGAGGAGATGTGATTGACGCTCCAAAGGTATTCTGACCTTTGGAAGCTTTGCTCCTGAGAGCTTAGCCGTGACCGTTATGAGTTGTTGAACAAGTGCTATAATCCTCTCATACTTTTCGCAGTCGCTCTTGTTCTCGAAGTCAATCGCTCGAATAGGGATATCCGCAATGAACTGTTTGCCACGGGAACTATAATCACCCCTGACTCGTACTGAGCCTGAGTAAATCATCGCCTCGAAGACAGGGTGATGTAAAATGGCCTGAGCATAGAAAAGGGAATAGTTAAAGGTAGGCTCCTGCCTTAAAGCATAGTACGGACCATTGCCACCTCCTGTAAAGAGGATATTTCCATTATCATAGGCGTAACGAGCGCCGAGTGAAAGCGTTGACCAGATAAGCTTAGGCTGACCATCGAATTTTGTCAGGCTCTGTGATCGACCATATCGATACCACGTATCAGGCGTGTACCCCTGCACACTCTTTCTCGTAGATCGATCCCTATCAGGAGCATTGGGATCAAGGCGATTTTTATACGCATTCAGGTAGCGCCAACATTCCGGGAACCGACTCTGCATCTCATCCTGAGTATATAAAAAGGCCCTCTCTTCCTCCCTTCCATTTTTCAGTGATACCGTCTTTATGTAATAAGGAAATATAATGTAGGCATTCGGCGTTGGCGTCGTAAAGCCTGGGATGGGAGCATCGTAGAGGCAAGGACGCAAGATGGCTTTTTCTATTGTCCATAGCCTTTTGCTAATTTTATCTCTAAATGTTACATTGGTTGCTGTTTCCTGTTCAGGCGAGAAGATATATACTTTATCGTCGCTTGTTTGTAATCCAACAAAAATATCGTAGACATTTCCGAGCCGAAGCGGATGCTGAGTTTGAAGGCGCTCAAAAAAATCATCTACTTCTGGGGGAACTAGGCGCCAAGGTGCTGACCCAAAATCACTGGGATCATAAGACGCATTTCTCGGAACGGCCCCATAGCGCCATTTTTGTAGGTTAGTGACGTACTCCACGAGAACCTGGTTAGAAACAGCTTTTCTGAGTATGAGGATACAGGTATAGGTGGTTGTCTGACCAGCAAATACCTGCTGCACACCAAAATCGATAACCTCAGAAAGATAGCCGTGCGACGTAATCAGTTGTCGCAATGATGTACCAGCTTTTGTCTTAAAAAACTTATTGGGCACGATGTAGCCAAGAGAGCCTGATGGTTTAAGCAAGCTCAGACTTTTCTCAATGAAGAGGGCATATTTATCGAAATTATCGCTCTTAGCAGTCGTATATGGTGAGAATGGACTCTTATAGTACTGGACCTCATCGGGGGAATATTTCACCATATTTTGCGTGCGAATGTATGGTGGATTTCCAATAATCACATCAAAACCACCGCTGCCCATTACCTGGGAAAATGATTGCCTCCAGTCGAAAGGAGAAACTTTCGAGAATCTCTCCGAAGAGGCACTAATATCTGGATCGAATTGCTGGTAGGTATCTAGATCGACCAAGCTATTGCCCCATTGGATGTTCTCAGATAAGTTCGGGAGCGCTCGCGTCCTATATCTATCCAGATGTGCTTTGACAGAAGCCGCTGTTTCGTTCTCCAGGACTTTGAGGAACAAGCTAAACTGTGAAACTTCTATTGCTTGTAAATCCAAATCTACGCCGTAAATGTTATTTAACAAAATACGCTGTTTTTCGTATAACGTAAGATACCAGTTCCCGCCAGCCCCCTCATAGATGCGATCACGATATTTCTCAGCGCCATCCTTCAAATACCACTCAAGATGATAATTGAGGAGATACTCGTAGGCAGCCAGTAAAAAGGTTCCAGAACCGCAGGCAATATCTGCAACCCTCAGATGAGAGAGTTCTGCTGGCGTCTTGTCTCGGCATACAGGCCCCAAGGTCCTTTGCACAATCGTATCAACGATATACTTTGGAGAAGCTACCACACCGCTCGACTCGACAACTTCGGGCTTTTCAACAATCTTAATCCGTGCTCCTGCTACTAACTGCACTTCTTTCCCAAGAAAGATTTCATAGATCTCGCTAATCACATCTGCCTCTACCACAGTGAAGGCATAAGGGCTTTCAGGAAAGTAGAGTTCTCGAAATACCTGTATCAGTACGTCATCACTTATTTGTATATTCAGTGAAAGCTCATCTTCAATAAAATTGAAAAGCCCGGCATTGTACCGTTGATCCGCGCTCATGAACAGTTTTTTCAGATCTTGATAAGATTGGACATTCTTGAGCGACTCATACTTCTCTAGATCGCGATCTTCACACACTCGGAGAAAAATAATTCGGTTGAGAAGGCGTTGGAGCAAGAAGTTGATTTCATCCTGATTTAAGGTCCTGTTGTTGACAATTAAATCTTCGGCAAAACTCTTTCTCCATCGCTCAATTTGATTGAGGAAGAACTCATCAAAAGGTTCAGTTCCTGTCCGTGCTCGATCAACGGAAAAGATACTGTCGAATCTCCCTGAGTAGACAACCTCACGAGAAAGTTGGTCATAAATCTCGTCAAACTTTTCTGCATACTCGGTGTAGCTATAGACCTTGATCCTTGCAACGGAGGCATTATCTGTGGGTAAAGGACGGCTACTACAATCATAAATAGCCAATTTGTCAAAATTTGTAAGAAGAGAAATCGGCATTTGTGCATTCCATCCGTAACGCCGGACTTGAAATGCGGATCTGTCACTCGTTGCAATAGCCACAGAGGGCTTCTTTGCCTCAAGAAAAAATTTTCTCTCACCCCCAAGGCGAAACGCATAATCAGGCTTTTTACTTGCTGATCCCTCATCATCAATCACTACAATATCTTCATGTACCACCTCTCGCAGGTGTTGAGGTGCGCCTTTCTTATTCTCAACATCCCAGCCAAGGGCTTCTAAGAAAGGATTGAGGAAATCTACACGTAGGAGGGTCTCATTATACGTTGAGCGCACATATTCTGCTCGTTTCTCGCCGAATTTCTTCACCAGCTCTCTTACAGTTTCTCTTCCCTGATCTCGTATGTCCATCCTAGCCTACGCCTCCTCATTGTAGTCATTTGGCCTACATTGTACTACACCCCTTCGTAAACCACTAGAAGCCAATTTCTCCTACTTCAACTTCATAGGATCAGCATCTTTCGGAAATTTCTGCTATTTAAGGAGGAGATGTAAACAGGGAGTCACAGTATTTTAGTACACTGTTACGCACCTCATTTGCAACACTGTCCTTCTCTCAAACGGCAAGACCCATCTCAGGAATCTGGCAACGGTGATAGGTCTTCATGTCCATCCTCTCGTTTGACCCATCAGTTGTGCGGTGACCTATCTCTCAGGAGGAAAGAGGTGACGAGGCTTTTTGGATGTCGCGTTGCTCTCGGCGAGGCTGGCGTGCAGTAACGAGCGTGCGGTCCAGCGTGAGACCTCCTCTGCTGCTGCCAGATCAAGCCCACGAATGTCGCGCAGCACCAGGAAGGCCTCGATCCCGATACACAGCGCTAACCCTGACACCAGGCGCTCAAAGCTCCTTTCATCCAACCGGGTACGTATTGGGGAGAGAGCCATTTCGATATAATCGATGCGCCGGTAGCCCCGTCGTGGCGGCTCCGCTTCCGCTGTATCAGCCGTGCGCTCATCGCGACTGCGATCCACCGTCAGACGGATCATGGTGCGCATGAGGAGCTCGGTTTTCTGAAGCTCCTCATACATCACTCGCACGAGGGTATCCAGCCGCGCCTCGACATCGTGCGCCACTTCCGGCGACTCGAGGGCGCGCTCGAACACTGGTCGTAATCCTTCGAGCTGGGCTTCGGTGAGCAATTGCTCCTGTGTGGGAAAATAGCGGTAGGCCGTGCGGCGCGAGACATCGGCGGCATCGGCGGCATCGGCGACTGATGGAATCTTTCCCTGTTGGATCAAGTCCCTGGCAGCCGTGAGGATGGCAGCACGTGTCCGACGTTTTTGCTTGTATCTTCCATCCTGGATGGGTTCCTGGTTCATGCATCTCCCCCTTGACTTTCGAGTTTCTTTCGATTATTATACTCTCATGACATGGTGACACTCAAGTAGCATTATGACATGAATGTGTCAAAACAGGAAGTGAGTCCTGGTGTTCGTCTGACCGCGAGCGCGTTGGTTACAGGAACTCAGCGCGAGTCGCGCTGCTGGTTTACATGAGACAGAAAGGATGCATCCATGGCAACACACCCCACGTCGGTCCACCCCTACATCTTACAGGCCAATGAGGGCGAGGCGATCTGGTATACGACCACCCGCATGACGCTCAAAGCAACCAGCGAGTCAACTGGCGGCGCCCTGAGTTTGGTCGAGGTCCTGGCGGCACCGGAGACTGCGCCGCCATGGCACATCCACCACCGCGATAGCGAGATGTTCTATATCCTGGAAGGATCGTTTCTCTTCAAATGCGGCGATGAGCAGTTTGAAGCAGGAAAGGGCTCGTTCGTCTTCCTGCCCGGCGGCATCCCCCACAGCTTCAAGGTTGTCAGTCAGGCGCCCGCCAGGTTCCTGGTCCTGGGCATCCCCGCTGGTCTCGACCGCTACTTCGTGGATTCCGGGACGCCAGCGCTGGAGGAGGGGCTCCGTCCACAGCCCATTGATCCTCAACAGCTGACTGCCATCGCGGCTCGACACGGGATAGAGATCCTGGGGCCACCACCTTTCTAAATGCAGTCCTGAAAAATCAGGTTCCTCCCGCGTCTAGCAGTGGGAAGCAAGAGTTCCCCACGAGCTTTTTTTCAAGAAAGGAAGGTCTGACCAATGAGTAATGGACAAGCATGTTCCTTCGACGACGACTTTGTTACCCAATTGAATAATGACCTGGAGCAGACCCCAAACCAGGACGCTAGAACACGCATAACGATGCTACTGAATCGGGAAAGAAAGTTCCAGAATGAATGCCATCGAGCGGGCGCTGTGACGACTCTGCCAACGGGAGTCTGGAATGGGCATTTTAACGGCTTTCCCGTCACCATGACGTTGCACTTTGTGACCAGTTCCGGGCAAGTGATTGGCGAAATCGACGAGCAAAGCACTGGTGTGTTTGCTATCACCAATGGGGCTTGGGATGCCACCCAGGGACAGCTGACCTTCACTCGCCAGCTTCCTGACGTGCCGAATGAGCCATTCCAGAACTATATAGGCTACTTGTTTACTGGTCCTGAGTCGGGGCAGACGCCCACCCTGGCGGGAACGCTTACCCGTCCAGATGGATCCCAGGCCGGCTGGTATGCGACCTATGCGCCGGGAAGCTTTCCGCAGAGCCTGCCAGGAGAATAAGTCAGCATCAGAGGACACATTCCTCCCACTCTTGCGGATGTTCAGGCGAACGCCCGGCCAGCCTCGTGTAATCCCAGGCTTCACTGGCTCTCCCTCCCGGATGTCGTGATTCGGAAAGAGAGCGAGCAAGTGAAAGCCTGGTGAAAGCCTCTAGAGGAGGTGATTGTGCATGGTGACGTTGCCACCTGTAGGAATGCCAAAAACACCAGACCACCATTGGCCACGCCAGACACCACAAGCACGCCAGACCGCTCGGCGAGAGATTGTGCAGCGGGGAGCGCACGGAATGACCGCACGAGAAGCGCGCTTAAGCAGCCCGATCTCGATGCATCGCACCACGGTGTATCGCCTCCTCAAGCGTGTGGAGCGCGAAGGCGAACAGGCATTGGCTGAGCGGCGCCACGGCCATCCCTCGAAGCTTTGGGGAGAGGTGTTCACCTTTGTGCTGGATTACTGCCAAAACCACGCGTCGGCCGCCAGCCGCGAGGTCCAACGGCAGGTTTCTGATCGCTTTGGGATCACGGTGAGTATCAGCCAACTCAACCGCGTGCGCGCCGCAAACGGGCGGAGCCGAAAGAACCTGCCGCGAGAAAAAAAAGCCGCAAACGGGCCTCGCCATTGCATCTGGATCTCATGAACAGGCGGGTAGCTTGCTCTTGTTGGCAGCAGCCACCGAGACCGGCCTGCTCACGCAGTTGGAGCAGGCTCTGCCACCTCCCCCTACCCCACCAGAGCCGCCATGCCTTCCTCTAGCAGGCAGTGCCTCGGTGCGCCGACGCCTGCTGCTGACCCTGCTGTTTTTGGGGGCTGTCGGGCTCTCGCGCACGTGGGATCTGCGTGGATACACGGCGGATGGACTGGCCCTGCTCACCGGACGCACGCACGCCTATGGCTATCGCTACACAGAAATGTTTTTGTCGCAGGTGGGCCGCGCTGATGGCGCAGAACGATTCACGGATGCCCTCGCGTGCTGGGCCACCCAGCTCTGGCATTCGACTGAGAACCCAGAAGGAGCCGAGCACTCGCATGCGTTGACTTGTTATGTGGATGGGCATCGCAAACCCGTTTACAGTGACGTGCTCCTCCCACGCGGACTGATCGGGCGTCTGGGTGTGGTCCTGAGCTGCCGAGCGCTGCTGTTACTGCACGACGAGCAAGGCCACCCTCTGTTTGTCACTACCCATCGAGGAGACCAGCATCTCACTGTGGGGGTCCCCACATTTCTGGAGCGCTATGGGCTGCAGGCGCAGACCAGCCATGTCGCCCGGATGATTGTGGATCGGGAAGGCATGGCTACCGAATTCCTTGCCAGCCTGCATGCAGAGGGACACCATGTGGTGACCATCTTGCAGACCAATCAATATCGTGATCTCTCCTCATTCACCGATGTTGGCACCTTTGTGCCTTTGAGCACGGATACCCACGGACAGCTCGTCCGCGAAGTGGCTCCCGCTCGCATCAGTTTGCCGCGCGAAGACCAGACGCTCGCCCCATTGTGCTTACAGGTAGCGCTCATCCGTGACCTGCGCCGAACGGTTCCGGTTCAGCCTGATCGAGAGGAGGAACGGTATCCGTTGCAGTGGGACGGTGACTTACCCAATGATCAGCGAGCCTGGTGGCGCGAAGGCTGGCAAGCCACCGCCGCGCCAGCCAAAGCGACGATGCCGAAACTGATTCCCATCGTAACTACACAAGAGACGCCAATCATCGATGCCATCGAGCTTGCACAGATCTATATTCACCGCTGGCCCGCTCAGGAAAATGTCATTAAGGATTACCTTCTGCCTCTGGGATTGGACACCAACCACGGGTTTGCCAAAGTCGCGGTGGAAAATTCAGAAGTGGCCAAACGACGAACGCACCTGGAGCAGCGCCTGGCTCGCCTCAAGCAGTGGGCGCAGAGTGCAGGGAAGCGTGAAGCCCAGGCCAGCCGACGGCGGGAGCGATTCCGCACGGCCTACCACCAGAGAAGTAAGGAAGTATCCCAGGAACTGTGGAAGTACCAGCTCGCTCTGGAAGAGCAAAACCTGCCAGAGTACGTCTTCAGGCGGAAGATGAAAGAGCACAAAGCCGAGGTCGAGGCTTCGCTGGAGCCGCTTGGCCGCAAAGAATGGCAGGCGTATGAGCAATGCAACGCCGAGTTCCGCAAACAAGAACGCTACTGCAAAGAGCAACGTGAGGTCTTGCGGGCATTAGAAGACTTAAAAGAACAGGAGCGAAGGATGTATGAGTTGGATAACCGGAAGGACCAGGTGATGACTGTGTGCAAGGTGGCATTAGCGAATCTGGCAATGTGGGTGCGTGACCGGTATTTTCCGCCATCGTATGCGCAGGCTACCTGGAAGCGTCGCCTGCCGTTTTTTCAGCTTCCTGGCACCATCATACAGGACTCCACGATGGTGCAGGTCGAACTGTGTCCATTCAACGACCGTGCGCTCAATCGCGACTTGGCCATCCTCAGTGAACGGGTGAACCAGGCATCACCTCGCCTCCCCGATGGGCGTCGGCTCTCCTTTACCACCCAATCCTCATGTTGCGTTCTTGCTGCGCAGAAGAGAGTCAAAATACCGTGACTCCCTGGTAAAATGAGAAACAAACCTTAACGCTTGAGTTCAACAGGGCAGTACGCTACAATAGTGGCGTATTTTTTAGCAATCAGAAGAATGAAGAGCGAGCTGAACAAACTTCCCCTGGGCTACTATGATTTCTTGTCAGCGGAAGAAATCTATTCTCATGCTCTTCCAGAATATTGACCGGCTATCATGAGGGATTATCGTCGTATGGTGTATAATACAGATCATCTGTATCAAGATAAACTTGAGACATTCACTCTCTTAGATGCAGGTTCTCTTCCAGTTGAAGAGCTTGCAGCCCTTGCTATACGCGAGGGGAGGCGACCACGCCCAGTTTATCAAGTGCATCGATGGTTTGCGCGCCGCTTCGGTTCTGCTTTCCGTGCATTGCTCACGGCGGCGGCTTTACCCGTAGAAGCAGATTTTTGGCCTGCTTATTACAATGGGACAGATTGGAGAGGTCGTAGTGTTCTCGACCCGTTTGTTGGAGGCGGAACATCGATTGTAGAAGCGCTACGCTTGGGAGCCAATGTGACAGGAGTAGATGTTGACGCGGTTGCTTGCGCCGTTACTCGCTTAGAGACTCATCTCCATACCATACCTAATCTCATCTCGCCTCTAGAAGAACTGAAACGCCTAGTGGGAGGACAACTGGCATCCTATTATCGAACTATCACAGCAGAGGGTGAAACGCGAGAGGTTCTGCACTATTTCTGGGTGCAAGTAGTCCAGTGTATGCATTGTGGGCAAACATTTGAAGCACATCCCCATTATCAACTTGCCTACGAAGCAGAAGGCACGTTACAATGGGTTTTTTGTCCTCATTGCCACGAGGTGAAAACACTCCCTCGTACTGAGCCTGTGCTCTTTTGTGAGCAGTGCAACCTCAAGACATCTATTCATGATGGGACAGCTCGTCACGGTTGCTTGACCTGTCCTTGCTGTCAAGGAAAAGAGCGCCTCATCGAGGTCGCCAAGCGTACACACTGTCCACCGCAATGGCGGATATTTGCCCTGGAAACCCTGGAAGCGTCCACTAGCAAAGTGGTGCCGATGAAGCACCGTCGTTTTCGTCCCGCAACAGAACACGATCAGGCCGTGTTAGTTGCTGCACAACAGGCACTAGAGAGCCGGAAAATGGCCGATGGCACCTTTTCCTGGATACCCGAACGACGTATTCCTCAGGATGGTAGAACCGATAATCGTCTCATCGATTATGGATATCGCACCTATCGAGAGCTTTTTAATCCCAGACAACTGCTCCATTTATCCCTCTTAGCAGAAGCTGTTAGTAGTTTGGAGGAACCAGTTCGCGGGGCAATGGCAATTGCTTTCAGCGACCATTTAACCACCAATTGTATGATGACCCATTACGCATTCGGCTGGCGTCGCCTTGCTCCTCTCTTTTCTATCAGAGCCTATTGTCATATGACCCGCCCTGTAGAAATTAATCCTTGGATTGATGGAACAGGGCGTGGTACCTATCCAAATGCTATACGACAAGTCCAGCGAGCTATCGAATGGACACGAACACCAAAGGAAGCACTCGCAGATGGAGGCTTCTGTGCCACGCGCAATCTCGCACTCTCAGAGAAGGGAACGGGAAGCCAATCGTCGGCAAATATTGTTCATTCCAATGCACAACGTCTCCATTTTCTTCCAGATGAGACCATCGATCTGGTTTTAACTGACCCGCCATACTTTGATAACATCGCCTATTCGGAACTCTCGGATTTTTTTCTTCCCTGGCTCCAACTTTTTGGCCTTGCCCCCTCAGATGATGAAGGAGAGATTGGCTTCAACGAGAACATGGCTGCAAGACGGCGTGATGAAAAGGCTGTCTCGCAGTTCCAGCAAGCATTACAAAGATGTTTCTCCGAGATAGCTCGCGTCTTGAAGCCAAAAGGACGGCTTGTCTTCACGTACCAACACAAAACGCCTATGGCTTGGCATGCATTAGCAGTGGCCTTTGCTGGAACGAATCTGCGCCCCTTACAACTATTTCCTCTCCTGGGAGATGGCAACACAGGCCTTCATAAGCATGTAGGCAACAGCACATGGGATGCAGTATTTGTGATGATTAGAGACGAACGAGCCAAGAAAACGACTGATCTCACTCTATCAAAAGCTGCTGTCCAGGCCGCCAGAAAGCATTACGCTGTCTGGACACGGCGGCTGATGAACCAGACTATCAGTGAGTTCCGGGAGGCAGACCAAAAATCTTTTTATCGTGCTTGTTTAGTAGCGGCAACGTTCAATCTGTTCCCCATCTCACAGGATTGTGGAACTTTGATCCCTTTGATAGAATTACTCGATGAAAACCCTCCGCCGATGTAGTTAAGGAAGGTACCTATGCCATATCTTGGGAAAGAAGCTCTGTCGCAATACATTCGCACGGCATGTAAGCGACAACTCCGATTATATCTGACGCCAGATAATGCTCAATATGCGGCGGAGCGGGCAGCACATCACATGCCTCCCCCGCAACCACCTCGGCCAGGTCTGGAATATATCAAGCAGGAAGGGGATAGATGGCAGGCAGAAAAACTCCATGATTTAACACAAGCATTTGGCGTATCCGCTGTGATTGGCGACTCATTTCTTCACAGTTCTGGGCAAATACGTTATCGAGAACAATCTTTACAGCATCTCTTGAGGCAACCGATGGTTCCGTATACGTTCCTCATTGAGGCGGAATTCGAGATCGATGCCACCTTTAAAACTGCTTTAGGCATCAGCGGATACGAGACCACTTTCAACCTCCGATATGCAAACGTTCGCCCTGACGTGATCCAGATCTTCCCGCCGTCTTATTTCCACACCTATGTCCTCCCTTCTGGCGAAATTGATCAGCTTCCACCAGGAGATCCCAGGCTTCAGCTTCGTGTTATCGATATCAAACTTACTGCGGAGCCTTCTCCAAGTTACTTTGCAGAAGTCACCTATTATATGGTAGCTTTAGCTGGATGGTTAATTGATCACCACTTGGATCACCAGTTTGTCGTAGTCCCCGATGGAGCGATTTGGCCGGGCACGCATGCCGCATCGCACCTCATGAAAACCTTGAATAATCATCCGCGAGGAAGCACTCCATCCCCTCTAGAGCTACAACAAGCTTTAGAACATGATCTCGAAATCGTGCCCTTTGAAGTATTTGCTTTTCGGCTACGACGCTTCTTACAAGAAGATGTACGGGAAGTACTCGCAGCTCCTTCCTGGCAAACCTTAGAATGGCATGTCGATAATCGCTGCAAAGGATGTGAATATGCTGGCTATCCCTGGCAAAACTCGCAGGGACAGCTTACGAGTCAACCCGCTCACTGTATGCCAACAGCAGCACAACAGGATCATCTCTGCCGGGTCGCCTTTATTCCCAGAGGGGCCAGCATTGTCTTGCGCAACCAGGGAGTGCAGAACGTTTCTTCCTTAGCAAGCAGACAACCTCATGATGCCGTCTATGATCTTCATCAGACCTTACGAGCCACAAGGACAGTTGTATCGAGTCGTGCTCAAGCGCTTCAGACTGGCCTGGCGAGCCTTTCTCCAGGTAGCGGGACTTCTGCCATCATGCCCAGATGGGCTGATCTGCGTATGTATCTGTCGGTAGATTTTGATCTAGGAAGTGCTATTACTTTCGCCTTTGGGTTGAAAGCATCCTGGGTGGAACCTTTTGATCGACAAAATCCTACTGCTCCTCGAAGGACTCAGCGCTGGCAGCCTCTGACCTTGATTGTTGACCAGAGAGACCTTCAGGCAGAACAAAGAGAATTGTTGGCTTTTCTCAAAACGATCAATGACATTCTCACCGAAGCTAAGCGACAATTGCACCCGGATACCAGTGTGCAGTTTTACTTATGGGATAGGCTGCAATATGATCACTTCACGCGTATCATCGGGCGCCATCTCCAGGCCGTCTTGCAGGATAGAACCATCCATGACCTAGCATGGCTCTTCCCATCCGAGGAATTACTCCCAAAGGGTCATGCCCCGTTGGGGCACCATCAGGGATGAAAGAGGGTATACTAGGGCAGGAAGAGGCCAGGAAGAGAACGATCACGTTAATTTATGGATGCGAACATGAGCCCAAAGATGTCTCCTGGTGCCTGTTTGAACCGCCAGTTGTCGCTCATCAGAGGAAGCACGTAGAGGAATTGAACCACCATGCCAGGCACCTTGCTGGCCTTTTTCCCGAGCGAGGATGAAACCAGATCTCTGAAAGGAGGACCATCATGGAGATCCTGCATCGAAGCTGCTGTGGGATTGATGTCCACAAGCAATTCCTCGTTGCTTGTTTGCTGACCGTGGACGAGGCGGGTCGTCAACACAAGGAGATCCGCCGCTTCTCGACGATGACCGGAGAACTGCTCGCGTGCGTGGACTGGCTCCAGCAGGCGCAGTGTAGCGCTATTGCCATGGAATCGACCGGGGTGTATTGGCAGGCTCCCTACAATCTGATGGAGGGGCGTTTCGCCCAGGTGATGATCGTCAATGCGCAACATCTCAAGCGAGTTCCCGGCCGGAAAACAGACAAGAAAGACGCGGAATGGATCGCCGAGCTCTTACAACTCGGTTTACTCAGTCCCAGCTTCATTCCCCCGCGGTTCCAGCGGGAACTGCGCCAACTCACGCGCGTGCGCACCACTCTTGGCCAGGAACGAACTCGGCTGATCAATCGGCTCCACAAAACGCTTGAAGATACCAATCTCAAGCTGAGTTCAGTGCTCACCGATATCCGGGGGCAAACGGGGCAGCATATTCTGGGAGCGGTGGTGCGCGGAGAAGATGATCCCATCGTGTTGGCGAATATGGCGCTGAGGCGAGCGAAAAGCAAGCGGGATGCTCTGGAACTGGCCTTGCGTGGGCAGGTCACTGACCATCACCGCTTGCTTTTGCAAGAGCTCCTGGAGATGATCCAGCAGCACGACCAGGCGATTGTCCGTCTCGACGCAGAAGTGGCCGAGCGCTTACGTCCCTATGAGGAGCAGATCCAGCGGCTGGATGCTATCCCTGGTCTCAATCGCCGGTGCATCGAGGTCCTGTTTGCGGAAGTGGGCTGGGACATGTCCCCATTCCCCGATGCGGCGCACCTGGCCTCGTTGGTCGGGATCTGCCCCGGCAATGACGAGAGTGGCGGCAAACGGCGCAGCGGACGCATTCGCAAAGGGAACCGGTATGCCAAAGCGATCCTGGTCCAGGCGGCGCACGCAGCCGCGAGAACGAAGAACACGTATCTCTCGGCCCAGTATCACCGCATTGCCGCACGACGAGGCGACAAACGGGCAGCGGTCGCGGTTGGCCACAGCATCCTGGTCATTTATTATCATATGCTCAAAACAGGGCAGCCGTATCAGGAGAAAGGAGGGAGCTACTTTTCCGAATTGGATCGTCAACACGCAGAGCGACGACTCACCAAACAGCTGGAGCGTCTGGGATACCAGGTGACTCTGACACCTGCCGAGATCGCCTGAGCTTGCGCGGAGAGCGAACGCACCCGCCTATTGTTGGGATCGCAGAGGGGTCATATGACTCACAGGGGATATTTTTATCTCTTTCCCGGATTTCTTTCAGAGGAATTATGCCATGATCACACGGAGATCCCCTCTGACTCTGGTTCGGGAAGTGGTCCGCTCTTTGCTCGCAGCACCCATTCCATACTACTATAGCCTGTTGGAAGTGGCTCGTATCTACCGTCAACCACATCTCCCTCCGAATATCGCCCAATTTAACGTCCATCCCCTTTTTGAAGATATGCTCAGTGATCAGATCCCCTCTGAAAGGGCCCATGAAATCTGGTCGCGTACCACCTCTCCCCGCCACTGGCAACAACAGATGCGAACGCTTGAAGAAACTATTAAGAAAAAGTTAGATGCTCTGGAAACTGTGACACAACAGTTAGAAACAGATTTAAGAGCGACCTTGCAGCAAAGTGCTCCTCCCATTCACATCGGTCCTCCTCGGCGCGAAAATCGCCTGAGTACTGATAGCCAGCTCTGGTATGCTTTTGCCAAACTGAATGATGCACTTGAAGAGCTGGATATTCAGCAAATACGGGCTATGCCACCTCATGAACGCGAGGCGCGATTCCATAGCGCACGACTCATCCGTCGCCTGACGGGAAATGACGAACGGCAGGCACTGGCTACTTTAAACCTACCGTCTCTTCGTGGGCGTCGGGTGTATGAAATCAACCCTGGATCGCAAGAAGTCAAGATGCGAGATGGAGACTTCAGTTTTGCTTTAGCCCCTGAAGCACAATCAGGTTTCCTAGATCGCCTCCTTCAGGGCCTTGTCCAGGGTACTCCACTGCAACTGAGTACTGCTGATTGGAACACACGGATGGAAGACGTAACTGGAGTCACTATCGTGGCTCTTGATCGCGACCATCGGTGGATCGTTCTTGATCCTAATCGTCGCTGGCCCACGATGATAGATGACTTAGAAGCACATGGCATCGTCAATTTTAGCCGAGATGTCGTGCTCGATCCTGTCCACCACGATTACTTTACGAAGAAACTGCTTGCGGCACTCAGAGCCATTGGCAATCCCGCCCTGGCACGAAACAACTCACTTGTTCGACAAGCCACCGGGCAATCTACTGGACACGGGGCACATCAAACGAGGCACACCCCCCCAGCAGACGTACTCTGGGATGCTCAGACTATGTATGCCACTCCAGTGGCACGCCATCTTGCTCCTGTTCGCGCGGCACTGCATAGAGCTGGGATTGACCTCAATACAACGCAATGGGGTGCCTGGCAAGAAGCGCTTTCAAGAAGGCTCCAACTTATTTGGGGGCCGCCGGGTACAGGCAAGAGCAGAACGGCAAGAGTGGTCGTTGTGGGTGCTGCTCTCGAAGCTTATCAACAACAAAAGCCGCTTCGCTTTCTGATTTGCGCGTCCACATACACCGCCCTCGACAACGTTCTCTTGGGAGTGTACCAGGATGTCCAAGCACTGCTTCCATCCGCAGCTTTTACCTGCCATCGCCTTCGTTCTTACCTCCAGCCAGTCGGCGGAGGTATTCCTCCTCAGATTGATCGTGAACTCAACAAACACCATCCTTCTCAGCAGGTGGTAGACTTGCGCTCCTGCCTCAAAAACGCTCAGGGAATAACCATTGTTGGAGCAACACCAGAACAAGTGCATAACCTCCTCGTCATTAATGGTAATCCAGCGCAAGATGAACTGTTCGATTTCATTTTAATCGATGAAGCCTCTCAAATGGACGTGGGACACGCGATCCTTGCTCTCAGTTCTTTATCAACCAATGGGAGCGTCGTTCTTGCAGGTGATCCCAAGCAACTGCCACCTATCCATCAGGCGGAAGCTCCCCTTGGTCTGGAAACTATGGTAGGTTCTATCTATGCCTTCTGTGAGGAGTTCCATCATGTGCCTCCCCTCATGTTGCAAGACAATTATCGGTCAAATGCAACCCTGGTCAACTTCTCCCTCAATGCAGGATACCGAACAGGATTAACTAGTTTTTCACCCAATTTACGCCTCAACTTACAGACTCCATTCCCACCAGTGCAACCTGCTCATTGGCCTAGCGGCCTCTACTGGACTCCCGAATGGACTGCGTTCCTCGATCCCGATCACCCTGCAACCTGTTTTGTGTATCCAGAAGGGCATAGCAGTCAATGGAATCGTTTCGAGGCCGATGCGGTCGCCTCGCTCATCTACCTGCTCCATGGGAGAATGGCAAACCAGTTATTATGTGAAAATGATCCTACCACAGGCAACCTGATACTGATCACATCGAGTACTGTGTGTGCTCCAACGGATTTTTGGCAGCGGTCTGTAGGTATTGTCACTCCGCATAGAGCACAACAAGGACTTATTGTGAGCCAATTGCAACGTTTATTTGCCCCTACAGGTGTATCACCCTCACTGATCCGTGATGCAGTGGACACCGTTGAACGCTTTCAAGGACAACAGCGAGACATTATTATCGCATCGTTTGCATTAGGCGACCCGGATGCTATCCAGAACGAAGACGAATTCCTGATGAGCCTGAACCGATTTAATGTGATGGCTTCTCGCGCGCGAGCAAAACTGATCCTCTTCGTGTCCCGTCAAGTTGTCGATCATCTGCCAGATGACCTGGACATCCTTCGCGAGTCCAGGTTACTGAAGCTCTATGTAGATTCTTTCTGTAACAACGCTCGGCCAATAAGCTTGGGCTTTCTAGAAAACGGGGTTGTACAACCAGTGATCGGACATTTCAAATGGCGATGCTGAATCAATACCCACTTGGTGCAACACCCTACCTTGCGATCACTGGGCAAAGGGCACCTGGCTCCTTTCTAACAAGGCGTTCTCTAGGAGAAGCTCATAGTATTCACCGTACGAGGTTCCTTTCTAGCTTTCCTCATCCACCCTTGGCAAGAGGCATAGATAGTCCCCAATAGCTTTTCTTGCCAAATGATTGGGTAACGGGAGAAGGATATTGCCATTCTCCCATGACGGAATAGAGCGTAAGAAATGTCCTGTACGAGCAAGCGCATCTTGCTCGATACCGGATGAGAGAAAGAAGGGAATGATTTCTAACACATGATGATGTTTGAACGACTCTCTTCCTCCTTCTCCCACTTTGGCATAATCAAATATTTCCGCTTCTCTTTTATGTGTAGGGCCTCGTCCAATGCTGTGATAGACAGTAAACTCTCCCGAAGGACCGACAATATACAGACCATCGGCAAAACGCAGAGTTTCTTCCTGTGTCTTAGGATCTTCATAGAGTCTTACGTACTGGGGAGTCTCGCTGAGATTGCCAGCTTCACGCAAGCGAACGACCCAGGTATCTGGCACATCCGCTGGCAGGAATGGCTCACTTTCTGTCGAGAATATCAGCTTGTTGATCTCTTGAAGATGAGGATTCTGCATTTGTTGCCACACATTGCGGAAGTCGGTCGCTTCCAGGAAAATAAGCGTCGGTCCTTTCGTGTTGAGGCAAATGTGTGCGACAAAACGCTCAATGATCTCGGGTTTGAGCTTGAGGATGTTCTCACGCTCATCTCTTTTTAGAACAGAGGCAGCAAGGAAAAGCTGCCCTAGAGCAAACTGAGCAGACTGATAGGGCTGCCAAGATTGCTTCTCATCAGGAAGCAGCATTTCAACCCGTCCTTGGGGCAAGATGCGCACAGCAAGAGGGTAATCTAGGCCATATGTATTTGAGCGATGGCGATACAGCCCGATGACGGTTAACTGTTTGGCAATAGGTGCGGGAATGCCGGCCTGGCAATAGAGTTCGCGAATATCTCCATGAATGAGACCTGTTTGCCTGACGAGTAGGTCTGCGATGGCATTCTTGATACGACTTTGATCAACACTCTCATTGCCAGTCAGAGAGCTAAGCAGTTGTGAACCTAGAGCCAACTCCACACTGGCACCCCGTATAGCCCCGCGTGGGCTAGCATCTGGATCTTCCCAGCTATCTTCTGGGATCTCTACCAACACAAACGCTGCTCCGCGTTCAGGGAGCAAGGGCTGTAAAAATTGTTTCCAGCTCTCCTTTCTCTTCGCTTGAGCTTGCATCAAGTGTGTTTGACGCTCACGGTGTTGGCGCACGCGTTCTTCCTCAGCAATCTCAGGTTGTGCTAGTTCATCTGGGTCGATCCCTCCACTATTGAGCGAAGCGACCAAGCGACCATCGATGCGCTGGCCTTGCACCGTGATTCTGGGGAAAAGAGAACATTGGATCAATTGCTGTTTTTTCTTCTTATACATCTCTTCAGAAACATACAATAGTAGGACTGTGACCGGTTCCTGTCTATAGACTCGGTTTACCGCTTCTGTTGTTAGCGTACGCACGGCTGCCTCGTCAAGATGACGGATCTTGTGTTTCTCATCGAGAGGCGTGCTGACCCTCCTCCTTCGAGGCCTGTTGGTAGCTTTGTCGATCTCCGGTTCATTCAGATCCCAGAAAGACATCATCGAAACGGTTTTGCCGAGCTTTGCTGTCGCTGCATCACGGATGAGCGGCGGCTCAGGCGACAAAGTCTCTCGATATTCTGCCAAAATAGCCTGCCATATCCCGTAAAATTCTGCGGTGCTATAGCTCGTTCCAAGTGCGTGCCTCGGCTTTATCCCCTCCGCATAGAGAAGGAAATATCTATCCATCGTTTCTGCCGGATCATCTGATCCCCAATAAGCACGAGGATTTTTCCCCAACACACTTGGACTCAGAAGTGGACGCACATCTACCTGCTCACTGTGGGGAAAGTATATGCCAAAGGCTTTCTTCAGATCGAGCAGCAGCTCGACAATCCGATCATCCCACCACCAGCGAATATCCTTTATCCCTCGGATACGCAAAGGAATGAATATCTCTGGGGCTGCCCCTGCTTGACCGGGCCAATCAGGAGCAATCACACGCGGCTGGCGAAGACCTACCATCACAGTCGTTGCACGACCATATAAGAATCGGGTGACGGGCTTCTCAACATAGCGTCTACAAGACACCTGAATATGGATGAAAGGCGCTCGATCACCAGGCACCGTATGAGGCATGAACTCAACCAAATAAGCATAATGGCCCTCTGTTATAACCAGTTTCTCATCGTACTCTCGCTCATAGTGTGAGAGCACGGGGTTACTCACGAGGATGAGCCGATTGCTTCCAGGCCGTTGAGCAAGCTGCCATTTGACCTTCACTGCCTCATCCTTTCCATCTCTCTGGAAAATATGGATGGTTGATTCCTTCCCAACAAGGCGAGCAGCCAGTAGGCTAGGAAGAGCTGTATATGTCAGCGGGTGATTATACTGTCCCATAATTTCGCCGGCAGTTGTCCATTGCCACTGTGTCGCCGGGGAAGCGAGACCGGCGAGAAGCTGTTGATAGGCCTCCTCTCCTTCGGGCCGCCTTCTCTCTTGAGAGAAACAGCGTTCCACCCAACGCTCAATCCAGACTTGTATCAGGAGTTTGATCTGGTCTTGATCAGGTCGTGGGAAGCCGTCTAAGATCAGCATATGGCGCTCGTTCTTCGAGAGTCCTTTGATAAAAGGGTGAACAAGGGATGGAACGGTGGCAACAAGCAGCGCATTGAGCCATCGCCAGGGAGGTCTTTTCCAATAGGGGAGCTTGCTGCGATGAAAGGAAGCCATCTGTTTGAGGAAGTTATTAAGTGCTTCGTGGTAAGGAAACACCAAAAACCACACCTTCTCTGCTGCAAGCCCCTCTGGATTAAGACGCGCTCGAAATTCTTGAATCCGATACACTTTTTCATTCGACATAACAGATTCTGCTCCTTTTCTTATATCTTGGCGATGATCACTGCAACAAATCACGGAAATCGCGCTTTAACGCCTTGAGTAAGGGTCCGTAAAGGGCTCGTGCTATCGGATCGCGACGACAATACCCCTCAAGAAGCGCTATCATTGCAAGCAAAAGGCTGTTCTTTGGAGTATCGTGCTCTCCGCTCCTGTTTTGAGAACCGGCTGCTCGATGAGGTGCCCAAGCAGCATCCACGAAGGTCGCACGAAATGGAACACCTCCACGAAGCAATCGTCCACAGGCCTGGATGATTGTTCCAGCCAGGGAGGCTGCGAGATCCTTCCATCGCTGCTCATCGGTCAACCACATAGGCGTTGCTCCGTTGCTTCCCCCTTTCCATCCCTCATACTGATCCCACTCGTCGTGTGCCTTCTTACGAAGCCTTTCTCCCTTTTCTGCATAAGTAGAAACTTGCCAGAGTCCACTCCTCCTATCTGCGCACCAGTCAAGTACCTGTCGATTCATCCATTGGGAACGCCTGACCATATCAAATGGCAAAGGCATCGGGCGTGTCAGAAAGAAAATGGAGCCAAAGGCCGCGACACGCTCCTCATTGAGAATATTATATCCACGCCCGATAGCTTGTAAGGGGGCCACGAGAATCTGTCCGTTCGTGAGTCGAGGAAAGCTCTCGATGTCAGAACGCATAAGGCGTTGTCCAAGAATGATGTTCGCGGGGAGCCATTGATCATCTTGTGCTTCCCCCTCCTGGGCAGGGCGTACCAGTCCGTAGACCTTCGATTCCCAATCAGGCTGTTTGCTCAAGATCGCTGTCACCACTGACCTGACTTGATCATAGGAATTCACAAAAAGCAGAATCCGTTGTCTGTTCTTCCAGTGCCATGTCTGTCGAGCCGCTGGTCGCTTCTGATTCCGCTGTATCTCTTGTTCTTCCAGAGCTTTGAGCTGGTTGAGTTCTCGTTGCAATGGGCAATGGGCGGGGCTGGGTGTCCCAGCAAGTTCTCTGGCTAATCGCCAAACATTTTTTTCCAGGCTTTTAGCTCCAGAGACGGTGATGGCATTTCCTTTGTCATCCCGTTGCGGCAGGAAACGAAAACGGCTCGCTTTGATCGCCTGAACGCTTCTGGGGTTTGCCATCATGACCCCTGCGGGAGGCACGTTGAGATGCCAGGAGGCTGCGTGGGGTAACCATGAAGTGCCAGAAAGTGAGAGGACCTGGGGACCTGGATACCCAAGTTGCCTGAGCAAATCATGGAAGTTGAGCATATACCAACGACCAACATTATCGTACTGGAAGGCCAGAAGGCGGCTGGCTCGACTAGGTGGCGGTTCACCAGGCGAGGAATCATCAGCCCTCCTCTCTTCATCGATGTAGAGGAAGCCAAAGAGACTCCCTGTAGGCGCTGTTGGAATGACGCCTGTCAGATCTTCAGGTACTGGTTGGAGGCGGTCCTCATTTTGAATCCTGCTGGCAATAGCAGGAGGCGTATTGTACCATTGCCGGAACGTAATATCCACCAGGCGTTCGAGGACTGAGACGGCAACGGCAAACTCGAAGCGTGTCACGAGAGTGGATAATGTATCAGGTCGCTCTGAAACGAGAACCTGCGCCCGCTTTCCTCTTTTTGCCTGCCTCTTATCCCATGCCTCTGCTCGACGTTCAAGCTCAAGTAGGGTGTTTGCGATGTCTGGAACATGATTGGCGATCCAGGACGTACACAAATCAGTGGCTCGCGAATCGACAGCACTTCCACTACGCGCCAGGATGACATCGGCAATATCATGGAGGTCTGCCAGAGCTGCAGGCATGGTTGCTCGGGAAGGCGGCATAATGTCGTCCTGATGGAAGGTGACAAACTTCTCTAGGAGCTTTTCTACCGTCGCAGCCTGTTGGGAAGAGAGTTGCTCATAGGAGGTAAAGCCAAACAACCGCAAGGCTAAACTTGAAAAAAGCCGATGTGCAGTAAAGTAACGTTCACCAGTCCACGTCTTCAATAACTCCTTATGCCGGAGCTGATCGCGGACAAACAAAGCCATCTCCCATGCTCTGATAGCACTAATAATCCAACGCCTTGCTCCATCAGGCACGGTGCGTTCTCGTTCTAAATATTCACTAGTAATGTGATTGATCGCAGCTAGCGCTCCACCAGTCGAATCCACCAAATTGCGATGGGTAGCATAAGCATTATCGAACCACTGCTGGATCGTTTCACATTCATCAAAGATCACCACATCTGATTCGTGGTACACCAACTCTCCTAAGAGGATATGACGCGGGTCGATATGTGCAGGTAGGCGTGACTTCTCCATCGCTCCCGCCGTGGTGATCCATATACGGGCAGAGAGCGCATCATGATACATGCGATGCACTGGACAGGCGGTAAAAAACGGGCAAAGGAGCCGTTTGTCAGGCTGTCCGATATCGGACTCATCTGTCCATAAGCGGTCACACGGCTCACTGCCAGGGCGCAGGGGACCTTCTTGCAATTCATTCGCTGAAACCATTCCCTGAAGAGCACAGCGGGTATCCAACCAACGCAAGGCCCAACTCTCGTGGCGAAAGGTTTCGGAGCGATAGAACCGGGCCAGATGGAGGTAGCGTGTCGTCCGACCAAGCAGAGGCACAGCAATAGGTAAACCAGATTTCCCTACGAGAACCTGGTTAAAGTAGTCAGCGAGTTGAATAGCTGTCAACACATCTCCGACAACGAGAGTCGTTCGCCACCCCCCATGCAGTGCTCCTTGCACCGCTATGAGCTTTGCAACGAGTGATTTCCCAGCTCCTACCATTCCCGGCAGGTGTCTGTGCCCTTGCAGAACAAGCGGATCAGCATTTAAGGGGCCAAGCTTCCCATTCTGACGAAAGAGCCGGTAGTGAATCGTCTCGCGGACCAACTGTTCCCATTTCGTCCTTGGTCGCATGTTGATCTCAGGTCGCGCCTCAAAGGCATCAAGCTCCTGGGCCGTTGCAAGAAGATGGGTATATTCGATCACAGGGACGAGCTTCTGTCGAGGAACTGCCGAGAAGCACATACGAGGTATTCCTTGTGCCGTTCGCACAGCGGTATCATCAAGCTCCGCAGAAATGGTGCGTGGACGAGGATAGGTGGCGCGAAAATAGACTTTTCCGGCGGACGCAAAAACATCGCGGCGCAGGTGATAAGGCATAATGTCGCGAAAGAGCCATTGGTCATACACAGCAAAGCGGCTCGTAACGCGTGTTGGCCCATTGGGTTCACGGGTGACCGGTAAGTCAAGTTGGGCCGGGTCAACACGGTAACAGCGCCAGCAGGCGGCTAAGGCTCCATACATTTTTAGAAGCGCTATCCATTCAAATCGGCCAAAGCGAAGAAGAACACAAGCATTTGCCAACGCTTGCTGTTGCCTGCTATCTAAGTTTTGGCGCTTGTTATCGATAAGAGGAAGATTCGTCAGCCAGATCCATACAGAATGGATTGGCTCTGTTGTACAACCGAGGATTTCGAGAAGATAGAGTCCAAGCTCCACCTTCAGAAGCGGGATAGCTCCGATACTTTCTAATGCGCCCTCCTTATCGGCCCGCCAAAGTTTTTCTGCAAGATCCTGATACCACTCGTGCGTCTCAAACATGATCTTCCTCACAGCAACTAGGGATGTGTCTTGAGCGTTGAAAGTTTTTGCCTTACCCGGCGCAGCAACTGATCCCGACTGACGATTTCAATGCCTGTTGGTAAATACCTTTGACCCCCAGGCGCAGACCGCTTAAATTGGGTGATGTAGCGCGGATTCCAACTGATTCGGTACTGAGGAATCACGTAAAACGCCAGATTCCATTGAAAACGACCAAAACGGGGATAATCAGCTTCATGGATCTTATGATAGAGAGCAACTGGGTCAGCGTAATCTTTCATATCTACTGCCCACATAGTCTTTTGACGATCTGCAAATTGAATCAGTACATCAAAAACGTCTACTCCAGGCCAGAGTTCTAAAGTCAAAAGCCCTGGATGGCTTTTTTGCAGTGCTTCAAGTTCCTGGTACAATTCCAGTTCGGGGATGCCGGGAATACAGATACGCCGATGGACTCCCCATTTTAGTCGAAGGAGTCCTGGCTTCTCCTCGATAGGCTTCCTTCCCTGGTAATCAACGGAGAGTTTACTACAGACAGAATGGCGTGCGCAACGTGGCAGCTTCCCATTCTCTATCCAATTAAGGACACCATGACAATACGGGCACTCCCAATATTTTCCTTCATACCTTGAGTATCTATCAAATCGACTTGGAGATTCATAAAAGGAATAAATCGTTTTTTGTGGAATAAGGGGGAGGCTTCCTAGTTCCTGATGTAAATGAAAAGCTGTTGTGACAGGATACCGAATTAAGAAACGTCGAACAGTCCGGTAAACGTCCTCCCCAATCTGCGGATTATTACGGCAGAGGTCCTGCACCGTGAGAATAGCTGACTGATCAATGTCCGCCTGGAACTCCTGTAACGAAGTGCCGAAACGACGAGAGGCTCCCCTTTTCTCTAGGAACTCCTCCACCCAGGTTTCGTCCGGCATTCGTTGATAGAGGATCGTCCAATGAGGGCTAATTTCTCCCTCTCGAATCACACTGGGTAACTTGCCAGGCCACCACTCTTTGATCGGACGCTCAAAATCGTTGAGCACATCTTCTAAAGTTGGTTGCGGTTGACGCTGGTTCGCTAACTGCAAAGCAGCCAACTTATTAAGGGCTTGTTGGAGGAGAGGTGAGGAGGAACGAAAGTCTTTTCTTGCTCCCTCAACTGCTCCGGCTACGACGTAGAGAAAAACATCATCTATATCCACAGTGAGATGCCCTTTCTACCTTATAACAGATACGAAAAATATCTGAAAAACAGTATAGCTTCTGGTGCTAAGGATGTCAAGCAATGCGTAAGCATTTTAGCTTTCTACTTTGCGCTGCTTGACATCTTTAGCAGATGGATTCCATAATGTTTTCAGGAAAAATAAACGACGATAGGAACTAGGTGAAAGCCTCATGGAGCTAGAAGAGCAAAGCCAACAACCTACGTCTCTAGGCCAAGAGCTTCGACGCATTCGAGAGTTACATCGGCTCTCATTACGAGCTGTAGAGAGCCGTACAGGCATCTCTAATGCATACCTGAGCCAGTTGGAAACGGGCAAAGTGGAAAAACCCTCTCCTAATTACCTTTATAAACTTGCTGAAGTTTATCAGATTCCATATGAACTGCTTATGGAAAAGGCCGGCTATATTCTTCGTCCTTCGGAAGAGAAGCCTCGTACCCTCGCAGGCGCAGCGTTGGCAACTCTTGAAGACTTGACGCCCGAAGAAGCGGAGGAGTTAATGAACTATCTAACCTATCTGCGCTCAAGGAAGAAGTCGGACCTCCGTGGGTAAACAAGGGGGAGGAGAGGGAATATTGCTAGAAGAGAATCCTGAAGTGACCCGTCAAGCGGGTCTTCTGCTACAGCAGGCAGATGTAGGGAATTGTCTCCCAACTCCAGTAGATAAGATTGTCAGATGTGCTCACTTGACAGTCTCTCGGAAGATCACGCTGGATCAAAACCATCGTGACTTCTTTTCCCGTTCCTTCAATCTGCTGCAATCTGCTCTCAATAAAACGGTAGGTATGGTAGATCTGAGGGAAAATATTATTTATGTGAAACAGAATATCTTTCCCCAACGGCGAAGATTTGTCACGTTGCATGAAGTAGGGCATGCTTCTTTACCCTGGCAACGCCAAACCTATCTGTATCTAGATGACGAGACGACCCTTGCGCCAGACATACAAGACCAGTTTGAGCGAGAGGCAAACCAATTTGCTGCCGATCTCCTTTTCCAGATTGACCGCTTCGATAGAGAGGCCCGCGATCTTCCCCTTTCTCTTCATTCGGCGCTTTCCCTGGCTCGTAACTATGGGGCCTCGGCTCACGCAGCTTTTCGCCGCTATGTTGAGCATCATCACCGGGCGTGTGCTCTCCTCGTCGTTAAACAAAATGCGACGACGAGAAGACGAGAGATCACACCTTGGGTAAAATTCGTCTTCCAGTCGGCATCATTTCGCCATGTCTTTGAGGAAAGAAATTGGAACACATCCATTCAACAAACGGTACCTCTCCTCGCTGCTATGAGTTATCCGCTTCGCTTCTCCAAGGGAGAATGTAGAATTGATGATCGTACTGGACATTCTGTAGTATGTTCTTTTGAATCCTATACCAACTCTTATGATATATTTGTGTTTATTGCCCCACTCTAAGAAAAATGATTTGACACGTCTTCTAAAAACTTTCTCTCTATTCAAGGACCTTTTGCGCCAGTCTTCTTCGCCAGGCTGAAGACAAATCCTCAATGAAGCCGGAACAGAATACTCAGCATGGTATAGAATAATCCCATTTTGTCCTGACATTGCTTGCCTTTACCACTAACTGCCAGATCAGGGTGTGCTGTCAGAGACTATCCAATACCATTTTCCCTTTATTCAGGATTTCTTCCATGTTTGCTTCCAGGTTTCTCCGTTCGTGATCCGGTTTTTCTGCCTGGCCTTTGGCTATACTATGAGTGCTCTCTAGAAGAGCCGCAAGACCCCCCTGCGCACCCGAGAACGAGGAGGCTGTCATGTCAAAGCTGCGATTGCTGATCAAACGACCGGGGAAAGAAAACACCTGCATTCCTGTGATAGTTGACAGGCGAGAGATCGTTGGGAACTGCATTTCATCACTGGTGGATCACTTGGGTTTTCCTCGTCGAGATGGCTTGGGTAGGCCACTCGCCTATACCCTCCGGCCTCTGTCCGGTGGTCCACCTCTTTCCAATACCATGCGCTTCTCTGAAGCACGCCTCCTTCCTGAAACACGTCTCGTGTTGGAGGTAGAAGAA
>Ga0070737_10001850_pt1 | contig 28021 bp, 29 predicted proteins | sample Coa_R1_10_FD_66438 | JGI IMG/M metagenome (GOLD analysis project Ga0070737, IMG submission 66438) | Surface soil microbial communities from Centralia Pennsylvania, which are recovering from an underground coalmine fire - Coalmine... | ecosystem: Environmental > Terrestrial > Soil > Unclassified... | reverse complement strand
CTCGCCGGGCCGGGACGGGGAGCTTGCCCGACTGGAACCAGCGGGAGGCGGTCACGGGGTGGATGCCTTGCTCACGCGCCCACTGCTTCAAGTTCATGGAAGTGGATTGTAGTGTATAGGCGCGTCAGCTGTTGTCAACCCCCACCGGACCCCTGAGGTCCCCAAGCCGGCTTCGTTCGGTCACCACCCCACCGACCGTCAAGCCGGGCTCCCCCAAGCGCTCCCCCGCGCCACCTGCCGGTCCCACTCAGCCGCCTGATCGGCCGATGAGACGCGGGCATCCGCCGCCCTGCCGACGCCAGCATCGCGGTCACGTTGGGCCTCGACCAGGATCAGCCGACCGACCCTCCGGGCCGGGACCGGCAGCCGACCGGCCTTGAGCCAGCGACGGGCGGTGGGATCCGACACGCCCGGTTGCTCGGCCCATCGTTCAGGTTCATATGGACGCGGCCCCTCACCGACCGAGCCCTGAAGGTGGCACGGCGCCTCCCTCCGGCTCACAACCTCCTGCCCCTCCCCTGGCGGCAGCCAGGGCACGGACCGGCGCCCACGACCTCCGGTGGATGGGGGCCGGCCCCAGCTCGGCCAGGGCGCGCAGGTGAGCGGCCGTGCCGTAGCCCTTGTGGACGGCGAAGCCGTAGCCAGGGTACTGCCGGTCGTACTCGACCATCAGCCGATCGCGGTGGACCTTGGCGATCACGCTCGCGGCCATGATCGAGGCGCAGATCCCATCGCCTTTGACGACGCACATCTGCGGCAGCGGGAGGTCGGGCACCTCCCAGGCGTCCACCAGCAGGTAGTCAGCCGGCACCTCCAGCTTGGCCACGGCCCCGCTCATGGCCAGCTGCCGGGCTCGGGTCAGGCCCATCTCGTCGACCACCTCGGGGGCCACGGCATGCACCGCGCAGGCGACGGCCCGCCGGCGAATCAGCACCTCCAGCCGCTCGCGCTTGGTCGGAGAGAGCCGCTTGGAGTCATCGAGGCCCGGCAGCTGGGCCCCGGCCGGGAGGATGACCGCGGCGGCGACGACCGGGCCGGCCAGCGGCCCCAGGCCCACCTCGTCGACGCCGGCCACGTGCCGATGCCCCATCTCCCACGCGAGGCGCTCCATGGACCAGAGCCCGGGGCGTCGAGGGCGTCGGCGGGTTCTCACAAGGGAGGGTCCAGAGCTACGGTCGGGGCTCAGCCGGGCGGCCACGAGGGCGGGCTCGCCCGGGATGGGCAGCAGCGTCGGCGAGGGCCAAGCCACGCGGCGAGGTCACGCCCGAGCTCGCCCAGGCGGGGGCCCGATGCCCCCCCACTCCCGGCCACCCGGCCGAGCGAGGGTCGTCACCTTCCCCGGCGCCGTGGCTCACTGCTCCTCGGGCTCGGCCTCCGGCTCGGCCGCCGCCCGGGCCTGACGGGCCCGCAGCGCCTCCGCTTTCGACCCCGTCGGCTCGTCGCGCCGCTCCTTGATCCGAGCCGCCTTGCCCACCCGTCCGCGCAGGTAGTAGAGGCGGGCCTGCCGCACCCGGCCGTGCCGGACGACCTCCACCTTCTCGACCCGGGGCGAGTGGACCAGGAAGGTGCGCTCGACGCCGACGCCGTGGGTGACGCGCCGGACGGTGAAGCTGCGGCGAAGGCCGCTGCCGGCGACCCTGATGACCAGGCCCTCGAAGACCTGGACCCGCTCCCGCGTCCCCTCGACCACCCTGGCGTGGACGCGCACCGTGTCCCCAGGGCGGAGTTCGGGCACGACCTCCCGTTGCTGCTCTCGCTCGATCTGATCGATCACGTTCATGCTGGTCTCAGTCCTCGTCCATGTTCACGGTTGACGGCGGCCCCCCTCCCGCCTCGGGCATGCTCACGGCGCCAGCGGTCGATGGCCGCATGATCGCCCGAGAGGAGCACGTCCGGAACGCGTAGGCCACGCCATTCCGCAGGCCGGGTGAACTGCGGATACCCACCCTGCTCGGAGCCGAAGGCGTCGTGGGCCAGCGAGGCCTCGTCCCCCAGGACCCCGGGGACGAGGCGGGCCACGACATCGATCAACACCATGGCCGGGAGCTCGCCGCCGCTCAGGATATAGTCCCCGATCGAGATCTCGCAGTCAGCGAGGGCCTGACGAACGCGATCGTCCACCCCCTCGTAGCGGCCACAGATGATGATCAGGCCCGGTTCACGGGCCAGGGTCCTGGCCATCCCCTGGTGCAGCCGCTCCCCCCAGGGCTCGAGCAGGACCACCGGCCCCGGGTTCTCGGGCCGGACCGCCTCCACGGCAGCGAAGATGGGCTCTGGCTTCAGCACCATGCCGGGGCCGCCACCGAAGGGGGCGTCGTCCACCTGATGATGGCGGTCGGTGGCGAAGGCCCGGAGGTCGTGCACCTGCAACGTGACCAGCCCGCGCCGGATCGCGCGTCCGACCACGCCGTGGGCAAAGACCGGCTCGAAGAGCTCGGGGAAGATGGTGATGACGTCGAACCTCACAGCCGGGTCGCTCAGGCCTCCTCCACGTCCAGGATCCAGTCCGCCACGGTCACGCGGCGGTGCTCGAGGTCGACCTCGAGCACCGCTTCGCGAACGGCCGGGATCAGGTGCTCCTGGCCGTCCTCCCGCGCCACCCAGACGTCGTTGGCCGGCATCGGCCACACCTCGGCCAGGGTTCCCAGCTCACGGCCCCCGGCCGTGCTCACCGAGAGCCCCACCAGGTCGTGGTGATACCAGACGCCCTCGGGGAGGGGACGCACCTCCTCCTCCGGCACCTCCAGGTAGCGGCCCTGGACCGCCTCCGCAGCGGTACGGTCGTCGAGCCCCTGGAGCTTGACCACCATCCAGGCCGGATGGGATCGACCCCACTCGACCCGGAGCCGGCGACCGTCCAGGCACAGCTCAGCGCCGGGTGCGAACCGATCCGGGAAATCCGTCAAGGGGGAGACCTTGACGGCTCCTTCGACTCCGAACGCCCCCAGGATGAGCCCGACCCGGACCATGAGCGTCGCTCAGCGTCCCGTCGCCAGATCCACGAAGACCCGCCTGCGCTCGCGCAGTGACGCCACCCGCACCAAGGTCCTCAGCGCCTCGATGTTGCGGCCTGCCTTGCCGATCAGGCGCCCCAGGTCCTCGTCGGCCATGCGCACCTTGATCGCGATGGTGCCACGGCCTCGATCCACCGAATGCACCTCGACCTGCTCCGGCCGGTCCGCCACCGACTTGGCGACGAACTCGACCAGGGCACGATAGTCGATGCCGGGACGGTCCGAGTACGGTCGACGGAAGCTGCCGTCGCGCCCTCCTCGGAATCCGCCCCCGTAACCGCTACGCCTGAACGGCGGCCGATCCGGACTTTCTCGACGCTGCATAGCGCTCAAGGATGCCCTCCCTCCTGAGGAGCGTGCGAGCGGCCTCCGAGGGCTGCGCCCCCCGGTTCAGCCACAGCATCACCTTCTCCTCGTCGATCTTGAGGGTGGCGGGCTCGGTCAACGGGTTGTAGTAGCCCACCTGCTCGATGAACCTGCCGTCGCGGGGCGAACGAGCGTCCGCGACCACCAGACGGTAGAAGGGCCGCCGCTTGGCCCCCATCCGCCTCAGCCTGATCTTGACCAATCCGTTGGTACCTCCTTGCGTGGGAAATGGTGCGCACGATAGCCCGTCGGGGTTCCCCGCCCTCAACCGAAGAGGCGGCCGAGCCAGGGACGCCGACGGCCGGCGCCGCCTCCCAGGCCAAGCTGCCGGGCCATCAGCTGCATCTGCTCACGGGCCTTGAGCAGTCGGTTCACGTCCGACACCCGGGTGCCGCTCCCGGCGGCGATCCGCCGCCGACGCGAGCCGTCGATGATCTCCGGTCGAGCCCGCTCGGCTCGGGTCATGGAGAGGATGATGGCCTCCATCTTGCGGATCTCGGCCTCGGGGTCCGCCTCCTCCAGCTGACCCTTGAGCTGAGCTGTCCCGGGCAGCATCTCCAGCACGCTCTGGAACGAGCCCATGCTGCGCAACTGCCGAAGCTGGACGAGGAAATCGTCAAAGGTCAGGTGCCCGGAGCGCAGGTGCCTCTCCACCCGTTGCGCCTCCTGGCGATCGACCACCCGTTCGGCCCGCTCGATCAAGGTGAGCACGTCGCCCATGCCCAGGATTCGCGAGGCCATACGATCGGCGCGGAAGACCTCCAGGTCCCCGACCTTCTCACCCACCCCGGCGAACCGAACCGTCTGGCCGGTGACGAACTTGAGCGAGAGCGCCGCCCCCCCACGGGCGTCGCCGTCCAACTTGGTGAGGATCACCCCGTCGATCCCGACCGCCTCGTGGAAGGCGGCCCCGACCGTGACCGCCTCCTGGCCGGTCATGGCGTCCGCGACCAGGAACGACTCCGTCACCGGAACCGCCTCACGGATACGACGGATCTCCTCCATCAGCTCGGCCTCGGCCGCGTGGCGGCCCGCGGTGTCGAGCACGACCAGGTCGCAACCCTCCCGCTCGGCGGCGGCCAGCGCCTCCCGCGCGATCGCCTCCGGCACCCCCTGGCCGGTGTGGAAGGCGATGCGCTCGCGCTCCGCCAGCACCCGGAGCTGCTCCACCGCCGCCGGCCGACGCAGGTCGAGCCCCACCACCATCGGGCGGTGGCCCTCGCTCCGGGCCAGGTGGGCCAGCTTGACCGCCGTGGTCGTCTTGCCCGAGCCCTGGAGCCCGGCCAGCAGGATGACCGTCGGGGGCCGGTCGGCGTAGGTCAGGCCCCGGTCGTTGGCGCCCAAGAGCTCGATCAGCTCCTCGTGCACCACCTTGATCACCTGCTGGGTCGGGGTCAGGCTCTGGCTGACCTCGGCCCCCACCATGCGGGAGCGGACCCGCTCCACGAACTGCTTGACCACCCGATAGTTGACGTCCGCCTCGAGCAGGGCCATCCGGACGTCACGGAGGGCGGCGTCCACGTCCTCGACCCGCAGGACCCCCCGGCCGCCGAGCTTTCGGAGGGTGGCGCTCAGCCGGTCGCTCAGGCTCTCGAACATCAGGCGCGGCTCACCTCCTGCTCAAGTCGCGCCAGCCACCGACGGATCTCCCCCAGCTCGCGTGCCAGCGACGCCCGAACCGCTCGGCGTCGCTCCTCGGCCGCCAGGAGGCCAAGGCGACTCTCGTACTCCTCCAGGGCCTGGCCGGCGCGGCGCACGAGGTCGTGAACCGCGGCCCTGGAGGTCTCGCGGCTGCGCGCGATCTCGGAGAGCGACCAATCACGGCGAAGGTAGAGCTCGAGGACCTCCCGCTGCTGCTCAGTGAGCAGGGGCCCGTACTGCTCGAACAGCTCCACCTGCCGCTGTCGTGACGACAGGCTGTCAAGGCTCAAGCCTTAACAAGGGTACCACGATCCCCTCTCCCGCCGCCGGCCCGGCAGGGAGGCAGGTCTTTCTCCCCCTACCTCCTGTGTTACTTCCTGATATTGAGATGTTGATTTTCTCAGAGATAAATGACAGCTTTACCCTTCATGACCAGGTTGCATTTCTTGATAGCGTTCCCGCTCACCATGGCCGGCGTCCTGTGGAGCGCCCGTCCCGCCCAGGCCTACACCGTGCGGCCTGGCGACACCTTGTGGGGGATCTCCCAGCGAACCGGCATCCCCATCGATCAGCTCAGCCGCGAGAACGGGATCGCCGACCCCGACCGCATCCTGGCGGGCCAACGGCTCACCCTCGCCCCCCCTGCCCCAGCCCCTCCCGCCTCGGCCGTCGCCTACACCGTCCGTCCGGGCGACACCCTGTGGACGATCGGGCAGCGGTTCGGGGTGTCCGTCGCCGAGCTGGCGCAGCTCAACGGCATCTCCGACCCCCGACACCTGCTGCCCGGTCAGGTCCTCCACCTCAGCGCCCAGCGCGTGCCCGAGGCCGTCAGCGGCGCCGCGGCACGGAAGCTGCTGGTGCAGGCGGCCGACCAGGAGGGGGTCGATCCCAACCTGGTGCTGGCGGTGTCCCTATGGGAGAGCGGCTACAACAACTCGATGATCTCCCGAGACGGGGCAATCGGACTGATGCAGATCCTGCCCTCCACCGCTGCCTGGGCAGGGCCAGCTCTGCTGGGACGCCCGGTCGACATCTACCTGGCCTGGGACAACGCCCTGCTGGGGGCGGCGCTGCTGCGGCACTACCTCGACGACTTCAACGGCGACGCCAGGCTGGCGCTGGCCGCCTACTACCAGGGAGAGGCGGCAACCAGGCAGTACGGCATCTACCCGAGCAGCCGCAACTACGTCGACGGCATCCTGGCCCTCCGTGCCCGCCTGGCGGCGAGCACATAGAAGGTCGGGCTCCCCTCCAGGCCAGCGTCGCCGTCCCCCTGCATCCGGCACAGCTCCAGGCCAGCCGAGGCCAGGAAGGCCTCGATCTGCTCTGGCCAGACCAGGGGGATGGTCGCGCTCTCGACCCACCCGCCCGGGTGGGACACCTGAACCTCGACCCGACCAGCCTCCAGGCGCCGGGCCCGGACCCCGGGCCCGGCGCCCGCCAGCAGCCAATGCGGGTTGACCAGCTCCAGCGCGACCCGGCCGCAAGCGTGGCGGGCCGCGCCCCTGAGCCGGTCCGCGTGGCACAGGATGCCAGCCGGCGCCATCACCAGGTCGAAGCTGCGGCCGAGGTCCAGATCCTCGATCCTGGCCAGGTACAGCTCCAGGTCAGGCAGGCGCCGTTGGAGGTGGGCGATCATGCCCGGATGGGCGTCGACCCCGACCAGGCGGACGCCGGCGCGCACGAGCGGCACGGCGAGCCGGCCGGCCCCGACCCCGAGGTAGAGGACCCGGTCAGCCTCTCGACACCAGCCGAGCCATGGCTCCAGCTCGACCGCGTCCGGCAACGAAGCGTACAGCTCCGCCAGCCCTGGATCGGGGCGGTCGGGATCGTCCCGCACCAGCCGAGGCACGGCGGCAGCATACGGCACCCGGGGCCATCTCCGAGCCCAGCCAGTGGAGCCACAACCCGTAGACTCGCAACGTGCTCACCGCCATCATGCTCGTCCGCGCCAGGCGCGAAGCCCTGCCCACCCTTGGTCCCCAGCTGGCCGACGTCAGGGGGGTGGCCGAGGTCTACACCGTGACCGGCGACTGGGACTTCGTCGCCATGATCCGCGTCCGTGAACACGAGGAGCTGGCCGCGGTCGTGACCAGGGAGCTGGCCCAGCTCGAGGGCATCGAGCGCACCCAGACCATGGTCGCCTTCCAGCAGTTCTCCCCCCACGACCTCGAGGCCATGTTCGGCCTCGGCGCGGAGGGCTAGGGTCCTGCTCGAGGTCGCGCTCGAGGCAGCGCGGGCGGGGGCGAGGGTCCTGCAGCGGGCAGGGCTCGGCCGGCGGCGGGGGCAGCGCAAGGCCCTGCCCGGAGACTACGTGACCGAGCAGGATCGGTTCAGCGAGGCCGCCATCCTCGAGGTGCTGGCGCGCCGGGCCCCCGGGATCCAGGTGCTGGCCGAGGAGGGCGGCGGCGCCACCTCAGGCACCCGGTGGGTGGTCGATCCCCTGGACGGGACCACCAACTGGATCCACGGCCTGCCGGTGGTCGGCGTCTCGGTGGCCCTGCTCGACCGGGGCGAGCCGGTGCTGGGGGTGGTGATCGCTCCCTGGCTGGGCCTGGAGTTCGCCGCCGAACGAGGGCACGGAGCCACGCTCAACGGTGAGCGCCTCGCCGACCTGGACGCCGGGGAGCCGGCGACCGCGATCGTGGCCACCGGATTCCCCTTCCGACGGAAGCACCTGTTGCCGCGCTACCTTCCGGTTTTCGAGGGCGCCCTTCGTCGATTCGAGGACCTGCGCCGGGCGGGGGCGGCCTCGCTCGACCTGGCGTGGACCGCCTCCGGCACCTGCGACGGGTTCTTCGAGCTGGGCCTCGGCCCCTGGGACGTGGCGGCCGGCGCCGCCCTGGTCCTGGAGGTGGGAGGGCGGGTCAGCGACTGGCAGGGCGGCAACGGCTGGCTGGAGAGCGGGGACATCCTGGCCGCCCCTCCGGCCATCCATGAGGTGCTCGTGGAGCTGGCCCTTCGCAGCTCACCCGAGCGCCCGGCCTAGGGCCCGCTGCTCCCCACGGCCCCGCCCCGAGCGGGCCCGGCACCCGCCCCACGGCCTCGCCTCAGGCCGCCAGCGTCGAGGTGGCCATGGGCCGCGCGTCGGCGCGCACGCCCCTCAGACGGGCCAGGCGCATCGCGCCCCGATGGCGAGGCGCACCTCCCGCCGTAGGGCCCGCGACGGGCGCGGGCCTCCACCCCGATCGCCTGGCCCTGGTCATCCACGTCGGCCAGCAGCGCCTCGAGCTGGGATCGCCCCCCGGCCCGAACTGGCCGCCCCGACCGCCTCGCGGCACGGGGCCCAGGGTCGGCAGGACCTCTCAGGGCAGCCGATGGCGTAGCCGCCTGAGCGGCAGGTCGACCAGGCTCCGCCATTGCTGGCGCAACGCCAGGCCGAGCGGGACGGTCGCCCGCCCGCCCACCCGGGGCCGGGTACGCCGGCCGAGGACGGCGGCGCGGAAGTCCTCGGCCGTGAGGCCGTCGAACTCCGTGACCATCCCTCCGAGGTCGTGCCGCCCGAAGTGGCTGTCACTGGCCCCCACGGCCGCCCCCAGACGCTCGCGGTTGGCCTGGTAGAAGGCCGCCAGGAGCCGGCGTCGGCCGGCCGACATGGGGGCGGTGTGGAGCACCTCGATGGCGTCGACCGGGTGCCGCTCAATCAGGCGAGCGAGCATCCCCGGCTGGCAGGAGGCGAAGTAGGTGGGCATGAACGGGTGAGGGATCACCGCCAGGCCACCCTGGTCGTGGATGGCGTCGATCGTGTCCCCCAGGCTCATGCCGCTGCGGATCGGCCGCTCCAGGAACCAGCCCACCACGTGGGTCTGCGCCGGCCAGCGGGTCGTGATCTCCTGGCCACGCACGACCGCCACCCCGATCTCCTGGCCGCGCTCCCATGCCTCTCGAGTCGCGGCCATGGTGTCGTGGTCGGTGACGGCGATCAGGGCCAGACCGGCGGCCCGGGCCGCGGCCACCAGCTCAGCCGGTGAGACCATGCCGTCGGAAGCGACGGTGTGGCAGTGAGGGTCGGCCAAGGAGACGACGGGCTCACCACCATCCTTGCCCGGCTCGCCGGACCGGGGCACGTCGTCCACAGGCCCTTCAGGCATCTCCGCCCTCCTCCTCTCCCGTTGGGCCCCCGACACGACCGGCCTCGATCCAGCGCCGACCCGGGGCCCCTCAGCCCTGGTCCCCGGCGTCCTCGCCGAAGAGCGAGGCCACGAAGCGACGGACGTCGAACGCCACCAGGTCGGTCAGGCCCTCCCCCACCCCGACCAGCTTGGTCGGCACGCCCAGCTCGGCCTCGATCGCGATCACCGCTCCCCCCTTGGCGGTCCCGTCCATCTTGGCCAGCACCAACCCCGTGATGGCGAGCGCCTTGCCGAAGCCACGGGCCTGGGAGAGGCTGGACTGGCCCAGGTGGCCATCCAAGACCAGCAGGGACTCGTGGGGGGCCCCGGGCAGGGCCCTGCCCGCAACGCGGGCCACCTTCGCCAGCTCGTTGAGGAGGTTCTGCTGGGTCTGGAGACGGCCGGCGGTGTCGACCAGGACCACCCCATGCCCCCGCCGGGCCGCCGTCTGCAGGCCGTCGAACACGACCGCAGCCGGATCACCGCCCGGGCGCCCGGCGAAGCAGGGCACCCCGGCTCGCTCGGCCAGGACCTGCAGCTGCTCGATGGCAGCGGCGCGGTAGGTGTCCGCGGCCACGACCAGCGGAGCGAAGCCGTCCGCGGCGAGGAGGTAGGCCAGCTTACCGATGGTGGTCGTCTTGCCCGAGCCGTTCACGCCGTAGAGGAGGACGCAGGAGGGCCGGGCATCGATGAAGAGGGCGCGTGGCTGTGACGACATGAGGGAGGCGACCTCCTCGACCAGCGCCTCCCGCGCCGCCTCCAGGGTGCGTGGGCGTCGCTCCCGGACGCGTCGGACCAGCTCGGCGGCGAGGGTCGGGCCGACGTCGCCGACGATCAGCAGCTCCTCCAGCTGCTCGTAGAAGCCGGGGGAGAGCGGGGTGCCCGCGGCCCGCAGCCCCTCGGTGAAGAGCCCGCGGGTGCGGCTCGCCACCTTCGACCAGATCGACGCCATCGAGCCTCCTATTGTGCCCGGGGGAGGCGAGGTCAGGCGCTCTGGATCGCCGGCGATGGCCTCTTGGCCTGGATGTCCTCGAGCCGCACGGAGACGATGTGGGAGCAGCCGCTCTCGTCGAGGTGGATGCCGTAGAGGGCGGAGGCGCATGCCATCGTCATGTGGTTGTGGGTGACGATCATCAGCTGACGTCGACGCCCGAGACGCTCGATGAGGTCGCCGAAGCGGGCCACGTTCGCATCGTCCAGGGCGGCATCGACCTCGTCCATGATCGTGAAGGGGGCGGGGTTGATCTCCTGGAGGGCCATGACCAAGGCCAGCGCGGTCAGGGCACGCTCCCCGGTGCTCAGCAGCGAGATGCTCTGCATGCGCTTGCGGGGAGGCTGGACCAGGATCTCGACCCCGCTCCGTGGCCCCTCCGCCCCCGGGGCGTGGCGGAGGGTTGCCCTGCCTCCGGCGGTGAGCTCGGCGAAGAGGTCCTGGAAGTTGACCGCCACGGCGCCGAAGACCGCCTCGTAGCGGCTCTCCTCCTCCTGACGGAGCTGGGCGATCAGCTGCTCCAGGTCCTTGCGGGCCGCCTTGATGTCCTCCAGCTGGGCGATCAGGTTGGAGTAGCGTCCCTCGAGCTCGGCGCACTCCGACTCCGCCAGCGCGTTCACCGGGCCGATCTCACGCAGCCGCCGCTCCAGCTGGCGCATCTCCCGCTCGCGGGCCTTGCCACCCGGCACCTCCTCCGGGGTCAGGCCGGCGGGCATCCGAGCCCGCAGCTCCTCCATCCGTCGCCCCGCCCGCTCGGCCTCACGTCGATGCAGCTCGAGCCCGCTCTCCAGGGACCCGACCTCGAGCCGGGCCTTGACGTGCGCCTCCTCCGCCGCCACCAGGCGCCTGGCGGCCTCGGCCAGCTGCGCCTCCTCGTCCGGCGACTCCCCCTCGACCCGCTCCAGGTCGGCCCGCGCCGCCCGGACACGATCTCGGAGAGCAGGCAGGGCGGCCTGTGCCTCGGCCGCCACCTGCTCGGCCCGCGCCGCCCGCTCGATCCTCGCCTGTCGGCCTCGCTCCAGGGCGGCCAGGTCGGCCTCGAGCGCCGACAGCTGGCGCCGGAGGTCGCCCACCCGCTCCCGCCAGCGGGCTCGCTCCAGCTCCAGCCGCTGCACCTCCGCCCGATGGGTCGCGGCCAGCCGCTCCCGCTCCGCCGCCGCCCGGCGGGCCTCGGCGGCGAGGGCTTCGGCCTCGCGCAGGCCTCGCTCCAGCTCGGGCAAGCGGGCCGCCTCACGCCGCTCGACCTCCCGCGCCTCGGCCAACTGCGCGGCCGCGTGATCGAGCTGCCCTCGCTGCCCGGCCGCGGACCTGAGCTCCTGGAGCCGCGCCTGGGCCCGGCGGGCCTCCTCGTTGCGCTCCCGGGCACGGGCGGCCAGAGGTTCCAGGCCCGCGATCTCCTGGCGAAGACGATGACGCCGCGCCGTCAGCCCCACCCGGGGATCGCTCCCGGCGCGGATGAGGCCCGGCTCGTGGTAGACCCCCTCGGAGGTGACGTCTCGTCCCAGCACGACGTGCCCCAGCAGCTGTCTCGCCAGCGGCTCGAACCCGGGCTCACAGGTCACCTGCTCGAACAGCGCCCCCTCCTCAACCTCAACCGGCCCCGTCGGATAGACGATGGTGGCCTGCTGGGCATCCGTCCGCGCCGCCGTCCACGCGCCGGCCTCGTCGGGGGCTGCCCAGGCGTCGAGCAGCGGACCGAGCGCGGCCGAGAGCGCGGCCTCGGCCCCGGGTCGGGCCACGATCACGTCGCCGACCCGACGGAGCCCGTGCCCCGCCGGCGCCGGCCAGAGCGCGTCCAGGCCCTCCAGCTCGGCCCGCAACCGGGCCAGGCGCGAGGCCGCCTCCGCCGCCTCTCGGGCCCGACCCTGGGCCGCCTCGGCCTGCTCCTGAGCGGCGGGAAGCTCGCGCTCGGCCGGCAGCACCGAGGCCTCGAGACGGGCGAGGGCCTCCTCTTGGAAACGGACCCGGCTGCGGGCCTGGGCCAGCTGGGACTCGCAGGCCACCAGGCGACGGCGCGCCTGCTCCGCCGCCTGCGCCGCCTCCCGAGCCGGCCGGGCGTCGCCGAGTGGTGGGGGAGGCGGAGGCGGTGGCACCTCGGAGAGACGCTGCTCGGCGGCCGCCAGCGCCTGGGCGATCCCCTCCCGCCGGGCGGCCAGGGCAGCGACCCGCTCCGCGATCTCGGCGTGCTCGGTGCGCGCCGCCTCGGCCAGCGCCGTCTGGCTGCGCAACCGCTCCTCGGCCAGGGCCAGCTCGTGCTCGGCGCGCTGGACCTCGAGCCGCCCGGCCGACAACCGACGCTGCCGTTGGAGCTGCCGGTCCTGCATGGCCTGCAGCTCCTGCTGGCAGCGGGCGTACGTCTCCTCCGCGGCTCGCGCCTGGGCGCGGGCCTCCTCCAAGCGTCGGCTCAGGGCCTCGACCTGGGCCTGCTCGCGTCGGTGCAGATCTCGGGCCTCGCGCCATTCCTCCCAGACGATGCTGCCCCGCAACAGCTCCAGTCGCTGCCGGATCTGCTCAGCCTCGCGCGCGGCCGCGGCTTGGGCGCGGACCGTCTCCAGGCGCGGCTCGATCTCCCCGCGCAGGTCCTCCAGCCGCACCAGGTTGGCAGCCAACTCCTCCAGCCGGGCCACCGCCTCGACCCGCTTCGCCTTCACCTGGCGCACCTGCGCCGCCTCCTCGATCAGACGACGTCGCTGATCGGGCGTGCAGCTGATGATGGCCTCGATGTCGCGCTGGTCCACGATCGCGTAGGAGTCGGTGGTCAGCCCGGTCGAGGCCAGCACGTCCAGCAGGTCGTGACGCCGGACGCGCGTGCCATTCAGGAAGTAATCGCTCTGGCCGCTCCGGTCCAGGCGTCGTCGGATCTCCACCTCGTCGCGATCGAGCGGGAGGCGTCGATCGGTGTTGTCGATCACGATGGCGACCTCGGCCTGCGCCGCCCGCGGCCGGCGCTCCCCGCCTGAGTAGATGACCTCGTCCATCCGGCGACCGCGCAGGTCCTTCGCTTGGCGCTCGCCCAGCACCCACTTGATCGCGTCGACCGTGTTGCTCTTGCCCGAGCCGTTGGGGCCAACGATGGCGGTGACGCCCGGGTCGAAGGTGATCTCGGTCTGGCGCGCGAAGGTCTTGAATCCCGCAAGCCGGAGAGAGCGCAGACGCACCAGGCGGTGAGCTTACCAGCTTCGACCCGGCGGCCCGGGACCCTCTCAGGCGCCGGTCCTGGCCAGCTCCCCGTCCGGCGACGGCTCGGGCTCCTCGGCCCCCTTGCGCGGCCGGCGCGTCCGCCGACGTGGCCTGGGCTCGGCAGCGGCCGGCGCCTCGGGCTCGGCCTCGACCGGCGGAGGCTCCTCTCGCGCCGGTGGCTCCTGGCGCTCGCGACGTCGCTCTCGCGGGCCGACCGCGGCCTGCTCCAGCTCGGCGAGCGCGTTCCTCGCCGCCTCCTGCTCCGCCGCCTGCTTGGTGGGGCCGTGCCCGGTCCCGAGCGGCTCCGCCCCGGCGTAGACCACCGCCGTGTACTCGCGCTGCCGGCCGCCCCTGGCTCCGGCGCTGTCGTAGAAGGGGGTCAGCCCGTACCGCTCCTGGACCACCTGCTGCAGCCGCCCCTTGTAGTTCTCATCCTGGACCGGCTCGGGCAGGGCGCGGAAGCGGTCCAGGTAGTAGTGGTAGGCGGCGTCGTAGCCGGCGTCGAGGAAGATCGCCCCCAGGACCGCCTCGAAGGCGTTGGCCAGCAGCGACTTCAGCGTCCGGCCTCCGCCCTTGGCGATCCCCCTCCCCAGGTACAGGTAGTCCCCAAGGCCGATCCCCTCGGCGAGCGCGGCCAGGGTGTTGGTGTTGACCATGACCGAACGCACCTGGGTCATCTCGCCCTCCTGAGCCCCCGGGTTGAGCTTGAAGAGGTACTCGGCTGTGATCAGCTGGAGCACCGCGTCGCCCAGGTACTCCAGTCGCTCGTTGTCACGGGGGGAGATCTCAGGGTTCTCGTTGGCGAAGGAACTGTGGGTCAAGGCCTCGCGCAGGAGGGCCGGGTTCCGGAAGGCAACCCCGATCTTCTCCTGGAGTTCCTCCAACCGGCCCCTCGGCACCTCCAGATCCTGGGTCGACCGCCGGTTGCGGCCACCTGAGCGAGCGTTGCCTATGAGGCCGACTTCTCCTGAATGTACTCCCAGGCCTGACCCACGGTCGTGATCTTCTCCGCGTCCTCGTCCGGGATCTCGAGGCCGGTGTTCTCCTCGAAGGCGTAGATCAGCTCGACCAGATCCAACGAATCGGCGTTCAGGTCCTCCTGGAACGAGGCATCCATCGTCACCTGCTCGGGCTCGCACCCCAGCCGCTCGACGATGATGTTCTTGAACTCTTCGAAGCTGATCTTCTGGCTGTCCAAATATCGTCCTCCAGAAGGTGGCCGCAAGCGTGCGGCGTCTACTGTATCAGCCGCGTCCGATCTGCGGCGGGATGGGACCATGAGCGGTATGGCTCAGGCAAGGCAGAGCTGCAGCGCCGCCGCTCGTGTGGAGACGGCGTGGGCCCGGGCCGTCGGCACCAGCTCTCGCATCATGCCGGCGAGGACCCGTCGCGGACCGACCTCGACGAAGTGCCGGCACCCCATGGCCGCCAGCTGGCGCACGCAGTCGGCCCAACGGACGGGCGCGCTGAGCTGCCGCTCGAGCACGTCCGGGATCTCCTCTGCCGTTCGGTAGGGCTCGCCGGTCAGGTTGGCGACGACCGGGAGGCGAGGCGCCCGCCAGGCGACGGCCCGCAGGGTCCCGCGCAGCCCCGCGCCGGCCGGGGCGACGATCGGGGTATGGAAGGCGGCGGCCACGTTCAGCGGGACGACCCGACGTGCCCCGGCCTTTCTCACCCGCTCGGCGGCCAGCTCCAGCCCGCGGAGGCTGCCCCCGATGACGGTCTGGGTGGGGGTGTTGTAGTTGGCCAGCCAGACCTCGGGCACCCCCTCCAGGGCCCGCTCCACCACCTCCGGGCCAATGCCGAGCACCGCGCACATCGAGCTGGTGCCAGGTGGGGCTGCCGCGGCCATCGCCCGGCCACGGGCGACCACCACCTGAACCGCCTCCTCGGGGGCGATCGCCCCCGCCACGCACAGGGCCGTGTACTCCCCGACCGAGTGCCCGGCTGCGGCATCGGGCCGGATGCCCGCTCGCTCCAGCAGGCGAGCCAGGGCCACGCCCATGAACAGGAGCGCCGGCTGCGCGTTGGCGGTCGCTCGCAGCTCCTCCTCGCCCGCCGAGGTCAGCAGCCAGACCAGGTCGATCCCGGCCGCGCGCGAGCATCGCCGCGCGAGCTCCGCGATCTCGGCATCGTCGAGCAGCTCGGCCCCCATGCCCTGGTGCTGCGATCCCTGGCCGGGGAAGAGGAAGGCGACCCCGCCGCCGGCGGGCCGGCTGGGGGAGGTCCCGACGCCGGTCGCCTCACGCACGGGCGGATGGACGCTGGGGCATGCGAGAGGGAGCGATCAGTCGGTCTCGATGACCTCGCGACCAGCGTAGTGCCCACAGTTCGGGCAGACGTGGTGCGGTCGACGAGGATGTCGGCAACGTGGGCACGGATCGAGCTGCAGCCGGCCCAGCGCCAGGTGCGAGCGACGCCGCCGGGTGCGCCCCTTGGAGAGCTTGACCTTCGGAAGTGCCATGGGCGTGCGAGAGTGTACCAGAGGGGTGGGCTGGCCTAGAGGCGGGCACCCCCCAGCTCGCCCGTCTCCGAGCGATCCTCGGGCGGGGGGGACTGCAGCGCCTCCACCCCGCGCTTGACCGTGGCCAGGGTACGGGTCAGGTGCGCCTCAAGCTGCTGGAGCTGCTCCAGCGCGTACGCCTCCGCCTCCCGGATGATCTCCTCGGCCCGAGCCTGCGCCTCGCGCAGGGTCTGCTGGGCCTGGCGCTCGGCACGGTGCAGGATCTCCGATTCCTGAACCGCCGACTCCGCCCGCTCGTTGGCACGTGACAGGATGCGGGTGGCCTCGGCGTGGGCCTCGGCGATGAGCCGCTGCTGCTCCTGCACCGTCCAGTTGGCCTGCTTGATCTCCTCGGGGAGGTTGAAGCGCAGCTGATCGACCAGGTCCAAGACCTCCTCCTCGTCCACCATCACCTGATTGGAGAACGGCACCCGCCGGGCATGGTGGAGGAGGTACTCGATCCGATCCAGGATCTCGTCGACCTTCAGCTGAACCTCTCCTTGAGACGTCTGGCCACCACCGGTGGTACGAAACGGTCGACGTCATGGCCACGGGCGGCGATGTCCTTGAGGATACTCGAGGACACGAAGATCTGAGACATCCCCGACATGAGGAAGACGGTCTCGATCTCGGGGGCGAGCTGCCGGTTCATCAAGGCCTGCTGAAGCTCGGCCTCGAAGTCCGAGGGGACCCGCAGGCCCTTCACCACCACACGGATGCCCCGGGAGCGCGCGAACTCCACGGTCAACCCCTGGTAGCTGGTGACCTCCACCGAGGCGCGGTCGGCCAGGGCCTCGCGGATCATCGCCACCCGCTCCTCGGGAGAGAAGAGCGGGAGGCGCTTCTCAGGGTTGGCCGCGACCGCCACCACCAGGCCATCGAACAGCCGCAGGGCGCGGTCGACGATGTCGAGGTGCCCGTTGGTGAAGGGGTCGAAGCTTCCCGGGTAGAGGGCGAGGCCGCTCACCTGGCCTCGGACACGGTGACCGTCGTGTCGCCGTAGCGACGCTGCCGGCGCAGGCAGAGCCGCTCTGTGGTTGGCCAGGGCTGCCGCCAGGCGTGCTCGGCCACGACCAGGGCCCCCGACGCCGCCAGACGATCCAGCAGGGCCACGGTGCGCTCCAAGACGGGGTCATTGTAGGGCGGGTCGAGGAGGATCACCGAGGCCGCCGCGACCTCGGTGGGGTTGGCCTCCAACCAGCGGGTGACCTCCGCTCGAGCCACCCGTGCCCGCTCTTGCCCTCCCACCAGGGCGAGGTTGCGGCGGAGCACGTCGACCACGGCCGGGACGCGCTCCACGAAGGTCACCATGGCCGCCCCTCGCGAGAGCGCCTCGATGCCCAGCGCCCCCGAGCCCGCGAACAGGTCCAGCACCCAGGCCTCGACGACCGCCTCACCGAGCAGGTCGAAGATGGCCTCGCGCACCACGGCCTGGGTCGGGCGGACCCCTCGGGGCATGGCCAGCCTCCGGCCACCCGCCACCCCCCCCTGGACCCGGAGCCGGCCGCGCACGAGGGCCACCGCTAGGCGAAGCCGGGCGGGCGCCGATCCCGCCAGGGCAACGCCTCCTCGACCTGGGCCGCCACCGCCAGCAGCAGCGCCTCGCCCCGAGGCGGGCCGACCAGCTGCACCCCGAGGGGCAAGCCGGCCGAGCTGACGCCCACTGGGAGGCTGATCGCGGGCTGCCCGGTGCAGTTGTAGGGGTAGGTGAAGGTGAGCCAGTCCAGGCAGCGTTGGTTGACCTGCTCCAGGTCGACCCCGGCGAAGTGCCCGATCGGCGGCGGGGGCTGGGTCAAGGTCGGGGTGAGGAGGAGGTCATGGTCGTCCCAGAAGGCGACCACCCGCCGGCTGTGGTCGCGGATGGCGTTCACCGCCCGCACGTAGTCGGCGGCGGTCAACCGCTCCGCCCGCTCCATCATCCAGGCGTTCAGGGGATCGAGGCAGGATCGATCTCGGACCGGGTAAGAGGCGGTCCCGGCGGCGACCAGGACCTGGAAGGGCGCTCGGAAGGGCTCGGTCGTGGGGCCACCTTCCTCGACCCGATGGCCGAGGGCCTCGAGGACGGCGGCGACGCGACCCACCAGCTCGCGCAGCTCGCGGTCGACCACCTCCGGGGCGCCGGTCTGGAGCCCGATCCGTGCCTCCCGGGGGGGATGCGCCAACGCGGCCAGGTACGACCCCTCGGGCTCGGCCCAGTAGGGATCGCCGGGCAGGTGGCCGGCCAGCAGGTCGAGGGCGGCCGCGGCGTCGGCCACGGTCCGGGTCAGCACCCCCTGGGTCGACAGCCCGGCCCAGCCCTCCCCGACCAGCGGGCCGGGCGAGATGCGGCCACGGGAGGGCTTCAGCCCCACCACCCCGCAGCAGGAGGCGGGGATGCGCACCGAGCCACCGCCGTCGCTGCCGTGGCTCCAGGCACAGAGCCCGGCCGCGAGAGCCGCCGCCGCGCCGCCGCTGGAGCCGCCCGGGGTGCGCTCCAGGTCCCAGGGGTTGCGGGCCGTGCCGTGGAGGCCGAACTCGGTCACCGGCCGCGAGCCGAACTCGGGGGTGGTGGTCCGTCCCAGGATCGGCGTCCCGGCCGCCTTCATCCGGGCCACGACGAAGGCGTCGACCGTGGCCACCTGCTCGCGGTAGGCCCGGGAGCCGAAGGTCAACGGATAGCCGGCCATGGCGACCAGGTCCTTGACCGAGGCCGGTGCCCCGGCCAGCGGCCCCTCACCGAGGCCCTCCGCCTGCGCCCGAGCCAGGTCCGGCGTGACCAGCCAGTAGGCGCCCAGACGAGGGTTGCAGCGTTCGATCCTGGCCAGGTAGAGATCGACCAGCTCCCGGGCGCTGAGCTCACCCCGGCGCACCGCCGCCGCCTGCTCAAGCGCGGATGCGAATGGGTCCATCGATCACCTCGCCAATGCAGACGGCCGGGTAGGGCTCGGCCGACATGGCCGCCTCGAACGCCGACGCGCGCCCCGGATGGATCGCGACCAGGAGCCCGCCGCTGGTCTGGGCATCACAGAGCAGCAGCTGCTCGGCCTCCGGGATGCCGCCCCAGTCGACGCGGTCGCGGTAGGCGGCATGGTTGCGGCGGGTCCCGCCCGGGAAGAGGTCCTGCTCGGCGAGCTCGCGCACCCCCTCGAGGACGGGGATCTTCCCCACGTGCACCTCGGCCCCGACGCCGAGGTTGGCCAGGTGCCCGATCAGCCCGAACCCGGTGACGTCGGTCGCCGCCGAGGCGCCGGCGGCCACCATCGCCTCCGCGGCCCGACGGTTGAGGTGGGTCATGACCGCCACCGCCCGCCGCTCTAGGTCAGCCGGGCAGCGGTCCGCCTTCACCGCGGTGGCGACCAGCCCGCTGCAGAGCGGCTTGGTCAGGTAGAGGAGGTCGCCAGGGCGCGCCCCCCGGTGCGTCACCACACGTTGCGGGTCGACCTGCCCGACGACCACGTAGCCCGCCTTGGGCTCGGGGTCGTCGATGCTGTGGCCACCGACCACCGGCACCCCTGCCTCGGCCAGCTTGCCCGCACCACCGGCGACGATCCGCTCCAGCAGGCCCGTCCCCAGCAGGGCACGGGGGAAGCCGACCAGGCTCAAGGCGAAGAGAGGTCGCGCCCCCATGGCGTAGATGTCGCTCAGGCTGTTGGCAGCGGCGATGGCCCCGAACGCCTCCGGATCGTCGACGATGGGGGTGAAGAAATCGACGGTCGAGACCAGGGCCCGACCGGGCCCAACCCGGAAGACGGCAGCGTCGTCCCCGGCGCCGACCAGCACCGCCGGATGGTCGAGGCCAGGCAAGGCCCCGAGCAGCAGGCCCAGCTCCGCTGGGCTCAGCTTGCACGCTCAACCGGCGCCGTGGCTGTAGCGGGTGAGCCGGAGTTGATCTTCCATCCTCGAAGGGAGAGCCTACTCCGTTGCCAATGAGGGAGCGATCGTCCCATCAGGCGGCACCCCTCACGGGGGCTGCCTCTCGGGCCTCGCGCATCCACCGTCACGCGCCCGGGCTCCGGCGAGGTGAGGGCATCGACGAGGAGCAGACGGCTCACGTGCGTCACCGGCAGTTTGCCCTCCCGACGCCGGCGATCGGCGGTCCTGGGGTGGATGGCCCGAGCCTTCGCCCACCCCTCACCCTCGGGCGGCGCGCCGGCCTCGACGCCCACCGACCGCTTGAGCGAGCCCCGCCGTCGCCCCAAGCGATAGGCTAGAGCGCCAGTCGGACGTGTCGAACGCGTCGGAGCGCACGATCAGTTGGAGGCATGGAGATGGCCGTCAACCCCGGAGATCGAGCCCCGGACTTCGAGCTCTTCAGCCAGGAAATGCTGGAGGGGACCCCACCTCGCTTCAAGAGCTACCGGCTCAGCACCGCCCTCCGCGAAGGGCCCGTCGTCCTTCATTTCTTCCCCATGCCCTTCACGGGCGTGTGCGAGGCGCAGATGTGCGCCGTGCGCGACAACCTGGGGGCGGTCTACACCCCGCGGGGGGTCCAGGTTTGGGGCGTCACCGGCCACTATCCCTTCCCGATCCAGGCCTGGGACCGGGAGCACCACTTCGGGGTGCCGGTGCTGGCCGACTACGAGCACACCGTCAGCGAGCAGTACGTCGGGACCTATCCCGACCTCCTGGGCCTCCGTCAGGTGACCAAGCGAGGGGTGGTCGCCGTGTCGCAGGACGGGGTCGTCCGCTACGTGTGGGTCACCGAGAATCCCCTGGTGGCGCCCAACGAGGAGGTGGTGGAGGAGGCGGTGACGAAGGCGAAGGAGGGCTGAGCCGCAGCCGGGGAACCCCCGCCGCGGCCTCAGCCGCGGTAGCGTTGGAGCATCCGGAACAGCGCCTCCGCTCCGAACTCCAGGGCGGTGACCGGCACCCGCTCGTCGGCGGCGTGCACCATCTCCTGGCCGAAGCCGGCGGGCAACCGCAGGGGGAGGTACCCATAGCCTTGGATGCCCAGCCGGCAGAAGTGGCGCTGATCGGTCGCGCCGGTCATGAGCATGGGGATGGGGATGGCCGCCGGGTCGAGCTCCCGAAGGACGTCGCAGAGCAGGTCGTAGAACGGGCCGCGCTCCGACTCCGGGAGCGGCGGGCCGAGCAGGACCACCTCGATCTCCGGCTCTGGCCCGACCAGGTGTCGGACCTCGTCGAGGAACCATTCCTCCTCGCAGCCGGGCACCATCCTGCCGTCCGCCTCGACGATCGCCTCGGAGGGGATGACGTTCACCTTCTCCCCCGCCCGGATGACGGTGGCGTTGACGGTGTTGCGCAGGATCGGGTCGAAGCGTAAGGCCTCCGGCCCCATCTCCTCCAAGACGGCATCGCTGCGCTCGGGGTCGAGGAGGGCGAGCAGGCGGGCGCGGGTGGGCTCGGGCACGGCGGCAGCGATGCCGCGGACGTAATCGGCCGCGGCGGGCGTGACCCGAACCGGGAGCCGTCCCCGGTCCAGGGCCAGCAGCAGCCGGCCCAGCTTGGCGGTGACCCCGCCGCGATGGGTCTGGGAGGCATGCCCGCCCTGTCCCCGGATGACCATCCGAAGCCGGCAGATGCGCTTCTCGGCGACCATGATGGGGTAGAAGCGCCGGCCCTCCATCGTGAGGGTCGCCCCTCCGCCCTCGCCCACGCCGTGGCGGATGCCGTGGAAGAGCTCTGGGTACCCCTCGACGAGGAAGCGGGCGCCACACTCCCCTCCGGCCTCCTCGTCGGCCAGGCAGCACAGCACCACGTCCCCAGCCGGGGGCCGGCCCTCGTCGAGGCAGCGCAGCAGGGCCGAGACCATCATCGCCACCCCGCCCTTCATGTCCAGCGCCCCCCGCCCCCACACCCATCCGTCGATCAGCTCGCCCCCGAAGGGGTCACGGCTCCAGCGCTGGCCGGCGACGGTGACCACATCGACATGGCCCTGGAGGAGCAGGGGCGGTGCCTCCCCTCGGCCGGGCACGCGGACCACCAGGTTGGGACGGTCGGGCGACGAGCCGAGCAGCCAGGTGGGCACGTCACGGGCCTCGAAGAGGGCGCGAAGGTAACGCTGGCACGGGCCCTCGTTGCCCGGCGGATTGACCGTTCGGAAACGGATGAGCGTCTGGAGCAGCTGCGCCGGTGGCATGGTCCTCCTCAGATCGTGGTGGGCCGGCGGCGTCCGACCATGGCCTCAGACCGCTCCGCCAGGCCACACATGCCGACTCGCCCGGAGCGGAGCCATGGGTCGCCCCGGGGCGACTGGCCCCCTAGGCCGTCGAGGCCAAGCTCAGCTCCCTCGCCTGGGACCGCCGGCGTGCCCACCCCAGGACACGACCTACCAGCTTACGACGCGGTTGCGATTCAGAGGGCATGGGCGCGCTCCCGGCTCGCCACCGCGCTCGCCGGGCGGCCCCGGCCTCACCCGCCGGCGCGAGGCCGGGTTCCTGCCCTGCCGCCACCCGCCCGGCACGACCGGACCGCCTCCTTGGCCAACGCCCGTGCGCCGGGAGCAGGGTGGCCTGGCCCCAAGGCCCGGTCGACGAGGGCGCGGGCAAGCCGCCGGTCGCGGGCCTCCACCCCGGCCAGCGGCGCCTCGACGCCGAGGTCGATCCCCGCCGTCGCCGGGCGTGCGGGACACGGCGGCCGACAGGACGCGCGCTCCCCCTCAGCTGAGCGAGGTGAGCTCCAGCCGGCGCTGCGCCGCCCGCCACAGCCCCGGCCAGCGCTCCAAGCTCGGATCCTCCTCCAGCAGCTGTTGCGCCTCCTGGCGCACCTCGGAGAGCAGCTCCGGCCGCTGGAGCGCCGCCATGGCCATGTCGGACATCCCATGCTGCCGAGGCCCCATCAGCTCCCCGGCCCCCCGCAAGCGCATGTCCTCCTGAGCGAGGCGGAAGCCATCGGTGGTCTGCTCCAAGAGCCGCAGCCGTTCCAGGCTCTTCGCCGACGGGTCATCGGCGAGCAGAAAGCAGTAGGACGGGAGCCGGCTCCGCCCCACCCGCCCCCGGAGCTGGTGGAGCTGGGCGAGGCCGAAGCGCTCCGCTCCCTCGACCACCATCACGGTCGCGTTGGGCACGTCGACCCCCACCTCGACCACCGAGGTGGCCACCAGGATGTCGCTCGCGCCCTCGCGGAAGGCTCGCATGACGGCATCCTTGTCCCGCATGCGACCGTGCACCAGCGTCAGGCGAAGATCGGGGAAGACCTCCCTGCGAAGGTGGTCGAACTCCGCGGTGGCCGCCTTCGCCTCCAGCGCGCCGGACTCCTCGATCAGCGGGCAAATCACGAACGCTTGGCGGCCGGCCCGGACCTCGCGCCGCACCACCTGGTAGGCCTCCTCGCGCCGCCCCGGTTCGACCACCCGGGTCTCCACCGGGGTGCGGCCGGGTGGCATCTCGTCGATGATCGAGAGGGCCATCTCCCCATAGAGGGCCAAGGCCAGCGAACGAGGGATGGGGGTCGCGGTCATGGCCAGGAAGTGGGGACGACCGTGCTCGGAGCGCTCCCGGAGGAGTTCCCGCTGGCGAGTGCCGAAGCGATGCTGCTCGTCCACGATGGCCAGGCCGAGGGCAGCCAGCTTGACGTCGTCCTCGATCAGGGCGTGGGTCCCGACCAGGACCGCGCAGTGGCCGGAGGCGGCCGCCGCCTTGACCCGCCGGCGCTCCTTTGCGCCCAGGCCGCTCACCAGGAGCTCCACGCGGAGGTCGGGGAAGCTCCGCTCCAGATAGCCCCTGAAGGCCCCGAGGTGCTGCCGGGCCAGCACCTCGGTGGGTGCCATGACCACGGTCTGCAGGCCGGCGGCGTGCACCATGGCTGCGGCGGCAGCCGCCACGGCGGTCTTGCCCGAGCCCACGTCGCCGTCCAGCAGGCGGTTCATCGGCACCTCTCGCTCCAGGTCCTGGTAGATCTCCCAGATGGCCTTGCGCTGGGCCCGGGTGAGCGGGAAGCCGAGCCCGGCTTTGAAGGCCTCGATCACCTCTTGGCGGTAGGGAATCGGCGTGGCCCGCTCCACGGCCATCCGGCGACGGGCCAGCAGGAACGCGGCCTGCAGCTCCAGCAGCTCGGCGAAGGCCATCCGATGACGCGCCTGCCGCCACTCACCCAGCTCGCGCGGCCGGTGGCCCCGACGGATCGCCTCGGCCAACGGGAGCAATCGGTGACGGGCCAAGGTGGCGGGGGGAAGCGGATCCTCCAACCGCTCCGCGAGCGGGAGCGCGGCCTCCACCCAGGAGGCCCGTCGGCGCGAGGTCAGACCGGCGGTCAGGTGGTACTTGGGCATGAGGCCGCCAACCCGCCGGGGGCCACCTTCACCCACCAGCTCGTGGTGGGGGTTCCGCATCTCGGGCAGGCCCCCGTAGCGGGAGAGGTGCACCGCTCCCGCCACCGCCAGCCGATGCCCGGCGCGCAGCTGGCGCGCGAGGTAGGGCTGGTTGAACCAGACGATCTGCAGGGCGCCACCATCGTCGTCTTGGAGCAACGCCTCGGTGAGGTCCAGCCGCCCTCGGGGCGAGCGCCTGGCCAGGACCCGGACCAGGGTCCCGACCACGGTGGCTTGGTCGCCGGGTCGGAGCCGAGCCACCGGAGCCGGCGGCCCGTACTGCTCCCAGTCGTAGGGGAGGTCCAGCAGCAGGTCGCGGACGGTCGTAATGCCCAGCTTGGCCAGGCGCTTCACGTCCGCAGGCGCGACATGGGGCAGCTCCGCGACCGGGGCCTCAGGAGTCAGGCCAGCAAGCGGCCGTCGCCCCCCCTGGCGGGGTTGGGCGAAGCCCGCACCCGAGCCCGGGAGGGTGGAGGGCCGGACCGGGGTACGACCGCTGGCTCGATCGCCGGCCCCAGCCGACAGGGGCGGAGGGGTCGCGTCCACGCCAGCCAATTGTCCACCTTCGAGACCGGCAGGCCGCCCGCCCCCGGCTCGACCGCGCCACCGACCGCAGCCGGCCTCCCGGGTAGGCTTGCAAAAGCGGAGCGCCCAGCGGTTGCCCGCCGGGCGCCCGGACGTAGGGGATGGTTGAGAAGTCGTGCCAGAGCGGCCGCGCGGGCTACGGCCCGCGCCAGCGCGCCGAGGACGGCGAGGGCCACGCCGCCCCTGCCCGCGGCCAGGCAGGCCAAGCGGGCAACCGCCGGCGGGGCGGGGGGATGACCGGCCCCGAGCAGCCGAGGCGCTCGGCGTCGAGGCCGGTCGGAAGGAGGGGATTGAGGTCAAGGGGAGGCGAGGAGGGCCTGGGGCGCCGGTACCGCACCGTAGGCATCCGCGGTCGGGACGCGTCATCCCCGGGCGAGGGCGTTCGCCGCCCCCCACCGCCCGTCCCGACGGTGAGGACGACCGTCATCAGCCCGATGTCCTCCACCACATCGATCTGGACGCACCAGCCCCGGCGATTGATCGGTCGCCCCCAGGGAACTTGCGCTTACGGGTGCGGCTCCACGACCAGCCGGCCCACCCCACCAACCAGGTGGAGGTCGTACCGATCCCCGGCTGCCACGAACGCTGGCGGCTCGAAGCGCATGCTCCCCGCTACCATCCCGAAGCGCTGGCGGTCGAGATCGACCCTGCCGGCCCCGTCGACCCGCAGCCGGACGGGAACCCCAGCCGGACGCCGGACCCACACCCTCCGGGCCCCCCCGAAGAAGCGCAGCCCGATCTCCCCCAAGGGGCGGGGGAGGACCAGCTCGGCGTCGCCGACCCCGCCCAGGAGCTCGAAGGCCTCCAGCCCGCCAGCGGCAAGGTCGAGACGCAACGTCGACGCCCCTCCGTGGACGCGAACCTCCCAGGGGATGGAGGGGTTGAGGGCCACTTCCACCCTGCGCCGGCGCCACTCGAGGCCCGGGTTGCGGAGGGGCCACCGGAGCCGGATCACGGTGGCGTCACCGCTCGTCGCCACCTCCGGCCGTGCGCCCTCGACACGGGCGCGGTAGCGAAGGGCCAGGGCGGGATCGGCGCGGATGGCGACGGTCCCCACCCCACCTCGGAGCTCGAGTCCACCCCTGCGGGCCGCGGCGAGCGGGGCTGAGAGCTCGACGTGTCCCTCGTCGTCACCGCCGGCGGACCCATCCGGACCTCGCCCAGCGAACTTGCCGTCCATCGTGACCTCCCGAGCCAGAAAACGTCCCATGACAGCTCTGCGCTCGCCCCACCTCACCGGCGCACGGCTCGGGGGCGGGCGTCCCCGCCCGTGACCGGCCTCGGTCGAGGACGACCGAGGCCGGGAGCAAGGACCGCCGAGCGAAGCCCGGCCAGCGGTCGCCCCGACGGACGTCGGGGGCCCGGGGCCGGACCCGAGCGCCTCCGACCCGGCCGTGCCGGACGGTCCCTCAAGCAATCCCTGGTCAGGACCCGGATCCCAGGTAGGGGCGGAGCCGCTGCGTCAGCTCCTCGAGGCGACGCAGGGCCGCATCGCGCCCGTCCGAGGGGACGTAGTAGATGACGCGCTCCACCCCGGCCCCGAGGAAGCGCTCGACCTCCGCCGGCTCGGCCGTCTCGCCGTAGACCGTGACCGGGATGGGGCCCCGCCCAGCGTCTCGGGCGAGACGCTGCAGCTCAGGGATCCGGGAGAGGACGTCGCCCCGGTTTGGCATCCAGCCATCGGCGTAGCGCACCACCCGCTTCAGCGTGTTGGGGCCGTTGCCGCCGAGGATGATCGGGGGATGAGGCTTCTGGACCGGCTTCGGCCAGCACCACATCCGGTCGAACGCGACGAAGCGGCCATGGTACTCGGCCTCCTCCTTGGTCCAGATCTCCTTCACCGCCTCCACCCGCTCACGGAGCAACCGCCAGCGGGTCTCGTAGGCGGTGCCGTGATCGGCCATCTCGGCCCGGTTCCAGCCCCCGCCGATGCCGAAGAGGAAACGCCCCTCAGAGAGCAGGTCCAGACTCGCCCCCTGCTTCGCCGTGTGGATGGGGTCGCGCTGGACGAGCAGGCAGACCCCCGTCCCGACCCGGAGCGTGCGCGTGACCAGGGCGGCGGCGGTGAGCGCGACGAAGGGGTCCAACGTGTGCCAGTACTGCGTCCCCAGCGGGGCGCCGGTCGGGCCCAGCGGCCGGTCGCTGGCGTGGATGTGGGAGTGCTCGGCGACCCACAGCGACTCGAAGCCACGCTCCTCCACCGCCGGCGCCAGCTCCGTCATTCGGATCCCGTAGTCGGTTGGAAAGATGGCGATACCAAACCTCATGGGCTGCCATGATGCCGAACCAGCGCCTCGAAAAGGGTCTCGTCGGCCCCCCGACTTGGCTCGTACCCTGGGCCCGATGGAGATGCCCACCGACCGTCCCCTGTTCCCTCCCGACTCCGCGACCTGGCGCGTCAACCAGGAGCCCGCTCTGCTCCTGGCGGGAGGGCGAGCACTGCTCATGCAGCTCGCCCATCCCGGGGTCGCCGCCGGTGTCGACGAGCACAGCGATTACCGCCACCGACCGCTTCGCCGCCTCGCGCGCACCCTGCAGCTCACGATGGCCATCTCCTTCGGCACCCGCGCGCAGGCCCTGGCCGCGGCCCAGCGCATCAACACCACCCACCGTCGGGTGCGTGGCCGCGGCTACACCGCCATGGACCCCGAGCTCCTCCTCTGGGTGCACGCGACCCTCATCGACAGCGCCCTCGTCGCCTACCGGACCTTCGTGGGCCCGCTCTCACGGCACGACGAGGAGGGGTACTACCAAGAGGCGACGGTCATCGGCCCGCTCCTGGGCATCCCCTCCACGCGGTACCCGTCCGACCTCGAGAGCTTCCAGCGGTACCTCAGGGACATGCTGGAGGGGGATCAGCTGCGCGTGGATGATCGAGCCCGTGCCCTCGCCGGCTACGTGCTCCGCCCCCGCCTGCGGCTGGTGCCCGGCCTCGCCTACTGGCCAGTGGAGGTGCTGACCGCCGGCCTCCTGCCCGAGCGTCTGCGCCGCGCCTACCGCCTTCGCTGGGGGCGACGGGAGCGACTGGGGTTCACGGTCATGCAACGGACCTTGCCCAAGCTCATGGCCGTGGTGCCGAGGTACGTGCGCCGCGTGCCGCCGGCCCGACGAGGAGCACGGGCCTGGGCTCGAGCCGCTGGGCACGGCTGAGCGCTGGTAGGGGCACGTGCGCCCGCCAGGGCGTGCTCGGCGACCAGCACCGGGCAGGTGGGGCCAGGGCCGGGGACCCCCACCCGCCCTCGCCCTGGACGCGCCGAGCGTGAGCCGTTGCCGCCGAGTACGCAGTAGCACTCACGCGGCACCCCTCACGGGGTTGCCCTTGCGGGCTTCGCGCTTCCTTGCCGCGTGCCCGGGAAGCCCGGGTCTTACCGCGGCTCTGCG
>Ga0070737_10001849_pt1 | contig 28021 bp, 20 predicted proteins | sample Coa_R1_10_FD_66438 | JGI IMG/M metagenome (GOLD analysis project Ga0070737, IMG submission 66438) | Surface soil microbial communities from Centralia Pennsylvania, which are recovering from an underground coalmine fire - Coalmine... | ecosystem: Environmental > Terrestrial > Soil > Unclassified... | reverse complement strand
TTCCAGGCCATCAAGCACAAGTGCGCCGACATGCTGCTCGAGGTGGAGTCGGCCAAGTCGGCCGCCTACTACGCCGGCTGGGCCGCGGCCGAGGACAACGACGAGCTGCCGGTCACGGCCTGCCTCGCCAAGGCCTACTGCTCGGAGGCGTACTTCCACGCTGCTGCCGAGAACATCCAGATCCACGGCGGCATCGGCTTCACCTGGGAGCACGACGCCCACCTGTACTTCAAGCGGGCGAAGTCCTCGGAGCTGATCCTCGGCGACCCTGCCTACCACCGCGAGCTCCTCGCACAGCGCATCGGCATCTGAGCGGGTCGGCGCGACTCTCGAGCGCTCCTCGATCGCCCGGCCGAGCTGCTCGCGCACGCCGCCGGGCAGTGTGACGGCGTCCGGGCGAGGCGCACCGCTCGGGCGGTCCCGCCGCGCGATGTCGAGGGCGGCCGCTGTGCTGCGCGGGCGCGGCCACCCGAGCCGGCGCTCGGCTGGAACGCTGCCGTGGGACCGAGCCCAGCCTCGGCTGAGGCGATCGAGATCAGGTTGGCGCTATGCACCACGGCCGCGGTCGCGTTCTGTAGTGTGGGGCCACCAGGGAAAGGAGGTGGTCCACACACATGGTGAGTCAACATATTGGGACCCTGGAGGTGGCTGGCCGCTAGGCGGCAAGCTGGACCACCTGGTGAATCCAACCCAGACACCCTCGGCGCCACCGGGCGGAAGCTGGTCCCGTCCGCAGGATCCGGTAGCCGAGCCTTTCAGCGATATCTGAGGAACGGGGGCGGCCCCACGGGGTCGCCCCCGTTCGCATGCCCGGGCGGCACGACCGTGCGCGCTCGGGCTTGCCCTTCGACCGCGACGCGCGCGGTCAGGAGCGAGTGCGAGCCGTCGTCCGGGCGACAGCGCGGCCCGAAGCGGCCTTCGCGGCGGCCGGCCGCTTGGTTGCGGCCTTCTGCTTCCCGCCGGCCGGCGCCGCCGGCACACCCTGTGTGGCAGCCGCTTTCATCTGCCGCTTGTGCTCCCGCACGAGGGCGAGCGTCTCGGGCGAGGTGATGTCGGCGATGGACAACGTGCTCCCCTCCTCGCCGAAGGGGCGGCTGGCCTCCCTCCAGCCCTCCGGCTGCACGCCGAGCTGCTTGCCGAGAAGGGCCACGAAGATCTTCGCCTTCTGCGCACCGAAGCCCGGCAGGGCCTCGACCCGCCGGACGAGCTCCTTCCCGCTCGCTGTCGTCGTCCAGATCCGCTCGGCAGCGCCGCCGTACTCGGACTCGATCACCTTGGCGAGGTCCTGGACCCGCGCCGCCATCGAGCCCGGGAACCGGTGCAGTGCCGGGCGAGCGCGGAACAGCTCGGCGAGCTCGTCGGGGTCTGCCGACGCGACGTGGGCCGCATCGAGCGGAGCGCCGCCCATGCGCTCGGCGAGCAGCAACGGGGCGGTGAAGGCCCACTCGAGGGGGATCTGCTGATCGAGCACCATCCCGACGAGGAGCGCGAAGGCATTGCGAGAGATGAGCGCGTCCGCGTCCCGGTTGCCGCTCAGGTGCAGCTTCGCACGGGGAGCCATGGGGCAAGGCTACAGGCGCGACCCCGGCCCCGTCGGTAGGTCAGCCGCCGGGCGCCTGGCCGGCGAGAATGCCACCTTCGGCGTGGGCGGCGAGCTCCGACGCCGTCCCGGGTCTCGCGAAGAGGTAGCCCTGGCCGATCCGGCAGCCGAGCCCGACCATCTCGAGCGCCTGCTCAACCGTCTCGATCCCCTCCGCCACAACCTCCCGCCCGAGCCGGTCGGCGAGCAGGAGCACGGCCTCGACCACCGAGCGGCTCGACGGGTCGTCGCAGATCCGCTGCACGAAGCTCCGGTCGATCTTGATCCGCTGGGCCGGTAGCTGGTGGAGGAGCGCGAGCGACGAGAACCCGGTCCCGACGTCGTCGATCGCGACCGACACCCCGAGCCGGCCGATCTCGAGCAGCGTCCGGGTGAGAGCCTCCGGATCGGCCACGGCGGTCGATTCCGTCAGCTCGATCTCGAAAAGGGAGCTCGGCACGCCGGCCGCAGCGAGCTCGCAGCGCAGGCTCGCCAGCAGCTCCGGCGCCGCGAGGGTGCGGGCGGAGAGGTTGACAGACACACGGATCTCGAGACCGGCGTCCCGCCAGGCCGCCACCTGGGCGAGGGCGGTGCGGAGCACGTGCAGGTCGAGCGGGACGACGAGGCCGGTCTCCTCGGCGACCGGGAGGAAGCTGCCGGGGGCGAGCAGGCCGCGGGTCGGATGGCACCACCGGACGAGCGCCTCCGCTCCGAGCACCTCGCCCGTCACGAGGTCCACCTGCGGCTGGTAGGCAAGCTCGAACTGCCCCGGCTCGACGGCCGCTCGCGCGAGGGCGGCCTCGAGATCGAGCCGCTCGGAACGGGCCTGCAGCATCGTCTCCTCGAAGCGCAGGATCCGGTCGCCGCCCCGGGACTTGGCCGCGTACATGGCGGCGTCGGCCTGGCGGAGCACGTCCTTCACGCTCGAGCGGCCGGGCTCGGCCACCACCGCCCCGATGCTCAGGTGGACGACGACCTGGGAGCCGTCGAGCTCCACGGGCTCGACCATCGCGGCCCGTACCCGCCCGGCGAAGACCTCGGGGTCCCAGTCCTCGTCGACCGCGGTGAGCAGGACCGTGAACTCGTCACCGCCGAGCCGGGCCACGAGGTCGCCCGGTCGCACGCAGCGCTCGAGGCGGCGGGCGACCTCGACGAGCAGCTCGTCGCCGGCCGCGTGGCCGAGCGCGTCGTTGACCCCTTTGAACTGGTCGAGGTCGCAGAAGAGCACGGCGAGCCGCGGACCGCCGCCGGCGAGGAGGCCTGCCAGCACCTCGGTGAACACTCGGCGGTTCGCACACCCCGTGAGGGCGTCGACCGACGCCTGCCGGTGGACCTGCTCGATGAGGAGCGCCTTCTCCCATGCCCCGGCGGCCTGGTCGGCGACACCGGCGAGACGGCGGGCCAGCTCGTCGACCTCGGCCGGCTCGCGTCCCTCCTCCCAGGCGGCGATGAGGACTCCGTAGAGCCGCTCGGTCGTGCGCAGCGTGGTCACGGCGAGCCGGCCGGTGCCGAAGGCGTCCATCATCTGAGCGACGTAGGCGTCGGCGGAGCCTCGATCGTAGATGCGGGGCACCTCCGGGTCGCTCACGAGCTCGAGGACTTCAGGGGTGTCCTCTTTCGTGACCACCAGCGTGTCGAGCGCGGCGCCGAGGGCAGAGGCGTAGCCGCGGTGGGCGACACAGCGCAGCGCCCCGTCGTCGCCATATCGCAGGAGCAGGGCCTGGTCGGCCGCCACGATCTCCTGTGCCGCCTCGACCGTCGCCACCGCCACCTCGCTCGTGTCCTGGATCCGGATGAGGCGGGCGGCGAAGGCGCCGAGGACCTCGGCCGTGCGCTGGCGGCCCGCTGCGACCTCGAGCGCGACCGTGGCGTCGAGCGCGGTGGCGGCGAGGCGGGCGTAGGCGTCGAGCAACTGCTGCTCGCCCTCGATGAACGGGGCGTTCGAGAACGCGACGAGCCTGCCGTAGTGCCGCTCTGCTGAGCGGACCTCGGAGACGATCCGGATCGGGCAGTCGCGATCGACGAGCTCGTCGTCGATCGCACGGTCCGTGTCGAGAACGGCGAGAGCGATCGCCCGGGCGCGGTCGTCCGGCAAACCGGAGGCGCGGACCGCTGGCTCACGGCCGCGCTCGAGGCGGATCGCGAGGAGGACCTGCTGGGCCGCGACGGTCGAGCCAACATGCTCGACGACCCGGGTGAGGACGGTGTCGACGTCTCGGGCGTCGAGGAGGTCGCTCACGGTGGCCTCGAGCTGCTCGAGCTGCAGCTCAACGACGTCCGCCCCCACCACCGGCTCCCCCGCGCTCCTCTGGTGCCGCGCCCGGCGCCGGGGTTCCCAGCGCACGTCGAACAGGCAGTGGGTGGCGCCACGGGCCTGGCACTGGGACTCGGTCACCGTGGCGGGGGCCATGCCGAACACTGCCGGCAGCTGCGAGAAGAGCCCCATCGCGTACTTGCAGTCGTGGGCGACCGGCTCGTACGGGGGCTTCGTGCGGAACTCGACGACGGCGCGGCGGTCGGAGGCCACGACGAGGCGGGCCTCGGTGGAGGTGTCGAACTTCGAGTGGGCCACGGGCAGTGCCCGGAGCAGGTTCCGGGGGGAGCCGAAGCGGCGGAAGAGCACCCGCAGCAGCACCGTGGCACGAGAGGAGAGCGCCGAGGCTCCCACGCGCAGGGCGAAGTCGGGATCGCCGGTGAGGCGCGATCCGGCGTCGAACAAGCGCTGCCGGGTGGCGACCGAGTGCCAGATCCGCGGGTTCTCGAGCACCTCGAGCGGGCGCGTCTCGCCCGCGAGCGCGAGCAGCTCCCGCACCCCGTCCTCCCCGAGCTCCCTGCGTACGAGGTCGATCACGAGCCGGATCGTGATCCCGGCCGATTCCCGCTGCTCCATGGCCCCCTTCCTCGACGGGCGCGTCCGCCGAGCACCCGCCGCCGTTCCGGGTAGTTATCGGCAGGTGGCGCTTGCGGGTGTAGGGCTTTTGCGACGCAGTGAGGTCGAGGCTCAGGCGAGGCGAGGATCGGGCGCCTCGGGGTCGAGGCCGAGCTCTGAGATCGCGTCCCGTACCTCGTCCTCCTTCGCCTCGCCGAAGCGAGCCAGCTCGGAGAGGACGGCCACTGCCACGTGAGCGGCGTCCACCTCGAAGTGGCGTCGGAGCGCAGCCCGCGTGTCCGACCGTCCGAAGCCGTCGGTCCCAAGCGGCACGAACGGTCCTGCGGCGAACCGGCCGATCTGGTCCGGAACGGCCTTCAGGTAGTCGGTCACGGCCACGACGGGACCTTGCGCCGTTCCGAGCAGCTCATGGACGTAGGACGTCCTCACCTCCGCCCCGGGGTGGAGGCGGTTCCAGCGCTCGGCCTCGAGCGCCTCCTCCCGCAGCAGCTTCCAGCTCGTGACGGACCAGCACTCCGCCGCGACGCCGAAGCGCTCGGCGAGAAGCTGCTGGGCCTCGAGCGCCGCCTGCCAGGCCGTGCCCGAGAACATGATCGTCGCCTTCGGCCCGTCAGACCGCGGGGCGGCCCTGAACTTGTAGGCGCCTCGCAGCACCGCCTCCCGGATCCGCTCTCGCTCGGCGGGGTCGGCCGGGAGAGCCGGCATGGGGTAGTTCTCGTTGTAGAGCGTGAGGTAGTGGATCTCGTCGAGGCCGTCCGGCCCGTACATCCGCCGGAGGCCCTCCTCGACGATGAAGGCGACCTCGTAGGCGAAGGCCGGATCCCAAGCCCGGATGCTCGGGAACGCGGAGGCGAGCAGCTGGGAGTGGCCGTCCTCGTGCTGGAGGCCCTCCCCGCTCATGGTCGTCCGGCCGGCCGTGCAGCCGACGAGGAACCCGCGCGCCCGTGCATCGGCCGCCTGCCAGATGAGGTCGCCGATGCGCTGGAAGCCGAACATCGAGTAGAAGAGGAAGATCGGGACCATGGGGACCGACCAGTTCGCGTACGCGGTCCCCGCCGCCTGGAACGAGGCCATCGCTCCCGCCTCCGTGATGCCCTCCTCGAGGATCTGGCCCCGGCGGTCCTCGGTGTAGGAGAGCAGGAGGCCGGCATCGACCGAGGTGTAGCGCTGGCCCACGGCCGAGTAGATCTTCACCTCCGAGAACAGGGCGTCGAGGCCGAAGGTGCGGCCCTCGTCGGGGATGATCGGCACGATGTGGCGGCCGACGCCGGGATCCCTGAGAAGGTTGCGCAGCATGCGGGCGAAGGCCATCGTGGTCGAGACGGCCTGGGACCGCGACCCCTCGAGGAACTCGGCGAAGACCTCAGGGCGGGGCGCCGGCAGGCCGGTCGCCCCCTGCTGGCGGACGACCCGCTCCGGCAGCGAGCCGCCGAGCGCCTTCAGGCGTGCCATGAGGTACTCGTGCTCGGGCGAGCCCGGTGCGGGCCGGTAGTACGGCGGATCCTCGGCGTCGAGGGCCGAGTCGGGGATCTCCTCGTGCAGGTAGAGGCGGTCCCGCAGGGTGCGCAGCTGCTCGCGGGTCATCTTCTTGATCTGGTGGGTGGCGTTCCGACCCTCGATCTCGGGACCGAGGGTCCACCCCTTCACGGTCTTCGCGAGGATCGCCGTCGGGGCGCCGGTCTGCTCGGTCGCGGCCTTGTAGGCGGCATAGAGCTTCCGGTAGTCGTGACCCCCTCGAGGGAGCTGCTGGAGCTCGAGGTCGCTCAGGTGCTCGACCATCTTGCGCAGGCGGGGATCGGGGCCGAAGAAGTGCTCCCGGATGTAGGCGCCGGACTGCGTCGCGAATGTCTGGAAGTCGCCGTCAGGGGTCGTGTTCATCTTGTTCACGAGGACGCCGTCGACGTCCCGGGCGAGCAGCTCGTCCCACTTCCGCCCCCAGATCACCTTGATGACGTTCCAGCCGGCCCCCCGGAAGAGCGCCTCGAGCTCCTGGATCACCTTGCCGTTGCCGCGCACCGGGCCGTCCAGCCGCTGCAGGTTGCAGTTGACGACGAACACGAGGTTGTCGAGGTTCTCGCGAGCTGCGAGCCGCAGGCCGGCCTGGCTCTCGGGCTCGTCCATCTCCCCGTCGCCGACGAAGCACCACACCCGTGCCTCGGAGGTGTCGGCGATCTCGCGATGCAGCAGGTAGCGGTTGAAGCGTGCCTGGTAGATGGCGGTGAGGGGGCCGAGGCCCATCGACACGGTCGGGTACTCCCAGAACTCCGGCATGAGCCGTGGGTGCGGGTAGCTCGAGAGGCCGTTGCCGCCGACCTCGAAGCGGAAGCTGTCGAGCTGCGACTCGTCGAGCCGGCCCTCGACGAAGGCGCGGGCGTAGATGCCGGGCGAGGCGTGACCCTGGAAGAACACCTGGTCGCCGGCGAGCCCGTTCGCCTTGCCCCGGAAGAAGTGGTTGAAGCCGACCTCGTAGAGCGAGGCGGAGCTCGCATAGGTCGAGAGATGGCCCCCGATGCCGGCGTCACGGGTGTTCGCCTTCGTGACCATGACCGCCGCGTTCCAGCGGATGTAGGCGCGGATGCGGCGTTCGAGGTGCTCGTCGCCGGGGAACCACGGCTCCTCGTCGGCGGCGATCGTGTTCACGTACGGCGTCGACACCGTGGCCGGCACCCCGACCTGGGCCGAGCGCGCCCGCTCGAGCAGCTTCAACATGAGGAAGCGAGCCCGCTCCCGGCCTCGCGTCTCGACGACGGAGTCGAAGGAGTCGAGCCACTCGGCCGTCTCCTCGGGGTCGATGTCGGGAACCTGGTGCGAGTAGCCGTCGAAGATCACATGCTCGATTCTCGCGCCGTTCGGCGCCCGCTCCGGTCCGCAGGGCCGCGGCAGCCGTGACCACGGGCACGACCACGGGCACGGGGTCACCGTGGGCGAGCCGCCGGGTCGGTATGGTGCCGGCGGTGACCCTGTTCGAACCCACGACCGCCGTCGAGCGCGCCACCGTGTTCACCGACGGCGCCTGCAAGGGGAACCCGGGGCCGGGCGGCTGGGCCTGGGCAGAGTCCCCCTCCCGCTACGAATCCGGCTTCGAGGCCGCCACCACGAACCAGCGCATGGAGCTCACGGCCGTGTTGAGGGCCGTGGTCGCCAACCCCGGGCGGTTGTGCGTGGTGAGCGACTCGATCTATGTCGTGAACTGCTTTCGCCAGCGCTGGTGGCGCGGATGGCGCCAGAAGGGCTGGCGGAACGCGAAGGGCCAGCCCGTCGCCAATCAGGACCTGTGGCGCCCCCTCATCGAGCAGGTGGTGGAGGCCCGCGCGGGCGAGATCGAGCTCACCTGGGTGAAGGGCCACTCCGGCCACCCGATGAACGACTTCGTCGACCGGCTCGCGGTCGAAGCGGCCCAGTGGCAGAGGGCCTCCTCGGCCCGGGTGTGAGGGGACGGCCCCGCCCCCTCCTTCCTCCCGGGGTCCTGGCAGGGCCCGATTGGGACGGCGCCGGCCCCGTCTCCTAGGGTGACCTCATGGACATCAGGGACACCTCTGCGCTCGTCACCGGCGGTGCGTCCGGCCTCGGCGAGGCGACCGTGCGGGCGCTCACGGCGAAGGGCTCCGTGTGCACCATCTTCGATCGGGACGAGGCGCGCGCGAAGGCGCTCGCAGACGAGCTCGGCGGCCAGACGAGCTACGTGGCGGGCGACGTCGGGGACGAGGGGGCCGTCACCGCGGCGGTCGAGAAGGCGGCCTCCGCCGGAGCGTTCCGCATCACCGTCAACTGCGCCGGGATCGGCTGGGCCCAACGCACCATCGGCCGCGAGGGCGAACCACACGACCTCAACGCCTTCAAGACGGTCGTCAACGTCAACCTCATCGGGACCTTCAACGTGATGCGGATCGCGGCAGGAGCGATGTCGAAGGCCGAGCCGCTCGCCGACAACGAGCGAGGGGTGATCGTGAACACGGCCTCGGTGGCCGCGTTCGAAGGCCAGATCGGTCAGATCTCCTACTCGGCCTCGAAGGGCGGCATCGTCGGGATGACGGTCCCGGCCGCCCGCGACCTCGCCCCGGCGGGCATCCGCGTCTGCACCATCGCCCCGGGGCTCATGGACACGCCGCTGCTCGGCCTGCTCCCCGCCGAGGCGCGCGAGGCGCTCGGCGCCGGGGTGCTCTTCCCCAAGCGCCTCGGCTTCCCGGCCGAGTTCGCCCAGCTCGTCTGCTCCATCGCCGAGAACCCCTACCTCAACGGCGAGACGATCCGCCTCGACGGCGGGCTGAGGATGCCGCCGAAGTAGCTCAACCGCGGGCGGGCAGGGCTGCTCCGCCCCTCTCGCCCCGCCAGCCCTCCGAGGCCGTTTCGGCGGTCTCGCGCACGGTGCCTGCCGCGCCCGGCTCGAAGCGCCGCCGGAGACGGAGGGCCGGCAGCTCGACGAGGCGCCAGGAGGCCTCAGCGGCGGCGAACGAGGCGGCGAGGGCGAGCGCGTCACCGGCGAGGCCGTGACCGTGCAGCCAGGTGAGCATCGGATAATGCCAGAGGTACAGCGCGTACGAGCGTGTGCCGACGTAGCGGATCGGTCTCGTCGCGAGCGCCCGCGCGATCGCCGTGCGAGGGAAGGCCGTCACGGCGGCGACGAGAACAGGGGCGACGATGCTCGCGGCGACGAACGAGGCCGCCTTCGAGGCGAGGGTGGTGGCGTCTCCTTCGATCCGCCCGACGAGGAGCAACGCTGCGAGCAGGCCGGCCGTCACGGCGGTGCCGAGGTGCCGCGAGACCGCAGCGGCCATCTTGCGGCCCCGGTGGGCCACGGCGCGAACCCGACCGGACGGGCCGGCGGCGAAAAGGACCGCCAACGCGCTGCCGGCGAGGAAGGCCCCGGCTCTCGTGTCGGTGCCGTAGGTGACCCGCGGGTCGTGCACCGTCGCCGTGAGCAGCCGTGCGGCGGCCTCGGCGAGGGAGGCGGCGCCGAGCGCGACCGGGAGGGCGAGGAGGCTGGCCCATAGCGCCCTTCGAGAGGGGCGCCGCCGCAAGATCCAACCTGCTGCGGCGACACCGCCGACGAGCAGGGGAGCCCAGAGCAGGTAGAACTGCTCCTCGACCGAGAGCGACCACAGGTGGGTGAGCGGCCGGTGGGAGTTCTCGTTGCCGTAGATCAGGTACCAGTTCGCCTGGTAGGCGAGCCCGACGGCGGCGAGGTGAAGGGAGGTCGCGGGGGCGAGCCCGTGGCGGAAGTGCCGGATCGTCCCGGGCGTCGTCCGCAGCCAGGTGCTCCCCGAGAACGAGACGGCCACCGTGAGCCACACGGCGAGGAAGGCCACGAGGGCAGGGCCGAGCCGGAGGGCTCGGCGGGCGAAGAAGCGCCTGAGGCGGACGCGCCCGGCGACGAGGCGCTCGCCGAGCAGGCTGGCCGTGATGAGGAACCCGGAGAGCCCGAAGAACAGGAACATCGCCGTCTCCGCGGACCGCAGGTGCGAGAGGCCTGCGTGGCCGACGAACACCATGAGGAAGGCGAGGCCGCGAAGACCGTCGAGCGCGGGCCGATGGCCGAGATGGCGAAGGGGCAGCCTCCGGGGAGATGCGCCGCTCCCGGCTGCCCGGGTGGGCGCGAGGGCGCGGGTCTCCCTCGGTGTCGCCACCGTTACCGAGTACCCAACCGGCCCCTTGTCATTCCTCGGTCATCGAAGGTGAGGGCGCCGCCCGAGTACAGTGACCGGGATTCCCATGACGTACCGACTCTCGCACCTCTCCGCGCTCGAGTCCGAGGCCGTGCACGTCATCCGCGAGGTCGTCGCCGAGTTCGAGCGGCCGGCGCTGCTGTTCTCGGGTGGCAAGGACTCGGCCGTCCTCCTGCACGTGGCCGCGAAGGCCTGCTGGCCCCAACGGATCCCCTTCCCGGTCGTCCACGTCGACACGGGCCACAACTTCCCCGAAGTCATCGCCTACCGGGACGCCCGGGTGGCCGAGCTCGGGCTCCGGCTCGTCGTCGGTTCCGTGCAGGAGGACATCGACCGGGGCGCCATCGTCGAGCACCCCGTTCCGGGGGCGACCCGGAACCGGCTCCAGACCTTCACCCTGCTTCGCGTGCTCGAGGAGGGAGGCTACGACGCCGTCTTCGGCGGTGGGCGGAGGGACGAGGAGAAGGCACGGGCGAAGGAGCGGGTCTTCTCTCTGCGCGACGAGTTCGGCCAGTGGGACCCCCGGGCCCAGCGCCCGGAGCTGTGGAACCTCTACAACACGAGGCACCGCCCTGGGGAGCACTTCCGGGTCTTCCCCCTCTCGAACTGGACCGAGCTCGACATCTGGCAGTACATCGACCTCGAGAAGATCCCGCTCCCGCCGATCTACTTCGCCCACCGCCGCCAGGTCTTCCGCCGCGGGGGGATGCTGCTCGCCGTCGGGCCCTTCACGGCGCCCCGCGAGCAGATCGAGGAGGAGCAACCCTTCGAGGCGACGGTCCGGTACCGCACCGTCGGCGACATGACCTGCACCGCTGCGGTCGAGTCGCAGGCCGTCACCCCGATCGAGATCATCGCCGAGACGGCCGTGGCGAGGGTGAGCGAGCGAGGCGCCACTCGAGCCGACGACCGCTTCTCGGAAGCCTCCATGGAGGACCGCAAGCGGGAGGGCTATTTCTGATGGAGCTGCTCCGCTTCGCCACGGCGGGGTCCGTCGACGACGGGAAGTCGACGCTCATCGGCCGCCTCCTCTACGACTCCAAGCAGGTCTTCGAGGATCAGCTCGAGGCCGTCGAGCGGTCCTCGCTCGCCCGCGGCGACGAGTACGTGAACCTGGCGCTGCTCACCGACGGGCTGCGAGCCGAGCGGGAGCAGGGGATCACGATCGACGTGGCCTACCGCTACTTCGCCACCCCGGCGCGCAAGTTCATCATCGCCGACACGCCCGGTCACACCCAGCACACCCGCAACATGGTGACCGGCTGCTCAACGGCCGATCTCGTCGTGCTGCTCGTCGACGCCCGCGTCGGGCCGACCGAGCAGACCCGCCGTCACGCCACCGTCGCCTCCCTGCTCGGGATCCGCCACCTCGTCGTGTGCGTCAACAAGATGGACCTCGTCGGCTACGACCGGAGGCGCTTCGAGGAGATCCGCCGCGCCTTTGACGACTTCGCCACCCGGCTCGAGGTCCACGACGTCACCTGCATCCCGATCTCGGCCCTCCAGGGGGACAACGTCGTCGAGCGCTCCGACGAGATGCGGTGGTACGACGGGCCGTCCCTCCTCCACCACCTCGAGGAAGTCCACATCAGCTCGGACCGGAACCTCATCGACCTCCGCTTCCCGGTGCAGAGGGTGGTGCGCCCGATCTCCTCGAGTGAGCTGCACGACTACCGCGGCTATGCCGGGCAGGTCGCGAGCGGTGTGCTCGAGGTCGGCGACGAGGTCGTCGTGCTCCCCTCGGGCTTCTCGACCCGGGTCGAGGCGATCGAGACCGCCGACGGCCCGCTCGAGGAGGCCTTCCCGCCGCAGTCGGTCGTCGTCCGGCTCGCCGACGAGCTCGACATCTCCCGCGGCGACATGCTCTGCCGGCTGCACAACCAGCCCCTCGTGAGCCAGGACCTCTCGGCCATGGTGTGCTGGATGTCCGAGACTCCTCTCACCACCGGCGCCAAGCTCGCCATCAAGCACACCTCGCGCTGGTCGCGGGTGCTCGTGCGCGAGCTGCGCTACCGCCTCGACGTCAACACCCTCCATCGCGACCAGAAGGCGGCGGAGCTGGAGCTGAACGACATCGGCCGGGTGGACCTGAGAGCCCAGGTGCCCCTGTTCTACGACGAGTACCGGGTGAACCGGGCGACGGGGAGCTTCATCCTCGTGGACGAGGTCACGAATGCGACGGTCGGCGCCGGCATGCTGCTGCGCCAGCCGGGCTGAGGCCAGGGCCGCGCGGGCGTCGAGCCATGACGAGAGGGACGGTCTGGTTCACCGGGCTGTCCGGCGCGGGGAAGTCGACGGTGGCGGCGACCCTGAAGCAGATGCTGGACGACCTCGGGGTGCCGGCGATCCTGCTCGACGGGGACGACCTGCGCGAAGGGCTTAACGCCGATCTCGGCTTCAACGAGGAGCACCGGCGCGAGAACGTGCGGAGGGTGGGCGAGGTGGCGATGCTCTTCGCGAAGGCCGAGCGCCTCGCCCTCGTCACCGTCATCAGCCCGTTCGCAGATGGGCGCCGGGCGGTGCGGGCCCGGCATCGCGAGATGGGGATCCCGTTTGTCGAGATCTACGTCGCGACGCCGCTCGAGGTGTGCGAGGAGCGGGACCCGAAGGGGTTGTATGCCCGCGCGAGGCGGGGCGAGGTCGCCCGGTTCACCGGGATCAGCTCGCCCTACGAGGTCCCCGAGCACCCGGAACTGTCGGTGCAGACGGTCGACCGGAGCCCGGCCGAGTCGGCCAAGGAGGTGCTCGCCCTTCTCGAGACGGAACGGCTTCTGCTCGGCCCGCAGTGAGCCGCCAGGAGGCATCGCCCAGCCAGGGCGACTGTAGGCTCCGCTCGTCGCAGTCAACACGAGGAGGTGGTTCGGCTGCCTGGTGAGACATCGCCGCACGCGGGTGGCGACGGAGCTGTGGACGAGTTCGACGTCGTCGTGATCGGCGGTGGGCCGGCCGGCTACGCCGCCTCCCTCTACGGCGGCTCGGCGGGTCTGTCGGTCGCGGTGGTCGAGAAGGAGAAGGTCGGCGGCACCTGCCTGCACCGGGGCTGCATCCCTGCGAAGGAGTTCCTCGAGACCGCCGCCGTCTACCGGACTGTTGCCGGCGCGAAGGAGTTCGGCGTGCAGGCGAGCCAGCCCGCCGTCGAGTTCGCCGTGAGCCAAGACCGCAAGCAGAAGGTCGTCGATCAGCTCCACCGGGGCCTGCAGGGGCTCATGAAGCAGCGGAAGAACACCGTCTACGCCGGGACGGGCCGCCTCGTCGCCGGCCACGTCGTTGAGGTGACGGCCGCCGACGGCTCGACGACCCGGATCCGGGGGCGGAACGTGCTCCTCGCGGCCGGGAGCGTGCCCCGCACGATCCCCGGCTTCGAGGTGGACGGCCGCTACGTCCTCACCTCCGACGAGGTTCTCTCCCTGACGGCGTTGCCGAGGCGGGCGGCGGTCATCGGCGGGGGAGCGATCGGCTGCGAGTTCGCCTCGATGCTCTCGGACCTCGGCGTCCAGGTCACGTTGCTCGAGGCGCTGCCGAAGCTCCTTCCCGGCTGCGACCAGGACGTCGCGGACGCGGTGGTGCGCAGCTTTGCTCGGCGGGGGATGACGGTGCGCACCGGCGTCGCCGTCCACGGCCACGAGCCCGGCGAGGAGGGCACGACGGTTCGCTTCGGCGAGGGTGAGGAGGTCGTGGTCGACCAGGTGATCGTCTCGGTCGGGCGCCGCCCGCTCTCGGACGGCCTCGTGGCCGAGGAGGCCGGGGTCGCCGTCGACGAGCGCGGCTTCGTCGTGGTCGACGAGTGGATGCGCACCTCGGCCGAGGGCGTCTACGCCCTCGGCGACCTCGTGGCGACGCCGCAGCTCGCGCACGTCGGCTTCGAGGAGGCGATGCTCGTCGTGAAGCAGATCCTCGGCGAGCCGGCGGTCCCGGTGAACTACGGCGCCGTCCCCTGGGGGATCTACTGCCACCCGGAGGTGGCCTTCGTCGGCATGACCGAGCAGGACGCCAAGGCGGCCGGCATCGACGTCGTCGTGAAGAAGGACCCTTACGGCGGCAACAGCAGGGCTCGCATCCTCGGGGAGACCGAGGGGCTCGTCAAGGTGATCTGCGAGAAGGGAGCCGATGGCAGGGCGGGCCGGCTGCTCGGGGTCCACATGGTCGGCCCCTGGGTGACCGAGCAGCTCGGCCAGGCGTACCTCTCGGTGAACTGGGAGGCGACGCCGGACGAGATCGCCCCGTTCGTCCAGCCCCACCCGACGCTCTCCGAGGCGTTCGGCGAGACCGTCATCGCACTCACCGGAAGGGGTTTGCACGTTGGCTGACATCACGATGCCGCAGCTCGGCGAGACCGTCACCGAGGGCACGATCATCCGCTGGCTGAAAAAGGTCGGCGACCACGTGGCGCACGACGAGCCGCTGTTCGAGGTGTCGACCGACAAGGTCGACTCCGAGGTGCCCTCGCCGGCGGAGGGCGTGCTCTCCGAGATCCTCGTCCAGGAGGGCGAGACGGTCGACGTCGGCACGAGGCTCGCCGTGGTGGGCGCCGGCTCGGATGCCGGCACCGCCCCGGCTCCTGCCCCACCGGCTGCGCGCGAGCCGGAGCCGGCTCCGCCTCCGGCCGAGGCCCCGCCACCTCCCCCGCCACCTCCTGCTCCGGCACCGAGTCCCGCTCCACCCCCCTCGTCGCCCGACCCGGCGAGCGCGCCGACGCGGGCAGCGTCCTCGCCCGGGGACCGGGGACCCGAGGCCAACGGCGGCACATCGAGCCTGCTCTCTCCGGTGGTGCGCAAGCTGCTCGCCGACAACGGCATCGACGCGCGCGAGATCACCGGCACCGGTGCCGGTGGTCGCATCACGAGGAGCGACGTCCTCGCCTACATCGACTCGCGTGCCGCGGCGGGCCCGTCCCCAGCTCCGGCGAGCGCGCCTGTGGAGCCCGCGCCGGCGGGAGGCCTGCGGCCCGCTCCGGCCTTTGCTCCCGGGCCGGCGCCGAGAGCAGCCTCGGCGTTCCCGCCGGCGGCAGCCGGCGAGCGTGACGAGGTTGTGCCCTTCACGAACATCCGGCGCCTCACTGCCGAGCACATGGTTCGCTCGAAGGCGACCTCGGCTCACACCCTTGTCGCCGTCGAGGCCGACTACGAGGCCATCGAGCGGGTGCGGCGGGCCAACCGGGAGCGCTTCAAGGCGGAGGAGGGGATCAGCCTCACCTACCTCGCCTTCGTGGCGAGAGCCGTCGTCGACGTGTTGCGCGACTTCCCGCACCTCAACGCCTCGGTGGGGGAGGACGCCCTTCTCGTGCACCGCGACGTCAACCTCGGCATCGCCGTCGACCTCGACCGCCAGGGCCTCATCGTGCCGGTCGTGCGGAACGCGGACGGGCAGTCGCTGCGCGGCCTTGCCCGGGCCATCGCCGACCTCGCCGAACGGGCTCGGACCCGGCGGCTCTCCGCCGACGACATCGTCGGCGGCACGTTCACGATCACCAACCCCGGTCCTTTCGGCACCTTCCTCACGGCGCCGATCATCAACCAACCCCAGGTGGCGATCCTCTCGACCGACGGCGTGAAGCGCCGGCCCGTCGTGGTGACGGCCGAGGACGGCTCCGAGGCGATCGCCATCCACTCGGTCGGGATGCTCGGGCTCTCCTTCGACCACCGCGCCGTCGACGGCGCCTACGCCTCGGCCTTCTTGTACAACCTGGCGAGGGAGCTCGAGACCCGCGACTGGGCGGCCGAGCTCTGAGGTGGAGGCGGTGACGCCGGGAGGACCGCTCCGGGTCCGCTGGCTCGGCCGGGTGCGCTACGAGGAGGCGTCCGTGCTCCAGCACGCCCTCTGGCGGGGCGGCGGCGACTACCTCCTGCTCCTCGAGCACCCGCACGTGTACACCCTCGGTGTCCGGGCTCGCCCTGAGCACGTCCTGCCGGGGGCGGCAGCCTCAGGAGCGGAGCTCGTGAGGACGGACCGGGGCGGCGACGTCACCTACCACGGCCCCGGCCAGCTCGTTGGCTACCCCGTCGTCGACGTGCCGCTCGGGCCCGGCGCGATCCCCGCCCACGTCCACCGCATCGAGCAGCTCGTGATCGACGTGCTGGCCGACCTCGGGCTCCCGGGGGCCTCCCGGCTCGAGGGCTACCCGGGCGTCTGGGTCGACGCGAGCGGGCCGAGCCCGCGCAAGATCTGCGCCATCGGGGTGCGAGTGGCGAGAGGGCGGTCGATGCACGGCTTTGCCCTCAACGTCGATCCCGACATGGCGATGTTCAGCCACATCGTGCCGTGCGGCATCGCCGACAAGCCCGTCACGTCGCTAGAGGCCGAAGGGGTGCAGGTGTCGATGGCGGAGGTCGTGGAGCGGGTCGCGGCGAGGGCCGCCGACCTTGTCGCCGCCCCCGGCTCGCCGCCGCGGGCCGTCGAGCGCCAGAGCGCCTCCCCGGCGACCCCCGCACCGGCTGGGCCGGCCGGCTCTGTCCCGAAGTGGGCTGCGGCCGGCGCCGGGGCGCCCGTCGAGCTGCGGCCGCTCGGCCGCCGCCTCGCCGCCTCAGGGGTCGACCTCGGCCGCACGGTCCCGATCCGGGAGCGCAAGCCGGAGTACCTCCGGGCCCCGGTCCGCATCGGACGGCAGGCGATCGCGATGCGGTCGATGCTGCGCGAGCTCGGCCTCGTCACCGTCTGCGAGGAGGCGGGCTGCCCGAACCTCTCGGAGTGCTGGGCCGACGGGACGGCGACGTTCATGATCAACGGGGAGCGGTGCACCAGAGCCTGCGGCTTCTGCCTCGTCGACACGGGCCACCCCCTCCCCCTCGACCCCGCCGAGCCCGAGCACGTCGCCGAGGCGGTCGCCCGGCTCGGCCTCGCTCACGCCGTCGTGACGGCGGTGGCGCGCGACGACCTTCCCGACGGCGGAGCCGCAGCCTTCGCCCGCACGATCGAGGCGATCCGCCGCCGGTCGCCCGGCACGGCCGTGGAGGTCCTCATCCCGGACTGCAAGGGGGAGGAGGGAGCGCTCGCCACCATCTTCGACGCCCGGCCGGATGTGCTCAACCACAACGTCGAGACGGTCCTGCGACTGCAGCGGGCTGTCCGGCCTTCGGCCGCCTACCACCGCAGCCTCGCCGTGCTGGCGCGGGCGAGCGAGGCCGGCCTCGTCACGAAGTCCGGGCTCGTCCTTGGCATGGGGGAGACCGAGGAGGAGGTGCTCGGCGCCCTCGCCGACCTGCGCGCCGTCGGCGTCGACATCGTCACCATCGGCCAGTACCTGCGGCCGAGCTCCCGGCACCTGCCCGTGGTCCGCTGGTGGCGGCCCGAGGAGCTCTCGAGCCTCGCCGAGGCGGGCATGGCGATGGGCTTCGCTCACGTGGAGGCCTCGCCGCTCACCCGGTCGAGCTACCACGCCCGCGAGGCTGCGGCCGCCGGCCGGGCCCGTGGAGATACGGCGGTCGTGGCAGGATCGGCGTCATGACCTCCACGGAGCGGCTCGACCCGGTGCTGGCGCGGGGTGAGCGGATGGCACGGGTGCGGGATGCGATGCGGTCACAGGGCGTCGACGCCCTCCTTTGCTCCCTCGGGGCCGACCTGCCCTGGCTCTCGGGCTACGAGGCGATGCCGCTCGAGCGGATCACGCTCCTCGTCGTGCCGGTCGACGACGAGGCGACGCTCGTCGTGCCCGAGCTCGAAGCACCCCGCGTCGCTCACGACCGGCGCCTGTTCGCCCTCCGCCCCTGGAAGGAGAGCGAGGACCCGATCGGGCTCATCGCCTCGATCGTGGGCGACCGCCGCTTCCTCGCCATCTCGGATCGCACCTGGGCGGCCCACCTCCTCGCCCTCGGGCGGGCGCTGCCGTCGGCGTCCTTCGTCCCGGCGAGCCGGGTCACCTCTGCGCTGCGCTCGGTGAAGGACCCTGCCGAGATCGCCGCCTTGCAGGCGGCGGGAGCCGCCGCCGACCGGGTCGCCGCCGCGCTCCTCGCAGGTGAGATCGGGCTCGTCGGGCGGACCGAGGCCGAGGTGTCGAGAGAGCTTGGCGAGCGGCTCGTTGCCGAGGGTCATGCGAAGGTGAACTTCGCCATCGTCGGCAGCGGGCCCAACTCCGCGAGCCCCCATCACGAGCCGGGCGAGCGCCGGATCGGGCCGGGCGAGCCCGTCGTCTGCGACTTCGGCGGCACCCTCTACCTCGACGACACCGTTGGCTACTGCTCTGACATCACGCGGACCGTCGTCGCCGGCGGCGTCGAGCCAGCCCCGGAGTTCCTCGATCTTTACCGGGTGCTCGAGGAAGCCCAGCGGGCCGCCCTCGAGGCGGCCGTGGTGGGGACGCCGTGCGAGCGGGTCGACGCCGTTGGGCGGGAGATCATCGCCAAGGCCGGCTACGGCGACGCCTTCATCCACCGGATCGGGCACGGCATCGGCATCGAGGAGCACGAGGATCCCTACATGGTCTCGGGCAACGACTCGCCGCTCGTGGCCGGCAACGCCTTCTCGGTCGAGCCGGGGATCTACCTGAAGGGCCGCTTCGGCGCCCGGATCGAGGACATCGTCGTGGCGGACGAGGCGGGTCCCCTGGCCTGCAACGCGGCCGATCACTCGCTCCACGTCGTCGACTGATCGCCTCCCTCCGCCACGAGCCCGCTGCCGAGCCGCCGTGCGTCCCGCCACCGTGCCGGGCCCGGAGCATCGGTAGCCTGCACGAGATGGAGGGCATCGAGGAGGCCACGCTCACGCCATGGCTCGCCGAGCACGTCGGCCTCGCGCCGCCGCTCGGCTTCGAGCTGATCGCGGGCGGCCGTTCGAACCTGACCTACAGGGTCACCGACGCCCGGGGCCGCGAGGTGGCGCTGCGGCGGCCCCCGATCGGACACGTGCTCCCGACGGCGCACGACATGGCTCGGGAGCACCGGATCGTGAGCGCGCTCGGGCCGACGCCGGTGCCCGTGGCCGAGACCCTTGCCTTCTGCGACGACGAGTCGGTGAACGGCGCCCCCTTTTACGTCATGGAGTACGTCCGCGGGCACGTGCTGCGGGACAAGGCGACGGCCGAGACCGAGATGGACGCGGCTGCCCGCCGCCGGGCGAGCGAGTCCCTCGTCGACGTGCTGGCGGCGCTGCACGCCCTTGACGTGGATGCCGTCGGTCTCGGCGATCTCGGGCGGCGCGAGGGCTACCTCTCCCGGCAGATCGAGCGTTGGCACGGTCAGTTCGACAAGTCCCAGATCGAGGGCGTCGAGCGCCCCGTTCTCGTCGACGAGATCTACGAGCGCCTCGCCGCCGACGTCCCCGCCCAGCAGGGGTCGACCATCGTGCACGGCGACTACCGGCTCGACAACACGATGCTCGGCGATGACGGCAGCGTCATCGCCGTCTTGGACTGGGAGCTGTGCACGCTCGGCGATCCCCTCGCCGACGTCGGCCTGCTGATGGTGTACTGGTCGGACCCCGGCGACACGGCCTCCGCCCTCGGCGTGGCGCCGACGCTCGCCGACGGCTTCCTTAGGCGCTCGGAGCTGCAGCAGCGGTATGCCGCCGCCACGGGGCGGGACCTTTCGGGGCTCGGCTACTACGTCGCGTTCGGCTACTGGAAGCTCGCCTGCATCCTGCAGGGGGTGTACGCGCGCTACGCCGGCGGGGCGGGTGGCGGCGACCGGACGACGTCGATCGACGGGAGCGGCGCCCACGTGCAGGCGCTGGCCGAGTCGGCACGCTCCGCGCTGGCGGAGATCGCCTGATGGCCGACCTCTACGAGCTGACGGGCGAGCCGGCGCCCGAGCGACCCGTCGTGATCGCGGTGCTCGAGGGATGGGTCGACGCCGGCCTCGCCGCCCGGACGGCGCTCGCGGCTCTGGTCGAGACCATCGAGTTCCGCCCGTACGCCGTCTTCGACGACGAGGAGCTGATCGACCTTCGGGCCCGCCGGCCGCAGCTGCGCATCGTCGACGGCGTTGCCGAGTCGCTCACCTTCGAGCGCCCGGTCATGCAGGTGGGCACGGACCGCCTCGGCTCGGGCATCCTGCTGTTGAGCGGGCCCGAGCCGGACTTCCGCTGGCGCCGCTTCTCGGCGGCGGTGCTCGAGATCGCCCAGTCCGTGCAGGCGAGGATGCTGATCGGGCTCGGCGGGTTTCCCGCCGGAGCTCCGCACACACGGCCCGTCCGGCTCGCGGCGACGGCCTCGACCTCGGAGCTCGCCCGGCTCGTCGGCTACGTGGACGGGACGATCGAGGTGCCGGCCGGCGTGCAGGCTGCGCTCGAGCGCGCCTTCGCCATCTCGGGGATCCCGGCGGTCGGATTGTGGGCCCGGGTGCCCCACTACGTCTCGGCGATGCCCTTCGCCCCCGCCGCGGTCTCCCTGCTCGACGGCATCGCCTCGGTCTCCGGGCTCGTCATCGACTCCCATGTGCTCGCCGAGGCGGCCGAGGCGGCGCGCAAGAAGGTGGACGAGCTCATCAACCAGAGCCCCGAGCACGCCGCCATGGTCCGCCAGCTGGAGACGAACGTGGACGTCCTCGAGGGGCTGCCCGGCATGACCGAGCAGGACGTCCCGTCTGGCGACGAGCTCGCGGCCGAGCTGGAACGGTACCTGCGCGGCGAGGGGGGGACGGAGCCCGGCGAGCCGCACTAGGTTCTCCCCATGCTCATCGACGGAGGCATCGGCTTCGACCCAGGCGGCATCGACGACCAGGCTCGCCGTGTCGAGCAGCAGGGCTATGACGGAGCATGGGCAGCCGAGACCGGCCACGATCCGCTCCTCACGCTCGCCCTCGCCGCAGGGGCCACGGAGCGGCTCGAGCTCGGGACGGGGATCGTCGTCGCCTTCGGTCGGAGCCCCATGATCACGGCCACGATGGCGAACGACGTGCAGCTCCTCACGAAGGGCCGCCTCCTGCTCGGCCTCGGCTCGCAGATCAAACCCCACATCGAGCGCCGCTACTCGATGCCGTGGTCGCATCCGGCTCCCCGGATGAAGGAGTACATACAGGCGCTGCACGCGATCTGGGACTGCTGGCAGAGCGGGGGGCCGCTCGACTTCAGGGGCGACTTCTACACCTTCAACCTCATGACGCCGTTCTTCAACCCCGGCCCGAACCCCTACGGCAAGCCGAAGGTCTTCCTGGCGGCGGTCGGGGAGCTCATGACCCAGGTCGCAGGCGAGGTGGCCGACGGCATCCTCATCCACGGGTTCACGACCGAGCGCTACATGCGCGAAGTCACGATGCCGGCGATCGACAAGGGTCTTCGAAGGGCCGGGCGGGACCGGTCGGCCTTCCAGGTCTCCTACCCGGGCTTCGTCGTGACGGGCGAGACCGAGGAGGAGGTCGCCCGGGCCAAGGCGGCGGTGAAGGCCCAGATCGCGTTCTACGGCTCGACGCCCGCCTACCGCCCGGTTCTCGAGGCGCACGGCTGGGGCGACCTCCAGAGCCAGCTCCACCCGCTCTCTCGGCAGGGCGAGTGGCAGAAGATGGCCGAGCTCGTCGACGACGAGGTCCTCGACGCCTTCGCCGTCGTGGCCCCGCCCGACCAGGTGGCGGCGACCGTGCGGGAGCGGTTCGGCGACATGATCGACCGCTTCTCGTTCTACGCGCCCTACGGCTTCGGCGGCTGGGAGCGCGTGCTGGAGGGCTTCCGGAGCTAGCTCGCAGCTCAGGCGACGATGTTGACGAGCGTGGGGGGCTTCACCACGATCCGCCGGGGCTCGGCGCCGGCGAGGACCTGGCGGACCTTCTCGGAGCCGAGCGCGGCTGCCGTGGCCTCCTCCTCGCCGATCCCCGCCGCGACCTCCACTCGGTCCCGGACTTTCCCGTTCACCTGCACGACCATCGTCACGGTCTCGGCTGCGAGGTAGGCCGGGTCGGCCACGGGCCAGGGGCGGGTGTGGACGTGCTCGCCGTAGCGGCGCTCGTAGGCCTCGGCGGCCAGATGAGGCGCCAGGGGTGCGAGCAGCTCGAGAAGGACCCGGATCGCCTCGTCGACCGCCTCGGCGTCGGTGCCGGCGTGCGCATGGCGGTAGACGGCGTTCGTGAGCTCCATGACCGCGGCAACTGCGGTGTTGAAGCCGTAGCGCTCAATGTCGGCCGAGACCTTGGCGACCGCGGCATGGACCGAGCGGCGCAGCTCGTCAGGCCCACCGGCGCTGGCGCCGGGCTGCGGCCCGACCTCGCCGATCGCGAGCCTCCACACCCGTGACAGGTAGCGGGCGCAGCCTTCGATGACCTCGTCGGTTTGGTCGCTCCAGTCGTAGTCCTCGACGGGAGGCCCGACGAACAGGTGGGCGAGGCGCAAAGCGTCGGCGCCGACCCGCTCGAAGTACTCGCCCGGGGGGACGACATTGCCGCGCGACTTTGACATGGCGCTCCCGCCGAGGCGGATCATGCCCTGGCAGAACAGCTGGGCGAAGGGCTCGCGCAGCTCCTTCGGGCCGAGGCCGAGGTCGCCGAGCGCGCGGGTGTAGAAGCGGGCGTAGAGCAGGTGCAAGATGGCGTGGGTGATGCCGCCGATGTAGCGATCGACGGGCAGGTACTTGCGGGCCGCCGCGATGTCGATCGGCTCAGACTGGTCATGAGGGTTGGCAAAGCGCAGGAAGTACCACGACGAGTCGACGAACGTGTCCATCGTGTCGGTCTCCCGGGCTGCCGGACGACCACATCTCGGGCAGGTCACGTGGAGGAACGCCTCGTGTGACTTGAGGGGCGACTCCCCGGTTGGCTTGAACTCCACGTCCTCTGGGAGCAGGATCGGAAGCTCCTCCTCGGGGACTGGGACGATGCCGTCGTGCGGGCAGTGGACGACCGGTATCGGGCAGCCCCAGTAGCGCTGGCGGCTGATGAGCCAGTCCCGCAGGCGGTAGTTGACCGTGCGGTGGCCGATGCCCTCGGACTCGAGGAAGTCGATCGCCTTCGCCTTGGCCGCGTCGTTGCCGAGCCCGTCGAGCCACTCCGAGTTCACGTGGGGGCCGTCGCCGGAGTAGGCGGCATCCTGCGGGGCACCCTCGGGAGGTTGCACCGTGCGGACGATCGGCAGGCCGTAGGCCCTGGCGAAGTCGTAGTCGCGCTGGTCCTCGGCCGGCACGGCCATGATGGCGCCCGTGCCGTAGCTCGCCAGCACGTAGTCCGCCACGTAGAGGGGGACCGGCCTACCCGTGAACGGGTTGATGCAGTGAGACCCGGTGAAGGCGCCCCGCTTCTCGAGGGTCCCCTCCGAGGACATGCGCTCGATGTCGCTCGAATGCCTCGCCCTCTCGACGACGGCGTCGACGGCAGGGCGCTGCTCGGCCGTCGTGACGAGGTCGACCAGCTCGTGCTCGGGCGCGAGCACCGCATAGGTCATCCCGAAGCCGGTGTCCGGGCGGGTCGTGAACACCTCGACCGCAAGGCCGGGGTGCTCCGCGATCTCCATCTTGAACTGGGCGCCCTCGGAGCGGCCGATCCAGTTGCGCTGCATCGTCTTCACCCGCTCGGGCCAGTCGAGCCCGTCGAGGGCGTCGAGGAGCTCGTCCGCGTACTGGGTGATCTTGAAGAACCACTGCTCGAGGTTCCGGCGCTCGACCAGGTCGCCTGAGCGTTCGCAGGTCCCGTCGGGCAGGACCTGCTCGTTGGCGAGGACCGTCTGGCAGCCCGGGCACCAGTTGACCGGAGCCTTCGCGCGGTAGGCGAGCCCGGCCTCGAGGAGCCGGAGGAAGATGACCTGGTTCCACTTCATGTAGTCGGGGTCGTGGCTGCGCAGCTCCCGCCCCCAGTCGTAGACGGCGCCGAGGCGCTGCACGGAGGCCTTCAGCTCGGCGATGCGGGCCTCGGTGTAGACCCGGGGATGCTCGCCACCTTTGATGGCGGCGTTCTCTGCCGGGAGCCCGAACGAGTCGAAGCCGAAGGGGGTGAGCACGGCGTGCCCTCGCATCGTGTAGTAGCGGACGAGCACGTCTCCGAGCGTGTAGTTGCGCACATGGCCCTGGTGGGCGGGGCCACTCGGGTAGGGGTACATGCACAGCACGTACGACGCTGGCCGGGGGTCGTCGAGGGTGATCCGGTAGGTGCCCTCGTCCTCCCAGCGGCGCTGCCAGCGCGCCTCGACCTCCTGGACGTCGTATGCGTCGGACATGGGCCGAATCTACAGCCGGAGCTGCGGCGGCCCTGGCGTGGGCGGAGCAGCAACCGGACAGCTCGTCTCGGGATGGCAGAGGGGGTCGGCCCCCCGGCCCAGGCGGTTCGAGGGTTGGCGGCGCTATCCGGCCCACGGAGGAAACGGCCAGCAGTTCGCCGTCTTGCCCGGATGGGCGACGGGTTGCCTCGGCTTGGACCGCCAGCAGGGGCGGGACGGGTGGCTGCTAGCCTGTTCGGAGCCTTCTGGGGGCGTAGCTCAGTTGGTAGAGCGCTTGACTGGCAGTCAAGAGGTTCGAGGGTTCGAGTCCCTTCGCCTCCACCAGAAAGTCCTGGTCAGAGCCTTAGGCGGGGCTGGTGACAACCGCTGACAGAGGCGCTTGTCACCCATTTGTCACCACTGACCCAGGGGGGTAGCTGTCGTGACCATTCGGCTGCCGCGCATCGAGGCGATCCTCGACGGCCCACTCACCGAAGCCCTGCCTCCGTCAGCGCTGAAGCGCCTACTCGCTGCTCGGGTCTCTGAGAGCTGGGACATCGACTTCAAGCGCGAGCTCTACAGCCGAACTCCCGCGGGTGACGAGGAGCTCGCCAAGGATGTCGCCGCGATGGCGAACTCGGTCGGCGGCGTGATCGTGCTTGGGATCGGGGAGAAGGAAGACATCGCCGTGGAGGCACCGGGGGTGGAGCTGTCCCGCGAGACCAAGGAGTCGATGCGACAGACCATCGCCGCGCGGGTCCGACCGTTTCCGGAGTATGAGGTGCTTGAGGTTGCAGAGGACGGGGGAGGGGATCGCGGCTTCTACTTGATTGTGGTAGCAGCGAATGCTGCGGCTCCCTTCCTCGTTCAGACCCGGAGTGGCGGAAGCAAGCCAAGCTGGGGCTTCCCGCGACGGCAGCAGGCACACACCGTTTGGCTGGGAGAGCATGAGATAGCCGCGGCATATCGGGACCGGCTGACGCGCGCGCAGGTGCATGCTGGACGTTTGCAGAATGTGTCGGAACTGATGGACCGGCAGCTTGACCGCGGCTCCCGCGGATGGGTACAGGTGACTGTCGTACCTGAGATTCCGGGCAGCTTCGAACTCAGCACGAAAAGCGTGGCTGAACTGGAGAAATGGGTCTACGAGGCGCAGCATCGCGGTCCAGCACCGCCGGTCACCCCGCTACCCCTCGCCTCCCGGACGCGGTTTCGACGTGTCGAACTGACAGCGGACCTTCGGCCTTCATTCTGGAAGAGCGACAGCGTCGCCCTACACACGGACGGGTCCGCATCGCTCGCCTACCTGGCGACCGCGCCAGTGGACCCGTCCGACCCAGCAACCGCTGCGGGGCCACCGACCTTTTTCGAGACCGTGCTAGCAGCCCGACTGCTGGCCGGTATGGATCTAGCAGCTCAGTACGCCTCATCTCGGGCGGGGTGCTCAGGGGGATGCACCATTGAGTTACGGCTGACCTGCCCAGGACTTGGCGGCGATCCGGAGCCTTGTGCGCTTCGTCCCGCACGGATTCGAGAGCCCTGGGGAACCCTTGGACCGGGTCTCGATACAACGAACGATGTGCCAGCTATCACGGCGTCGGCAGAGCTCGCGGACCTGTCGAGCCCTATTGCGATCTGCCGCGTTGCTCGCGGGGTCCTCTCTGACTGCCTGACCGCCTTTGGACACGCCGAGTGCAGAGCCATAGGGCAGGACTTTCGGCCATTGCTGGCGGCGTGGCAGCAGCTGGACCGGGACAACCTTGAAAGGTGGCTGGCGCTACCCGAGAAGACTCGCTGACAGCGCCGCCCCGGCCTCCCTCCCCATGCTCGGTGTCACGTGCCCGTAGATCCCGAGCGTGATGCTCACGTGCGAGTGGCCGAGCATCTCCTGCACCACTTTCGGGTTGACGCCGGCCGCCAGCATGAGCGTCGCCGCGGTGTGGCGAGTGTCGTGGAGGCGAATACGTGGGAGCGACGCGGCCTGGAGGAGTTGCTCGAAGCGCTCGGACACGTAATCAGGGCTGTAGGGGCGCCCCAGCTCGTCGGTGAACACGTAGCCGCCGCCGGCCCACGCGGTGCCCGCCCGCAGTCTCTCGGTCTTCTGCGCGGTGCTGCGAGCCCTCAGAAGGGACACGAGCGAACCGTCGAGAGGAACGGTGCGCCGTCCGGTCTTGGTCTTGGGCGTCGACTCCACCGGGTGACCGTCCACCATGACGAGGGTGTGAACGACCTGGAGCGTGCCCGCGTCGAGGTCGAGCGCGGACCAGCGAAGGCCACACAGCTCGCCGCGGCGAAGGCCGCGTGTCAGCGCCAGCGCCCACATTCCGGCGAGGCGGTCGTCGGCGGTGGCCGTCAAGAAGGCACGGGCGTCGGTCTCGCTCCACGTCGTCGGCGGGCGCTGCTCAACGCTCGGACGGCGAACACTCGCGATCGGGTTGCGACCGAGGAGCCCGGCCTCGACGCCGTAGGCAAAGGCCGCCTTCAGCGTGCCCACCGTGAGCTGAAGCGAGCGAGGCGACAGTCCTGCGCGGCGCTGAGCGGTGCGGGTCGTGCGAAGCGTCTCGACAAGCTCCTGCACGGCCTTCGGTGTGATGGCCGTGGCCCTCATGGCTCCGACGTTCGGCACGAGCCAAGCGGACACGACGTCGCGGTACTGCGCGAGCGTGCTCGGCTTCAGGCCGCGTGACTGCTGCGCCGGGAGCCAGTGGTCCTCGAGGAGCTGGCGCACCGTGAGTGCCTGATCCGGTTTCCAAGAGCCCTCGGCCACCTTGCTGACCACACCGTTCAGGTAGTCGTTGGCGGCCTTCTTGGTGGGGAACCCGCCCTTGCTGTGTTGCCTGCGCTTACCGGTCGCCGGATCAATGCTCGACCAGTAGGCCGTGTGCGTGTTGCCGCGCTTGCGGGTGAAGCCTCTCACCTGCCTGCTCCTTTCGTGCGCTCCTTGATCAGTTGTCGTGCTTTTGCCGTCAGCTCACCGCCAGCACGGCCCGGTCCGGGCGGAGCACTCAGAAGCCCGTATCGCCGGCGAGCAGTCGTCACGGTGTCCCGCACCCACACTTGCGCCTTGTCGAGGTCGCCGCCTAGTTCTTCGAGGTGTTCCTCCGCCAGCCGCCTGAGCGGGGCGCGGTCGCCGGCCTTCTCCGAGTAGAGGATCGCCCAGCGCAGGTAGTGCTCGATGCCGTGCCCTTTGCGGCCCGGGCGCTTGGGCCGGCCCTGCGGCAGTGCGGGGTCGGACGGGAACAGCATCTCGTTCAGGTCGTCTTTGCTCTTGTCCTTGAGGCTTGGGTGCACGAGGACTGAACCAGACAACAGGAGATTCTCTGCGAACCTCCGAGCCTGGACCTGGTTGGCGAAGGCCCTCCGCGACTCGGCCATCGCCAACGACACCAGCCTGGCGACAGGGATGTGTCGAAGCATGCGAGACGGCAGGCCAGCACCCGGCGGTTCCTGGCCACCCTTACGCCACGATCGGTCGAGGTTCCGGGGATGCCTCCTTTGCCCCTCGACGGCAGCGTCTCCCACTACCACTCGATCTTCGGATGTCCACGGAAAGACTCTGAGCTCGGATGCAACAGGGCCACCGCCCGATGAGGTGACAGTGACACGCACGGCCCATCCCGGGTAGTCGTCGAGACCCGCCCAGAGGTGGAGACGGCCACCTGTCTGCACGCGCCGCTCGCCGCGATGGCGATAATCGTGCTCCCCTGCTTGCAACGGGGCTCAGCGGCCCGGGGGCGGCTGGGCGCGGTAGGAGTCCGTCGCCCGCACCGTGAGCTGGCCGTCGCGCGGCGACGTGACCCGCAGCGCCGTGAGCGCGGGCCTTGTGTCGTCCGGGCAGGTCCAGCGACCCCC
>Ga0070737_10001848_pt1 | contig 28030 bp, 25 predicted proteins | sample Coa_R1_10_FD_66438 | JGI IMG/M metagenome (GOLD analysis project Ga0070737, IMG submission 66438) | Surface soil microbial communities from Centralia Pennsylvania, which are recovering from an underground coalmine fire - Coalmine... | ecosystem: Environmental > Terrestrial > Soil > Unclassified... | reverse complement strand
TCTACGGCTCGCACGCTGCCGTCGCACATGCCGACTTGGACGTAGCGTCCGAAACTGCGCAGCGCCGAAACGCCGCCGACGCCGCCGCAACTGACGTCGGGCCGTTCGTCGTTGGGCTGTAGTTTGCCGTTGAAGGTGCCTTGCAGGAAGCGTCCATCCATCCAACTGGCGCAACGATCGCCGGCAATGTTCTTGTTGTCTTTGAAATATTGCACGCCGGTGTCCGGGCCGGTGTTCTTGAGGTCTTCTTTTTTCAGAAGCACGTACTGACGACGCACATCGATGGCCTGGGTCTTGCCGTCTCCCTTGAGGGTCTCCCCGATGGCGATGGTATTGCTCAAGCCGTCGGTGATCGAGGCGATTTTCTCCTTGGAATTGAGATAAAACACCAGGTCGTTAAAGAGATAGTTGGTAGCGCCCCATTCGGGCTTTACATTCTGAATAGGGTCTTGCGGGCAGAGAAGCACTTTGACTGGCAACTTGCGGGCCTGGGCGTTGGCCTTATCATCGATCGATTTCTTGAAATCGATCAGATTGTAGACGTTCTGGTATTCGATGAACGGCAGCAGTTTGCTGGCCGCCGAGAAGTGGTTGTCATCGACGCCGGACGGGAAAGCGCGATAATTTTCGTGGTAATTGAGCACACCGATTACCAATTGCTTGAGGTTGTTCTGCGATTGCGTTCGCGCCGCTGCTGCCCGCACCTTTTGGATTGCCGGTAACAGCAAGCCGAGGAGGATCGCCAAAATAGCGATCACAACCAACAGTTGAAAGAGCGTGAAAGCGGGACGGTTGCGCTTTGTCATAATGATCCTCCTTATCTAATTTATCCACAGAAGGGAGAACTTGGAGCGTCATGAGAGTCCCTCGGTCAGATGCGGCCAGTCCTTCGTATCTCCGAATTATGATCGCTCCGGGAAGAGAAGACAAGGAAAAACATGAGCAATCACGATCGTGCTTTGGCGGCAGCATTCGATATGAGGGCCGCGCAGTTTGAGAAAGCGCCGGTGCAGACCGATCCGACCTTGCTGGCTCGTCTGATTCAGGCAGCGGATTTTCCGGCCGGCGGGCGCATCCTCGATGCCGGCTGCGGTCCCGGTCTGGTCGCCGAGGCGCTCTTGCAGGCCGGGTATCGCGTTGTCGGCGTCGATCTGTCCGCAGAGATGATTGTCCGGGCTCGCCAACGCTGTGCCCCTTATGGCGAGCGCGCCTCTTTCGAGCAGAAGTCGCTCTTTGATCCGACTCTCGCCGGTCCTTTCGATGGTGCGATTTCACGCTTCGTTTTGCATCATACGCCGGATCATCTTGCCTTCCTGCGCCGACAGGCGGACCTGCTGCGGTCCGGCGGCGTGCTGACGGCGTGCGATCACACTACCGACCCCGATGATACTCGCCGCGCCTGGCACCAACGTATCGAATGCGCCCGGGACCGCACCCATACACGCAATCCCACGCCGGGAGAGATGGTGGCTCTATTCGTCGCCGCCGGCCTGACCGACCTACGCTTCATCGAAGAACCACTTGTTCTCGATTTCGATGAATGGTTCGACCGCGGCACGCCTGCGGAAGATAAGGCCACAGTGCGGCAGTGGTTGCTGTCGGGTCCGTCGGCACGCGGCTACCGTCCCTTGCTTCAGGAAGATGGCCGAATCCGCATCGAGGGCTGGTTGGGCATTGTCCGCGGTGTCAAATCGATATAACAGTCAGCGAGTCGATCGCACTTCGGATTCGATCGACACTATTTCGCATCGGAGGAGTTGCCATGCACCGTTTTCTGTTTGCGCTCTTCGTCGCCCTGCTGTCTGCTGTAGCGGTCCAGGCTCAGGACTGGGCCAAGGCACGTCTGGAGAAATCGCCGCGTCATGGGGAATGGGTGAAAGTCAAACAGGGACAACGGGATGTCCAATCGTTCCTTGTCTATCCTGAGGTCAAGGAGAAGGCCACCGCTGTGGTGGTCATTCACGAGATTTTCGGCCTGACCGATTGGGTCCGCAGCCTCGCCGATGAGCTGGCTGAGGCCGGCTACATCGCCATTGCTCCCAACCTGGTGCCCGGCTTGAAAGAAGGCGAAAATTTCGAGAACCTGCGTAAAGCGATCAGCGAGGTACCGCCGGAGCAGATTACCGCAGACCTCAATGCGGTGGCCAGATACGTCGCCGAATTGCCTTCCTGCAATGGTAAGGTTGTTGTATGTGGCTTCTGCTGGGGTGGCGGCCAAGCATTCCGTTTTGCCACCAACAATAAGGACATCAAGGCTGCTTATGTCTTTTACGGCTCGCCGCCGACCAAGGGAAGAGACATTGATGAGAGCGCCCTGGAACGAATCACCTGTCCGGTATACGGCTTTTATGGCGAGAGAGATAATCGCATCAATGCCACTATTCCCCAAACCAAAGAGCTGATGAAGAAGGCCGGCAAGACCTATGAGCCAGTGATCTACGACGGCGCAGGCCACGGCTTCATGCGTGCCGGGGAAGCGCCAGATGCCAACGAGGCCAACAAAAAAGCTCGCGACGATGCATGGAAACGCTGGAAAGAGTTGTTGAAGAAGGTTTGATTGAAAATCGTGATGCCAATGAGCTGGAAGCATGAGCGACGGAATTGCCATCGCTCATGCTTCCAGTTCATTGGTTTTGCTAACCGAAATACGAAAATGTCTCGCTCGGGGCCACTACGTTGTTCAGATACCAAAGCGGCACATCGGAATGGCCGATGAGGCCAATGCCAGAGGCAAACACGTTTGTCAAATTCGTCTCCGCGATCGGCTGGCCAGATTGATTGGGAAGAGCCGCAGCCGGTTCTCCCCAAAGATTGAGCGCAAATTCAATGAGTTGATCAATGACCTGGCTATAGTTGGCGGTCTCAAAGGCGCCCCACGCCCCCAGCAAGAACCCTAACTGTCCCGCTGGCGTTTGCTGATCGAAGTCTTGTACTTGATCGACATTGGACGGAATAATCACCTGGGGATCCAGCGTCAGCTTCTCGAAAGTGGTCACAAATGCAATCAAGTCTTTTGCATAAGGAACGAAAGGAGCGGCGCTGAATTGACTGTAAGCCGGGTTGGCTGGATGGGGATCGAGCAGAGTCATTTCCATGTATCCGCCCTGCAAGGCCGGGTCCGTGGTGCCGACCAGATCTTGCAGCACTTCACTGATAACCACTGCCCCGCGGCTGTGGCCGATAAAATGGATGTCTACCACGTCGCCCGGATGTTGACCGGCGAGTTGGTTGGCCTCGGCCACCACTTGTTGATAGAGCAAGTTACTGGCCAGCGTGAGGGCGAAGGGAAAAGGCAGAACGCTCAAACGCACCCAATTGAAAGCGATGGCATCGTCGTAGCCATCGCTCTTCAGGTCCGCCGCCATCTGCGTCTCCCACTGCGGCACCTGGTCCGAAAATACCAAGAACGGATCGAATTCCAGGCCGTGGGCAATGACGCCGAGGACGTGCGTCTGGAAGGAGGCTGAGCTATTATCGAGATTGTCAACGACCACAATAAACGGCAAGGCCGTATTCGGCGTCAGAGCTGTCACAGGTTGGCCATTCGCTGCTGTCAGCGATAGTTTGATGCCCGTGTGCGTGCCGACGCTCAAGTCGGCACTGTCGGAACCGGGAATGGTCGCCGTACCAATCAGCTGAGCACCGCCCAGAGAATCGTACCTGGCGGAGCGATAGATGTTGAAGCTGACGTTTTGGCCGGCAAGACTGCCGCCATTGATCGTGTAATTGACGCTGATGGTCCGGGCATCGGTTGTAGTGGCATAGGTTAGCTCGATCGAGGATGAGGGGACGATGCGGTCCTCCAGTTGCTCCAGGCAAAGACGAATGCGTGGTCGAGATGTTTTCATAGTTGTTTCTCTGAAGCTGGTGGCGCCACCTTCCAGGACGCGGCTCGGTTTCATCCTGAAAAAAAGATACAAGACTTTGCCTGAAAATTCCATCAGAAAGGACAAATGTAGATGAACGCCGAAACAGACTTGATTGTCAGCGTATCGGGGATTCGCGGCATCGTGGGGAAAGCGCTGACGCCAGCGGCGGCACTGGCCTTTGCCCAGGCGCTAGGCAGCCATACAGAGGGGGGCACAATGGTTGTCAGCCGCGATGGCCGGCCCAGCGGCATCATGCTACGTCACGCTGTCCTCGCCGGCCTGACCGCCGCTGGCTGCGAGGTCCACGATATCGGCGTGGCGCCCACGCCGACGGTGGGCTTGGCGGTACGTCATCGGCAAGCGGTCGGCGGCATCCAGATCACCGCCAGCCACAATCCAGCGCCGTGGAATGGACTTAAATTATTTGGTCCCGATGGCCGCGTCCTCAGCGCCGCCGAGGGCCGTAGAGTGCAGGCGCGTTTCGAGAGCGGCACTATCCGGTATGTGCCCTGGGACGCCGTGGGCACAGTGCAAGATTACCGTGAAGCGGAAGAGCTGCATTGCCATCGGGTTCTCGAACAGATCGATGTGCCGCGCATCCGTGCTGCCGGCCTGCGCGCTTTCCTCGACGCCAACGGCGGCGCGGGCGGGCCGCTGGGCTGCCGTCTGCTGCAAGCATTGCAAGTGGAGACAACTTGCCGCGGCGGTGAGGCCAACGGCGTATTCTTGCACGAACCGGAACCGACTGCTGACAATTTGCGCGACATTGGCCCGCTCGTCGTCGCGCACCACGCCGATATTGGCTTCGCCCTCGATCCGGATGCCGATCGTCTGGCCCTGATCGATGAGACAGGCCGCTACATTGGCGAGGAACTGACATTGGCCCTGGCCATGTCGTTCCGCTTGCGGCAGGAGCGTGGACCGGTGGTCATCAACATGTCCACCTCGCGCATCAACGAAGACATCGCGGCGAAATACGGCTGTACCTGTCATCGTACAGCGGTCGGCGAAGCCAACGTGGCGGACAAAATGCTCGAAGTCGACGCCCTTCTCGGCGGCGAAGGCAACGGCGGCGTCCTCGATCCGCGCGTCGGTCTGGTGCGCGACCCGTTCATCGGTATGGGATTGGTGCTCAATCTGATGGCGGAGACCGGCCGTAAGCTGAGCGAGTTGGCCGCCGAGCTACCGGTGTATCACATCGTCAAAGACAAGTACACGGTCCCGCGCGAGCATCTGCCGAAGCTATACGAATTGCTGATCCAACGCTGGCCGGAGGCGGCGGTCAATCGGCTGGATGGCTTGCGTCTGGATTGGCCGGATCGCTGGTTGCACGTTCGACCGAGTAATACAGAGCCGATCATCCGTGTCATCGCCGAAGCCCCCCAACAAACGGAGGCAGCGGAATTGTGCCAGGCTGTGGGGCGGCTTCTGCAATTCTGATGCTTCACGCTTGACGATCCCCTGGACGAAGCCTTACCATGTTCTAGGGACCCATTGATCCGTGAGGCGAACGATGCACTCCCGGTCTTTTAGTTCTGTTGGTTCTTTTTCATGTATCCCGGCGCCGGCTGTCTTCACTCCGGCTGACTGGGACTGCGGCTTTGGCTGACTTCTCCTCTCTTTGTGACGGCGTGCCCGCTCTCCTTAATCTTGGTTGTATCCTGCTGCGCCGCCATCGAAGCCTACTTCAAACAACCGAAAAAAAGCGGGGCTAAATAAATCGATTGAATCTCCCGGCAGGTTCCCGCGTCTAGCTGCTGGGACAAGTGAATGAGCGTGTTAAGCCCTCTGAATTGGAGGGATTGTGCGCAAGGTGTTTCTATCAATCGCCCAAGGAGGAAAGAACGTATGAAGATGTATCGAATCGCTGGCCTGAGTTTGGCCATGGCGCTGTTGGCCGGCGCCGTATTCGCGGCCGAGAAACTCCAGTCGGGACCGCAGGTGAACGAAGACGTTCCCGGTCCCTTCCATCCGTACAATGTCACCGGCAAGGCGGCAGGCAGAAAGAATTGCCTCTATTGCCAGAACGGCGCCAACCCTGTGGCTGTGGTCTTCGCCCGTGAAGTCACGCCGCAAGTAACCAAGCTCATCAAAAGGCTTGACGAATGCACTGCCAAGAACGCCGATTGCCGGATGGGCAGCTACGTCGTGTTCCTCTGTGATAAGGAAGGGCTGGACAAGGAGTTGAAGGAGTTGGCCGATAAAGAGAAGCTCGAACATATCGTCCTCAGCATCGACAATCCGGCCGGCCCGCAAGAGTACAAGATCAGCAAGGACGCCGATGTCACTGTCCTGCTCTATACCAAGCACATCGTCAAATCCAATTACGCCTTCAAGAAGGGCGAATTGAAGGATCAGGACATCGAAGCCATCGTCAACGATGTGCCGAAGATCCTGCCCGAGAAGAAGTAGCCGCCCCTGGTGAGTAGTGACGAGCCAGGAGCGTCAGCGACGGCAGATCCACCGGTGCTGACGTTCCTGGCTCGTTCCTTTCGTCTCCTTCGGAAGATTCTCAAGTTCGCTCCCGCGGCGCGACGATTCTACTCCTACGATGTCTCGATCGCTCCTTCCCGTCGCCGCCGCCGTCGCCCTGCATATGGCGTTGCTCGCTGGGTATTTGGCGGCATTTCATGGCGATCTGTCAGCTTTGGTATGCGTCGGACAAAAGCAGATCGGCACGCCGCCCTATGAGGCGGTGCGCGTCGGCTTTGCCACGGGGGGGTTCGACGGCCAGTTTTATTATGCCATCGCTCGCAATCCCTGGACGTGGCACGCGGCAGAGCTTGATGTGCCAGCATATCGCCATGTTCGTCTACTTTATCCGGCTTTGGCCTGGGTGCTTTCAGGCGGCGGTGATCCCCAACGCCTTTTTTGGGCGTTGCCGCTCATCAACCTCGCGGCCATTGCCGGCTTGGCCTGGTTGGGCGTGCGGCTGGCGCGGCATTACCACGTCAATGTCTGGTGGGGCTTTGTCCTGCCGTTGGCGGTCAATGATGGCATGCCGCTTCTGCGTGATCTCACCGATCCGTTGGCGACCTTCGCTCTCTGCGGCTTGCTGGCCAGTTGGCTGCTAGGCGGCAAGTGGCATCACCTCGCCTTGTGGACAGTAGCCGCACTGTTCAGCCGCGAACAAAATGTGGCGATGGTGCTGGTCGTTCTTGCGGCCGCTCTTGGGACGGGACGATACCGAACGGCCGCTGCCCTCGTCGCTATTTTGGCGCTGTGGAGCGGATGGGCCGTCTTGCTACATGCCGGCTATGGCGCGTGGCCGGTCTTGCCGCGCAGCGACTATTTCTTCGGCGTGCCATTTAAAGGCATGTGGTTTCGCTGGACGAACCTGGGTTTCTCCGGCTCGCGTGTCTCAGCAGGGCTACACTTTTGTCGCATGGTGTTGTTGACGCTGCACTGCGGTCTGGCGGTCTACCTCGCGGCACGAACGCCGGATCGTGTGGTAGCGTTCTTGGCGCTGGGCGGCGTGGCCTTGGCGGTGCTGACTGGCATGGCTTCCTACGAAGATGCCTGGAGCTACACGCGGGTGTTCGTGTGGGTCCCGTTGGCGGTTTGGCTGGCAGGCACCCGGCTTCATCTCTCGCGCCCGTTGTGGCTGCTGGTTCCCGTCGCGGTGTGGCCGCTTGTCGCCGTGGCGACGGCATGGCTGGCGTGGCCGCACGTCTCAAACGTGCGCCACGGCATTTGACGCACACCTTCTCGATCAGGCGCAGACAGTATTTTCGGCTTGTATGTACTTTTTTCTGTGCCGAAAGCGGAAAAAGATTCAAGACAGCATTTCCTTCGCCGAACAAAGCCTTCACAATAAAGGATGCAACATGAAAGCGAACGGCCATGACGCATCCCGCTTGGAACATGAAATGGCGAACGGCTGGCGAACCGGCTCGCAGCACAAACAGGGGCATGCCCTTGCTTACGCTGCGAGCCAAGAGCTTGCACGGCGGGCTGGTTTACCTATTTCTCCTGCTATCTCTGCTCGGCTTCCCTGCCAGGATGCAAGGGGCAGATGAGCCGTCGGGACCGTTCCTCTTCGTCTCCTCCACTCGGACCCCCAAGGACATCGAAATCGAGGCGAGGGTTCGACGAGTTTTGCGCCAGGATGCCCAGCTACGTCCATTGAACCTGGCTGTCCACGTGAGCGGCGGGGTAGCCAGCCTCTCCGGGCCTGTGCCGACAGCGGAACTCAAGCAAAAAGCCGTTACAATCGCCCAGCACGTCGAAGGCGTCCTGACCGTTAGCGCCAAAGATCTCTACCTTTCTACCTCCGAGCAGGGTGGCAAACGCTTGTCCGTGCTCATCCCGGATGACCGTCCAACACAGACACGCTCGGCGTCTCCCGGTTCGCCATCTCCTGAGGGAGGATGGAGGATAGAGGATGAAGGGACAAGGCAACGTACTACCCAAAGCCAGCAGATCACCTTGCTGGCCCCCGAGATGCCTGCTCCTGCTGGTCCCCCCCTCCCGCCGCCCCATCTGAGGGAGGAGAGAAGGGGAGGAGCACGCCTGACGGCCCATCCGCATCCGGCGTCGCCCGCCGTCTCCCTCTCCGCAGCTATTGAGCACCTGCGTCGACGCGAGACACGCTATCAACAGATCCGTATCCAGGTGCAGGGCACGACCGTTTATGTTTTCCCCGGCGGTACAACCAGCGAGGATGCCATGACTTTCGCCCAGGCTGTCCGCCGTCTCCCCGGCGTGCAACACGTCATCATGGCCGCCGACCCGCGCTGATATTAGAATAAGAGCCAACCACCGAGTCACAGAGAACACAGAGACAAAACACAGAAAAAAGGCAAAAAGATAAATAATAGAAACATATCATTCTATTACTTTCCCTTTCTTCTTTCTCTGTTTTTCCTCTGTGTTCTCTGTGACTCTCTGTGGTAGCTCTTTGAACAAAAGGAGGGAAGCGTCATGACGTTGCGCGGCATAATTCTGGCGGGCGGCAAAGGCACACGCCTGGGCGAACTGACCAAAGTGACGAACAAGCATCTGTTGCCGGTCGGTCCCTATCCGATGGTCTATCATCCACTCAAGAAGCTGGTCGGTGCCGGCATCCAGGACATCCTGTTGGTATCAGGTACAGAACACATGGGCGATTTCGTCGAACTGCTTGGCTCCGGCCGTGAACATCAGTGCCGCTTGACCTACCGCGTGCAGGATGAGGCTGGCGGCATCGCTCAGGCGTTGGGGTTGGCCGAATTGTATTGCCGGGATGTACGCTCGTTGGTCATTCTGGGGGATAACATTTTTCGTGATTCGCTGAAGGATCTTGTTGCTGCGGCCAACGAAAAGCCGGATCATGCCTGGGTCATGCTCAAGCGCGTTCCCGATCCGCAGCGTTACGGCGTGGCCGAGCTGCGCGACGGCCGCATCATCAGCATCGAAGAAAAACCGAAAAAACCCAAGAGCGATTACGCCGTATCCGGCATTTATCTCTATCCGCCGGACGTCTTCGACTTCATCAAGACGCTCAAACCCAGTGCCCGCGGTGAGTTGGAAATCACGGACGTCAATCGCCATTATCTGGAAAACAACCGTCTGAGCTACCGCGAGCTGCCGGGCTACTGGACCGACGCCGGCACACTGGAATCGTTGGCGACGGCGAACCAGTTGGTAGCAAAGGAGATGCCTTCCTATTAAAGATCGCCATTATCCGTTTCCGGTGGCGAAATAAGTGAGTGGACCGACTCACACTCGACGAACTGCGAAGGATCGACGAAGATTGTCCTATTCGACCGCGAAGAAGATGGGCTATTGGAGAGCCGGTAATCGTCTCGCTACATCAGGCGATGTTCCGCGAAAAAATGGCGGACTTTCTCTCTCGCTTGCCTTAATAAGAGATAGAGAGGCTCGCCCAAGGAAACGGGAACCATGCCCGATCGTCATTTGAAAAATTTTCTGGGCCGCTTGAAATCCATGCTCGCCGTCCCCCCGGCTGAAGAGTGGACCGATTTCCGATCGGTACCGAGTGCGATTTGCCGGGCAAGACGCCCAAACAGCCCGTGATGATCGAATCGCGAATTCTTGAGGGCGTGGGTTGGAGCGAGGATGTCCTCCGTTTCCATTTCTCGACCGTTTCCGTGACGAACCCAGGCGAGACCGTTTTCGAGCATTTGCCACCCGGACAATATGTCGTAGTGCGCTATCAGGAAACGCCAATGGGTAAGAACGGGACGTTGGCTAGCGACTGTGATCGGCAACCGGCGAAGATTGCGTCAAATCAGCGTGCCACTATTCGATTCGAGCGAAAGGTAGGCCGGCCGCTAGAGGGACGGGTGCGCGGCTTGGAGAACATCAAGCTACGTTATGCCTATGTGCATATTATGTATCCTGCACCAGAAAAGCAGCTTGGAGCGGATGGACGCCGCGGCAGAATATTGACTGGATTTGACAGGATACCAATTCAGGCCGACAGCCGGTTCACCACCGGCTCGTATATTTCTCTGACATCTTGGCATCTTTTTTCCTTGTTCTTGCCCCTGTTCCTCCTTAGAATCTTCGGCATCGACCTTGTGAATGCGCGATCCACGGATCGTCTTCATCCCAACCATGCAGAGGGAGGGTCTTGACTGATGAATGATACAGGGGAACATAACCACCTCGACCAGCAAGATGTTGGTCCCACCGAAGCGGGCCTGTCGCGGCGCGATTTTCTGCGTACCAGCGGCGCCGCCGCCACGGTTGCCGCACTCGCTGAAGTGCCGGCGGCGCTTGCCGAAGAGGCGCCGGCCCAAAGCCCTGCCAAGGCCATCGGGCCGGAGCCTGTCCAGCTCACACTCGATGTCAATGGCGCGGCCATGACTACCTATGTTGAGCCACGCGTCACGCTGCTCGACGCCCTGCGCAATTACCTCGATGTCACCGGCTGTAAGCGCGTCTGTGATCGCGGTACATGCGGTGCTTGCACAGTGATGGTAGACGGCAAACCTATCTACTCCTGCACCTTGTTGGCGCTGGAGGCCGAGGGCAAGAAGATCAAGACCGCCGAGAGCCTCATCGACGGCGGCAAACTCGATGCGGTGCCGGCGGCGTTCGTCAAGCACGACGCCCAGCAGTGCGGCTTCTGCACGCCCGGCTTTGTCGTGGCCATGCGTGCCGCCTTCGACCAAAACCCCAACGCCACGCCCGCCGAGATTGAGGAAGCGCTGTCCGGCAATATCTGCCGTTGCGGCACTTATCAGCAGATGCGCGACGCCATCGTAGCACTGTGCAAGAACCAGCCGGGCCTGGGAACGAGAAAGAAGGAGGGCTAAGTCATGGCAACGTCCTGGCCAAAAAAACGCCGACTGATCGGCGCCAAAGTGCAACGCCTCGACGGTCCCGCCAAGGCGACCGGCAAGGCCAAATACAGCTACGACATCAATCGCAAGGGCATGTTGCACGCCGTGCTGCTGCGCTGCCCGTACGCCCATGCCAAGATCAAGAGTCTCGATACCGCCGCGGCCGAAAAGATGTCGGGTGTAAAAGCGATTCATCCGATCAAAAAAGTCGGTGAGGAACTGTTTTGGGCCGGCGAAGAGATTCTTGGCCTCGCCGCTGATACGGAGGAACATGCTCTCGACGCGGTTCGCGCTGTCAAGATCGAGTACGAAGTACTGCCGCACCTGGTTAAGGAAGAGGATGCGTTGAAAAACGATCCGCAAACGGTCTCGCCGGTCGGCGGCAAGCGCAACAATGTGCTGGCGGCCAAGGAGGCGGCGTCGCAAGGTTTCGAGAAAGGTATGGCCGATGCAGCCGTGACGGTCGAGGGCAGCTACGGCGTGCCAACCATTTGTCATCAATGCCTGGAATCGCACGGCTTGGTTGCCGAATGGAATGCGAACGGCGAGTTGACCGTATGGGCTTCGACGCAGGCAGTCACTGCTACCGCTGCCATCCTTGCGGGACACTTCCGCATACCGGCCAATAAGGTCAAGTGCATCACGCACTACATGGGCGGTGGTTTCGGCAGCAAATTCGGTCCCGATATTCAGGGCATCGTGGCCGCCGAACTGGCGCGGAAGGCCAATGCGCCAGTCAAGCTCATGCTCGATCGCGCCAGCGAGATCACTGCTGGCGGCTGCCGGCCCTCGGCCTACGGCAAGGTGAAGATCGGCGCCACCAAGGACGGCAAAGTCACGGCTTACGAAGTCGATTGCTATGGCACACCCGGCGTCGGCCTCAGCGATACGGTGACATTCAACGCTTTGCCCTATGTTTATCCGTTTGAACACAAGCGCAAGCACGTACGCATCCGCACCAATACCCAACTCCAGCGGGCCATGCGGGCGCCTAATCATCCGCAGAACTGCGCCCTCACCGAGTTCATCCTCGATGACTTAGCGGCCAAGCTAGAGATGGACCCGATGCAACTGCGCTTGAAGAATCTGCCGCAAAACGACCCCAACGCCATGCAGAATGCGCCGCACTCGCTGCCCGCCTTGCGGCACACTATCTACACGCGCGAAATCGAAATCGCGGCGGCCCTGTCCAAGTGGAAGGAGAAATGGCATCCGCCGGGCAAGACGCCGGGCATCGTCAAGCACGGCATCGGCATGGCTCTGCACACCTGGACCGGCCAGGCCGTGCCGCAACGCAACGAATGCACCGTCATCATCAGCGCCGACGGTTCTGTAACAGCCCGCACCTCGTCGCAAGATCTCGGCACCGGCCAGCGCACTGTGACGGCCCTGGTAACGGCCGAGATTTTGGGACTGGAACCAGAGCAAATTACCCTGCAATTCGGCGAAAGTCCTAATGGGGCTTCCAGCGGTTCGGGCGGCAGCACCACGGTTCCCTCGCAGGCGCCGGCCACGCTGCGCGCCGCCACGGCAGCACGCGACGATCTGTTCGCCAAGATCGCCCCCAAGCTCAGTGCCAAGGCGGAAGACCTGGTCATCGAGCGCGGCAAAGTGGTGGATCGCGCCAGCGGCAAGAGCTGGGATTGGAAGAAAGCCTGCGCCGCTCTGGGCGAGGAACAAGCTCAGGCAACCGGCTTCTGGACTGCGGCCGAATCGAACAAGCCGGAGAACAAGGATGTGTCCAGCTCCGGCGTCGGCGGTGTGCAGATCGCCGAAGTACTGGTCGATACCGAAACCGGCGTGGTCCGTTGCACGCAGATTGTTGCCGTACAGGATTGCGGCATGGTCGTCAACCGTCTGACCTGCGAATCACAGGTGGCCGGCGGCGTCATTATGGGTCTGAATTATGCGCTATTCGAGGAACGCATCATGGACCGCGTGACTGGCCGGCAGGTCAACCCGGACATGGAGTTTTACAAGCTTGGCGGCATCGAAGATATGCCAAAAATCCTCGTATATTTGCACGACATGCCGGAGCGCGGTGTCATCGGCGTCGGCGAGCCGCCGGTGATCTCGACGCATGCCGCCATCGGCAATGCCATTTTCAACGCTCTCGGCGTGCGCGTCCCGCACACGCCATTCACGCCTGAACGTGTCTTGGCCGCCCTGGCTGCGAAAGGAGGGGGACAATGAAAAACTTCACCTACTATCGACCGAAGACGGCCGAGCAAGCTGTGGCCCTGCTCGATGATAAATGGGGCACGGCAGAGCTGCTGGCCGGCGGCACAGATTTGCTCGATTTGCAGAAAGAATACATCGCCCAGCCGGATAAGGTCATCAGTCTGAGCGGGATCGAACGCTTGGCGGGCGTTGGTGTTGGCCATATCACCGGCCGCGACGACGCCGCAGGGAAAGAAGCGGACAAAAACACCTGGATCATCGGTGCTCGGACTACCCTCGCCTTCCTTGCTGAGGAGCCGAACCTGCGGCAGCACTTCCCGGCCCTGACCACGGCAGCAGGCGATATCGGCGGGCCGCAGATCCGCAACATGGGCACATTGGGCGGCAACCTGTGTCAGCGCAACCGCTGCTGGTACTTCCGCGACGAACACACGCACTGCCTGCTCAAGGGTGGCGACAAGTGCTTCGCCATCGACGGCGAAAACCGTTATCACGCCATCTTCACCCAGGGACACCAGTGCGTCATTGTTAATCCTTCGACATTGGCGCCGGCCCTGATCGCCCTGGACGCCAGCGCCGAAGTGCTAGGACCGAAAGGCAAACGCACGATCAAGCTGGCCGACTTCTTCCATGCTCCTGGCTCGGCGAGGGAGCGCGAACACGTCTTGGCAGCAAACGAGATGGTGCTGTCGGTGACACTCCACGCTAAAGGACTGAAAAATGCCAGTTACGAAGTACGGCACAAGCAGTCCTACGATTGGCCGTTGGTGCAGGCGGCTGTCGCCTTCAAGTATGAGGACAAGAAAGCCAGGGATGTGCGTATCGTGCTGGGCCACGTCGCCCCGACGCCGCATATCGCCGTGGCGGCAGCCAAAGCGATCGAGGGCAAGGAAGTGACGGAAGCAACGGCCAGTGCCGCTGGCGAAGCCGCCACAGAAGGCGCCATGCCGCTGAGTCAAAACGCTTACAAAGTCAAACTCATCGCCGTCGCCGTCAAGCGTGCCCTGCTGACGGCAGCGGGACAGAAGAAATACTGGGAAATATAAGCGCAACCAGCCCGCAGCGTCAGCAAAGGTTGCCCTGGCCGACGTTGCGGGCTGGCGTCTCATAACGGTGGTGATGGTATAGCAAGACCGGAAGATTGGGAATAGCGTTCCTGGCCAGGTAAAGCATAAACGCGATAGTCAATATCCGGAAATAGATTGTGTCGGCCCTCGATGCCGCTGAGCCAACTCTCGTCGATTTCATCGCGTTGGATCGTTTCATAGAGATGATTGAAATTGTTCACGTGAATGCGCGTGCGCTCCTTGGCGTACTCGACCATTGTACCGGTTTTGAGGATGAAAGCCCAATCGCTCGATTGAGCCAAGAGCAACTCGCGGGCGGCCTGATTGAGCGCGCGGCGCCGCAGTGGCGACGGATCAGGATTGGCGCGGGCCAAGGTCACCATGCGCTCGGCCCCTTCGTGCAGATGGCGATAAATCCAATCATTAGAGCCTTCCAGCCATACTTCGCAGTAGCCCTTATAGCCCCAGCTTGATAGCGTCGGCTGCGACACTTGAAGGCGCGGATGGCGATTGAGATATTCTGGCACCGTAATGGTTTTCACTGTCTGTTGATCGAAATGCATTTTTCGCAGTAGAAAGTTGATCCAATCCGGACCCTCGAACCACCAATGGCCGAATAGCTCGGCATCATAGGGCGCGACAATCAGTGCTGGTCGGCCGTCCATGGAACCGGACAACCATTCGACCTGTTTCTCACGATTGAACATGAAATTGCCGGCATGCTCGGCAGCCTTTTCCAGGGCATTTTTGGGGTTATAAGGCAATTTATGGTCGGTATGTCCCGTTATCTTATAATATTTAATACCGAGTAAGCTACGAATACCGATCTTATGTAAATGAGGCTTCAAATATTCATAATCGAGGTCGAAACCGACATCACGATAGAAATCGCGGTAATTATAATCGCCAGGATAGCCTTCGATAGCGCTCCAGACTTGCTTGGATGATTCACTATCGCGGGCCAGACAAGCAACGTTGCTGCTGGATACCAGAATGGGTGCGTAGACGCCGAAGCGTGGCCGTGGTTCGGCGAACAAGACAGCATGTGTATCCGTGAAAAAGTAGCGTAGACCAGCGTTTTCCAGCAACTCTTCCAGGCCCGGTGTGTAGCCGCACTCCGGTAGCCAGATGCCTTGCGGTCGGCGGCCGAAATGACGCTCAAATTCGCGGCAACCAATCTCAATCTGTGCCCACTGGGCATTCTTGCAGATCATCAGAGGCAAAAAGCCATGTGTCGCGGCGCAGGTTATCAATTCTAAATTGCCTGTATCGAAGAAATGCTTGAAGCCACGCAACAGATTGTTGCCATATTGGTTGACAAACACTTCACGGGCGCGACAAAAGCGCTGATGATACATATGAGCGAGAGAATGAAACTCCGGTTCAAAGCGTGTGCGCTCGATTTCCTTGCAGGCCAGGGCAATAAGATTGTCGAGATGGCGGACGTAGCGATATTGCAACAACGGATCGCTAAGCATTGCAGCCAAGGTCGGCGACACAGACATGGTTAAACGCCAACCGACACCGTCGCGTTCCAATCCTTCGAAAACTTCGAGTAGTGGTATGTACGTTTCGGTGATTGCTTCATAGAGCCAATCTTCTTCGAGGAAGTCCTCGTATTCAGGATGGCGCACGAATGGCAAATGCGCGTGCAAGACCAAACAAAGATAACCAAGCGGCATTATGTAGATCCTCTTCTTAATGTTCCCTACAAATAAACTCATATAACCAGAGATATGACTTTTCTATCCTCAATTCAAGGCGATTGTGATTCAACTGCAAACGGCATGAGCCAGTGACCGCGGCAGAGCACGCGCTGCACAGGCAAATCAGAGTCAAAAAGTCGCTGATACGGATCGCAACTTATACCCGGGGCAAGTGGTACGACGACAAGATCGGCAGACTTGCCGGTTTCGAGACTGCCGGTTTCCTCAGCCCAGCCCAATGCCTCCGCGCCGGATAGCGTGGCCATACGCAGCAGCACAGCGCCAGGCACGTCGGGACATTGCCGATGCAGATGGCGTACCTCGGCCAGCATGCTGAGATCGGGATTGGAAGCAAGGCTATCGGTGCCGAGAGCGACGCGGACGCCACGTTGGAGAAAATGGCGAAAGGGATGCGGCGCGTGACCAAATGCAGAATGTGTGCGTGGACAATAGACGATGGTGCTATGCTGGGGAACATCCACGGATGGCGTCACATAGTTACAATGCACAAATAATGTTGGGATGTGCTGGCCACATAAACTCATAATAGAATTCTCACTCGACGCCAGCCCATCCTCATCCCAAACACCAAGATTCTTGAGAAAAGCGACAAATGGTCCACAATGATGATGCAGTAATTCCCATTCCTCGCGGCTTTCTGCCAGATGGACAGCCATCGGGCACTGCCAATCACGTCCCAACCGTGCCGCCCGCGCAAACAGCTCTGCACGCACACTATAAGGCGCATGTGGACTCAACCCTGGCCGGCAACAGTTCGTCGGGAGATGTGTCTTCAACCAAATACGCGTTGCTTCCCATGATTGCTCCGCTCGCTCTTTCGTTAGGCCCAACATTTCGTAAAAGACCACGCTGCGAAGCGGTGCCTTCACCAGGATCGGCCAACTCGCGCCTCCCGCTGCAATGTCGCCGAGCAGGGTCGTGCCGTGCCGCAAGCTCTCGGCCAGTCCGACACGCACGGCGGACTCGATCTGCCCTGGTGTCGTGCTGCGTCGATGAGCGATGACTTGCCGCAGCCAGCCCGTAAAATCAGCGCACGGTAGACACTGCCCGCGCAATCCCGAAAGATCGAGATGGGTATGAGCATTAACGAAGCCAGGCAGAATAGCGACATCGCCAAGATCTATGTCAGCAGTACGCCGGCCTGCTGGTTCAACGGAGACGATGCGCTCGCCGACGATGGTAAGGATGCCATCAGATATTGGTGGGCCACTCACGGGAAAAATCCAACGTGCGGCCAGCGTCCACGGCATTGCGGTCGGTTGTATCATACTATCCATCTTATCAGCACAGCAGACTGGTAATGCGAGGGGGCCGCGGGTATGGTAAACTTCCCAAGGGCGGCCCCAAGACCCGCCGTTGATCCCTGGCCACAAACGCCGAGCCTGTCATGGCGTGGCTGCTCGAACTACGACTGATTCGTTTCTTCGGGTTCTACCTGGCTGTCATGTTTTTGCTCTCAACCTGGGTGCGCCTGCGCCAATATGCCACCATCGTCCGGCTGGTGCGCAGTATGCCTAATCGTTGGCCGCACTTGCTTGTCCTGGTCAGGCAACACGTTCACATCTTCCTCACCTGGGGAACGGTTCTGCCGCTTGTGCTACTGTTGCTGATCTTCTTTGTGAACCTGCTAGCGAGCCAATGGCTGTGGCCCCAGGCTGACGAATTTACCCTGGCGCAGCTGGCGTCGTTGTATCCGGTCTGGCCGATAGTGCTCGTTTGCAGTCTGGCCATGATCGCTTTCGACATCTGGGGCATGGTCCGTGTGACGGCTATCAATCAGGCACAACTGGAAAAATACTTTGATCAGGCCGAATATTGGCTGCGTTCGTGGACGGCGCCGGTGGTACGTCTCTTTACGCTGGGCCGCATCAATCCCCGCCAGATGGTGGCCGCCGAGGTCCGGAGTGCCCTGATCAGCTCCAGTCAGATGCTCAACAGTACCTTATGGTGGGTGGTGGTGCAGGCGGCCCTGCGTATTGCCTGCGGGTTATCGCTATGGTTATCGTATGCCCTGGGGCCATGGCTGCATCGCGTTAACTAGCGAGCCGGAAGCGTAAGAGTTACCGGACAAAACCTCCTCCCCCTCGTGGGGGAGGGAAGAGGTAGGAGGTGTCAAGGCAAGGGAGCCCAGGGGTGGTGTCCCCCCACCCCAACCCTCCCCCACAAGGGGGAGGGAAATGGGAGGGGTGTCCCCCCACCCCAACCCTCCCCCACAAGGGGGAGGGAAAAGTCCGCTCGCCCTAAGCGATGGCATATCCCCATCGCTTACGCTTCCGGCTCGCTAGATTTCGTCTAGAATGACAACGCTGCTTCGGGATCCTTCGATCAAAGGCGGATGGATGTGATGACAGAACAGCCGAGCCGAGCTGTGCAAGATTACTTGAAGGCGATTCACAGCCTCGACGGCGCCGAGCGAATGGTGTCGCCGTTGGCCATCGCCGAACGTTTGCAAGTACGCGCCCCGTCGGTGACAGGCATGCTCAAGCGTCTGGCTGAGGCTGGCTGGATCAATTATGAACCCGGCTGCGGAGCGCAGCTGACGCCACAGGGCATCAGCGAGGCGCGACGCGTCATTCGCCGTCATCGCCTGGTAGAATTGCTGTTGACGCGTGTGCTTGGCCTGGACTGGAGCGAGGTCGATGCCGAGGCCGAGGCGCTGGAACACGCTATTTCGCCGCGTCTGGAACAGGCCATCGCTGCTCATCTGGGCGAGCCGCTGGAAGACCCGCACGGGCATCCTATTCCAACCCGTGAGGGAACCATCGCCCGCCGCGATTTGTGCCCTTTGCACACATTCCGCCCCGGCCAACGCGCCATTATCCGCGAAGTCCAGGATGACAGCCCCGAACGTCTGCGCCGCTGGCACGCGCTCGGTTTGACGCCAGGTGCTATTGTCCACTTCCGCTCGCATGAACCGCTTGATGATCTATTCGAGATCCAGGTCGGCAGCCGAATCCTTGCCTTGGGCAGTGAAGGACTCGCCGGTCTGCTGGGTGAAGCTGTGCGAGAGGGCAACATGAAAAGGTAAGGTCTTCTCCAGCCCGTAGCACAAGTCAAGGGCCAGTCACACTCCTGCTTGCACTGCGGGTTGGCGAGAGGTTATTAGCGTAGCAGCTAGCAACAGCATCTTGATGAACGGCTCGCCGGCAATGTCGTCGCTGAAGGTCAAACGCAGCCCCTCCGCTGTCGCGGTTAGCTCTGCCAAAAGGCGCCGATCGGGGGCATGAAAGATACCATTTTCCAGGGTAGCGACGAGGCATCCGTGGCGGTCGTGGATGAGCCGGCCGAGCAAGACGCCGACGGGCTTGCCCTCGGCATCGCAGACACAGCGCCGCGGCAGCCAACTCCAGGCACGATGGATGGTTAACAGCAGTGGTTCGTCTTCCTGCTCGTGTACGGCCAGCACACCGCAGCCGAACAAACGCCGCCACCAAGGGGTCGGCTCTGTCGCCCAGCGCGCGTAGCCCAAGGCGACGCCGCTCTCGCCATCGACAATGACCTGCATTGAGGAGGCTGTGCACGAACGCACCAGCAAGACGCGATGCTCCAACATGATCTCTATTGTAATCCAAATCCAAAGTACGTCTGAGCTGCGCTGGGTGCGCGGCTCAGAGGAGTCCTTGCCCGGCACACCTGTGTAAGCTAGAGTTGGGTAACGAACTGGAACTTTGGCTTCCCCCTCAACAGGCTAATCCCCATGCAACCAATCATGACAAACATGGCCGCTCTGGCGGTAGCACTGCTCTACTATTTCTGGCGCGCTCATTATCAGAGCCAACAACGACGTCGGCGCCTTCTGTGTCAGCGCGTAGCCTATCTGCTGTGGGTCGTGGCCGGGCAGGTCAAAAACAGCGATTCCGGTCTATCGGCCACGTGCCGCAGCTGAGGAGCGAATCATCTCTCCTCCTCCGACGGCCACTCGGGAACCGCCGGTTGCGTCCGCTTACAGCGGACGGCATCCTCCACCGAGGCAGAGGCTCCCATGTCGCGTTCGACGCGGTGGGGCCTCTGTTTTTTTGCGCGCTTCCTCAAGTAGATGATTGACCAATGCCCCCCCAAGCGGATACATTGTGAGAAGTATCCACCCACCCCTAAACACCCCCACGAGGAGAAGGTTCTATGCGATCGATTAGTCGGCGTGAGTTCTTGCACGATTCCGCCCTCCTGGCCGCTTTGGCCGGCGCCGGAATAGGATCACCGTCCGTGGCGGCCGAACGAGCTGCGGCCAAAAAAGGCCAGGTCAACGATCAGCTGCGCGTCGCCGTCATCGGCGTCAACGGACGTGGCAAGGATCACGTCAAAGGATTGGCCGGCAAACACAACTGCCTCGTCACCGTCATCTGCGACGCCGATTCCGCTGTCATCGGCGGCGCCATGAAGCTCGCGGAAAAACAGCAGAACAAACTGCCCAAGTTCGAGCAAGACATCCGCAAGGTCGTCGAAGACAAGGACATCGATATCGTCACCATTGCCACCCCCAATCACTGGCACGCCTTGGCCGCCATCTGGGCCATGCAGAACGGCAAGGACGTGTACGTCGAGAAGCCGGTCAGCCACAACGTCAGCGAGGGGCGGCGCATCGTGGAAGTGGCCCGCAAAACCGGCCGCATTTGCCAGGCCGGTACGCAAAGCCGCAGCAGCAGCGGCCTCAAGGAAGCGATGGAGTTCTTGCATGAAGGCAAGCTCGGCAAGATCAAGCTGGCGCGCGGCCTGTGTTACAAGCCGCGCGGCAGCATCGGGAAAGTATCCGGCCCGCAACCTATTCCTCCAAGCTGCGATTACGATTTGTGGTGCGGTCCCGCCCCCAAGGCACCGCTGATGCGCAGACGGCTACACTACGATTGGCACTGGATCTGGGACACCGGTAACGGCGACCTGGGCAACCAAGGCATTCACGAGATGGACAAGGCGCGTTGGGGGCTGAACAAGCAGGAGTTGGCCAAAAGCGTTTTCAGCGTCGGCGGCCGCTACGGCTACCTCGATGATGGCCAGACCGCCAACACGCAGATTTGTGTCTTCGATTACGGCGACTGTGAGTTGATTTTTGAGGTGCGCGGACTGTTGACCAAGGGACTGCTCGGCGCCAGGATCGGCAATATCTGGTACGGCACCGACGGTTACATGGTCTGCACCAGTTACAAAGAAGCGACCGCTTTCACCCCCAAGGGCGAGGTCATCAAGAAATTCAACGGCAGCGAAGACCATTATGGCAACTTCATCAAGGCCGTCCGCAGCCGCAAGGTCGAGGACCTCAACGCCGACATTCTCGAAGGCCATCTCTCCAGCGCCCTGTGCCATCTGGGCAACATCAGCTATCGCCTCGGTGACGAACAGCCGTTCGGCCAGACGCCGCAAGCCTTCGCCAAGGACAAGGACGCTGGCGAAACCTTCGAGCGCATGGAACAGCACCTCAAGGACAACAAGATCGACCTCAGCACAGTCAAGTGCCGCATCGGCCGCAAGCTGACTGTGGAGCCGGCCAAGGAGATTTTTGTCGATGACAAAGAGGCCAACACCCTGCTGACCCGCGAATATCGCAAGGGATTCGAGGTGCCGACGAAGGTGTAAGGCTCGCATCCCATCATTCTCTGAGCTGGGGGGCGTACGCCCCCCAGCTCAGAGAATGATGGCTGAACCATTCGGAACGTTTTACCGCTCTTCCATAACCGGCAGTGGCGGTACGCCAAAGACGTCGTTCGCCGAATTTTTTGTCAAGGACCGTATCCTGTTTCTCAGCCAATTCTTAGTATATTGGAGACAGAAATAGGACCGCCGCGGTATCGAGTGCCCGGCGGATGGTGAGGGACTGATTCTCCAGGTGATCCATGAGCACCTCTTTCGGCGTCATGCTGCTGGGCACCGGCAGCAGCTTGCCCGCCCGATCTTTGCGCAACGGCGACTTCCCGGCCAGTCTGGATACCTCGGACGAATGGATTCGCTCGCGCACCGGTATCGGCGAGCGCCGCATCGCTGCGGCCGGCGATACCTCAGCCAGTCTTGGCCTGGCTGCCGCCCGCCGCGCCCTGGAGGCGGCCCAGCTCGATCCCGCCGACCTGGACATGATTATCTGCGCCACTGTCACACCGGACATGATGGTGCCGGCTGCCGCCTGCCTCATCCAGTCGGGCCTGGGTTGCCGTCCCATTCCCGCTTTCGACATCAATGCCGCCTGCACTGGCTTTTTGTATGGCCTGTCCATCGCCGCCCAGTTCATCCGCACCGGCTCATGCCGCCGCATTCTCGTGGTCGGCGCCGAGACGCTCAGCCGAATTGTCGATTTTAGCGATCGGACAACGTGCGTATTGTTCGGCGACGGCGCCGGCGCCGTAGTCGTGGGCGCCGCCGATGGACAGGGACGTGGCGAGCACTGGTTCCGCCTGTACGCTGACGGTAGCCGCGCCGACTACATTCGCCTCAACGGTGCCCGGCTGCGGCCTCCCGCTTCTTCTCCAGCAGAACCGAGACCGACCGACGAATTTGACTTCCTTCGCATGAATGGTCGGGAAGTGTTCAAGTTCGCCGTACGGACCATCATCGAGTTGGTCAGCGAGAGCTTGGCCGAGTGCAATCTGTCGCCGGCCGATATCGACCTGGTGATTCCCCATCAGGTCAATCAGCGCATCATCGATGCCGCTTTCGCCGATCTGAACTTTCCCACCGAGAAGCTGATGGTGAACCTGGACCGCTACGGCAACACCTCCGCCGCCTCAATCCCGATTGCCCTGGATGAAGCGATGCGCACCGGCCGCGCCGCCCCCGGCGATCGGGTGCTACTCATCGCCTTCGGCGGCGGCCTAACCTGGGCCGGCGGCGTATGGACGATTTGAAGTGCGCTTTTCTCCTTTATCCGCTGTTTATACTCCGCACGGTTGATGGTGGCCTTTTGTTCTCCTCCCCCCTTGTGAGGGAGGGTTCGGGTGAGGGGTAAAACGCCTGGATTTCTCTGCTCTTTTCCCGCCACCCCGCCCTCCCCCCCTTGTGGGGGAGGGAGAAAAGAACAGACCGATTCCACCGTCCCCAGTTATAGCTCCCTTGTCCGTTGCTCAGTTGCGCCGCTTCTGCGCCGCGCTCCTGTGCTTTGGTTACAGTCAACCAAAGAAAATCCGGTGTATCGGAAAAGCACTTTCTAACAACTTTGTAAGGATGATCCGCTTGACGTCGAAGCCGGGCAAACCGATAATCTACCAACATGATAAACATGACTAATATGATAAATATAATTGCATCCGTTCGCCCCAAACAGTAGTTCAAGAGAGAAACGCTTATGACGAGTAAGAATCCGCTGGTAGTGGTTCTGGAAATGCTCCTGGGATTGTGCCCTTTGCTGGGAGTGGGATGCGGCCAGGCGAACCCGGATGGGGGCGAACTGCTGAATGTCTCTTATGATCCTACCCGTGAACTGTGGCGGGACATCAATGCTCGGTTCATCCCCGCCTATGAGCAGCAGACCGGGCGGCGTATCTCGATCGAGCAATCACACGCCAGCTCTGGCAGCCAGGCACGGGCGGTCCTGGATGGCCTGGAGGCCGACGTGGTCACGCTGGCGTTATGGTCCGACACCGATGCGCTGCGGAAGAACGGACTTATCAAGGATGGCTGGGAAGAACGCTTGCCGAATCATGCGCTGGCATATTACTCGACCATCGTTTTCGTCGTCCGCAAGGGCAACCCCAAGGGGATCAAGGACTGGCCAGACCTCATCAAGCCAGGCGTCGAGATCATTACCCCCAATCCCAAGACCTCCGGCAACGGCCGGCTCAGTTTCCTGGCCGCCTGGGGGGCGGTGCGCCGCCGTGGCGGCTCGGAAGAGGAGGCTCGCCGCTTCGTGACTGAGCTTTATCAGCACACCCCTGTCCTCGACAACGGGGCGCGCGGGTCCACCACCACGTTCGCCCAAAAGAAGATTGGCGATGTTCATCTCACCTGGGAGAACGAGGCCCATCTGGAAGTGGCTGAGACGCCGGGCGAGTTAGAGATTGTTTACCCGTCGCTGAGCATCCGCGCCGAACCGTTTGTGGCCGTGGTCGATGCCAATGTTGATCGCAAGGGTACACGGGCCACTGCCGAGGCATATTTGCAGTTCCTCTACACGGAGGAAGCACAGCACATTCTGGCCAGGCACCATTATCGCCCGATCAACGAAGCCGTCCGCAAACAGTACACAGCCCAATTGCCCGACCTGGAGCTGTTCCCAATCACGGCCATTGCGGCCGACTGGGAAGACGCGCAAAAGAAATTCTTCGCCAACGGGGCGATCTTCGACAGCATTTACAAACCGAGTCGTTAAGGAGGACGGCCTGTGGCTACGTTGAATCGCCGCGTGTTGCCGGGCTTCTCGTTGAGTCTGGGCTATGCCGTGTTTTATCTCGGCCTGCTGGTGCTTCTGCCTCTTGCGGCGTGTTTTCTCAAGGCGGCGTCGCTTAGCGCGGGGCAATTTGCGGAGGCAGTTTGGAACGAACGCACGCGCGCCGCCTATGCCCTCACCTTCGGCACATCGCTGACCGCGGCGGGTGCCAATATGATGCTCGGTTTGCTCGTGGCCTGGGTACTGGCGCGCTACTCGTTTCCACTCAAGCGGCTGTTCGACGCCCTGGTCGATCTGCCCTTCGCCTTGCCGACGGCGGTGGCGGGCCTGGTGTATTCCAGCTTGTATGTGCCGAGTGGTTGGTTAGGGCGGTATCTCGTGCCGCTAGGCATCGCGGGAGCGTATTCGCGGTTGGGCATTGTGTTGGTGCTGATTTTCACAGGCTTTCCATTCGTGGTGCGAACCGTGCAGCCGGTGCTGGAGGAATTGGAGCCGGAGTTGGAGGAAGCTGCTGCCACGCTTGGCGCTAACCGTTGGCAGACGTTCCGCCGGGTGTTGTTGCCGCCTTTGATCCCGCCGCTGCTGACGGGCTTCGCCTTGGCCTTCGCCCGCGCCCTGGGGGAATATGGTTCGGTGGTGTTCATCGCCGGAAATAAGCCGTTTCACACGGAAATCGCTCCCGTGTTGATCGTGGCTCGCCTGGAGGAATTCGCCTACGGCGAGGCAACCGCCCTGGCCGTTGTGCTGCTGGCGATGTCGTTCATCTTGCTGGGGGCAATCAATTTGCTGGAAAGATGGAGCAAAAGCCGTGCAACATAACGTAAAACCAACCCGCAGCACCAGCAGGGGCGACCCCTGGCCGGTGCGTTGGGGGCTGACACTGGCCGCCCTCGCGGTCCTTATCGTGTTGGTCCTTGTGCCGGTCGTCAACGTCTTTTACCAGGCTCTCGAGCGTGGCCTGGCAGCGTACTGGCACAACTTGTTTGGCGACCCCAACACGCGCCACGCCATCCTGCTGACCCTGATGGTGGCTCCGCCAGCGGTGCTTGCCAATCTTGTCTTCGGCGTAGCCTGTGCCTGGGCCGTCACGCGTTTCCGCTTCCCCGGCCGGGCGATACTGTTGACGCTCATCGACCTGCCCTTTTCCGTGTCGCCTGTGGTAGCGGGGTTGATGTTCGTGCTGCTGTTCGGCATGCAGGGCTATTTCGGACCCTGGCTGCGCGCTCACGGACTGAAGATCATCTTCGCCACGCCGGGGCTGATCCTGGTGACGGCGTTTGTGACGCTACCGTTCGTGGTCCGTGAACTGGTCCCGGTGATGGAAGCCGTGGGGCCAGAGGAAGACGAGGCCGCGGTCAGTCTGGGAGCAAATGGCTGGCAGATGTTCTGGCGCGTGACCTGGCCGAATATCCGCTGGGGCGTGCTGTATGGGGTCATCCTGTGCAACGCCCGCGCGATGGGCGAATTCGGTGCTGTCTACGTCGTCTCCGGCCACATCGCCGGCCGCACCGACACCATGCCGCTGCGTGTGGAGAAGCTGTTTCAGGAGTACAACACGCCCGGCGCGTTCGCCGTCGCTTCGGTGCTGACATTCCTGGCCCTGGTGACGTTGGCCCTCAAGACCTGGCTGGAACACCGCGAACGCCAAGAAATCGCCGAAGCATTAGCATCCACGAAGACGAAGGAAAAGCAATGAGTATCACGGTTCAAAACATCAGCAAGCGTTTTGGATCCTTCACGGCGCTGGACAACGTCAGCCTTGATGTCCCCAGCGGCGGGCTTTTGGCGTTATTGGGTCCGTCCGGCTCTGGCAAAACGACGCTGCTGCGCATCATTGCCGGCCTGGAGGTTCCCGATGAGGGCATTATCCTCTACGGAGACGAAGAGGTAACACACCGTTCGGTCCGTGAGCGTAACGTCGGCTTCGTCTTCCAGCATTATGCTCTGTTCCGGCACATGAGCGTTTTCGAGAATGTCGCCTTCGCTCTGCGTGTGCGCGGCTGGAAGCAAGAGCGCGTGCGCCAGCGCGTCGGCGAGTTGCTGCACCTGGTACGGTTGGAAGGTTACGAGAAGCGCCGGCCGTCCCAGCTGTCCGGCGGACAGCGGCAGCGCGTGGCCCTGGCGCGAGCGCTGGCGGCTGCGCCACGCGTCCTGCTCTTGGATGAGCCGTTCGGCGCGCTGGACGCCAAGGTACGGCAAGAACTACGGCAATGGCTGCGCCTGTTGCACCGCCAGATCCACTGCACCACCGTACTGGTGACGCACGATCAGGAAGAAGCGTTCGAGGTAGCCGATCGCGTGGTAGTGATGAATGACGGACGCATCGAGCAAGTAGGCAGCCCCCACGAGTTGCTCCAGCAGCCTGCCTCGGACTTCGTCATGGACTTCCTTGGCTGCCCGGATTACTCGATCTGAAGGAGACGATCATCATGGATCAAATAGTTGCCGAATCACTACCATCTCCGCCGGATGCCAATCTGCGCTGGACATGGCAGCACGTGGAAAACGCCCTGCGCGATTTGCAGTTCGGCTCGATTACGCTGGTCGTGCAAGACGGTGTCGTCGTACAGGTCGAGCGCACCGAGCGCAAACGTTATCAGCGTCCCCCGTATTCGAGTACCAAGTAACGGCCCCATCGAAATCTCACGCCGACCCGTCAAGCGGGAGGCTTATCAACCCGGATCTGCGTGGTTGACCGGAACGCCGGAGGCACACGCTCTACCCAAAGGAGGGTACTTATGCGTCTTGCTTCCCCTGTGAGTCGTTTGATTCTTAGTCGCCGCAATCGCTCTTGCTTGCGCTGCGGGCGGGCAAGAACTGCCTTCACGCTCATCGAGCTGTTGGTGGTGATCGCCATCATCGCCATCCTGATCGGTCTGCTCTTGCCGGCCGTGCAAAAGGTGCGCGATGCCGCTGCCCGCACCCAATGCCAGAACAACCTCAAGCAAGTCAGCCTTGCCATCTTCAATTTCGAGAGCGCCTACCACCTCTTGCCGACCAGCATCCGACCCGGCGGTTTCACCACAGCGCCGCGCATCAGCTGGACCATCAGCGTACTGCCTTTCCTGGAACAGGAAAACCTGAACAAATATTATGACTTCAGCACGACCTGGTCCTCTGCGACTAACCTGCCGCTTACGTCGCTGCCGATCAAGATTTTTCAGTGCCCCAGCGCGCCCAATCCTACCCGCAAGGATGGCGACCCACAAATCAATGTGTGGGACATCGTCGCTGTCACCGATTATGCCGCCTCCACCGGCATTTCTCCTCTCGCCACCAACATCAATTCCAGGGGGGCACCCCTTCCGGGCATGTTGCCGAAAAACCAGACCGCTACGCTTGCCAACGTGACCGATGGTTTATCCAATACTTTGCTGTTGATCGAGTCGGCAGGCCGGCCGCAGATTTACCAGCGCGGTCGAGCCATTGGCACGGTGCCGACGCAAAAAATCAACGGCGGTGGCTGGTGCCGGCCGGCTTCCGACCTCGACTTCCTGCCCTCCACGGCGGACGGCACTTCTTTCCCCGGTCCCTGCGCTGCCGGCTGCACCAACGGCTTCAACTATGCCACATACGCCGCTCCGCCATT
>Ga0070737_10001847_pt1 | contig 28045 bp, 26 predicted proteins | sample Coa_R1_10_FD_66438 | JGI IMG/M metagenome (GOLD analysis project Ga0070737, IMG submission 66438) | Surface soil microbial communities from Centralia Pennsylvania, which are recovering from an underground coalmine fire - Coalmine... | ecosystem: Environmental > Terrestrial > Soil > Unclassified... | reverse complement strand
CCCATCGGCACCTCGCAGCAGTACCACGGTGAGGTCGTCGTCGTCGGCAACCCGATCGAGGTAGCGCGCGAGGGCGTCGCGCATCGACGCGTCGTAGGAGTTGCGCTGCCGGGGATTGTTCAGCGTGATCGTGGCGATTCGCTTTTCTGTATCGACGTCGAACAGGACACGATCATCTGCCGCTGTCATCTGAGCGACTCCTTTCTGCACACGCCATTCGACATCCGCTTGGCCTCAATGGTTTTGTCGGTACCGAAGGCAAGTGTGTTGCGGCGCGCAGCGGCCAGGTGATCCTGCGCCAGCCGGACCGCTCGCGCGGCGTTGCCGTCGCGGATCGCGTCGAGCAGACGCTGATGATCACGTAACGCCGCGCGCCTGGTTTCTTGCGCCATGGGCGCGGGATTGCCGTGGTCGCTCCACACCGATGACTCGTGCGCAGACCAGATCAGCTCCAGGGAACCGATCAGCAGGATCATCGGTTCGTTACCGCATCGGGAGACCAGCGCCTCATGGAATCGCCGGGCGTTGGGAACATATTGGGCGGCGTCGTCGAATTGCTCTATCTGCGCGTTCATTTCGGCCTGCAGATAGGGCACCACTTCGGACATGCGGTCGTCGCGGGCCGCACACATACCCGCGCAGATCGGTTCCAAATGCAGCAGTGCCTCGCTGACGTCGGCCGGCGTCGCGGCCCGCGCCTGCAACACCATGCTGATCATCTGCGCGGTCCGTTCGGCCGTCGGCTGGTGCACGACCGCCCCACCGACATTGCCGCGGCGCACCGAGATCAGGCCGTCGGCCTCCAAAATGTGGATCGCCTCACGCAGCGCCGGCGGGCTCACCCCGAATTGGCCGAACATGCTCTCCTGGGACGGCAGCATGTCGCCTTCTTTCAGGCGCCCCGACAGGATGTCGTCACGCAATCGCGATGCCACGATTTCGGCGACGCGGGGTTGGCGAATGCGTGCCATGTCAGGCCTTCTCGGCTCGTCGCTTGCCGAAACGGTATCCGGTCAACTTGTCCGGCGGCATCGCCAGCGTGTTGACCTCGCCGGCGCACAGCACCTCCTCGTCGAGGGACAGCCGGGCCGTCGACGTGATGCCTCGTTCGACCTCAGAGCGGGTGATGTCGAAACGTAGTTCGGTGAGTATGGGTGTCGGCCGGCGGAAGGTGACGTTGAGCGACCGCGTCTTGCCGGACAGCCCTATCACGCAGTTCTGGTGCTGGATGACACAGTCGAAGAAGACACCCAGAAACCCGCCGTGCACCAAACCCGGCGGGCCTTCGTACACAAGTGGGAAGGTGACCCGCCCCGCCGCGGTCTGGCCGTCGAGGTGATCGAAGCGGTATTCCGGAAAGCACGGGTTGAATGCGCCGATGTCGGTGGCGTGATCGAGATACACCCGCCGGCTGCCGCCGTCGTCACCGATCCGGGGTGTGCTGTCAGGCGGCACCGCCGCGGCAAGCTCCCGTTCCCACTCGGCGCACCGGGCGAGCATCGCGTCCACGGCGGGATGCGGATGTTCGAGCGCCAGCAGCAGCGAGCTGAGCCGCCGGATGGCGCCCGCGGCAGCCATGGTCTGGGCCAGCGGCTGTTCGCCGAACCGGGCGCCCGCGGGGCCGCTGGTCTGCGCCATGCTGTCCTCTTTCCCGACGCGGCTGTTTCGCCGACCGGCTTTCCTTGCTAAGTTATACAATGCAGAAATTGTATTGCCTACTGTAGGGCTAACCGTAGCGGCGTGGAAGGGCGGATTCAACGGTGAGTCAGGAGCTCCATCCCACGGCCGACGACGGCTCGCTCACGGTGCGTCGGGACGGCCCGATCTTGCGGCTCACGCTTGACCGGCCGTCCCGGCGCAACGCGCTGAGTCATCCGATGATCGACGCATTCGTCGAGACGCTGACCGAGGCGGCTACCGATGACTCGTTGCGCGCCATCCTCATTCGCGGCGTGGGCGACCACTTCTGCGCAGGGGCTGATTGGGTCGCCACCAACGAAGCCAGCCAACGACCGCGCACCGGCGATCTGGTCCGTCGTATCCCGCATGCCGCCCACCGGGTCATCGAACTCCTCCACAGCATCCAGCTGCCGGTGGTATGCGCCGTGCGGGGATGGGCGGTTGGCCTGGGCTGCAATCTGGCGTTGGCCGCCGACTTCACGGTGGCCGCGTCGGATGCGCTGTTCTGGGAACCGTTTCTGGCCCGCGGTTTCAGCCTGGATTCGGGCTCTAGCTGGCTGCTGCCGCGGCTGATCGGGCTGACCCGAGCCAAACAGATGCTGTTGCTCGGCGAGCAAGTCGGCGCATCGGAGGCCGCCGATTGGGGCTTGATTTATCGCGCTGTCAGCCCGGCAGACCTCGACGAAACGGCCGAAGAGTTGGTGGGCCGGCTGGCATCCGGGCCCACCGTGGCGATCGGGCTGGCCAAGCAGGCCATCCATTACGGCCAGCACGCGACGCTGAGCCAGTCGATGACGCAGGAACTTTTCAACCTCGAGCTGTCTTGCCGCACCGGCGATTTCAAAGAAGGCCTGGCTGCATTTCGGGAACGCCGAGCGCCCGAATTCCGTGGGCGCTGACGAAGGGAAGACCATGTCGTTCGACACAATCAAGTATGAGGTCGACGGGCACAAAGCGACGATCACCTTGAATCGTCCCGATGCCCTCAACGCGCTCAGCCCGCACATGATCACCGAGTTGCGCGCCGCCTACCACGAAGCCGAAAACGACGACAACATCTGGCTTCTCATCGTGACCGGCACCGGCCGCGCATTCTGCACCGGCGCAGACGTCAAGGCCATCCCCGGCGATGGCAAGGTGATCAACGAACGGCCGTATCTGTCGACCTACGAACAGTGGGAGGCGCCGCAGGAGGGCACGCCGCCGTTTCGGACGATGGCCAAGCCGGTGCTGGCTGCCATCAACGGAATCTGTTGCGGCGCCGGACTCGACTGGGTCACCACCGGTGACATCGTCATCGCCTCCGACAAGGCGACATTCTTCGACCCGCACGTCAGCATCGGGCTGGTGGCCGGGCGTGAAGTGGTCCGGGTGGCCCGGGTGTTGCCGCGCTCGATCGCGCTGCGGATGGCGCTGATGGGCAAACATGAGCGGATGAGCGCACAGCGGGCATACGAACTCGGGATGATCAGCGAAATCGTGGAACACGAACGGCTATTGGAGCGCGCCCATGAGATCGCCGACATTGTCAACTCCAACGCGCCGCTTGCCGTGCGCGGCACCCGCCTGGCGATCCTGAAGGGCCTGGACCTGCCGCTGCACGAAGCCGAGATGCTTGCCGAATCCTTCCGCGAACGCAATCTGCACACCGAGGATTCACTGGAAGGTCCCAAAGCCTTCGCCGAAAAGCGGGCACCGGAATGGCAGTGCCGATGAACTTCGAAACCATCCTGCTTGAGTTGGATCACGACGACCGGGTCGCCACGATCACGCTCAACCGGCCCGAACAACTCAATGCATTCAACCGCACAATGTGCGAGGAGATGGCCGAGGCGTGGCGCACCGTCAAGTTCGACGACACGGTCCATGCCGTGGTGCTGCGCGCGGCCGGCGACCGCGCATTCAGCGCCGGCCTTGATATCAAGGTGCCATACGGCCAGCCGGAAAACATCTGGAACCACGAGGATCCCGGCGAACCGCTCAGCCCTAAGTGGCAGAAGATGTGGAAACCAGTCGTGTGCGCCGTGCAGGGCATGTGCACCGCCGGCGCGTTCTACTTCGTCAACGAGTCCGACGTGGTGATCTGCTCCACGGACGCCACGTTTTTCGACTCCCACGTCTCGGCGGGATTGGTCTGCGCGCTGGAGCCCATCGGCTTGATGCGCCGCGTCGGCCTGGGCGAAACCCTGCGAATAGCGTTGATGGGCAACGACGAACGCATCGGCGCGGACACCGCGCTGCAGATCGGATTGGTCTCCGAGGTGGTCTCCCCCGAGCGGCTCTGGGCCCGCGCGCACGAGATCGCCGCAACGATCGCTGCCAAACCGCCGTCCGCAACTCAAGGCACCGTGAAGGCGATCTGGGAATCGCTCGACAAGCCCTATCGGGCGGCCATGGAGCAGAACCTCATCTACACCCGGCTGGGCAATCCGATCGGCACCGCCGAACTCGCCGCGCATCGGCGCGCCGCGGCGCAGCCGAGGATCCGCTGATGCATCCGCTCAGTCAGCGCATCGCCGACGTCCTCGCTCTGCAGCCCGACGCACCGGCGATCGAGTATGAGGGCCAATGGTTGTCGTGGGGTCAGCTCGACGATGCGACCGCCAAGATCCGGACCCTCGCCGGAACCGGACAGATCGGCATCCTGTTGCGCAACAAGCCGGCTCATGTGGCCGCACTGCTGGGTGCGCTGCTGAGCGGCGCGACCGTCGTCACGATCAACCCGTCGCGCGGCGACGACCGCACCAAAGCCGACATCGAAGAGCTCGGTCTCCCGCTGATAATCGGCGAGCCCAATGACCTTTCCCGTCCGGCGAATGCGATCGGCGAGCTGGCGGTGGTCAGCTCCGGCGGCGGTGGAGCCGCCGAGCGGCCCGGGGTTGCGGTGCGGATGTTGACCAGCGGAACAACCGGACCCCCCAAACGAATTGACCTCACCTACGACATGCTGGCGCACAGCGTGATGGGCCCAGACAGCAACCGGTCACCGGCGCCCACGGAGCTGCGCCGCGGCGTGGCGATCGTCAACTCGCCGCTGGTACACATCGGCGGCGTGTTCCGGGTCCTACAATGTGTCGCGGAGGCAAGGCCGTTCGTGCTGCTGGAGCGATTCCAGCTCGAGCGGTGGGCCGACGCGGTGCGCAGACACAAGCCGCGGGCAGTGTCGCTGGTACCGGCGGCGCTGCGCATGGTGCTGCACTCCGACTTGACACGCGAGGACCTGCAGAGCATCCGCGCCGTGACGTCGGGGACTGCGCCGCTCTCCGCGGATGACGCGGATGCCTTTTATGACAAATTCGGCATTCCGGTGTTGACCTCCTATGCGGCAACGGAATTCGGCGGCGGTGTCGCCGGCTGGACGTTGGCCGACTACCGGAAGTACTGGACAGCCAAACGCGGCAGCGTGGGACGCGCCAGCCTCGGCGCGCAGTTGCGGGTGGTCGGCGACGACGGCACACCGCTCGGCCCCGACGAAGTCGGGCTGCTCGAGGTCAAGCCCGGACAGCTGGGACAGTCGGCGGATTGGATGCGCACCACCGACATCGCACGCATCGATGCCGACGGCTTTCTGTGGATCGTCGGACGGGCCGACCAGGCGATCATCCGTGGGGGCTTCAAGGTGATGCCCGACGACGTGCGGCGCGCTTTGGAGAATCACCCGGCAGTGGCCGGCGCCGCTGTGGTCGGCCGGCGCGACAACCGTCTTGGGGAGACGCCGGTCGCCATGGTGGAGCTGCGCGAGGCAGGCAGTGCGGACGTTGCCGCTTTGACGGACCACCTTCGGACGCGGTTGGCGCGTTACGAGATTCCCACCGACATCGCGATCGTCGACGAGATTCCCCGGACGCCGTCGGGCAAGCCGGACCTGACTGCGGTGCGGGCCTACTTCAACGAGTCGGCTCATGCCGGCTGACTCGACCGTAGGGCATGTCCTTCGGCGGCAGGCGAGTGCACGCGCGAATCATCCGCTGCTGGTCTGCGACTCGGAGCGCATCAGCTACGGCGAGGCCGAGCGGCGCTCGGCGGTGCTGGCCCGTGGTCTCGTCGCTCTCGGCGCCGGCAAGGGCACCCACGTGGGCCTGTTGTACCCCAACGGCGTTGCCTTCGTCGTGGCGATGCTGGCGGCGGCGCGGATCGGTGCCGTCGTCGTCCCGTTCTCCACGTTCGTCACCGCGCCGGAGTTACGCGAGCAGTTGGTGGACAGCGATGTCGAGATCCTCCTGGCGGCTCCGTCTTACCGCTCGCACGACTACCGGCGACGGCTGGCGGAAGTGCTCTGCGACGTTGAACTCGACTCTGCCGACCGGTTGTTCAGCACCCGGGTGCCGCAGCTGCGTCATGCGATATTCGATATCGACCGGGTGTGCCGGTCTGCCGACGATCGGCTGGTGACGGCAATGGAGGACGACGTCGACGGATCAGACTCGCTGTCAATCATTTACACGTCGGGCACCACCAGCGCACCCAAAGGGGTCCTGCATACCCATGCCCCACTCCTTGGCCACCAGAAGAATCTCAACGAGATTCGCGGATTGACCGCCGATGACAAGCTGTTCTGCAATTCGCCGTTCTTTTGGATTGGCGGCCTCGGGTTCGCGGTGCTCGCCACGCTGGTCGCCGGATGCACCTTGGTGTGCTCCAACGCCACCGACGCCGCCGCAACGCTCGACCTGTTGGAGGCTGAGAAGCCCACGATCACCAACGGTTTCGTCGCCGGGGTCGCCCACCTGGCGCGGCACCCGAGTTTCGCGGATCGCGACCTGTCGTCGATGCGGCGCGGCAACCTGTATCCGATCATGGCGCCCGAGGTGCGGCCGGCCGACCCCGAGCTGCGGCACAACATGCTCGGCCTCACCGAGGCCGGCAGCGTCGTGCTGCTAAGCGGCGACGAAACCGACCAGCCCGAACACCGGCGCGGGTCGTTCGGTAAGCCCGCGCCCGGCTTCGACATCAAGGTCATCGAACCGTCGACCGGCAGGCCGGTCCAAGACGGCGAACTCGGCGAATTGTGCCTCCGCGGGCCCTATCTGATGCAGCGGTACTACAAACGCAGCCGCGAGGAGTCTTTCGACGCCGACGGCTGGTTCCACACCGGTGACCTGGTGGCCGTCGACCGGGATGGGTTCGTATATTTCATCCGCCGCCGCGGCTCGATGATCAAGACGGCGGGTGCCAACGTGTCACCGGCAGAGGTGGAGAAGGCGATCACCAAAGTCACCGGCGGCGCCGTCGCGCATGTGCTGGGCATCCCCGATCCCGAACGCGGACAGGTGGTTGCGGCGGTGCTGGCCGTGGAGAACGGCACGCCGTTCGACGAAGCGGCACTTCGTGATCAGCTGAGGGCCGAACTGTCGGCATACAAGATTCCCAAACGCTTTGCGGTGCTGCAGCCGGCCGACATTCCGCTGCTGTCCAGCGGCAAGGTCGACCTGCGCCGGCTACAGAAGGTGTTCGATGCCTGACACCATCGACCGGGTGGTACGGGCCCGCGCCGCTGAGCACGGCGCCAAACCGATGGTGATCGAGCCGGTCGACCGACTGAACTACGGCGAACTCGACACGAGCACACGCGATTTGGCCGCGACGTTCGTCGAGGCCGGCGTTGTGAAAGGGAGTCGAGTCGGTCTGATCATGCCCAACGGTACGCGCTGGGTGCAGATCGCGATCGCGCTGACCCGCATCGGCGCGGTACTGGTGCCGTTGAGCACCCTCTTGCAATCACGGGAGTTGACGGACCAGCTGCGGGTCGCGTCGGTGCAGTTTCTGGTCAGCGTTGAAGAATTCCGCGGACACCGCTATCTCGACGACCTGCAGCGCGACCAGCTTCCTGCGCTGCGACAAGTGTGGACCGCCGACCAGGTGGCAACGATGCGCCCCACCGAACGTGCCGCCCGGATCTTCGACGCACTGACCGAGACGGTGACACCCAGCGACCCGATGGTCATCATGTTCACGTCCGGCAGCAGCGGGCCGCCGAAGGGAGTCGTGCATTCGCATGGCAGCGCGCTGGGCGCCGTGAAATCCGGTCTGGCCAGCCGCTGCATCGACGCGGATACCCGACTGTATCTGCCGATGCCGTTCTTCTGGGTCGGCGGATTCGGCGGCGGTGTCCTCTCCGCGCTGCTGGGTGGCGCCACGCTGGTGACCGAGGAAATCCCGCGGCCGGAAACCACGTTGCGGCTGCTGGAGCGTGAACGGGTCACGCTGTTTCGTGGCTGGCCCGATCAGGCCGAGGCACTGGCGCGCCATGCCAGTACGGCTGATTTGTCGGCGCTGCGGCCGGGTAGCCTCGAGGCGTTGCTGCCGCCCGAGCAACGATCGGAGCCCGGGGCGCGGGCGACGCTGTTCGGCATGACGGAGGCGTTCGGGCCCTACTGCGGTTACCCCGCCGACACCGATATGCCCCGATCCGCCTGGGGCAGTTGCGGAATGCCGTTCGCCGGGATGGAGGTCCGGATCACCGACCCCGACACCGGACGCCCCGTTGCGACGGGAAGCGTAGGGATGATCCAGATCCGGGGGCCGCATACGCTGCGCGGCATCTGTCGACGCAGCCGGGAAGATGTTTTCACAATCGACGGCTTCTACCCCACCGGCGATCTCGGCCGACTCGACGACGACGGGTTTCTGTTCTACCACGGCAGGTCCGACGACATGTTCAAAGTCAGCGGGGCCACTGTCTATCCCGGCGAGGTCGAACGGGCATTGCGGGAAATCGACGCTGTCGACAATGCATTTGTCACGAACGTGCCTGGCGCACAAGGCAACCGGGTTGGCGCGGTGGTCGTGTGTGACACTGCCGTCGTGACCGTCGAACAGCTCCGCGCATCGGCGCGGGCACTGCTGAGTTCCTTCAAGGTGCCGACGGTGTGGCTCTTGGTGGATTCGGATGACGCGGTTCCGCGGGGTGCCACCGGCAAGGTCGACGCTCGGCGACTGCGCGAGTTGTTGAGCGAGAAGTCCTAATCGAGGTGGTCGAACAGCGCGGCGCTCAATCGATCATTGACCAACATCGCTGTACGGGGTCAACGAGTGACAACAGCGGTCGAAGACGACGACGGTAGGTAAAGGTCTTGGTCGTCGGGGTAGCCGGCGGCATATACGTCGAGGCTGCTTTACGTGGAAGGCACGGCCGCGCTGGCGCAAGCGCGAAGGATGAGACGTCTTAGTCAGGGCACGCACGTTCGAGCGCGCCGACGTCTGGACCAGATGTGGTCAGAGATGGATGTCGTCGAGGTGGACGAGCAGCTCGTGACTCGGGCGGTTGAACTGGCGCACCGGCTTTCGCTGCGCGGCTACGACGCTGTGCACTGCGCATCGGCGGAGCAACTCGATGACGAGGATGTCGTCGCCGCGTCGGGAGACCAACAGCTGCTGAACGCATGGTTGGAGGTCGGCATGGCAACCTACGACACCAACCAGGAGGCGACGCCATAGGGAGCTCATGAGTTCGGGCTATTGGTTTCATCGACTACCCCGTGCGCGACGAGGTGCTCAATCAAGGGCGCCGCACCAGCGGCGAGGTGCTCGGACATGGCTTTGCGGGCCAACTCTGCGTCATGTTTCGCCAACGCCGCCAGCACCCGGCGGTGGTCTTTGATCGACTGATCCGGCCAGCCGGGGATGGTCGGAAACACCGATTCCGGTGCGTAGCGGGTGATCTGGGACATCAGTTGGGCGAGTTTCGGCGAGTCGGCGGCCACGTTGATGGCGCGGTGGAAGTCGTGATTGAGACGCACGGTGAGCTCGTCGTCGCCGCCGGCGTAGGCGTCTTCCAGCTGCGCCTGGATTTCCTTGAGCTCGCGCAGCTGAACCTCGTCGATGTTGACCGCTGCACGTGCGGCGAGTTCACCGCCGACGTGTGCCTGGACGTTGGCGACATCAGCGAGATCACGTCCCGTCACCGGCAGGACCACAAAACCGCGCCGGGGCTGTTGCGCCAGTAGCCCCTCGGCGCGCAGTTCGAACAGTGCCTCACGCACCGGCGTGACGCTGATGCCCAACTCCGCGGCCAACTGGTCGAGCCGCACGTACTCCCCCGCCGTGTAGGTGCCGTCGAAAATCCGCTTACGCACATAGCGCGCAACGTCTTCGGACAGCTGTGGCCGCGCGGCGAATTCCGGAACGCTCATACTCGGTACTCGGCCAGCAGTCGCTTGCTGATGATCTGCTTCTGTATCTCACTGGTTCCCTCGCCGATGAGCAGGAAGGGGGCGTCGCGCATCAGCCGCTCGATCTCGTACTCCTTCGAGTACCCGTAGCCGCCGTGGATGCGGAAGCTCTGCTGGGTGACCTCCGAGCAGAATTCGCTGGCCATATACTTCGCCATGCCGGCGGCGACGTCGTTGCGCTCGCCGGAGTCTTTCAGCCGGGCCGCGTTGACCATCATCAGGTGCGCGGCCTCAACTTTGGTTGCCATCTCGGCGATTTGGAACGCGATGGCCTGGTGCTCTGCGATCGGCTTGCCGAAGGTGTGGCGCTGCTGCGCGTAGCGCACTCCGAGTTCGAACGCCCGCAGCGCCACCCCACAGGCCCGCGCCGACACATTGACCCGGCCGACCTCGATGCCGTCCATCATCTGGTAGAAACCCTGCCCGGGGACGCCGCCTAGGATGTCGTCGGCGCTGGCCACATATCCGTCGAAGATGAACTCGGTGGTGTCGATGCCCTTATAGCCCAGCTTGTCGATCTTGCCGGGTATCACCAGCCCCGGTGCGACTTCGCCGAATCCGACGGGCTTTTCGATGAGGAACGCCGTCAGGTTGCGATGCGGCGTGTCTGCGCCTTCGTCGGTGCGCACCAACGTTGCCACCAGTGTCGAACTGCCGCCGTTGGTCAGCCACATCTTCTGGCCGTTGATGGTGTAGGTGCCGTCGGAGTTGCGTTCCGCCCTTGTGCGGATGGCCGCCACGTCGGAGCCCAGCTCCGGCTCGGACATCGAAAACGCCCCGCGCACTTCGCCTGTCGCCATCCGCGGCAGCAGCCGCTGCTTCTGTGCGTCGGTGCCGTGCTGGCGCACCATGTAGGCGACGATGAAGTGCGTGTTGAGCACCCCGGAGATGCTCATCCAGCCGCGCGCCAACTCTTCGACGCACAGCGCGTAGGTCAGCAGCGACTCGCCCAGCCCGCCGTACTCGGCCGGGATCATCAGGCCGAACAGGCCCATTTCCCGCATTTGGTCGACGATGGCCTGCGGATAGCTGTCGGTGCGTTCCAGTTCCGGCGCGTTGGGAATGACTTCCTTCTCCACGAATTGCCGGACGGTCGCGACGATCTCGGTCTGCAACTCGGTGAGACCAACCGTCTGGGCGAGCTTGGTCATGGCATACCTCTCTTAGCGGCGATCGTCTTCGCGCTTGTCAGCCGCTCGATGTCGGCGGCACTCAACCCCAGTCGCTCGGTCAGCACGTCAGCGGTGTCGTGACCCAGTGTGGGTGCGGGCTTGCTCGCCGGATGGGTGCCGTCGAAAGCAGCTGGCATGCCGGGTACGAGATAGTCTCCGAGCCCGTCTTGGTGCACACGGGAAAACAGCGGATTCGCCGTCACCTTCTCGTCTTCGGCGACCTCGGCGAACGTGCGGTAGCGCTCGAAGAGCACGGTGGTCGCCGACAGAGCATCGGTGATCTCCGCCGCGGTGTGGTCGGCGAACCAGGTTGCGAACAACCCGCTCAACACATCTCGGTACCGATAGCGCTCCCCCTCGGCGGTGAAGTCGGCACCCAGGGCTTCGGCGATCGCCGACACCGCTGCACCGGTTTCGGTGACCTCGACGAGATCGCGAAAGTGCCGCCCGGTCAGTGTGACGACCATGAAAGCGACGCCGTCGCGGCTGGTGAAATCCTGACCATACTGGCCGTAGATCGCGTTGCCCAACCGCTGCCGTTGCGTGCCGTTGACTTGAGGTTCGGTCAGCAGGCCCAGATTGCCGGCGGTGGCCAGTGCGACGTCTTCGAGCGCAATGCTGATCTGCGCGCCCGCGCCGGTTTGGTCGCGACGGCGTACGGCGGCTGTCACCGCCAGGGCAGCGTACAGCCCGCAGCACACGTCCCAGGCCGGCAGCACATGGTTGATCGGTCCGGCGTGGTTGGGTGGGCCGGTCACCAAGGGGTATCCCGTCGCCGCATTGACCGTGTAGTCCACGCCGGTGGACCCGTCGCCGCGGCCGAGCAACTGCACGTGGATCACGTCGGAGCGCAGCGCAGCGAGGGTCTGATGCGACAGCCAGGACAGGCCCGCGGCGTTGGTGACTACGACGCCGTCGCCCTCGACGATCAACCGCTGGACCAACTGCTGGCCCTCGCCGGAACGCAAATCGATTGTGGCCGAACGCTTTCCCTTGTTCAGCCCCGTCCAGTAGATCGACGTACCGCTTGCGGCCAGCGGCCACCGGTGCACGTCGGAGGCACCGCCGATGGGGTCGACCCGGATCACCTCGGCACCCAGCTGGCTGAGCGTCATTCCGCATAGCGGTGCGGCCACGAAGCTGGACACTTCGACGACGGTGAGGTCGGTCAACGGCATAGTCATTGCGACGTAACCCGTTCGAACACGGCGGCCAGACCCTGGCCGCCGCCGATGCACATGGTCTCCAGGCCGTAGCGGGCCCCGCGCCGGTTGAGCTCGCGCGCCAGTGTGGCCAGCATCCGGCCGCCCGTCGCGCCGACCGGATGCCCCAGCGAAATCCCGGACCCGTGTACGTTGGTCCGCTCCCGGTCGGCCTCCGTGAACCCCCACTCACGCATCACCGCAAGTGCTTGCGCAGCGAAGGCCTCGTTGAGCTCGATCAGATCGATATCGCTCAGTTGGAGCCCCGCCTTCGCGAGCGCGACATCGGTGGCGGGCACCGGGCCGATGCCCATGACGTTGGGCGGTACCGCCGCGACGCCCCACGAGACCAACCGCACCAGCGGCGTCAGGCCCAGCTCGCCGGCCCTCTCGGGTGTCGTTACCACACACATCGAGGCAGCGTCGTTTTGTCCGCTGGCATTGCCGGCGGTCACGGTGGCGTCGGGATCCTGTTCCAGCAGAACGGGTTTGAGCTTGCTCAGCGATTCCACCGACGTGTCGGCGCGCGGGTGTTCATCGGTGTCGATCAGCTCCTCGCCGTGGCGAGTCCGCACGGTCACCGGGATGATCTCCTCGGCAAGAATCCCGTTCTTTTGCGCAGCTACCGCCCTCTGATGCGATGTCACCGCGAGCTCGTCTTGCTCCTGCCGCGAAATGCCATACTCGCGGCGCAGGTTCTCGGCCGTTTCCAACATTCCACCCGGCACCGGGTAGTGACGGCCGCCTGCGGTGGTGCGTCCGCGGGCCAGCCCGTCGTGCACTCGGATACCGGTCCGTGCCCCACCCCAGCGCATGTCGGTGGAATAGAACACGGCGTTGCTCATGCTTTCCGCGCCGCCGGCGATGACGAGATCACTGTCGCCGCTGACGATTTGCAGGCAAGCCTGGATGACCGCCTGCAGACCCGAGCCGCAGCGGCGGTCGATCTGCATGCCGGGAACCGTGACCGGCAGCCCGGCGTCGAGCGCCACCACGCGACCGATTGCCGGCGCCTCGCTACTCGGATAGCAGTGCCCGAGGATGACGTCCTGCACCGATTCGGGCGGCAGGCCGGTTCGGCCCAGTAGCCCCTTCAGCGCGGCCACCCCGAGGTCGACGGCGGTCAGCGACTTGAACATTCCGCCGTAGCGGCCGATCGGGGTGCGCACCGGTTCGCAGATCACGGCGTGGCGCATGGCTACATGAACCTCCCGCCGGTGACTTCGAGCACGGTTCCGGTCATGTACGACGACATATCCGACGCCAGGAACAGCGCGACGTTGGCCACCTCGGCCGGCTCGCCGGCGCGACCCATCGGCACCTCGGCCACCTTTTCATCCCAAATGCGTTGCGGCATCGCCTCGGTCATCGCGGAGCGGATCAACCCGGGCGCAATGGCGTTGACCCGAACGCCGAGGTGGGCCAGCTCCTTGGCGGCCGCCTTGGTCATGCCCACGATCCCGGCCTTGGCCGCCGAGTAGTTGGTCTGACCGACCAGCCCGACCTTGCCCGACAACGACGACATGTTCACGATCGCGCCGCGCTTGTTCTCCCGCATGATCGCCGCGGCCTTGCGGGTGCCGTTCCAGGTGCCCTTCAAATGCACCGCGATCACTTCGTCGAACTGTTCCTCGGTCATCTTGCGCATCGTCGCGTCACGGGTGATCCCGGCGTTGTTCACCATGATGTCCAAGCCGCCGAACCGCTCGACGGCGGTGGCAACCAACGCGTCAACGTCACTCGCCACGGTGACGTCGCAGCGCACCGCCAGCGCCACGTCGTCACCGCCGAGGCGCTTCGCCGCGGCTTCGGTCGCCTCGAGATTCACGTCGCCGAGCACCACCCGCGCTCCCTCGGCGATAAACCGTTCGGCTATGGCGAACCCCAATCCCTGCGCGCCGCCTGTGACGACCGCCGTCTGACCGGTCAGCAACGACACCTGATCACCGTCCTCCTGTCGACCTCCATAATCTCAGACATCCTATTTCATATATGATCGCCGCGGACAACGGCCCGGAAGGAGCGCTATCCATGGCCACTGCCGTCGACGACGACGATTTCGCGCAGATCCTCGCGCAGACCCGCGAGTTCGTCCGCACCGCCGTCGTCCCACGCGAGCAGGAAATCCTGGCCAACGACCGGGTGCCCGACGATCTGCGCGACCAGGCCAAGCAGATGGGCTTGTTCGGCTACGCCATCCCGCAGGAATGGGGTGGTCTCGGCTTGAACCTCGCCCAGGATGTCGAGCTAGCGATGGAGCTGGGCTACACGTCGCTGGCGTTGCGCTCGATGTTCGGCACCAACAACGGCATCGCCGGTCAGGTCTTGGTCGGGTTCGGCACCGACGAGCAGAAGTCACGCTGGCTGGCGGCAATGTCCTCCGGCGACGTCGTCGCCTCGTTCGCGTTGACGGAGGCCGGCGCCGGATCCAACCCGGCCGGACTGCGCACCAAAGCCGTTCGCGACAACGGCGATTGGGTGATCTCCGGTGAGAAGCGCTTCATCACCAACGCGCCGGTTGCCGATCTGTTCGTGGTGTTCGCCCGCACCCGCCCGGCCGATGATCAAGGCCCGGGCATCGCGGTATTCCTGGTTCCCGCGGACACACCCGGGGTTCAGGTCGGCGCCAAGGACGCCAAGATGGGCCAGGAAGGCGCGTGGACGGCCGACGTCAGTCTCACCGAGGTCCGCGTGCCCGCAGCCGCGCTGGTCGGCGGCAGCGAAGACCTCGGTTACGGGGCGGCGATGACGTCGTTGGCGCGCGGCCGGATCCATATCGCCGCGCTCGCAGTGGGTACGGCGCAGCGGGCACTCGACGAGTCGGTGACGTATGCGGCCACCGCGACGCAGGGAGGCACGCCGATCGGCAATTTTCAGTTGGTGCAGGCGATGCTGGCCGACCAGCAGACCGGCGTGATGGCCGGGCGCGCGCTGGTTCGTGACGCCGCCCGACTGTGGATCACCGAACAGGACCGCCGGATCGCGCCGTCGGTCGCGAAGCTGTATTGCACCGAAATGGCCGGCAAGGTAGCGGATCTCGCTGTGCAGATTCACGGGGGCAGCGGCTACATGCGGGAGGTGCCGGTGGAGCGGATCTACCGCGACGTTCGGCTGTTGCGACTCTACGAGGGAACCAGCGAGATTCAGCGCCTGATCGTCGGGTCGAATCTGGTGAAGGCGGCCTCGAAAGGACAACGAGTATGACCGGTCGTCTCGAGGCCAAGGTGGCGTTCATCACCGGAGCCGCGCGGGGCCAAGGCTCCACGCAATACTAATCAGCGCCAATGTCTCCAGACACCGGTGCAGATTTCGCCGACACACTGGCGGCGCGGTTGGTCGGCTACCGTGATCAGCCGTTCATCGAGTTCGAGCGAAAGTGGTACTCGGGCAACGAGATCACCGACTACATCGAGCAGATTACCGATGCTTTGACCAGCGCCGGCGTGTCCCCGGCCGAGCCGGTCGGCATGGTGGTCCGAAACCGGCTGTCGCATGCGGCGGCGGTGCTGGGTTTTATCGCCGCCCGGCGACCGGTGGTGTTCTGCACCACACCGTCTTGAGGAGTGGGTGCGGGCGGTCAAGACCTATCGAGTGAGACGAGCCGGCGTGCAGCCGGCCATCGTGCGCATGCTGCTCGACGCCGACGTTGCCGCCGAAGACCTTGCCTCACTGGAGTATCTGCCGGGCGGCTCGGGACCGCTGGAACCGGCCCTGCGCGACGCGTTCGAGCAGCGTTACGGAATTCCGTTGCTGTGGGCATATGGCGCAACGGAATTCGCCGGCTCGGTGTGTGCCTGGACCCCGGAGCTCTACCGCCGATACGGGAAGGCCAAACGCGACAGCGTCGGACGTCCGCTGCCTGGTGTCGAGGTGCGCATCGTCGACCCCGAATCTCGTGCCGAGGTGAGACCCGGCGAGGCAGGGCTGCTGGAGGCCCGGGTCGCGGTGATCGGACCGGAATGGATCCGGACCACCGACGTGGCGTCGATGGACGCCGACGGGTTCGTCACACTGCACGGCCGCGCCGACGAAGCCATCAACCGCGGCGGATTCAAGATCCTTCCGGAGACGGTGCGCGCCGTGCTCGTCTCGCATCATGCGGTTCGGGATGCCTGCGTCGTCGGTGTGCCCGATGCCCGTGTCGGCGAAGTACCGTTCGCCGCAGTCGAAGTGCAGCAGGGCGTCTCGCCGCCGTCGGAAACCGAGCTCAAGGATTGGGTGCGCGAGTCCCTGCCCAGCCACCACGTTCCGGTCGCAATCGCCGTCGTCGACGAATTACCGCGTAACGCGGCGATGAAGGTCAGGCCGGGCGAGGTGGCGGCGTTGTATCAAGCGATGTAGCGGTGCGGGGCTCGAGTGCCGGGGTGTGAGCGCCACTCAGAGATGGCTGTTGATATCAACGATCGTATCCGCGTGCTCACCCAGCAGCGATCGGCGCAGCCACGCCATGTGAGTGTTCCAGTGCGCTTGGGCCGCATCGCCGTCGCCGGCCGCGATGAGTTCCACGAGTTGCTCGTGCGAGCGAATCGTGCGCCGACGCGCCGAAACGGGTTGCACCCGGGTGCGCATGAGCACGTCCGCGATCGCGCGGGAGATGACCTCATTGAGGGTTTCGAGCATTAGTATCAATGTTTGGTTTCCCGCGAGATCCACTATCTCCTTGTGGAACCGGATCATGGCGGTGTTGGATGCCAGCGGGTCGTTGATGGTGCGCTTCTGCTCGATGATGACCTCGCGCAGTTGGTTTGCGGCGCGCTGATGACCACGCGAGATTGCCACCATACGTGCGGCAGCCGGCTCGATAACTGCGCTTGCCTCGAACACGTCGGCCAGTGAGATGCTGCGTGACTGCATGACAATGGCTGCCGCGCGTGCCGTCATGCGCTCGTCGGGCCGATGAACTACCACACCGCCGAGAACGCCGCGCGCTACGGAGATCAGGCCATCGGCCTCCAAAATGCGTAAGGCTTCCCGCAGGGAGGGCCGCGACACGTCGAACTGCGCGAGCAGATCGGCCTCGGTGCCAAGCAAATCTCCCTCGTCCATTCCGCGCCTGATGATCAGGCCGCGTAACTCGTCTGCGATCTTCTTCGGCTTGCCCGATGGCGGGCCCTCGCCCGACACGGTGCCCGTCGCCGTTGTGCGCTTCGCCCGCTTAGCCACTTCTCTCCCACTATCCGATTAGTCAGCGGTGCTCGATGGACCAGCCCGCGAGCACAATTATCTGATATTTGCCGCCGCTTGCCCAGTTGCGGCGGGACACGTGTTTCTAGATCCGCTGCCGGCCGAGGTTGCCCACCACTCCATGGGCCGCAATGCCAGCCTGCCCGGCGGAGGACCTAACTGGCGTCGGAGCCTTTACAGAACATACCTTTAGAGGTTTAAATAGTTCAGCGCGAGCGCAATGCCGTCATCGGATTGCGGTCGCCCAGCCGCTCTACAGGGTTGGCGGGTTGTGAGGAGTGTGCGGCGATCGCCGAAAAAACCCCTGCACATATGAGAGTCCCGTCAGCGAAAGGAAGGTTGTATGCCAGACCGTGTCGATTTCGAAGTGCTGGTTGAGTCGCCATCGCCGGAGCACTATCGACGCGAATGGGCGCCCGCCCCGGGGGTGGGCCTAGCCGGCATGTGGATCGGCGCCGTGGTCGCTGACGCATCCGGACAGAACTATTGGGGATTGCGAGGTGCCGATGACTTTCTCACCGGGATGACCCACGTGGTTTCGCCTGTTGGCGGATTCAAGGCGCTGCAAAAGACCCTCGACGGGGATCCGCCCCAGCTGTTTGCGGAGTACTCATCAATCGACTGGTTCGAACCCCTCGACTACGTCGACAGCGGTGCTCGAGTAGCACTGAGCTACAGCAGTGGCCGCATCGAGCGCGACGCTGACGGCATTCATTGGTACGACGCGAGCCACCGGTGGGAGATCCACGGCAAGAACGCTACCGACATCTTCGTCGTCCACGTACCGAGACAAGACGGGATCGACGCCGACGTCTACTATCGTCACGAACTGCTTTGGGCCACAGGAAAAGTCAACGGTGTGGACGTTTCGGGCTACCTCCATCAGGATTACGCCTACGGTCCGCCCGGCATGGTCTACCCCGAACTGCCGATCGCCCGTCAATTGCAGGGCATGTGGGTGTCGTGGTTACACCAGTATGAGGACGGGGAACTCGGTGGCGGCTGCTTCTGGCAAGGCCGCGACGGGCATGACTTCGGACCGGGCTACCAACTCAAAGACGGGATTACCACTGCCTATGACGACATCGTCGCCACACCGAGGTTCGACGACCAGGGCAAGTTGAGCGCACTGGGCGTATCGATCGGTTCCGATTCCTACTGGTTCACCTTCGACACTGCAGGTAGCTACATCCACTTCTTCGGCCGCCTGACGAACAGCTCGTCGGGTCGGTTGCCCGCCCGGAGCTGGTGTTGGGTCGAGTACGCCGGCGGGATGCTAACGCCGGAGATCCTCGACGCCATGATGCAGCCCTTCAGGCTCGCCCGCGGCCGCTGAGCACCCGGTCAGCGCCGTATTTGCAAGCGCCGGAGCCAATTTCACTCTCACTCCGACAGACGGCTCAACACTGTGCGCCGCGCTCGGCGGTAGTCTGACTATCGGCGTCAAGGAAGCGCTTCTGGCGTAAGCACAACTTTCATGCAATCCGCGGTCCGCTTAGCGGTCATGGCCTGCCATGGCGATGAGGATGTAGTGGGACACGGTGTCAGTGTCCGATACCACCGGGCACATCGACCCAGGACACCGGCGCATGCGCGTAGATGAGTGAGCGCCGCATGGACTCTGGGCTCGTCGACATTTGCCGCGGGATCGGCGAGAAGCTTGACGGCATAGTCCTCGGTGGGGCGTGCTCAATGTGTCACTGCTGTGCAGGTGGTCGGGGCAGCAGACCCCAGCGGACTTTGCGGTTGTAATTACTGTAAGCGATGGTCATACTGTAAGCTATACAGTAAACCGCCTACGGCGACGGAAGGGATGTCTTGTGAAGGTGCCGTTCACCTGGAAGGTCACCGGCTGGTTCATGGTCGGCTGGTCGGCGGAATTCCCAACTGGCGACGTCCGGCCGCTTCGGTACTTCGGCGAGGATCTGGTCGCCTACCGCGACGAATCCGGCGAACTGCACGTCCTCTCGGCGCACTGCCGGCATCTCGGCGCCCATATCGGTCACGGCGGCAAGGTCGTCGGAGACTGCGTAGAGTGCCCGTTCCACGGATGGCGGTGGGGACCCGATGGGACCAACCGTTACATCCCCTATCAGCCGGATCGGCCCAACAAGGCACTGCGGTTGCGGGTCTACCCCGTGCGCGAACAGTACGGCTGCGTGTTCGTCTGGCACCAACCCGAAGGCAAAGAGCCGCGGTGGGACATGCCGGACCTGTTCTGTAAGTTCCCCCAGCTCGAAACCGACCCGGACGCGTATTACCGGCCCTACCCGGAGTTCTCACGCCGCGCCGAGCGTGAACCCGTGCATCCACAGATCGTCGCCGAGAATGGGCCGGACAGCGCGCACTTCCGCTACGTACACGGCGCCAGCGTGACGCCGGTATGCCTGAACTGGGAAGCCGTGGACGAGGAATGGCGGTTCCTTACCGGCTGGCCAGACGTGGGCAGCGACGATCCCGACAAGATGGCGCTCTACATTCACAGCCACTTCTCCGGGCTGGGTTTCGCGATCAGCGCGTTTGAGGGATCGTCAAACCACCGGCTGATCTTTGCCTGCACGCCCGTCGAGGACGGCCACTCCGACATGTTCTATTCAATCTGGTGGCCCCGCATTCCGGGCGACACTTCCGACGTGCCTCCGGACAACGTGCGCGAGCAGGTTGAGCGTCAATTCCTGCGCACCGTATGGGAAGACCTGGACATCTGGCGGTACCAAGAGTACGTCGACCGTCCCCCACTATCGAAAGTCGATGCCAAACCGTATATGGCCCTGCGCAAGTGGGCGACGCAGTTCTACGAGGTCCCACCGGCGGAACAATCGCCAGTCAGTGTGTGAGAACCGCTCGGTAGTCCCGCGCTATTGATACCAAGACACCAGTGACTCATATGCAATACTGTTGTTACAACAGTAAGACCGACAATTGTCAGTGACGGAGGGGTTGGCGTGCACAAGGACGAGATGATCCTGATCAGCGTTGACGATCACATCGTGGAGCCGCCGGACATGTTCCGAAATCACCTGCCCAAAAAGTACTTGGATGAGGCGCCGCGGCTGGTGCACAACCCAGATGGCAGTGATACCTGGCAGTTCCGCGATGTCGTGATCCCGAATGTAGCGCTCAACGCCGTGGCGGGCCGCCCCAAAGAGGAGTACGGGTTCGAACCGCAGGGCCTCGACGAGATCCGGCCGGGCTGCTGGCGAGTTGATGACCGCATCAAGGACATGAACGCCGGCGGGATTTTGGGATCGATTTGTTTCCCGTCGTTTCCCGGGTTCGCCGGCCGGCTGTTCGCTACCGAGGATCCAGACTTTTCTCTGGCGCTGCTGCAGGCCTACAACGATTGGCACGTCGAGGAGTGGTGCGGGGCCTACCCGGCGCGGTTCATCCCGATGTGCCTGCCGGTGATCTGGGACGCCGAAGCCTGCGCCAAAGAGGTGCGCCGAAACGCCGCTCGCGGCGTGCATGCACTGACTTTTACCGAAAACCCTGCGGCCATGGGCTACCCGTCCTTCCACAACGACTATTGGACGCCGCTGTGGGAAGCGCTGGTCGACACCGACACGGTGATGAATGTGCACATCGGCTCCTCCGGCAAGCTGGCCCGGACTGCCCCCGACGCGCCGATGGATGTGACCATCACTTTGCAACCGATGAACATCGTCCAAGCCGCCGCCGACCTCCTGTGGTCGGCGCCGATCAAGAAGTATCCGGGCCTCAAAATCGCGCTGTCCGAAGGCGGTACGGGCTGGATCCCCTACTTCCTGGAGCGCGTCGACCGCACATATGAAATGCACTCCACCTGGACCGGTCAGGACTTCGGCGGCAAACTTCCCTCGGAGGTGTTCCGGGAGCACTTCCTGACCTGCTTCATCTCCGACCCCGTCGGCGTCAAGCTCCGCAACGACATCGGCATCGACAACATCTGCTGGGAAGCCGACTACCCGCACTCCGACTCGATGTGGCCAGGCGCCCCCGAGCAACTCCACAGCGTCCTCACCGAAAACGCCGTGCCCGACGACGAGATCAACAAAATGACCTACCAGAATGCGATGCGCTGGTACCATTTCGACCCCTTCTCCCGCATACCCAAGGAGCAAGCCACCGTCGGTGCGCTACGACACGCCGCTCAGGGACACGACGTGTCCATCCGACCTCTCTCCCACAAGAAGAACAGCGAGCAGGCGGCGGCCGGCGCGGAAGCTCCGCGATGAACAGTGCACCGAGTTCGACCGTGTCCGAACCACTTGAGTTCGATCCGTACTCGGAGGATTTCTTCAACTCCCCCTACGACACCTACCGCCGCATGCGCAACGAGGCGCCCGTGTACTACAACGAGAAGCTCGACTTCTATGCGCTCACCCGTTACGACGACGTCGCGCCGGCGTACAAGGATTTCCAGACGTACTCGTCGGCGCGTGGCGTGAGCGTTGACATGGTCAATGCTTCCAAGCTCAAGATGCCCCGCGGCAAAGTCCTGATCATGATGGATCCGCCCGAACACGACCTGATGCGCAAGCTGGTCAATCGGGTATTCACGCCACGGGCGGTCGCCGGGCTTGAGTCGATGGTCCGGGAAAAGATCTACAACGTCGTGGAGACCCTTGACCCCAAATCCTTCGACGCGGTCGCCGATTTCTCGGCGCTGTTCCCCGTCGAGATCATCACCGAGATGCTCGGCGTTCCGCCCTCTGACCGCCAAGAACTGCGGAGGTTGTTGGACAAGGGCCTCGAACGCGAGCCCGGCAAGGCGCTGCCTTCCAGGGAAAGCATCGATGCGATGCTGGCCTCGGGCGCCTACTACTTCGACCTGGTCCAGCAGCGGCGCAAGAACCCCCGAGACGACATGATCAGCCGGTTGATCGAAACCGAGGTGATCGAAAACGGCGAAACCAGACGGCTCGACGACGTCGAAATCGCCGGATTCGCAAATATGCTCGGCGGCGCCGGCGCCGAGACGGTGACCAAGCTCATCGGCAACGCCGTCGTGGTGTTCGCCGAAAATCCCGACCAGTGGCGGCACTTGCGCGAGAACCGCCACAAGATACCGGCGGCGTTCGAGGAGTTACTCCGCTACGAAGGCCCGTCCCAATACAACGTGCGTTACAGCTTGCGTGAAGTGACGTTGCACGGCACGACGATCCCGGCGGGGAGCGCCGTCATGCTGATCAACGGCTCGGCCAACCGCGACGAGCGGGCCTTCCCCGACCCCGACCGATTCGACATCGACCGGGAACGCAAGGTGGGTTACAACCTCGGGTTCGGCTATGGCATCCACAGCTGCCTCGGCGCGGCGCTGGCCCGGATGGAGGGCAGAATCGCACTGGATGCGCTCTTGGACCTGATCCCGCGATATGCGGTGGACCAGACGGGGCTGCGCCGGGTCAACATGACCAACGTAGTCGGCTGGGCCAACGTCCCGGTGCGCGTCCTGTAGATGGCAGCGTTATGTAGACGTCTTCGCCTGAGGCGGTGAGTAATTCGGCCGCCCCAGACCCAGGACGTGCTGGGCGATCATGTTGCGAAACACTTCCAGCGTGCCGCCGTATATACCGACAAGGGGTGCGAAGCGGTACACGTATTCCGTTGCGCCGTTATCGATTGCAGCCGGCGCGCCGAGGGGCAGCGCTGAGGCAGCCCCCAAGAGGTCCATGACGTCGGGAGAGCAATCACGCATCGCCTGCGCCACCGCCACGCGACCGAAAATGCCCGGCGCGGACACCGCGGCCTCAAACCGCGCGTACGCACGACCCAACCGGTATGCCACCGAACCGTCTTCGATCAATCGCCGTCCGTTAAAGTCTGCCGCTGCGGTCGCAGCGGCCGCGGCGTCGATGGCCTGAGCAAAGAAACCGCTTTGGTGATCGAGGATCGATACGTCGGACAGGCCGTCCGCAGCGGCTGCGACAGCACCGTGTTCGGTGTTCAGCGGTTCCCGCAACACTGCCCAGCCGCCGTTGACCTCACCGAGCCGATATTTGTCCTGTACGCGGACATCGCTGTAGTACACGATGTTGGTCCGCTCGCCATCGACGGTGCGGATGCCTTGAATTTCGATGCCCGGTGAATCGAGAGGAACGAGAAATGTGGTCAGGCTCTGATGTTTCGGGGCTTGCGGATCGGTGTTGGTTATCAAAAACACATACTGGCAATTGTGCGCGCCGGTGGTGAACATCTTGGAGCCGTTGATGATCCAGTCGTCACCGTCGCGTACCGCGCGAGTCTTACAGGTCGCAACGTCCGAGCCGCCTTCGGGCTCGGTGTAGCCCAGGCAGAGCCGCACGCTGCCGTCGAAAACCCCGGCCAGCACCTCGTCGCGAACCTCGGGTGTTGCGAACGTATCGACAGAACGAGCCACCAGCGCCGTCGTCCCCCAGGTGACCCAGGGGACATGAAAGCGGCGTTTCTCCAGTTCCCATATCCGCCGGCGCACGCGGCTGAAACCACCGTCGGATTCGCGGCGCCACTCTTTTTCCAGGTAACCGGCAGCGCCCATCGCAAGGTGGACCGCCTCGTCGAAATTGTCGCCGGTTTCGCGATTGCGGCGACGCACGTCCTCGGTGACGTGGGTGCGCAGGAACTGCCGCACCTCGTCGAGGAAGGCCCGGTCATCGGCGGAAAGCTCGACACGGGAGAAATCCATCGATCAGTTCCTACGTTCGTTGCTTGTCGAGCGGCGGCTTAGACCGGCGTCGCTGATCGCACGCCGAGTAGGTCGAGTGCGTTGTCGCGCATCACTTTTCGGATATCTCCGTCGCTGAACCCCGAGAGTTCGTCGACAAACGAAACCGGTGACTCGAGGCCTTCACCGTGCGGCCAGTCGGAGCCGAACAAGATCTTGTCGGTACCGATGACCTCAGCCAGCGCAGACAGATCGTCCTCATAGTAGGGGGCGATCCACACGTTGGTTTTGAGTTGCTCGACCGGGTCAACGGGGAACAGACGCGGGTGGTTGTTGGCTGCCTTCTTCAATCGTTTGATCAGCCGGTAGACGAAATACGACCCGTTTTCGATGCTGACCGCTTTCAATTCAGGGTGCCGGGTGAATACGCCATGGGCGATCATCGACGCCATAGTGTCGTGTATCGCCCGGTCGTCGACCAGGATTTGATCCAGCGAATTCGGCGTGGACCCAAAGGGTTCGAACTTCGACTTACCGCCCCACAGCGCCGCCAATTGCAGATAGCCGCTGTCACTGAGGTGAAAGCTCACCGGCACTCCTGCCTCCGCCAGCCGCGCCCACACCGGATCGTGGCTGACGTCACCGAGCGAGCGTGGCTTGATGACACCGGGGACCGGTGCCGGCCGCACAAGCACCAGCTTCGCGCCACGCGCCAGCACGAATTCAACTTCCTCGACTGCCTTTTCAGGATCGGCCAGCGAGATGATCGGCGCGGCGATGATCCGGTGGTCGGGCCGATCGAAACCCCAATCCTCGTCCAGCCAGAGGTTGAACGCGTGCACCGTGGCCATGGTCGCGTCGATGTCGTGTTTGAGCGCTTCTTCGACCCCGCACGCGAACGTCGGCAACATGAATACGGTCTCGATGCCTTGAGCGTCCATCACTTTGATGCGCGCGTCGCGGTCCTGGTATTCGGGATGTTCCGGCAGCGGCTCAACCTTCATCAACGTCGCCGGGTCCACCCCCTCGGGAACCTCCCCGCGAAACAGCAGGTCCAAACAGCCCGGGACGATGATCGGATCGAATGTCGGGTTCGCGATGAAGCGATTGACGCGCTCACCGATCACTGCGGTGACGCGCTTTCCGTCGCTGAGCATCTGCACCCCGCGACGCTTGAACTCCTTGGGCAGATGGCGAGTGCACGCGTCAAGCGTCTCGTAATAGTGGTTGTCGACGTCGATCGCGCGATAGTCCAACATCGTCTTGTCCCTTCAGGATTGTTGAAGTTCAGTCAAGTCGCCGAGCGGCGGGAAATTGGGTCTGCGATTCTCGAAGAATGCGCTGATGCCCTCGATGAAGTCGGGCCGCAACATGGAGGCGTGCATCAGCTTCTCGGCACGTGCGCTCGTCTCCTGGATGCCGCGCAGGGCGTCGCCCCACAGCTGCTGCTTGATCACCGCCATGGAACTGGGGGCGCAGTTGAGGGCCATGTCGTCGGCGTACTCCAGGGTCCGCGTCATCAGCTGTTCGGGCGGGACCACTTCCTTGACCATGCCGAGTTCGGCGGCCTCCTCGGCGTAGAACACCCGCCCGGACAGCAGCAAATCCAGTGCCGGGCCCCATCCGACCACCCTGGGCAGGATCCAGGAGACGCCGTATTCGGCGGTCAGCCCGCGCCGCGAGAACGCGGTGGTGAACTTTGCGCCTGCGGCGGCGAATCGCACGTCGCACATGAGGGCCTGGGTGAGGCCGATGCCGGCGCAGGCGCCATTGATCGCCGCGATCAGCGGCTTGCGCAGCTCGGTGACGAACGCCGGATAGCGTTCCCCGACCAACTTTGTGACGTCGACGTCACCAGAAGTCTGGGCACCGCCGATCGCATCAAGGTCACCCATGTCCGCGCCGGCGCAAAACGCCCGACCGCTGCCCGTGAGCACCATGACGCGGACCGCGGGGTCGGCCTCGGCCGCATCCATATGTGCATAGAGCGCTGATGCCAGGCCACCTCCCCAGGCATTCATCCGCTCGGGGCGGTTCAAGGTCAGCACCGCCACGCCGCTGTCGCGAATCTCGTAACGGACGGCTTCGTCCGGGCAGGGTGCGGTATTCGCGGTTGCCTCAGTGCTGGCGGAGGACAAGATCACCTCATCTGTGTGTCACGCTGCCTTTCGCTCGCGATCAAAGCCTCGTCAAGCGTGCAGCCGGGCTGTCAAACATCTAAAGATAAGTCATACGGTATATACAACAGTATGGCTCCCTGCAACCCCCGCGGTGACGACAACCCACTGTCGCGGATTGCGCCGAATCGAACCACGAAAGCTCTAGATGTATTATGGGCCCTCACAGTGCGCGACCCGACGGAATGCGCCGGGTTTCCTCGGCTTGTCCGCTGTACCGACGTCCGTAGGAGTGATGTGTGATGCCCACAGTCGACCCGGCGCGCGTCGGACTGCTGATCGACTACATCGACGGCGACGGCGGATACGACGAGAACGTGTTGCCCTCGCTGCAACTGGTCGTCGACGACTATGTCGCACGCGGACTCCTGGACAGACCAGTGGAATTCATTGTGCGAGCGGTACAAGGGCTGCCCAACGGGTCGTTCGCCGCCGTTCGCGACGCGTTCTATGAATTGATCGCCGAAGATGTTCTGGTCATATTCGGACCATGGGTGTCCGAGAACGGTGTCGCTTTGCGCCGATACGTCGAGGACCTGGCTACTGTTCCGATCATCACCATGGCCGCCTCGGAAAGCATGCTGGGCGAGTGGGTGTTCGGGCTTCCTGCGGGATCCATGGAGGAGGAGCCCTTGATCATGGCTACCGTCGCGGCGCTCGACGGCCACCGCCGGGTGGGAATTGCCTACGAAGACTCGCTGATCGGCGCAGAATACTTGCGCACGGCCCGCGTCGGGTGTTCGGCTGCGGGACTGCACATCACCACTGAAGTTGCCATCCCACAGGTTCAGAGCGACAAACGCGACGCGATGGCCTCGCTGGCCACCGCTCAACCAGACGCAATCCTGCACGTGGGTTTCGGCCTGGGCATCCCCGGAATCAACGACGCTCTAACCGAGCTCGGCTGGATGCCTCCCCGCTACACCACCACCGCCTTCGAGTTCGCGGCGACCAACAAGTGGTGGCGTCAGCATCTGGCCGGGTGGATCGGCTTGGACCAGTACGATGAACGCAATCAAACCGGTCAGGCATTTCTCGATCAGTTCGAGGCTCGCCACGGCCGTCGACCCGACTACTTCTTCCCCGTGTACTGCTACGACGTCGGCCGGCTGATGATGTCGGCGCTGGCCGGCGCACGGCCGCTGTGTGGGCCGGGCGTCAAGGAAGCACTGGAGAAGATCAAGATGATGCCGGCGGCGACAGGTGCACCCGGCACGCGGCTGCGATTCGGCAAGTACATCCGACATGGCTGGATGGGTAGCGAATTCTTGGTGGCTCGAAGGGTTCTCGAGGATGGCAGCCGTAGCGTCCTGCACGCGACCATCGAGGGTTTGATCGACCCGGCGCTGCAGGCCACTAACCGGCGAGGTTGAAGTTTCCGGACGCTCCGTAGACCGCCAGTGAGATGAACAAGGTGACGGTGACGACGACGATCAGCGACATGCGCACCGCTTGACCGACCGCCAAACCGACGCCGACCGGGCCACCAGATGCGTTGTAGCCGTAATACGTATGCACCAGCATCACCGCTATCGACATTACGATGGCTTGCAAGAACGACCACAGCAGGTCCGTCGCTATCAGGAACGTATTGAAGTAGTGGTCATACAAGCCCGCGGATTGATGGTTGATCAACACCGTCGTGAATCGCGCCGCGAAGAACGCCGCCAATACCGACAGCGAATACAACGGCACGATCGCGATCAAACCGGCGATGAGCCGAGTGGACACCAGATACGACACGGAATGCACCGCCATCGCTTCGACCGCATCGATCTCCTCGGCCACTCGCATCGCGCCCAACTGCGCGGTTGTACCGGCGCCGATCGTCGCCGCC
>Ga0070737_10001843_pt1 | contig 28072 bp, 29 predicted proteins | sample Coa_R1_10_FD_66438 | JGI IMG/M metagenome (GOLD analysis project Ga0070737, IMG submission 66438) | Surface soil microbial communities from Centralia Pennsylvania, which are recovering from an underground coalmine fire - Coalmine... | ecosystem: Environmental > Terrestrial > Soil > Unclassified... | reverse complement strand
CGCTGCCGAGCACGCTAGGTCCAGGCGACCACGCCCATGCCGCAGCGCCAGGCCACTACCGGCTCGTAGCCGAGCACCTCGGCCGGCCGCCGCCCCACGGCGCCCAGGGCCACGAGCCAGGCCAACACTTCGCTGGTGCCACCCGCGCCGGCGCGCTCCATGCTCTCCAGCGTCACCTCGCGCAGCACGCGCTCGGGGCTGCCCTCGGCCAGCAGCTCGAGGAACCAGCGGTCCCAGCGCTCGTCGACCGCGAAGTACTTCGGCCCGCCCGGCTCGTGCGACAGCCCGCCAGTGGCGAGCAGCGCCACGCGCTCGGTGGGCGGCGTGTGTCGCTCGATGATGTGCCGCAGCACCCCGCCGACTTCGTAGCACAGCTCGGGCTCTGGCCGCGGCGGCATGATGGTGTTCATGGTGATGGGCACCATGGGCACCTGCATGGCCGGGGTGAGCAGGGTGAGCGGCACCGAGAAGTTGTCGTCGAAGCGCAGGCGGTCCATGGGCCGGATCTGGATCCCCGCGCGGGTGCCCTCGCGCACGATGGCGCGCGCCAGCTGCGGGTGGCCCGGCACGCGATACGGCGGCACGTTGAGCCAGGCCTCGAACCACGGCTCCGGCCCCTCGTGCACGGCGGCGAGCGACACGGCGAAGTCCGGCACGTTGTCCACCGGGAAGTTGAGCAGGTGGTCGTTGGCGATCATGACTAGCACCGTGGGCCGCGCACGTTCGAGGCGCTCGCGCAGGGCGCGATAGCTGGCCAGCACGCGCTCGCGCTGCCCCGGCTCGGCATCGTCGAACCAGCCGGTGAGGCCGGGCGCGTGGGACGCGGCGTAGACGCCGACGAGCTCGCCCATGGGATGCTCCTCTGCTCGCGCGGGGCAGCGTACGGCGGCTAGGCCCCGCGGGTAGTCAGCTACTGGCCACCACCGAGCGGCGCAGCATCTCGGCGGCCAGGCTGGAGTTGCGATTGTTGGCCGTGCCGTACAGCAGCCGCGAGAGCTGCGAGATGAGGTAGGGATGCGCCCCGAGCTCGATAAGGCCCTTGAAGTCGCGGGCGCGCACGCAGGCGCGCTCGGCGTCGGTCAGCTCGTACTCCGCCATCACCGCCTCGAGGTCGGTGCGCAGGCGCTCGATCTGGCGCGGATCGAAGCGCACCTCGAAGATCAGGCGGTTGATGCGCGCGGTTTTGTCCACCTTGGCCAGCAGGCCGTCCTGCACATCGCGGCGCAGGTACGAACCGCGGCCCACTTGACTCGCCGCCATGCTGCTCCCTCCTCGCCGCCGCAGCGCGCGGGCGCTCAGGCGCTCTCGTGCGCGGCCGCGGCCGGCCGCTCGCTGGTGGGAACGCCGCCGATGGCCCAGTGCTCCGGCGCGATCTCGGTGATCAGGACGCGCACCTGGGCCGGCTTCACGTCCAGAGTGTTGACCACGGCCTCCGTGACCTGCTGGATCAGCGCCCGCTTGGCGCTGGCCGGCCGCCCCGCGATCAGCTCGATGTGTACGATGGGCATCCCGTCCTCCCGGTGCGGCGCCCCGCCCGCACGCTCGCCTCACGTGGCATGGGCCAGCGCCGCGCTGGGGGATTCTACGCCTGCGGCAGGAGCCGCGCCAAGCGCCGGCGGGCGGATTTGACAGGCGATTTCGGCCCGTGCTAGACTGACTTCGCCACTACCAGCCGAACATTTTCCAACTGCATAGCGCCCTTATCAAGAGAGGTGGAGGGAGACGGCCCGATGAAGCCCGGCAACCCCTCTCCGGACCCGCAGCAGCCTGTGCGCTGACCGTGGTGCAGCTGCTTCCTGCAGCGGCGCGCGGTGGTCCGGCGGGTAGGTGCCAATTCCGCCAGACTTGATCTGGAAGATAAGGGGATAGACAACGGATCTGTTAAACCCCTTATGCTGGGGCGCTTGCGCCCGCTTCGTAAGGGGTTTTTCGTTGTCTTCCTCCCCCACGCGCCTCGTGGTCCCGGCTGGGGGCAAGACGCTGTTGAGGGAGAAGACGCATGAGCCGCCTCGCGGGGCTGCAATGTCGCGAATGCGAGCAGCGCTACCCGTTGCAGCCCATCCATGTCTGTGAGCTCTGTTTCGGTCCACTGGAGGTCGCCTACAACTACGACGCGATCCGCGCCGCGATCAGCCGTGCGAGCATTGCCGCTGGCCCGTGGACGATCTGGCGCTACCGCGCCCTGCTGCCCGTGGAAGACGAGCCGCTGGTGGAGACCTACGCCGGCTGTACGCCGCTGGTGAAGGCCAACAATCTCGGCCGGCTGTGGGGCCTGCGCAATCTGTACATCAAGAACGACACGGTCAACCCCACCTTCTCGTTCAAGGACCGCCCCGTGTCCATCGCCGTGACCCGCGCGCGGGCGTTCGGGTTCGACACGTTCGCCTGCGCGTCGACCGGGAACCTGGCGGCGGCGGTGGCGGCGGCGGCCGCGCGGGCCGGGATGCGCGCGGTGGTGTTCATCCCGGCCGACCTCGAGGCGGGCAAGATCCTCAACTCGGCGGTGTACGCGCCAACCATCGTGGCCGTCAGTGGCCACTACGATGACGTCAACCGGCTGTGCAGCGAGATCGCCGAGAAGTACCGCTGGGCGTTCGCCAACATCAACGTGCGGCCCTACTATGCCGAGGGCAGCAAGACGCTGGCGTTCGAGGTGGCCGAACAGCTGGGCTGGCGCGCGCCCGACCATGCCATCGTGCCCACCGCGAGCGGCTCGATGTTCACCAAGATCTGGAAGGGCTTCCAGGAGCTGTACCAGGTCGGCCTGCTCGACGAGCCGCCCCGCACGCGCATGACCGTGGCACAGGCGGCCGGCTGCGGGCCGATCGCGGCCGCCTTTGCCCGTGGCGCGCGGGAGGTCGAGCCCGTCAAGCCGCACACCATCGCCAAGTCGCTGGCCATCGGCAACCCCGCCGACGGCTACTACGCGCTGCGGATCATCCGCGAGACGGGCGGCTGGGCCGTGGGCGTCAGCGACGCCGAAATCGTCGAGGGCATCCAGGTACTGGCCCGCACCGAGGGGATCTTCGCCGAAACGGCCGGCGGCGTGGCGGTGGCCACGGCCAAGCGGCTGGTCGACGCGGGCTACATCGCCCCGGACGATACCGTGGTGATCTACGTGACGGGCAACGGCCTGAAGACCCCCGAGGCGGTGGCGGACCGGCTCGCCCCCCCGGTGACGATTTCGGCTACCATGGAAGCGTTCGAGGCCGCGCTCGTGCGCGACGGCGCGGGCGCCGCGGTGGTAGCCTAGGCGCGCCCATGGGCGGCACCCGGCAGGCGCTCGCGCGGGCCTGGCCCAGACCGGTGCGAGCCGCGCGGCGAAGGGGGCACGCCATGGCCAAGCAGCGCGTGAAGCTCACATTCCCGCCCGAGTTGATCACGCAACCGGTGATCTACAACATGGGGCGGCAGTTCGATGTGGTCACCAACATCCGGCGGGCCAACGTGACCCGCGAGCAGGGGTGGGTCATCCTGGAACTCAGCGGCGAGCAGCCCGAGATCGAGCGCGCTATCGCCTGGGCCATCGACCAGGGAGTGCGCGTGGATCCGATCGAGGGGGACATCGTCGCTGGCTGAGCCCGCCCTGCAGACGCTAGCCAGAGGAGAGTGCCGATGAGCATACGCGTGCGCATCCCCACCCCCTTGCGCGGCCTGACCGGCGGCGCCGCCGAGGTGCAGGTCGACGGCGCCAGCGTCGCCGAGGCGATCAGCCAGCTCGAAGCGCGCTACCCGGGCATCGCGCAGCGGCTCAAGGACGAGAACGGCGAGCTGCGCCGCTTCGTGAACCTCTATGTCAACGGCGAGGACGTGCGGTTCCTGCAAGGGCTGGACACCCACCTCAAGGCCGGTGACGAGGTGTCGATCGTGCCCGCGGTGGCCGGCGGCGCCTAGCCGCGCCGCCAGGCGTGCCCGCGCCGGCAGGAGCAGCGATGAGTGAGCGCTACGCGCGCCAGGTGCAGTTCCCCGGCGTCGGCCCAGCGGGGCAAGCGCAGCTCAGCACGGCCCGCGTGCTGTTAGTCGGCTGCGGCGCGCTGGGCACCGTGCTCGCCAACCTGCTGGTGCGCGCCGGGGTCGGCCGGCTGACCATCGCCGATCGCGATTACGTCGAGCCGAGCAACCTCCAGCGGCAGGTGCTGTTCGACGACGACGACGCCGCGCGCGGTCGGCCCAAGGCGCTGGCGGCCGCCGAGAAGCTGCGCCGTGTGAACCCCGAGGTACAGGTCGAGCCGCTGGTGCTCGACGTCAACCCGGCTAACGTGGCGGCGCTCGTCGCCGAGGCGACCCTCGTGCTCGACGGCACCGACAACTTCGAGACGCGCTATCTACTCAACGATGCCTGCGTGCAGCGCGGCGTACCATGGGTGTATGCGGCGGCGGTGGGCGCCCACGGCGCGACCCTGGCCATCGTGCCGAGCGAGACGCCCTGCCTCCGCTGCCTCTATCCCGACCCGCCGCCGCCCGGCACCCTGCCTACTTGCGAGACGGATGGGGTGCTCGCCCCCGCTGTAGGGGTCGTCGCCAACCTGGCAGCGGCCGAGGCGCTCAAGCTGCTCGTGGGCGCCCGCGACCGGCTGCGGCGCGCGCTGGTGTGGCTCGATGTCTGGACCAACGCCTTCGAGCAGCTGCCGCTCGCGGCACCACGGCCCGATTGCCCCTGCTGCGGCCAGCGTCAGTTCGTGTTCCTCGACGCGCCCACCACCAGCTACGCCCTGGCGCTGTGCGGGCGCAACACGGTGCAGGTCGTTGTGCCCGACCGGCCGCGCATCGCGCTCGCCGAGCTGGCGGCGCGCCTGACAGCCGTGGGCCCCGTGCGCTGCGACGATGACCTGCTGCGCCTGCAAGTCGAGGGCTACGAGATCACCGTCTTCCCCGACGCGCGCGCGCTGATCAAGGGCACCACCGACCTCGCCCGCGCCCGCGCGTTGTACAGCCGCTACATCGGCGCCTGACCCCGCCACCCGTTGACGCCGGCCCGCTGCGGTACTAGAATATTGATATGATTAGTCAAGAATGCGCGAGGGCGGCGTGAAGATCTCGATGCGCAGCGACTACGGCGCCCGCGCGCTGCTGTACCTGGCCGAGCGCTACGGCCAGGGGCCGGTGCAGAGCGCCGAGATCGCCAGCCGCCAGGCGATTCCCGAAGCCTACCTCGAGCAGCTGCTCACCGTGTTTCGCCGCGCGGGGCTGATCCGCAGCGTGCGGGGGCCGGCGGGCGGGCACCTGTTGGCGCGGCACCCGCGGGACATCCGCCTCGGCGAGATCGTGGCAGCGATGGAGGGGCCGACGCCCCGACTGTCGTGTTGCAACGAGCAGGGCTGCCGGGTGATCCCCAACTGCGTGCTGGCCGAGGTGTGGCGCGAGCTGGAGCAGGCCACCCACGCGATCCTCGACCGCGTGACGCTGCAGGAGCTGCTGGACCGGCAAGAGGCGGCCCAGCGGCGGGTCATGTATTACATCTAGTAGTAGGGAAAGTGAGCGAGCCATGGTCAAGACGTCGGCGCCCCGCGAGCAGCCCGTGGGCGTGCGGCCGTTGGTGGCCGACAGCGTGCTAGAGCTGATCGGCAACACGCCGCTGGTGCGGCTGCACCGCGTGGTTCCCCCTGGCGGCGCGCAGGTCTTGGGCAAGTTGGAGTCGCTCAACCCCGCGGGTAGTGTGAAGGACCGCATCGCGCTGGCGATGATCGAGGCGGCCGAGCGCGAGGGGCGCCTGCGGCCGGGGGCCACGATCGTTGAGCCGACCAGCGGCAACACGGGCATCGGGCTGGCCCTGGTGGCCGCGGCGCGCGGCTACCGCTTGATCCTCACCATGCCCGAGGACATGACCCTCGAGCGCCGGCGCCTGCTGGCGCGCTTCGGCGCCGAGATCATCCTCACCCCGGCCATCGAGGGCATGTCGGGCGCGGTGTTCGCTGCCGAGGAGCTGGTGCGCCAGCACCCCGACTACTTCATGCCCGCGCAGTTCGACAACCCGGCCAACCCGGCGATCCACCGCGCCACTACGGCCGAGGAGATCTGGGCGGCCACGGACGGGCGGATCGACGCCTTCGTGGCGGGGGTGGGCACCGGCGGCACCCTCACGGGCGTCGGGCAGGTGCTGAAGGAGCGGCGGCCCGGGGTGCGCATCGTGGCGGTCGAGCCGGCGCGCTCGCCGGTGCTGGCGGGCGGGCGGCCGCGGCCCCACGCCATCCAGGGGATCGGTGCCAGCTTCGTGCCCGGCGTGCTCGATCGCAGCGTGTACGACGAGCTGATCGCGGTGACCGACGAGGACGCCTGCGCGATGGCCCTGCGGCTGACGCGCGAGGAGGGGCTGCTGGTCGGCGTCTCGTCGGGCGCCAACGTGTGGGCGGCGGTGCAGGTGGCGGCACGGCTGCGGCCCGACCAGACGGTGGTCACCATGCTGTGCGACACCGGCGAGCGCTATCTGACGATGGAGTGGTAACCAGGGCGAGGAGGCAGAGATGGTAGCCGTGTACGTGCCCACGTCGCTGCGGCGGCTGACCAACGGCCAGGCCAAGGTCGAGGTCGACGGCGACACGCTGGACATGCTGATCCAGAACCTGGAGCTGAAGTATCCGGGCTTCCGGCAGGCACTGCTGGACGAGGGCGGCGGGTTCCACCGCTTCGTGAACGTCTACATCAACAACCGCGAGGTCAGCGACGAGGTCGGCATGGCCACGCCGATCGGCAAGGACGACGAGGTGGCGTTCGTGCCGGCCATCGCGGGCGGCGCCGGGCCGCTGCGCTTCACCCCCGAGCAGGTCAAGCGCTACCAACGGCAGATCATCCTGCCCGAGGTGGGCCCCGTCGGCCAGCGCAAGCTGCTCGCCGCCAAGGTGCTCTGCGTGGGCGCGGGCGGGCTCGGCTCGCCGGCGGCGCTGTACCTGGCCGCCGCGGGCGTGGGCACGCTGGGCATCGTCGACTTCGACACGGTGGACCTCAGCAACCTGCACCGCCAGCTGCTGCACGGCCACAAGGACATCGGCCGCCTGAAGACCGAATCGGCGCGGGACACGCTGCGCGACCGCAACCCGGATGTCAACGTGGTGCTGCACAACGTCCCGCTGACCTCGGAGAACGCGCTGGAGATCATCGGCCAGTACGACATCGTGGTCAACGGCTCCGACAACTTCCCGACTCGCTATCTGGTCAACGACGCCTGCGTGCTGCTGAAGAAGCCGCTGGTCGACGGCGGGATGTTCAAGTTCGACGGCCAGGCCACGGTGTTCCTGCCGGGCAAGGGCTGCTATCGCTGCCTGTTCCCGGCGCCGCCGCCGCCGGGCGCAGCCCCGAGCTGTGCCGAGGCGGGCGTGCTGGGCGCGCTGCCGGGCGTGATCGGCGCCATTCAGGCCGTGGAGACGATGAAGCTGATCCTGGGGATCGGGGAGCCGCTAGTCAACCGGCTGCTGCTGTTCGACGCGCTGGCGATGGAGTTCCGCGAGGTGAAGATCCGGCGCGATCCGGAGTGCCCGGTGTGCGGGGATAACCCGACGATCACCCAGCTCATCGACTACGTGGAGTTCTGCGGGCTCCCGCGCGAGTCCGCGCTAATCGGTTGATCGCAGGGGCGCGCGGGGTCGGCGCGGCCGCCCGGCGCGCCGAGGAGGAGACGCAGGTATGCCTGTGCAGGTGCGCGTGCCGCCCCTGCTGCGCGAGGCGGTAGGGGGCGCTCGCGTGATCGAGGGCCACGGCGATACGGTCGACGCGGTGCTCTGGGACATCGAGCGGCGCCATCCGGGCTTCCGCCAGCGGTTGCTCGACGAGGAGGGCGCGCTGCGACGGTTCGTGAACGTCTACGTCAACGACGAGGACATCCGCTACCTCAACAAGCTGGCGACCCCGGTGCGCGACGGGGACACGGTGTCCATCCTGCCGTCGGTCGCGGGCGGAGGGTAGGCCCATGTACGCTCGCCCGCTCGCCCGCGCGGCGGTCCTCGGCCCGTTTCCCGACCTGGTGGCGGCTATCGGCCATACCCCGCTCGTGGAGCTGCGCGCCTTCAGTCCCAAGCCAGGCGTGCGGCTGTTCGCCAAGCTGGAGGGCCACAACCCCACGGGCAGCGTGAAAGACCGCGTGGCGCGGCAGATGGTGGAGGCGGCCGAGCGCGAGGGGCGCCTGCGGCCCGGGGTCACCCTGATCGAACCGACCAGCGGCAACACGGGCATCTCGCTGGCGATGATCGCGCGGCGCAAAGGCTACCGCATGATCGCCGTGCTGCCCGAGAACGTCAGCGAGGAGCGCAAGCAGCTGCTGCGCCTGTACGGCGCGGAGATCGTCGGCTCCGACCCGACCAAGGGCAGCAACGGCGCGATCGAGCTGGCCCAGCAGCTGGTGGCTGCCGACCCATCGCTGGTCATGCTGTACCAATACGGCAACCCGGCCAACCCGCAGGCCCACTACGAGACGACCGGCCCGGAGATCGTGGCCGCGCTGCCGGAGGTGGACTACTTCGTGGCCGGGCTGGGCACGGGCGGCACGCTGATGGGCGTGGGCCGCTATCTCAAGGAGCACAACCCGCGGGTGCAAGTGGTGGCCGCCGAGCCGGACCAGGGCGAATTGGTGCAAGGCCTGCGCAGCCTGGCCGACGGCTTCATCCCGCCCATCCTCGACCTCGAGCTGCTCGACCGCAAGCTGATCGTCGACACCGCGCGCTCGGTCGAGCTGACGCGCGAGCTGGTGGTGCGCGAGGGGATCTTCGCGGGCGTGTCCAGCGGCGCCGCGCTATACTGCGCCCTGCGGTTGGCGCAGCGCATCGAGCGGGGCAACATCGTGGTGTTGTTCGCCGACGGGGGCTGGAAGTACCTGAGCACGGGCATCTGGGACACCAGTCAGGCCGCCGACGCCGAGGCCTTCCGCCAGCAGCTACTCTGGTAGGGTGCCGCGCCGCGGGGGCGGCACCCGGGAGGCATCTTTGGTCTACATCGCGCGTGCACTACTCGACGAGATGATCGCGCACTGCCGCGCCGAACTGCCGAACGAAGCGTGCGGTATGGTGGCGGGCAAAGCCAACGTGGCCGTCAAGGTCTACCCGGCGCGCAACGCGGAGGCCAGCCCGGTGCGCTACCTCATGGAGCCGCGGGACCAGCTGCGGATCATGAACGACATGGACGACCACGGCTGGGATCTGCTGGCCATTTACCACTCGCACACGCACACGCCGGCCTATCCCTCCCCGACCGATGTCTCGCTAGCCTACTACCCGCACGCCCTGTACATCGTGGTCTCCCTCGCCGAGCCGGAGCGGCCCGTGGTGCGCGCCTTCCACATCGTCGAGGGGCAGATCACCGAGGAGCCGATCGAGGAACCCGCTTAGCCCGCGCCGCCCCCCGCGGGTGATTGCAGCGGCCCGAGGGTTGGCGTATACTGCGCCCTAGTCCGCGCCAGAGGCAGCATGTCGTGTGCCGCCTGGGCGCCGCTGTCCAGGGCGACGGCTGTCGGCGTGCGGACTAGCACTGGGAGGAGGGACCCGGACCCGTGAGCTACACTGACAAGCAGCTCACCTGTCGCGAGTGCGGCCGTGCGTTCGTGTTCACGGCGGGCGAGCAGGCGTTCTTCGCCGAGAAGGGCCTCGTGCACCAGCCGCAGCGCTGCCCGGAGTGTCGGGCCGCGCGGCGCCGCGAGCGGCTGGGGCTGCAGCCGCGCGAGCTGCATCCGGTGGTGTGCGCCGCCTGCGGCGTGCCGACCACCGTGCCGTTCGTCCCGCGCCACGAGCGGCCTGTGTATTGCAGCGCCTGCTTCGAGCGCGTGCGCGTGGCCGCGCGGGCCTAACCAGGCCGCCCAGCCCCTGGCGCGCGGGGGTGAGAGCCGTCCCCCTCGCGCGCTATGCTTTTACTGCAGGACGCCGGGCGGCGAGGCGCGCGATGATCTACGTGGGCACGGCGGGTTGGAGCTACCCTCAGGGCGCGGGCAAGTGGGACGGCGTCTTCTACCCGGCGGATCGCCGGGTCGACCGGCTAGCCTACTACGCGGAGCGCTTCGACGCGGTCGAGATCAACAGCACGTTCTACCGCCCGCCCGAGCCCGCGGTCACCCGCGCCTGGGCCCGCAAGACACCGCCTCGATTCCGCTTCACAGCCAAGCTGTACCAGAAGTTCACCCACCCCAAGATGTACGCGGAGGTCACCGGCAGCGCGGCCGACCTGCGCGCCAGCGACTTCGAGCAGTTCAAGCGCGGCATCGCGCCACTGGCCGAGGCCGGCAAGCTCGGCGCGCTGCTGGCTCAGTTCCCGCCCAGCTTCAAGGCCGATGAGGAGGCGCTGACGGTCCTCGAGGACCTGCTCCGCCAGTTCCGCGAGTACCCGCTGGCGGTCGAGCTACGCCACCGCAGCTGGTCGGAGGAGCCCCGGGCGGCAGCGCTGCTCCACGAGTACGACGCCACGTGGTGCCTCATCGACGAACCGAAGTTCCGCTCCTCGATCGGCGAGGTACCCCTCACCGGGCGCCTGGGCTACTTGCGCTTCCACGGCCGCAACGCCGCGCAGTGGTGGAAGGGCGATCGGGAGACGCGTTACGACTACCTGTACAGCCCCGCCGAGCAGACCAAGCTGGCCGCCGAGGTGCGCGCGGTGGCCCAGCACGCCGAGGACACCTACGTGTTCTACAACAACCACTACGGTGCGAAGGCGGTCGCCAACGCCGTACAGCTCAAGGCGGCTCTGGGGCTGCCACTGGGCGCGCCACTCGAACCCACGATGCTGGCCACCTACCCCGAGCTGGCCCGCCTGTATCCGGCCGGCGGGGCAGCGTCTCGCGCCGCCGCGCCACACGACGAGGGCGCCAGCCGTGGCTGACGCCCTCGCTTCAGAACCGTGCGCCTCGCGCGAAGCGCCTAGCAGAACGGGAAGCCGGTCCCCAGACCGTATCCGTAGTAGCCGCAGCCGGCGGCATACAGCCCATAGCCCAGCCCGGGATAGCCCGCCCCATACGGCCAGCCGTAGCCGATCAGGGAGTACGGGTAGCCGCCGTAGCCGTAGCCGAAGGGATAGCCGTAACCCAGGCCCGCATAGCCGAACGGATAGCCGTAGCCGTACAGCGCCCCATACCCGTACGGCCAGCTGTACGGATAGCCCAGGCCCGCGTAACCATAACCGAACGGGTAGCTATACCCGAGCCAGCCGTAGCCGAACGGGTAGCCGTAGCCGCCATACCACTGCGCCGACGCGCTCGGCGCGGCCAGCCCCAGCGCCACCAGCGCGAGCAGCGCGAGCGCCACTAGGATACGTCGCATGCCCTGTCTCCTTCCTGAAGTAGCAATCGCGAGGCGGGGGCAGAAAGTCAGTAGCCGAACGGCCAACCAACCCCGAACGGGTAGCCGTAGGGCCAGCCGTAGCCGAACGGGTAGCCGTAGGCATAGGGGTACCCGTAGCCATACCCGTATGGCCAACCGTAGGGGTACCCTACCCCGAGGTACCCGAACGGGTAGCTATAGGGCCAGCCGTAGCCGAACGGGTACCCGGGGTACCCGAACGGGTACCCGTACGCGTACGGATACCCATAGCCGTAGTACGGCCACATGTACGGGTACCCATAGCCGAACCACTGCGCCGACGCGCTCGACACCCCGAGGCCCAGGGCTAGCACGGCGACCAGCGCCAAGGCAAGCAGAACCCGTCGCATGTCGCTGCCTCCTCCTTCCTAGGGCCGCCTGCGGACACCCCGTTCACAGACGGGGCCGGCGTCCAGCCTTGCGTTCATTCTAGCGCACTACGTGGCAAAAACGCGTTACAGCTCACCGCCCGGGCGCGCGATGGCCAGCAGCCGCGGGCTGTCGGGACGCAGCTCGCCCAGGGCGTAGTCGCCGTAGACCCCCTCGACGGCGAAGCCCGCGCTGGCCAACAGCAGCTCCAGCTCGTAGCGGTAGTAGTAGCGCCACGGCAGCTCGTGGACCCAGCGGTACAGCCGGCCGTCCGGCCGCACCACGTCGTAGAACGCCCGCAGGTGCTGCACCTGCGCCGCGAGGTCGAGCTCCCGGACCCAGCTCTTGGTAACGACGCTGCCGTCGGCCTCGTGGTGCGTCCATTGGTGGACCAGCACCCCTTGCGGCTGGTCCAGCAGGCTAGTGGGGGGAAAGCTGACATCAACCACGAACTGGCCGGTCGGGAGCAGGTGGTGGCGCACCGTGGCGAGCACGGCGCGCTGGTCGGCAGGCGCAGGGAAATAGGCCAGAAAATCGAGCGGCGCGAGTACCAGCGCGAAGCGCTCGGCGAGCCGCAGCGTGCGGGCATCGGCGTGGACAACGCGGGCTCGCTCGGGCTGTACCGCCTGGGCAGCGAGACGCGCTCGTGCCCGCGCCACCATGGCCGCCGAACTGTCCACGCCTACCACCGTGGCGCCCGCGCGGGCCAAGGGGGCCACAATGCGCCCCGTGCCGCAGCCTAGCTCCAGAACCGGCCCACGCGCGCGGCGGGCCAGCTCGGCGTACAGCGCGATGTCTGCGGTAAGGCCCGCGTGCTCCAGGTCGTAGTAGCGAGCAACCACCTCCTCTACGCTAGAGGGGGAGGGCTCCGCCGCCATCGCCTTGCCCGACCGCTAGCCGGCCCAGTGGCGCCGGCTGGCCAAGCCCATGGCGCCCTCGAAGATGACGAATAAGGCGAACAACAGCAAGGCATTCGGCCAGGACAGCATGCGCAGCGACTGGAGCCACAGCGCGAATAAGGCGAGAAAGCTCGCTGTCAGCGTGTGCGGTATGAAGAACGCCACGCTGCGTGCGCGCCGCCGGTCGCGCGGCCGCTGGAGCGCCGCTAGCAGCAGCGCGCCGCTGCTAGTGAGCGCCACGAGCAGACTCCCGTAAAAGACGCCCTGCGCGGCCGGCACGGTCGGCGGCGTACTCAACACCGTCAGCCACCACACAGCCCAGCTGAGCAGCGCCAGTGCGAGGAGTGCCCAACCACTCCGCCCCATGCGCATTCGCTCTTCTCCCCACGCCCGGCTGCCGCGCGCGGCGCTGGCGGGCGCCCGCCATTATACCGTGCCCCCCCACCCCGGCAGCGCACGGGGTGGGGGGACACGCGCCGCGCTACCGTCCCGTCGGCTCGCGCGCGAGGTCGGCGATCAGCCGCCAGACACGCTCGACTCCCCGCTCGGGCTGGGGCTCCGCGCCTACAGCGGTTACCAGCAGCTCGCTGGCACCCAGCGCCAGCCGCGCGCGGAGGGCGTCGGCCACCGCACTCTCGGCCCCATACACCGCCACGGCGTCGAGCATGGCGTCCGACCACTCGCCCCGCTGCGCCTCGGGGAAGCCGGCGTCGACGAACATCGCCGCGTAGTGCGGGAAGCGGACGTAGATGCCGAAGCGATCGCGTAGGGCGGCGCGCGCCGCCGCCAGATCGTCGCTGATGCACACGGGCACGTGCATCACCAGCGGGGGCGCCGGCCGGCCGGCCGCCGCGGCCCCCTCGCGGAGCGCCGGCAGCGCGACATCGCGCAGGTAGGCGGCAGGGCAGATCCACGAGATCGCGCCGTCCGCCACCGCCCCGCTCATGCGGTAGGCCCCGCGTCGCAGCGCCGCCGCCAGCACCGGCACGTGGACCTGCGGCGGAGCGGGCAGGCGATAACGTGCGACTATCCCTTCTTGAGCGATATCCACCGCGCCGGTGTCCAGCAGCGCTTTCACGGCCTGGATGTACGCGCGGGTGTGGGCGATCGGGCGAGGAATCTGCACGCCATACCACGATTGGATCCGCTGTGAAGATGCGCCCAGCCCCAGCCGGAAGCGCCCGGGGGCGAGCTGCGCGATGGTGATAGTCTCCAGCGCGATCACGATCGGGTGGCGCGAGAAAGTGCGAGTGACCGCCGTACCCAGCCGCACGCGCTCGGTGCGCGTGGCCGCCGCGGCGAACAGGGCCAGTGAGTCCAGCGGGTCGCCGCTGGTGGCCCACACGGCCGGAATCCCTAGCTGCTCGGCCCGTTGCACCGCGTCCAGGAACGCGGGCGCTGTGGAAACCTCGACCTGTACGCCGATGGTGCCCTCCGCCATGGCCGACCTCCTCCTAACCCCGTGTGCGTGCCGGCCGCACGCCCCGCCCTCGGGAGGAGCTTAGCACGCGCCCCCATCCCACGGCGGCGCGGGGCGGGGGCAGTGGCCCGCATCCTGCAAGGAGCGCAGGTGGCCCGTCCCCTACGGCGCCACCCCAGCGGAGCGCGCGTAGCCGACCGCCCGCGAGCGGCCCGGCCCTCAGGGCGAGCACGCGGCTCGGGATTTGCCCTCCGCGTGGTACAATCGTGCCGGCTGCACAAAGGGGTGCGGCCGCAGGGCGGAGCCGCCAGGAGGCAGGAGGCAATGCAGCCGTTGTTCGGAGGAATGAGCACGCGTCCGGAGCGCGAGCGCCCGGCCATCGCCATCGTGGGGGTTCCATCGAGCCTCGGGGCACCCGCGAGCGGGATGGAAGAGGCCCCGACCGTGCTGCGCTGCGCGGGTGTGGCTGAGCGCCTGCGCAGCGCGGGCTTGGCCGTGCAGGACTGGGGCGACGTGCCCGTGCCTGCTCCCGACCCGGCCGATAATGACCGCGCGCGCAACGTACAGGCGCTGCGCGCGCTGGCCGAGACCACGCGCGCGCGGGTCGGGGCGGCGCTCGACGAGGGCTTGTGCCCGCTGGTGCTGGGCGGCGACCACAGCATCAGCCTGGGAAGCATCGCGGCGAGCGCAGCGCGCGAACCGATCGGCATCCTCTGGCTCGACGCGCACGGCGACTTCAACACGCCGGCCACGAGCCCCAGCGGCGCCGTCTACGGCATGGTCTTGGCTATCCTGGCCGGGCTCGGCCCGGAGCGCCTGCTCGGCCTGGCCCCCCCGGTGCCTGCCAGCCGCATCGCTATCATCGGCGCGCGGGCGCTGGACCCGGGCGAGCGCAAGAACCTCCATCAGGCCGGTGTGGCCGTCTACACCACCGAGGCGCTGCGAGCCCTGGGCCCCGAGCAAGTGATCGAGCGGGTCCTGGCTAGCCTCACGGCCGCGGGCGCGCGGCGCCTTCACGTGAGTCTCGACCTGGACGTTCTCGACCCGAGCGTGGCGCCGGGGGTATGGACGCGCGCCGCCGACGGGCTGACGCTGGATGAGGCACGCGCGGCGTTGCGGGCCATTGCGCAGAGCGGCCGCTTGGCGGCGCTCGACGTGACGGAGCTGCTCCCCGCGCGCGACCCGGATGGCGCCACAACTCGGGCGGCGCTCCAACTCATCAAAGCCGCGCTGGCCACGAAGCGGCCCACGCAGGCGTTGGACTGGCGGGCCACCGAGGCATGGCTGCGCTCGACCGCCTAGCAGGATCAGGAGGGGCGACAGGTGGCTGGCCTGTCGCCCCTCCCCGCAGCGCCTCGGCCTCGCTCAGCAACCCCGCATCACCTCCCCCGCCCAGGAGCCGTTCGCGCTGGACAGGGCCATGCTAGGCCCGGCCGGGCCGGCGCGGCTAGCGGAGTGCCGTCACGCCACGGTCACAGCTACCTGCTCAGCGCGCGGGCTGGACCGTGCCGAAGCTCGGGATCGCCACCCCCGCGCCGGGCGCGCGGGTGGGAACGGGAGCGGTGGGTGCGGGGGCCGGAGTGGGCGCCGAGAGCCCGGGCGGCGCGGAGGGCCGCGTCACCGGCGCTTGCTGGCTATCGAACCGGGGGATAGCCGTAGGTGGCACGGTCGGGGCCGCTGGTCGCGCCGGCGCGGGCGCCGGCGCCCGCGGGCGCGTGGGCGTGGGCAGCGGCCCGGCCCACAGCCCCCGGCGCGCCTCGCGTGCCTCGCGTTCGGCCTCGCGCAGGAGCTCCTGGTAGCGCGTATCGGGCGGCTGGACCGCTAGCCGCGCTAGGCCTGCCGCGAGCAACTCGCGATTGACCATCACGCCGTCGACGTACACATAGCGCGGGAGCTGGCCGTTGCCATCGACATAGGTGCTGTCCTGCTCGAGGTCGACCTCCTTGCCCTCCAGCAGCTCTTGGGCGCGGAGCGCCGCCTCGCGCCCGCCCGGCGCCAGCGGCCGGCCGAGCACCCCGGCCCCGGGGGCTTCCAGCCCAAGCAGGCGCACGGTGAGCCCGCCCTCGATCAAGAAGCTCTGCCCGTCCCACACGCGCAGCACGCGCGCGCGCTGGTGTCCGATGAACACCGGCGGGGTGGGCGTAGGCGAGGGAGGCAACGCGATCGCGACGGGCGTAGCGGTTATGCCCGGGAGGGGCGTGCGGCGCGGCGGTGGCAGCGTGGGGAGCGGAGCGGGTCGTTCGCCGCCGGGCAGCAGGGCGGGCGGAAAGCCGCAGGCCGCGGCCAGCGTCAGCAGCCCTAGCCCTCCCAGCGCCGCCCAGATTCGCAGCCCGACGGTGCCCACGTGCGTGTCCCGTGCCCCTCCCCGCCCTCGTGCGCCGCCTTCAGCTTACCCAGTGGGCCCGGGCGCTGTCAGAAAGTCGGGCTCACGGCTGGATGGTCTCCAGGAACCAGGCATCGGGCAACTCGCGGCCCAGCCCGCGCTCGCGCGCCCGCTGGTACGCCCGGGTAGCGAGGGCGGTGAACTGGATGCCGATGCCGAAGTTGTTCATGAACAACGTCAGCTCGTCGGCGTGCGCGCGGCCGACCGCCTCGCCCGCTAGCACCTCGCTCAGCTCGGGGTAGCGGTCCCAGGCGATGCCACGCCCGCGCTGGAGACGAGCCAGCCCTTGCTGGCCGCGCGGTGTGTGGTGGTCGATGTCGCCCTGGCGCGTGTGCACTACTACCCGATCGGCGCGGGTGAGCACCGCGTCGCTCATCTCGAACTCGCGGATGAACCCCACGTGCTGGCCCGGCCGCAGCCAGGCGGCGTCGAGCACGGGCCCCGCGCTGTTGGTCGCCGCGGCCACGATGTCCACGCCCTCCACCGCTGCCCGGGCGCTGCTCACGGGGGCGACAGGGATGCCCAATCGCTCCTGGAGCCGCCGCGCGAACGCCTCGCGCCGCTCCGGCCGCGGGCTGTACACGCGCACGGATGCCAACGGGCGCACCAGCGCCAGCGCGAGCAGCTGCGCTTCCGCCTGGCCGCCCGCGCCCAACAGGCCTACGGTGCGCGCGGCGGGCGGTGCCATCTCCCGCGCGGCCAACGCGCTGGTAGCCCCCACGCGCAGGTGCTGGATGACTCCATCGGGCAGGATCGCCAGCAGCCCACCGTGCTCGGTGCTGAACAGCAACACGAGGCCCAGGAACTGGCCGCCGGGCGCCGCGGGCACCTTGATCCGGCGCTCCACGCCTCCGGCCGTTTCCGCCCGCAGCACGTCCGATGTCACCCGCAGGGCCATGGTCCCCAGCCGCTCGCTGCCGCCCTCCACCGTTTTCAGGCAGTAGCTGCTGCCGGGTAGTGGCCCGGGGAGATACGTCTGCGTCTGCGGGCGGAGCACGGCACGCCCCGCCACCACGTCGCGGTACAACGGCTCCAGCGCGGCCAGCGCCGCGGGCATGTCGAGGACCTGCGCCACCTCCTCGTTGGTGAGCAGCAGGGTCATCAGACGACTGCCACCGCGCGGGAGCGCGTGCCCGCCAGCTGGCCGCACGCCGCCTGTACGTCGCGCCCGCGGCTGCGGCGCACACTGCACGGCACGCCGTGCTCCGCCAGCACGCGGGCGAACGCCCGGATGGTCTCGGGCGCGCTACCGCGGAACGGGGCGTCGGTCGGGTTGTAGGGGATCAGGTTCACGTGGGCGTCCCGCCGCGGCAGCAGGCGCGCCAGGCGCGCCGCATCTTGCGGCCGGTCGTTGACCCCGGCGAGCATGACGTACTCATAGCTCACACGGCGCCCCGTGCGCTCGGCGTACTCCGCTGCTGCGTCGAGCACCGCGCGCAGAGGGTAGCGGTCGTTGATCGGCATCAGCGCCGAGCGCATAGCGTCGTCGGCGGCGTGGAGCGACACGGCGAGCCGCACGCCCAGGCCCTCGGCCGCCAGGCGGCGGATCCGGTCGGGCAGGCCGCTGGTGCTCACGGTGATGCGCCGCGGGCTCAGGTGCAACCCCTCGGGCGCCATGAGCAGCCGCAGGGCGCGCACCACCGCGGCATAGTTGGCCAGCGGCTCGCCCATGCCCATGAACACCACATTGGGCGCGGGCTCGCCGTGCCGCGCCAGGTACACCTGCTCCACGATCTCGCCCGCGGTGAGGTTGCGCAGCAGCCCCAGCCGCCCCGTGGCGCAGAACGCACAGGCCAGCGCGCAGCCTGCCTGCGCGGAGACGCACACGGTGACCCGCCCGTCATCGGGGATATGGACCGCCTCGATCTCGCGGCCGTCCGCTAGCGCCAGTAGGTACTTCACCGTGCCGTCAACGGACACCGCGCGCGCCGCGACAATAGGGGCAGATAGCCGGAAACGCTCGGCCAGCCGGGCGCGTAGCCCACGCGGCAGCGTGCTGATCGCCTGCCAGTCGCGCACGCCCTCGACGTGCAGGGCGCGGAACACCTGCCGGGCGCGGTAGGCCGGCTGGTCCAACTCGGCCATGACCTGCTCCCACTCGGCCGGCAGCAAGTCTAGGGCGGCGGGCAGCGGAGCAGTCCCCTTCATCATCACTCGACCGTTGCAGACCGGGCGTGCCACACGGCGCCAGCGGCCTAGAAGATTGTACCCTGCGACGGCTCACGGGCGCGGGGCCTCGCGAGCGGGCCGGCGCCGCAAGGCCAACCACAGACCGATCGCGTAGCAGCCCCACACGCCTAGCGGCGCGACGACGAACATCGTGTTCAGGCCTACCGCTTGCACTAACAGGCCCGCTAGCACTGGTCCGATCAAGGTGCCGAGGTCGGCCGCGCCATTGAACAAGCCCGACGCCGCTCCACGCCCGACGATACTCACATCGGAGGCCTCGGCCAGGCCCAGCGCGTTGGCCACCATGCCGATACCTCGCGCCGCGCCGTATAGCACGGAGAGGGCGGTAAGCAGCAGCAGGCTACTAGTGGCCGGGATCAGGGCGATGGCCAGCACCTGCACGGTCATGGCGGCCACCGCGACACGCCGCACGCCGAAGCGCCGGAACAGCCCGCTCGACCCGGCGCGCGCGGCGACCTGGGTGCCCGAGAACAGCCCACGGATGACGCCCAGGTGGCCGAGCGAGGCCCCAACGCCGAGAAAGTACAGCGCCCAGTAAGCGTAGTGCAGCCCGAACAGAAAGTTCAGCAGGAACGACTCGATCAATACGACCAGCAGCAGCGGCTCGCCCACGGCGGCCAGCAGCGCGCGTAGCCCCTTGCGGTCGGCGCGCCCCCCGCGCACACTGGCAGGCTCGCGCGCCAGTGGGGTGGCGGCCACCGCCAGCAGCGGCGGCACTGCCACAGCCAGGAAACCGGCGGCGTAGCCGCCGCGGTCGGAGAACCCGCCGGCCAGCAGGTTGCCGAGCATGAACCCGCTGGCCAGCGCGGCGGTGTATAGGCTCATGGCTCGCTCGCGCGAGCGCTGCGGCGGCAGCGTATCGATGAACTGCGCGAGGTTGACCGTGGTGCCCAGCCCGAAGCCCAGGCCGCCCAGCAGCCGCAGTGCGCTCAGCGCCAGCGCGTCGCTGACGTGCGCGAACAGCAGGTTCGCCGTGCTGACCAGCAGCAGGCTGGCGGCGAGCAGCGGCCGCACGCGGCCAGGACGGTACCAGTGGCCGCCCGGCCAGCGCGAGAGCAGCCCGGCGATGGCATAGAGCGCGACGAACAGGCCGACCAGCGGCGCCCCGTAGCCCAGCGCCGTGAGGTACGGCGCCATGAGCACGCCGACGCCGCCCTCGCCGCTGGCGATCGCCGCCGCGACCAGGTACCCGTAGTGCGTGCCGCTGAGCCGCACGCCGGCCGTGTCAGGCGCTGGCAGGCACGGCCTCGAGGCGGGCCGCGACCACTGCCAGATCGTCGGCGAGGGGGAAGGCGAAACCATGCCCGGGCGCCACCACCCGCACCGGCAACGCCGCCAGCCGCGCGTAGAGCGCGTCGCGCCAGGCGTGCACCGGCACGGCCCCTCGCGTCATCGGCGCCATGGCCGGCACGAGGTCGTCCGGGGGCACACCCGTAGGGTCCAACCGCTGGCCGAACAGGTCGGAGCTGAACAACACCCCCTGCGCCTCCTCGAAAGCTACCAGGCCTGGCCACAGGTGCATTTCCCAGGGCACCAGCAGGAAGCGCAGGCGGTGGCTGCCGAGGTCGAGCGTGTCGCCGTCGACCACCACGTGCGGGTCGCGGCACAGCCCGAAGCCCGTGAGCTGGCGGGCGGCCACAGCCGCGCAGACCGGGCGGGCCGCCGGGCAGCGCGCCAAGAACGCCGCCACCGCGCCGGCCTCGTCCGCCTCGAAGTGCGGCACCACCAGCCAGCGCAGAGTACACGGGTCCAACAGCGCGCCGAGCGCGGCCCACAGCGCCTCGAACTGGCCCACCGCCCCGGTGGACACGAGCGCGGGCTGCTCGGCGGCGATCAGATACTGGTTGAACCCGATGCCGCGCTGGGCATCGTAGAAGCGCAACTGGTAGATGCCCGGCGCGATCTGCTCCCGCGTGTACATGGCACGCACCTCCCCCCACCGCGCCATCCGCCGCGTGGCCTCAGTATAGCCGCAGCGGCCCCGCCACGGCGCGCCGGCCGGTTTGTCGCGCCGGGCGGCATCTGCTACACTACAAAGTGCTGGGCGGCAGTCGACCGCCGAGCCGTGATCCCGTGGGGCAGTGGCGCAGCGGGAGCGCGCTTCCTTGGCATGGAAGAGGTCAGGGGTTCGATTCCCCTCTGCTCCACCCGGCTGACGAGTGGCTCGCGAGGCTCCCCTCGGGCCACTTCTTTTTTTGGCGTCTGGGGCTCGCGGCCGGCCGCCGAGGCGCTCGCGGCCCCCGCGGGCTGACGCGTGCACGGAGGCGCGAATGGCGGAACCGTACACCCCGCAGAGCATCGAGCGGAAGTGGCAAGAGCGCTGGGCCGCGCAGGGCCTGTATCGCACCGACCTGCACGCTACCGACCGGCCCAAGTTCTACGCCCTGGTGATGTTCCCCTACACCAGCGGCGACCTCCACATCGGCCACTGGTACAATTTCGCCCCCGCCGACGCCTACGCGCGCTTCCAGCGCATGCGCGGGAACAACGTGTTCCTGCCCATCGGGTTCGACGCCTTCGGCCTGCCCGCCGAGGAGGCGGCGATCAAGCACGGCATCCACCCGTTCACCTGGACGCGCCAGAACATCGAGCGCATGACCGCCCAGCTCAAGACTATCGGCGGCATGTTCGACTGGTCGCGTTCGCTGGCCACCTGTTACCCCGAGTACTACAAGTGGAACCAGTGGTTCTTCCTGCAGTTCTACAAGCGGGGCCTGGCCTATCGCGCCAAGGCGCCGGCCAACTGGTGCCCCCACTGCCAGACCACGCTGGCCAACGAGCAGGTGGTCGATGGCGCTTGCGAGCGCTGCGGCACGCCGGTGACCCGCCGCGACCTGGAGCAGTGGTTCTTCCGCATCACGCAGTACGCCGACGACCTGCTCGACTTCAGCGAGATCGAGTGGCCCGAGCGCGTGGTGGTCATGCAGCAGAACTGGATCGGGCGTAGCACCGGCGTCGAGTTCCAGCTCGGCGTCGAGGGGCGCCCCGACCTGCACATCGCCGTGTTCACCACGCGCATCGACACGGTGTTCGGCATGACCTACGTGGTGCTGGCGCCGGAGCACCCGCTGGTGGACCAGCTCACCGCGCCGGAGCAGCGCGCGGCCGTGGCGGCGTACCAGGAGCAGGCGCGCCGCCAGAGCGAGATCGAGCGGCTGTCCACCGAGCGCGAGAAGACCGGGGTGCCGCTGGGCAGCTACGCCATCAACCCGTTCAACGGCGAGCGCGTGCCGATCTGGATCGCCGACTACGTGCTCAGCACCTACGGCACCGGCGCCATCATGGCCGTGCCAGCGCACGACGAGCGCGACTTCGAGTTCGCGCAGCGCTTCGGCCTGCCGATCCGCGAGGTGATCCGCCCGCCGGACCGCGCGGGCGATGCGCCGCTCACCGCCGCCTACACCGGCCCCGGCGTCATGGTCAACAGCGGGCCGTTCAGCGGCCTGCCCTCCGAGGAGGGCAAGGAGCGGCTGGCCGATTGGCTGGAGGAGCGCGGCCTGGGGCGCCGCACGGTGAACTACCGCCTGCGCGACTGGCTGATCTCGCGCCAGCGCTACTGGGGCACGCCAATCCCGATCATCTACTGCGAGCGGTGCGGCACTGTGCCGGTGCCCGAGCGCGACCTGCCGGTGCTGCTGCCCGAGGACGCCGAGTTCCGCCCCACCGGCGAGTCGCCGCTGAAGCTGCACGCCGGTTTCGTGAACACCACCTGCCCGCAGTGCGGCGGCCCGGCGCAGCGCGAGACCGACACGATGGACACGTTCGTCGACTCGTCGTGGTACTTCCTGCGCTACCTCGACCCACATCGCGACGACGTGCCGTTCGATCAGGCGCTGGCCACGCGCTGGACGCCGGTCGACCAGTACATGGGCGGGGTCGAGCACGCGGTGATGCACCTGCTGTACGCCCGCTTCTTCACCCGCGTGCTGCACGACCTGGGGCTGGTGCCGTACAAGGAGCCGTTCAAACGCCTGTACAACCAGGGGATCATCCTCGGCCCCGATGGCCAGCGCATGAGCAAGAGCCGCGGCAACGTGGTCAATCCGGACGACTACGTGCGGCAGTACGGCGCCGACACCGTGCGCGCGTACCTGATGTTCCTGGGGCCGTGGAACGCCGGCGGCCCGTGGAGCCCGCAGGGCATCCAGGGGCCGTGGCGCTTCCTGAACAGTGTCTGGGAGCTGGCGAGCGAGGATCCGCCCGCGCCGGCCCAGCCCGATGCCCGCGCCGAGGCGGACCTGCGCCGGCTGATGCACCGCACGACCAAGATCGTGACGGAGCGCTACGCCAGCTTCCAGTTCAACACGATGCTGGCCGAGCTGCACACCTACCGCAACGGGCTGCAGCGGGCGCGCGGGCGCGTGTCGGCGGCGCTGTGGGACGAGGCGATCCGCCGCCTGCTGCTGCTGCTGGCCCCCACGGCGCCGCACCTGACCGAGGAGCTGTGGGAGCGGCGCGGTTACAGCGGCAGCGTGCATCTCCAGGCCTGGCCCACCTGGGACGAGGCGCTGACCGTCGAGGAGCGCGTCAATCTGGTCATCCAGATCAACGGCAAGGTGCGCGACCAGATCGAGGTGGCGCGCGGGCTCAGCGAAGAGCAGGTGCGCCCGCTGGTGCTGGAGCGCCCCAAGGTGCAGGCGGCGATGGACGGGCGGCAGGTCCGCAAGGTGATCTACGTGCCCGACCGCCTGGTCAACCTGGTGATCGGCTAGCCGTGCTTCTGCGGGCGCGGTGGCCCCGCCCGCCCGCAAGCGGGCTGTAGGGCCCCTGTGCCGTGCACGGCAGGCCGACCGGCGCCGCCCGCCCTTCGCGGCGGCAGCGCGGACACCGCTCAGGACGGGCGGGGCGCGGCCGCCTCTTCGGCCCGCGTGATCGCCTCCAGCACGCGCTCGGGGGTGAGCGGCAGGCGGTTCAGCCGCACCGGGAGCGGGTGCAGCGCATCGCGGATGGCGTTGGCCACCACCGCTGGCGGCGAGATCGTGCCACCTTCGCCCATGCCCTTGAACCCGCCCAGGGTGATCGGCGACGGCGTGTGCAGCATGTCCAGTTCGAACGCGGGCACCTCCGTCGCCGTGGGGATCAGGTAGTCGAGGTAGCTGGCGGTCAGGAGCTGGCCGCCGTCGTCGTAGCGCACCTCCTCGTACAGGGCACCCGCCAGGCCCTGCGTCGCACCGCCGTGCACCTGCCCTGCCACCACGCGCGGGTTGATGGCGCGGCCGCAGTCCTCAACGATCACCCAGCGGAGGATCCGCACCGCGCCGGTCTCCGGATCGACCTCGACGACCGCCGCCTGCGCGCCATTGGAGAACGTCCCCAGCGGCGGGTCGTAGGCGCGCGTGACCTCCAGGCCCGGCTCGATGCCCGGCGGCAGCCGGAAGACCGTGTAGTACGCCACCTGGGCGATCTCGCGCAGGGTAAGCGCGCGCTCCGGGCTGCCGCGCATGGCGACACGTCCCCCGGCTAGCTCCAGGTCGTCCACGGGCGCCTCCAGCAGGTGCGCGGCGATCTGGAGCAGCTTCTCGCGCAGTGCGCGCGCGGCGAGCAGCGTGGCCCCGCCGCCGGCCACGGCGCTGCGGCTGGCGAAGGCGCCCATGCCGTAGGGGCACACCGCCGTGTCGCCATGCAGCACGGTCACGTCGGTCACCGCCACGCCCAGCTCCTCGGCGGCGATCTGGGCCAACGAGGTCTCGTGGCTCTGGCCGTGCGAGGAGACGCCCACCCGTAGCGTGACGTGGCCCGACGGCTCGACGCGGATGGTCGCCGCGTCCCAGCCGGAGAGGTTTACGACGCCGCGCGTGCGGAACGACGCCGAGCCCTGCGCCGACAGCTCGGTGTAGCAGGCGGTCCCGATGCCCAGGAGGCGGCCGGCCGCTTTGGCCGCCGCCTGCTCGCGCCGGACGCCCTCGTAGTCGATCAGCGCCAGCGCGCGGTCGTAGGCCTCCACGAAGCTGCCGCTGTCGTAGGTCAGGTTGGTGATCGCCTGATAGGGGAACTCATCGGGCTGCACGAGGTTCTGGCGCCGCACGACCGCCGGGTCCTGGCCGATCTCGCGCGCCAGCCGCTCGATGAGGCTCTCGATGATGAAGTTGCCCACCGGGCGGGTGACAGCGCGGTAGGGGCCCACGGGCGCCTTGTTGGTGAGCACCGCTACCGTCTCCCAGGCGAAGTGGCGTAGGCGGTACGGCCCCGGCAGCAGCTTGCCCACCTGCATCGCCTCCAGCGCGCCGGTGGTGGGCCAGGTGGAGTAAGCGCCGACGTTGCACAGCGCGCGGTCGCGGATGGCCAGGATACGCCCGTCGCGGGTGGCGGCTAGCTCCACCTCGTGGACCTGCTCGCGCGCGTGGCAGGCGGCTAGCAGGTGCTCGCGGCGGTCCTCGATCCACTTCACCGGGCGGCCGAGCTGCATGGCCAGCAGGCACACCGCCACGTCCTCGGGGTACACTAGCATCTTGCTGCCGAACCCGCCGCCGACGTCCGGCGCGATCACGCGCACGCGGTGCTCCGGCAGGCGGAGGAACGCGGCCAGCGCCGAGCGCATCAGGTGCGGCACCTGGGTCGAGGCCCAGATCGTCAGCTCGCCGCTCTCCGGCGCCCAGCGCGCGACCAGCCCGCGCGGCTCCAGGGGATTCCCGCTCTGCCGCTGGCTGTAGAACGTCTCCCGCAGCACCACCTCGGCGCGGGCGAACATCGCCTCCGGGTCGCCGCCCTGGAAGCTCGCGCGCACCAGCACGTTCTCGCCCAGCTCCTCGTACAGCAGCGGCGCGCCGGGCGCCAGCGCCGCGGCCGGATCCACCACCGCCGGCAGCGGCTCGTAGTGGACGACGATCGCCTCGCAGGCGTCCTCGGCCAGGTAGCGGCTCTCGGCGGCCACCACGGCGACCGGCTCGCCCGCGAAGCGCACCTTGTCCCAGGCCAGCGCGTGGGCCCCGACGTCGCGGTAGTGGGGCACGTTCAGCGGCGTGTGCAGCCGGCTGGCGCGCTCGCGGGCCTCGGCGCCGGTGAGCACGGCCGCCACGCCGGGCCGCGCGCGGGCCGCGGCTATATCGATGGTGCCGAGCCGCGCGTGGGCGTGGGGGCTACGCACGAACGCCGCGTGCAGCATCCCCGGCAGGACGAGATCATCGACGTACTGGCCGCGCCCGGTCAGGAAGCGGCCGGCCTCGACGGTGCGCAGGGGGGCGCCGATCAGGGCGGAGGGAACCGGTGAGTGAGCGTCCGCGACCATGGCTGCCATCGCTCCTGTCGGCCAGGCGCTCGGGCCTGGCCGGGATCGGGTCGCGCGCACGAGGCGGCGCGACATGATAGCACGCGTGGGGCGGGCGGCCCCGCGGCCGGCCGGGCCGGTAAGATGGAGGGCGCAGATGGCACGCGGCCTGGCCTCGGCGCTGGGTCGCGGCGCACGGGGGGATGGCCACATGGGCTACTACCGCGACCTCCGCGAGTATCTAGCCACGCTGGAGGCGCACGGCAAGCTACGCCGCATCCAGCGGCTGATCAACAAGGACACCGAGCTGCACCCGCTGGTGCGCTGGCAGTTCCGCGGCCTCGACGAGGCCCAGCGCACCGGCTGGCTGTTCGAGCAGCTCACCGACCTGGCCGGCCGCCGCTACGAGGCACGGGTGGCGTCGGCCGTGATGGCGCCGTCGCGCGAGGTGTACGCGCTCGGCCTCCAGTGCCGCCCCGAGGAGATCTGGGACCGCTGGCAGGAGGCCTACCGCCACCCCATCGAGCCGCGCGTGGTGCCGGACGGCCCGTGCCAGGAGGTGATCCTGCGCGGGGCCGACCTCGAGCGCTCGGGCGGCATCTACGCCTTCCCCATCCCGATGGCCACCAACGGCTGGGAGGCGCTGCCGCGGGTGACCGCCGGCTGCTGGCACACGCGCGATGTAGACACGGGGGTGATCAATGTCGGCACTTACAACGCGGCGCCGATGGGCCCGCTGCGCACGACGTGCCGCTTGCAGCACGCGGCGCAGATGCGCTGGCACATCCAGAAGGCGCGCCAGCGCGGCGAGCGGCTGGAGGCGGCGCTGGTGATCGGCCCGGTGCCGGCGGTGGCCATGACCAGCACGGCCAAGGCGCCGTATGGGCTGAGCGAGCTGGCGCTGGCCGGTGGGCTGGCGCGCGAGCCGATCGATGTGGTGCGCTGCCAGACAGTGGACCTGCTGGTGCCCGCCACGGCCGAGATCGTGTTCGAGGGCTACATCGATGTGGACCACGTCGAGCCCGACCCGCCCAGTGGCGAGCACACCGGCTACATGATCGTGGGCGCCGAGGTGTTCGCCTTCCACATCACCTGCATCACGCACCGGCGCGACCCGATCTGGCACGACTTCATCAGCCAGATGCCGCCCAGCGAGTCGAGCTGCATCCGCGCCGTGGGCGTGGAGGGCACGATGCTCAGCTTCCTGCGCAAAGACTGCGGGATCCCGCAGGTGAAGGCGGTGGCCCAGCACGACAGCGGCGGCGCTTGGCGCATCATGGCCATCCAGTTCCAGGACGTGGGCGGCGTGCGCACCCACAACGCCATCGTCTGGCAGGCGCTGTATGCGGCGCTGAGCAAGTCGCCCGACTGGCCGAAGATCGTCATCGCCGTGGACGACGACATCGACCCACACGACGCCGACTCGCTCAACTGGGCGCTGGCGTTCCGCTTCCAGCCGCACCGCGACTTGCGCGTGGTGCAGGGCCGCAGCGCGATCCTCGACCAATCGGCGATGCCCCACAGCTTCGAGACCTCGTACACGGCGCACTACCCGACCAGCAACACGGGCCCGCAGGGCGCCTCGGCGATGCTGATCGACGCCACCCGCAAGTGGCCCTACACGCCCGTCTCGCTGCCCAAGCGCGAGTACATGGAGCGAGCACGCACCATCTGGGAGGAGCTGGGCCTGCCGCCGTTGCGGCCGCGGGCGCCATGGTACGGGTACAATCTGGGGGTGTGGCCGGCCGAGTTCGAGGAGCTGGCCGCGCTGGGCGCGCAGGGGCGCTTCGAGGAGGTCGCCCAGCGGCTCATCAGCCGGGCGCGGCCGGTGCAGCGCGGGGAAGCGTAGGATAGCACCATGCGAGCGGTAGTTTGGGGGGCGCTGGCAGTGCTGCTAGCGGCGTGCGGGACGCCGACGGCGAGCGGCTCGCAAGCCTCTGGTCCGCCGCAGCGCGGGCTGGTCGCCGTGGTCGCCTCCTCCGACCTGGCGGTGGGACCGAACCACTTCGCCCTGGGGCTGCTCGACGAGCAGAACCAGCCGCTGGCCGCCCTGCCCGTGTACCTGAGCTTCTACGATCTTTCGGGTAGCACGCCAGCACGGATCGGGCAGACCGAGGCCACTTGGCGGCAGCCGCTGAGCGAGTGGAACCGCGGGGTATACAAGGGGTCGGTGACGTTCGACCACCCCGGGCCTTACGGGGTCGAGGCCACCGTCGTCCGCGCCGATGGCGAGCGCCAGATCGCGCGCGCTCGCTTCGAGGTCAAGCCCCAGCCAGAGGCACCCGGGGTCGGGGCGCAGGCGCCGCGCAGCCGCAACCTGACCAACCGCGACGCGGTCGATCC
>Ga0070737_10001842_pt1 | contig 28072 bp, 31 predicted proteins | sample Coa_R1_10_FD_66438 | JGI IMG/M metagenome (GOLD analysis project Ga0070737, IMG submission 66438) | Surface soil microbial communities from Centralia Pennsylvania, which are recovering from an underground coalmine fire - Coalmine... | ecosystem: Environmental > Terrestrial > Soil > Unclassified... | reverse complement strand
CGCGCTGGGCGCGGAGGAGCGGCCGCCGGTCGAGCCCGGCGCGCTCGATCAGGACGAGCTTGAGCAGGAGGAGCGAGCGGATGTCGCGCACGTGCTCGACCGGCTCGGCGAGCCAGCGCGCGAGCGCTTCCCGGCCGGCCGCGGTCGCCCGGAAGACCGTCCGGTTCGGGCCGCGCAGGCCGCGCTCGGAGCCGGCGGGCTCGATCAGCCCCCGCTCGGCGAGGAGCTCGAGCGCCCGGTAGACGAGCGGGCGGCCGAGCGCCCAGACCCGGCCGATCTCGCCCCCCCGGGCCATCTGCCGCGCGAGCGCCCAGCCGTGGCCCGGCTGCTCGGCGAGCAGGGCCAGCACCGACCACTCCCCGGGCGCGAGCTCGCGCTCGATAGGCACGCCGGAACGCTAGCGACCGTGCCTTGACCGATTAGTCAGCCTGTGACTATACTGGGTACGCCAACCCTCCTCCACGGCCGGGGCGCGCTGCCTCCCACGCCTTCGTGCGCGCCCCGGCCGACGTCGACCTAGGGCTTGCCTAGCGAGTACCCTCGGGGGGAAGACCGATGCCGCGCGAGTACTACTCCGTCAGCGAGGCCGCGAAGACGCTCGGGATCAGCGTCGACACGCTGCGGCGCTGGGACCGGCAGGGCCGGATCAAGGCCGAGCGCGACCACGCGAACCGGCGGGTGGTGCCGGCGAGCGAGATCGAGCGCCTGCGCGGCGAGCCGGGCGCCGCCCACCTGTCCGCGCGCAACCGCTTCAACGCCGTCGTCACCGACGTGAAGGTCGAAGGGCTGATGGCGCAGGTGGAGATGGTCGTCAGCGACCCCGTCCGGCTCGTCGCCGTCGTCACCCGCGACGCGGTCGAGGACCTCGGCCTGCGGCCCGGGATGCCGGCGACCGCCGTCGTCAAGTCGACCTCGGTGATGGTGCAGCATTGATCCGTCGCGCGCTCCTCGTCGCGTGCTGCGCCCTCCTCGGCGGCGGAGCGGCGGCACCGGCGGCGCGGGCCCCGCAGCCGCTCACGATCTTCGCCGCCGCGTCGCTGACCGACGTCCTGCCCGCGATCGCGCCCGCCGACGACTACGCGTTCGCCGGCTCGAACGCGCTCGCGGCGCAGATCGCCGAGGGCGCTCCGGCGGACGTGTTCGCGGCTGCGAACACGGCGATCCCGGAGCGGCTGTACGCGCGCCGTCTCGTCGAGAAACCGGTCGTCTTCACGCGGAACGCGCTCGTCGTGGTCGTGCCGCGAGCGAACCCGGCGCGGATCGCGAGCGTGGACGACCTCGCTCGCCGCGGCGTCTCCGTCGTCGTGGCCGCGCCGTCGGTGCCGGTCGGCGGCTACACGCAGACAGTGCTCCGCCGGCTCGGTCTCGCGGCGCGGGTGGACGCGAACGTCGTCAGCCGCGAGCTCGACGTGCGCAGCGTGCTCGCGAAGGTGACGCTCGGCCAGGCCGACGCCGGCTTCGTCTACGCGACCGACGCCCGCACCGAGCGCGGCAAGGTCCGCGTCGTCCGCATCCCCGCCTCCGCCCAGCCGAGCGTCGCCTACGCGGTCGCGGTCGTCTCCGCGAGCAGGCACAAGGCCGCCGCGCGCGCGTTCGTCGCGAGGCTCCTCGGGAAGGCCGGTCAGGCGACGCTCGCCCGCTTCGGCTTCCTGCCGCCGACGCACGGGACGTGAGACGGCTCGCCCTCGCGGCGCTCCTCTCCGGCGCGATCGCCGTCGCGTTCGCCTTCCTCGTCCTGCCGATCGTCGCCATCTTCACCCACGTCCCCCCGGGCACGCTCGTCCACCAGCTCTCCGACCGCGCGGTGCGCCAGGCGCTCCTCGTGACGCTGAAGACGACGCTCGTCGCGCAGGCGGCGATCCTCGTCTTCGGCACCCCCACCGCCTGGTTTCTCGCCACGCGGCGCTTCCCCGGCCGGGCGGTGCTCGTGACCCTCGTCGAGCTGCCGTTCGTCCTGCCGCCGGCGGTGGCCGGGATCGGCCTGCTCGTCGCGTTCGGGCGGTTCGGGCTGCTCGGCAGGCACTTCGGGATCGGCGACCACGTCGCCTTCACCTGGGTCGCCGTCGTCTTCGCGCTCGTGCTCGTCGCGAGCCCGCTCTACGTGCGGCAGGCCGTCGCGGCCTTCGAGGCCGTCGACCAGAACCTGCTCGCCGCCTCCCGGACGCTCGGCGCCGGCCCGGCCCGCACCTTCTTCCGCGTCGCGCTGCCGCTCGCCGCCGGCGGGCTCGCGGCCGGGGAGGCGCTCTGCCTCGCCCGCTCGATCGGCGAGTTCGGCGCCACGATCATGTTCGCGGGCAGCTTTCCCGGCCGGACGCAGACCCTCAGCCTGGCCGTCTACCAGGAGTTCGAGGGCCAGGGGAACCTCGACGTCACGCTCGCGATCAGCGCCCTGCTCGTGCTCGTCAGCCTCGCCATCCTCCTCGCCCTCAAGCTCACCGCCTCGTGGCAGCCCTCTCGGCCGAGTTCACGCTCCCGCTTCGCGCTTTCGCGGTCGAGCTAGCGCTCGACGTCGACCGCACCGTCGCCCTCGTCGGGCCGTCGGGAGCGGGGAAGACCTCGGTGCTGCGCGCGATCGCCGGGCTCGTCCGGCCCGCGCGCGGCCGGATCGCGCTCGACGGCGAGGCCTGGTTCGACGCGGGCGCGCGCCTCTTCCGCCGCCCGGACGAGCGCCGGGTCGGGCTCGTCTTCCAGGAGTACGCCCTCTTCCCGCACATGACCGTGCGCCAGAACGTCGCCTACGCCGGCCGGGAGCGCGCCGACGAGCTGCTCGAGCGCTTCCGCATCGCGCACCTCGCGGAGGCGCGCCCGGGCGAGCTCTCCGGCGGCGAGCGGCAGCGGGTCGCGCTCGCGCGCGCGCTCGCCCGCGACCCGGGCGTCCTGCTCCTCGACGAGCCGCTCTCGGCGCTCGACGCGCACACGAAGGCGCAGGTGCGCGGCGAGCTCCAGGCGCTGCTCGCCGAGCTCGGGTTGCCGACGCTGCTCGTCACCCACGACTACGAGGACGCGGCGTCGCTCGCCGACGAGGTCGGCGTCATCGTCGAGGGCCGGCTGCGCCAGCTCGCGACGCCGCAGGAGCTCGTCGCACGGCCGGCGGACGCGTTCGTCGCGAGCTTCACCGGTGCCAACCTCCTGCACGGCGTCGCCACCCGCGCCGGGGAGGAGCTGACGCGCGTGCGGCTCGAGAGCGGCGACGTCGTCTACTCGACCGACGAGGCGGAGGGGGCGGTGGGTGTCGTCGTCTACCCGTGGGAGGTCGCGGTCGGGCGCGAGCCGACCGCCGACTCGGCCCTCAACGTGATCGCCGGCGAGGTGCGCTCGCTCGTCCACGTCGCGCATCGCGTGCGCGTGCAGGTCGGGCCGGTGATCGCCGAGGTCACGCAGGCCTCGGCGGACAAGCTCGGCCTCGCCGTCGGCGAGCGCGCGGTGGCGTCGTTCAAGGCGACCGGGACCCGGCTCGTGCCCTACCGGTGATCGTCGTCTCCGCCGAGGAGGTCGAGCGGGCGCTCGACCTCGACGAGCTGATCGGCGCGCTGGCCGAGGCCCACGCCGACCTCTCCGCCGGCCGCGCGTCGGTCCCGACGCGGATCGCGGCGCGGGTCGCCGAGCGCGACGGCCTGCTCGCGGCGATGCCGGCGTACCTGCCCTCGGCGGGCGCGCTGACCGCGAAGCTCGTCACCGTCTTCCCGGGCAACGAGGGGACGACGCTGCCGACCCACCAGGCGGTGCTCGTCGCCTTCGACCCGGGCACGGGCGAGCCCGCGGCGCTCCTCGACGGGACCGCCGTCACCGCGATCCGGACGGGCGCCGCCTCCGCGCTCTCGGTGCGGCTGCTCGCCCGCGCCGACGCCCGGATCCTCGCCCTGCTCGGGACCGGCGTCCAGGCACGGAGCCACGCCCGGGCGATCGCGCGCGTCCGGGCGCTCGCGGAGATCCGCGTCGCCTCGCGCGACCCGCGGCGGGCGGCGGCGCTCGCGGCCGCGCTCGAGCGGGAGCTCGGCGTGCCCGCGCGCGGCGTCCGCGCCTACGAGCAGGCGGTTCGCGGCGCCGACATCGTCGCCGCGACCACGCACGCGGCGGAGCCAGTGGTGCGCCGCGCCTGGCTCGCGCCGGGGGCGCACGTCGTCTCGGTCGGCGTCAATCCGCACGGCCGCGAGCTCGACGGCGAGACGGTCCGCGACGCGCTCGTCGTCGTCGAGTCGCGCGCAGCGGCGCTCGCGCCCTACCCGAGCGGGTCGAACGACCTCCTCTGGCCGATCCGGGACGGCCTGATCGACGAGCGCCACCTGCGGGCCGAGCTCGGCGAGCTCGTCGCCGGCACGAAGCCCGGCCGCTCGAGCGACGAGGAGCTCACGCTCTACAAGTCGGTCGGTCTCGCCGTCCAGGATGCGGCCGCCGCGGCCCTCGTCCTCCGCCGCGTCGGCGGCCGGCCCGGCGCCGAGACGCGCCGCATCCCCTGAAGCTCCCGGCCCCACCGGGCGGGACACGGCGCGTCCGTCTTCTGTGAACGACCGCGGCCCGCGCGGCGTTCCGCGGCGTGCGCCTAGCGTTCGGGGCAGGAGCTCGAGCTGCCGGCGAGCGCGGCGAGCGCCCGGCCCGGGGTGACCCCGAAGGCGAGCGTCACCCGCCCGGACCGGCGGACGTGGAGCAGGGTCATGCCGTCGGCCGTCCTCGAGAGGCACGCGCCGCCCGCGGCGAGGTAGGGGGAGTAGTGGACGGCGAGGCGGTAGTCGCCGGGCCGGTGCAGCTCGAGCGAGATCGACGTCTGCGTCAGCGCGACCACGCGCGGCGCGGCGGGCCCGCGCACGATCGTGCGCGGCCGGGGGACGGCGAAGATCGTCTCGTTGCGGCTGCGGAAGACGACCGGCAGCCCCGACCGCCCGCTGCGCAGGAGCTGCGCCTCGCCCCGGGCGCTGTAGTCCTCCGGCGCGCCGGTCAGGACGACGTAGCGCACGCCGAGCCGGTGGAGCCAGGCGAGGTACGAGCGCGGCCCGAGCCTGTCGTACAAGAGCTCGTTCTGCGGGAAGTCGTCCTGCCGGAACCAGCCGCGCACGATCGGGATCCCCGCGCGCGTCAGGTAGACGGCCTCCCAGTGCCCGACCGTGTCGACCGCCTCCACCCGGTAGCCGGGCCGCAGCGAGCGGTGCAGGAAGCGGATCGCCGGCTGCCAGTAGGAGGCGACCGCCGAGGGGTCGTTGCTCGACTGCACGACGCTCCAGACGAGCGGCGAGAGGTTCCACGAGCAGGCGAGCCCGAGCGCGACGACCGCGACCGGCCAGGGACGCCACCGCCGCAGCGACAGGGTGAGCGCCGCCACCGGCAGCGCGGCCAGCCGCAGGCGCGCGACGTTCTCGCCGAGCGCCGAGGGGATCGCGTAGGCGAGCCCGCAGACGACGGCGTACACACCGAACAGCGCACGCAGGATGCGCGCCCGCTCCACCCGCCACGTGAGCGCGAGCCCGAGGCCGCAGAAGGCGAGCGCGGCGAGCAGCTCGCCGGCCGCGAACGGGAAGCGGCCGGCGTCCGGGAACAGCCGCCAGAGGAGCGCGGCCGCGACGAGCGCGACCGCGACCACCGTCGCCGGCTTCGTGATCGCGCGCCGCTGCTGGGCGAGCTCGACGGCAAACAGGATCACGACGAGGAACAGGAACGCGAGCGGGCTCGTCGCCAGGGTCAGCCCGACGAGCGCCGCGAACGTCCAGAGCCGCTTCCGCATCAGCGCGAGCAGGCCGACGAGGGTGAAGGCGAGCCCGAGGCCGTAGGGGAACGCCGCCGTCGCCACGGACGCGGCTGTGACGACGGCGAACAGGCGCGTCGACCAGGTCGTCTGCTCCCCCCACGTCTCGCGCGCGATCAGCGTGAACGCGGCCGTCGCGGTCGCCGCGCTCAGGACGGCGAGGAGCTTGATCCCGACGAGGGCGGCGAGCGGGTAGTAGGTGAGGCTATAGCCGACGAACGTGTAGCGGCCGGCGTACCAGTAGTTCGTCCACAGCTCGAACCCGTGCCGGACGAAGAGGTCGAGCTGGTAGAGGTGCGCGGCGAAGTCCGTGCCGGGCGGCGCGCCCCACGCCACGACGGAGGCCAGCGCGGCCGCGAGCGCGGCGTTCGCAGCCGCCTGGGCGCGAGCGGGACTCACCCGTGGAGTATCTCGTACCGCAGGAACAGGTGCGCCGCCTCCCGGCGCACCCCGATCAGGGTGGCGCCGACCCCGTGCGGGAGGAGGTCGGCGTCCTCGACGAGCGCGAGCCGGGTGTCGCGGCCGCCGCGCCCGAGCAGGAGCGGCGAGACGGTCAGGAAGAGCTCGTCCACCGTTCCCGCGGCGAGGAACGAGCCGATCGCGCGCGGGCCGCCCTCGTGGAGGATCCGGCGCCGGCCCCGGGCGCGGAGGGCGCGGAGCGCGGCCGCCGGGTCGACCGACGCGCCCGGCCCGAGCGAGACCGTCTCCACCCGGCCGCCGAGGCGGGCCGCGCCCGCGTCGGTCGTGACGACGACCGCGCCGGCCGCGAACGCGGGGTGGGCGGGATCGACGGCGCCGCTCGCCGAGAGCACCGCCACCTCGGGCCCGGCCGGGAGGCCGAGCCGCGCCCGCAGCTCGGCGAACGCGGCGGCCGCTGCCGGGTACGCCTGCTCGGCCGTCCACAGGCCGCCCGGCGAGGCCGCGAGCGTCCCCGAGCCGATCACGAGCGCGTCCGCGGACGCGCGCAGCAGGCCCATCACGAACCGGTCGGCGGCGCTCCCGGCGGCGATCAGCGCGTTCGACCGCGGCACGGCGGGGATCGCGACCACCCCGTCGAGGGTCGCGACGAAGTTCGCCACCACCCGCGACTCGGCGAAGCCGAAGGTGCCCGGGTAGGCGGCTGCGAGCTCCGCCGGCAGCTCGAACGCCGGCAGCCCCGGCGGCTCGTACAGGAGCTCGATCCTCACCGGCGTCCGCCGCGCGGCGGCGTGCGGCTCACACCGGGACGACGGCGCCGGTCACGGCGGCCGCGCCGTCCGAGAGCAGGAAGGCGACGGCGGCGGCGACCTGCGCCGGCGGCGTCCCGCCCGTCAGGCCCGCCTCCCGGTTCGCCGGGGTGTCGATCAGCGCCGGTGCGACCGCGTTGACGCGCACCCCCTGGGCGGCGAGCTCGAGCGCGAGCACCTCGCTCAGCCGGATCACCGCCGCTTTCGTCAGCGCGTAGGCCGCCTTCCCCCGGCCGCCGCTGCGCCCGGCCTCGGCGGCGACGTTGACGATCGCGCCGCCGCGCATCCGGCGGGCCGCCGCCCGGCAGGTCCAGAACGCGGTCGCCACGTTCAGCTCGTGCAGCAGCCGGAGTTGTTCGGGCTCGGTCTCCGCGACGGTGCCGCCGCGGAAGCCGCCGGCGGCGTTCGCGACCCAGCGCGGCGGCCGCTCGAGCGCGTCCCAGAACGCCTCGACCGCGTCCGGGTCGGTCAGGTCGAGCGCGTCGCGGCTCGGCGCGAGCACCTCGTCGCCGCGCGCCCGCAGCGTCTCGACGATCGCGGTGCCGAGCGCGCCGCCGCCGCCGAGGACGAGCGAGAGGTCAGGCACGGGCGAGCTGGAGGAACTCCCGCCGCAGGTCGACGTCGTCCTCGAACGTCCCGCGCCAGCAGGTGGTGGCGGTCCGCGACCGCTCCTCGACGCCGCGCATCTGCGTGCACAGGTGCGTCGCCTCGATGCGCACGCCGACGCCCTCCGGCTCGATCAGCGAGACGAGCGTGTCGGCGACCTGCTCGCCGAGACGCTCCTGCACCGTGAACCGGCGCGCGTACAGCCGCACGAGCCGCGTCAGCTTCGAGATGCCGATGATCTGCTCGCCGGGGAGGTACCCGACGTGGGCGACGCCGAAGAACGGCAGCGCGTGGTGCTCGCAGAGGGCCGAGAACGAGATCGGGCCTTCGACCACGAGGCCGCCGCGGCCCTCGACCGGGAACGCGGTCAGCAGCTTCGGGTCGCCCTCGTAGCCGGAGGTCGACTCGAGCAGCGCGCGCAGGAACCGCTCCGGCGTGTCGCGGGTACCCGGCGTGTCGAGGTCCATGCCGAGCGCCTCGAAGATCTCGGCGATGTTGCGGCGAAAGCGCTCCCAGTCGGCCGGCGAGATCTCGCGCTCCGGCAGGTCCGCCCACGCGTGGCGCAGCGTGTCGAGCTCGATCACGTTGTCCCCCTCCACGATTTTGAACAATAACGTTAGTAGAACGTGGCGGCGTCGATCGTCATCCCGACCAGGGGCCGGCCGCGGCTCCTCGCCCGCGCGCTCGCCGGGCTCCTCCGCCAGTCGGAGCCCGGCTGGGAGGCGATCGTCGTCGACGACGGCGACGGCGAGGGCCTCGAGGCCGCCGAGGCGCTCGGCGACGCGCGGGTCGCCGCCGTCTCGAACCGCGGCCGCGGGATGGTGGACGCGCGCGCGACGGGGCTCGCGCTCGCCCGCGGCGAGCTCGTCTGCTGGCTCGACGACGACGACTGGTGGGAGGACCCCGAGCACCTGCGCCTGCTCCTCCTCGCCGCCGCCGAGGAGCGCGATGCGTTCTTCTACCGGGGTGGCTGGATCGTCTACGAGCAGGACGGGCGTCGCGAGGTCTTCGACCACGGTGCGACTCCGGCCTCGCTTCGGCGCGACAACACCGTGCTCACGAGCAGCATCGCCTACCGGCGGGAGCTCCACGACGCGCTCGGCCCGCTCGACCGCGACCTCGGAAGCTACTGCGACTGGGACTGGCTGCTGCGGATGTGCGACGCGGGCCTCGCGCCGCGGCGGCTGCCCGGGCTCGGCGTCTGCTACGCGGTCCACGGCGGGAACGTCTCGGCGGCGGTCGAGGCGCCGGCCCGCCGGACCGCGTTCGAGCGCCTCGTCGCCAAGCACGGGCTCGACACAACGATCCACAGCCATGTCACCATGCACCGCATGCTCAGCGTCCCGGACGGCTGGCGCGAGGTCGGCGGCAAGCTCGAGCGGGAGTTCGCGTTCGAGGACTTCCGCTCCGCGATCGCGTTCGTGAACCGTGTCGCCGAGCTCGCGGAGCGCGAGAACCACCATCCCGACATCGAGGTGCGCTACGACAAGGTCGTCCTCCGCTGGTGGACGCACACCGCCGGCGGCGTCACCGACCGCGACCGGGAGCTCGCCGAGCGCTCCGCGGCGCTCGCCTAGGCCCGGCGCTCGCGGTCGCGTTCGTCGTGGCGGCGCGCGAGTCGCAAGCCGATCCAGTAGACCGAGGCGGCGAGCACGGCGGGCACGATCGCCGACAGGAGCACGAGCCACTCCGCGGCGCTCAGGCCGGCGGTGGGGCCGGAGAGGGTCACCGTGCCGGAGGTATAGCGCCCGGCCCCGCCCGGCCCGTGGCGGCCGGCGCAGGCTAGAGCGCCGGCCCGGCGCTCGCGACGAGCTCGTCCAGGGCGGAGCGGTCCATGTCCCGGGTCGACCCGTGCCCGCCCGCGACCGCCGCCCGCGCGAAGACGAGGTGGTAGAGGATCAGGAGCTGCACGACCGCGAGCGAGTCGGAGCGGTGGAGGTCGGTGCCGATCGTGAACTCGCCGAGCCGCTGCTCGCGCAGGTGGCGGGCGAAGTGCATGCGCTGCCAGATCGCCTCCTCGATCTCGCTCGCGCGCTCGTGCCGGATCTTCCCCGGCACGTAGAGCTCCTGCACCCCGCCGCCCTTGTCGGTGAGCAGCACTCCGTCCTCGCCGTCGCCGACCACGCCGGAGAGGTCGGGATGCGGGAGCGTGTCCCGCAGCGTCAGCTTGCAGTCGAGGTGCTCTTGGTCGGGCGCCTCGCCGGGCTGGAAGGAGACGACGATGTCGGCGTTGTGCCGCTGCGGCCGGATGAACGCCTCCGAGTCCGGCTCGCGCCGGTCGAGCTCGGCGAGCACCTGGTCGGTCGTGTAGCCGCGGCGGGAGCAGTCGCGCTGCACCTTCCAGTGGCGGCGGAGCTCCTCCGGCGGGTCGAGGAAGACGCGCACGTCGAACATGTCGCAGAGCTCGCGGTTGTGGAAGGCGAGCAGCCCCTCGGCGATCAGGAAGCGGCCAGGGACGAAGTAGTCGGGCGGCCCGAAGGTGCCGTCGCTGTGCCGGTAGACGGGCTTCATGATCGGCTCCGCGTTCCGCAGGTGCCGGAGGTGCTGGGCGAGGATGTCGAGGTGGTTGCAGTCGGGATGGAGCGGCGTGATGTTGCGCTCGGCGCGCTGCCGCCGGTCGTACCGGTGGTAGTCGTCGGTGCAGAAGTGCGTGATCTGGTCGCCGAGGACGCGCACGAGCCCGCGGGTGATCGTCGTCTTCCCGGAGCCGGAGTCGCCGACGATGCCGAGCATCACCGGGCGGGGCATGCGCCCTCCGCAGCCGGGCGCCCGGAGCAGCGCGCCCGCGATCCCGTGCCGGCAACGGCGTCCATCCTAGAAATCTAGCGGCGGCCGGCGGTAGAGAGCAAATACAGCTTGCCCGCGTTGGTATAGAGGAGGTTCGAAACCCTGCGGGCTCAGACGCGGGCGGCGAGCGCCGCGAACGCGGCCGCCGGGTCGGGGGCGCCGAAGACGCTCGACCCGGCGACGAGGAGCTCGGCCCCGGCGCCGCGGACCTCGTCGATCGTCTCGAGCGAGACGCCGCCGTCGACCTCCAACACCACGTCGTCCGGCAGCCGCTCGCGCAGCCGCCGCAGCCGTGCGGTCGAGGTCGGGATGTAACGCTGGCCGCCCCAGCCGGGGTTGACGCTCATGAGCAGGCAGAGGTCGACGATCTCCGCGACCGGCTCCACCGTCTCGACCGGCGTACCGGGGTTGATGACGACGCCGGCGCGGCAGCCGAGCTCCCGGATCAGCTTGAGCCCGTAGTGGATGTTCGGCGTCGACTCCGGGTGGATCGTGATCACGTCGGCGCCCGCCTGCGCGAACGCCTCCACCTGCCGCTCGGGCCGCTCGATCATCAGGTGGACGTCGAGGATCCCGCCGCGGCGGTGGACGAGCTCGCGCAGCGCCTCGACGATCAGCGGGCCGATCGTGATCGGCGGGACGAAGTGGCCGTCCATCACGTCGACGTGGATCACCTGCGCGCCGGCGTCCATCACTGCTGCGACCTGCTCGCCGAGCCGTGCGAAGTCCGCCGACAGAATCGACGGGGCGATTGCCGGTCTGGGGATGCTCACGTCGTCTGGTCTCGCTCTTCGAAGGCTTTGCGGCCGGCTGGTCCGTTGGCGAACTCGAGGAACTGCGCGACCGCCGGTCGCGGCGGAACGGTCGCGGAGTGCAATGCATACCACTGCCGCCGCGGCAGCCCGCCGCGCACGCGGATCTCCGCGAGCGTGCCGGCGCGCAGCTCGTGCTCGACGGCGACGCGCGACTGGAGCGAGATGCCGAGCCCGAGCCGCACCGCCTCCTTGATCGCGCCGTTCGAGCCGAGCGTCAGCGTCTCGGGCCGCAGGTCGTGCTCGGCCAGGAACTCGGTGACGAGCTGGCGCGTGCCCGACCCCGGCTCGCGCTGGAGCCAGACGCGGTCGGCGAGCTCGGCCGGGCGGACCGCGCGGGCGCCGACGAGCGGATCGTCGGGAGCCGCGATCAGGGCGAGGTCGTTCTCGAGGATCGCGACGCCGGCGATCCGCTCGTCCTCCGGCGGGCGGCCGGCGATCGCGACGTCGACCTCGTGCTCGAGGACGCGCTCGAGCACGGTCGCGCGGTTGGCGACCTCGAGCGCGAGGCTGATCTCCGGGTGGAGGCGGCGAAACGCCCGCAGGAGCGAGGGCACGACGTACTCGGCCGCGGTCGCGACGGCGACGATGCGCAGGCTCCGCATCGAGGCGTCGGCCGCCTCGCGCGCCGCCTTGCGACCCTGCTCGATCAGGCCGAGGACGTCGGCGGCGTAGGGCCGGAACGCCTCGCCGGCCGCGGTGAGGCCGATGCCGCGGCCGACGCGCTCGGTGAGGTCGACGCCGAGCTCGCGGGAGAGCGCCGACACCGCCGCCGAGATCGACGGCTGCGTGACGTACAGCTTCTCGGCCGCCGCCGACACCGACCCCTCGCGGGCGACCGCGAGGAAGCTCTGGAGCTGGTTCAGCGTGATGGCCATAGTGCGATCACTATGAGATCATGAAGACTTTTCGATTGTCAATGATGGCCAGCGCCGGTACCGTTCGCGCCGCGGCGCGCTTCGCGAGAATGCGCCCACCCCGAAGCCCCCCGGACGGTCGGTCACGAAGGAGAGAGCGATGCCACTTGCCACGCTGCGTCAGGTGCTGGACGAGGCCGCCAAGGGCGGCTACGGCGTCGGCGCGTTCAACGTCAACAACATGGAGCAGGTCCAGGGCATCGTCGCCGCGGCGCAGGAGGTCCAGGCGCCGGTCATCCTCCAGGTCTCGCGCGGCGCCCTCTCCTACGCCGGCGCGAACTACGTCCGCCACCTCGTCCTCGCGGCCGCAGAGAGCGCGCCCGAGATCCCGATCGTGCTCCACCTCGACCACGGCGACAAGCCCGAGACGTGCTTCATGGCGATCGAGCTCGGCTTCACGAGCGTGATGATGGACGGCTCGCTCCTCGCCGACGGCAAGACGCCGTCCGACTACGCCTACAACGTCGAGGTGACGCGGGCCGTGGTCGAGGCCGCCCACGCGAGGGGCGTCAGCGTCGAGGGCGAGCTCGGCACGCTCGGGGGGATCGAGGACGGGCACGGCTCCGGGGAGGTGCACCTCACCGACCCCGACCAGGCGGTCGACTTCGTCGAGAAGACCGGCGTCGACGCCCTCGCCGTCGCGATCGGCACGAGCCACGGCGCCTACAAGTTCACGCGGCGGCCGGACGGCGAGGTGCTCGCGATGCACCTGATCGAGGAGATCCACCGCAAGCTGCCCGACACGCACATGGTCATGCACGGCTCGTCGAGCGTGCCCCAGGCGCTCGTCGACCGGATCAACGCCGCGGGCGGCAAGCTCGAGTCGACGTTCGGCGTCCCGATCGAGGAGATCCAGCAGGGGATTCGCCACGGCGTGCGCAAGGTGAACGTCGACACCGACGGACGCCTGGCGATCACGGCGGCGCTCCGCGAGGCGATCAACGCGAGCCCGTCCGAGTTCGACCCGCGCGCGTTCTTCCGGCCGGCGCGCGAGGCGCAGAAGCAGGTCGTCGTCGAGCGGCTGACCCAGTTCGGCGCGGCCGGGCACGCGGGCGACTACGAGGTGCTCCCACTCGAGGAGATGGCCAGGCGCTACGCCGGGAGCGCGGTCGTTGCGTGAGCTCGAGCAGCTCTCGATCAACACCGTCCGCGCGCTGACGGTCGACGCCGTCCAGGCGGCGCAGTCCGGCCATCCGGGCGCGCCGCTCGCGCTCGCGCCGGCTGCGTACGTCCTCTACCGGCGGGTGATGAAGCACAACCCGGCCGACCCGAGGTGGCCCGACCGCGACCGGCTCGTCCTCTCGGCCGGCCACGCGTCGATGCTGCTGTACGCGAGCCTGCACCTCTCCGGCTACGACCTCGGCCTCGACGAGATCAAGCGGTTCCGCCAGCTCGGCTCGCGCACGCCGGGGCACCCGGAGTACGGGGAGACGCCCGGCGTCGAGACGACGACCGGCCCGCTCGGCCAGGGGGTCGCGAACGCGGTCGGCATGGCGATGGCGGAGCGGTTCCTCCGCGAGCGCTTCGGGGCCGAGGTGTGCGACCACCACGTCTTCGCGATCTGCTCCGACGGCGACCTGATGGAGGGCGTCGCCTCGGAGGCGGCGTCGCTCGCCGGCCACCTCGCGCTCGGGCGCTGCGTCTTCCTCTACGACGACAACGGGATCACGATCGACGGCCCGACCACGCTCGCGTTCGCGGGCGAGGACGTGCTCGCGCGCTTCCGCGCGTACGGCTGGCACACCCTCGAGGTCGAGGACGGCAACGACGTCGACGCGATCGAGTCTGCGCTGCGCGAGGGGATGGCGGAGGAGCGGCGGCCGACGCTGATCCGGCTGCGGACGGTGATCGGCTACGGCTCGCCGCGCGCCGGCACGCGCAGCGCCCACTCCGACCCGATGCCGGAGGAGCAGGTGCGCGCGACGAAGGAGGCGCTCGGCTGGGATCCCGACGCGCAGTTCGTCGTCCCGGCGGAGGTGTACGCGCACTGGCGCGACGCGTGCCTCGAGCGGGGAGCGGCCGCGCAGGCCGAGTGGCAGGCTCGGGTGGACGCCTGGGCGGCCGCGAACCCCGAGCGAGCCGCGGAGTGGCGCGACGCCTGGGCGGGCAGGCCGCGGGCGGGTGTCGCCGGCGCGCTCCCGGTCTTCGAGGCCGGGCAGTCGGTGTCGACGCGCAAGTCGGCGGCCGAGGTGATGCAGGCGTTCGGCCCGTACGTGCCGACGATGATCGGCGGCGCCGCCGACCTCGTGCACTCGACCTTCACCCAGTTCGAAGGGGAGCCGCCCTACAGCGCGGCGGCCTCGTCGCGCAACGTCGCATGGGGCGTGCGCGAGCACGGGATGGGCGCGGCCGTGAACGGCCTCGCGCTCCACGGCGGGATCGTCAAGCCGTTCTGCTCGACCTTCTTCGTCTTCACCGACTACATGCGTCCGCCGATCCGGCTCTCGGCGCTGATGGGCCTCGACGTCGTCTGGATCTTCAGCCACGACTCGGTCGCCGTCGGCGAGGACGGGCCGACGCACCAGCCGGTCGAGCACCTCGCCGCGATGCGGGCGATCCCGAACCTGACCGTGATCCGTCCGGCGGACGCGAACGAGGCGGCCGAGGCGTGGGCGGCGATCCTCGAGGAGATCCGCGGCCCGGTCTGCCTCGTGCTCTCGCGCCAGAACGTGCCCACTCTCGACCGCGGCGCGCTCGCGCCGGCGTCCGGGCTGCGGCGGGGCGCCTACGTGCTCGCCGACGCCGCGGGGGATCCGGACGTCGTGCTCGTCGCGACCGGCGCCGAGGTCGGGGTCGCGCTCGGCGCGCGCGACCTCCTCGCCGAGAAGGGGGTGCGGGCGCGCGTCGTCTCGATGCCGAGCTGGGAGCTGTTCGAGCGTCAGGACGCCGACTACCGCGAGGAGGTGCTGCCGGCGAGCGTCCCGAAGATCTCGGTCGAGGCGGCGACGACGTTCGGGTGGTCGCGCTGGGTCGACGCCTCGATCGGGATCGACAGCTTCGGCGCCTCGGGCAAGGGCGACAAGGTGCTCGCCCACTTCGGCCTCACCCCGGACTCGGTCGCCGCACGCGTACTCGATCACGTCGCCGAGCTCGTCTGACGACGGCAGCGGCGGGGTCAGACCCCTTAACAGTCGTGACGAAAGTGAGACGGTCGGCGTGCGGGTGAGAGTGGGGTTCACGCCCGTCGAGGAGGTCTCGGCTCCCCTCGGGATCGTGGTCGACGTCCTGCGTGCGACCTCGACGATCTGTCAGGCGCTTGCAGGGGGTTTTGCGCGGGTGATCTGCGTCGGGGAGATCGACGATGCGCGTGCGTTGTCCGGTCCGGACACGGCGCTCGCGGGCGAGCGCGGGAACGTGAAGATCGACGGCTTCGACTACGGCAACTCGCCTCGCGAGCTCGCCTCGGGGTCAGACCCCTCAACAGTTGTACGGAGATCGAGACTCGTGCTCACGACGACGAACGGGACGCGGCTCGTGCTCGCGGCTGCGGAGCGCTGCGAGGAGGTGCTCGTGGCGTCGCTCCTCAACCTCGACGCGGTGGTCGCGGCCGCGCGCGGCGCCGACGAGGTCGCCGTGCTCTGCGCGGGGGTCGAGCGCGCGTTCGCGATCGACGACGCCTACGTCGCCGGCCGCATCGCCGCCGCGCTCGGGGGCGAGCCCGACGATGCGGCGATCGCGGCGATGCGCATCGCCGCCGCCTTCCCCGACCCGGAGGCGGGAATCGCCGGCGGGGTGAGCGCGGAGAACCTCCGTCGGGCCGGGCTCGCCGACGACATCCCCTTCTGCGCGCGCGAGAGCGTCCTCGAGCTCGTTCCGCGGGTCGTCGCGCGGGGCGCGACCGCGGTCGAGATCGGGCTCTGACGCGCCTGCGCGCGGCGAGGCGCTGCGCGTCGGCGTGCGGGCACGCCCGCCGAGCGCTCCTGCCGACGGGCCGACCGGAGACCGGGTCGGCTAGCGGAGGTCCTTGTTCGACTCCATGTCGAACCACATCGCAAACAGGGTGAACTGCGACCCGAAGATCAGGAGGAGCGCGACGAGCACGATCGAGGCGGCGGTGATCGCGTTCCCCTGCGCGCGCAGCACGATCTCGGCGATCCCGAGGCCGAGCCCGGCGAGCGACATCAGCAGCCCGAGGATGTAGAAGAAGACGAGCGGGTGGAAGTCGCGAATCACGTACTTCTGCCAGAGCCGCCACCAGAACCCCTTGAACAGGAGCCAGGAGATCTTCGGCACCACGGCGCGCAGCCGGATGCCGGAACGCTCGCCGACGCCGTAGACGGGGCGCGAGGGGACGTCGCGCACGCGCGCGTTCCACACGTTCAGGTGGACGAGCAGGTCGTTCGGGAAGCCGTAGCGCGTGTAGATGCGGTCGAGGTCGAGCTCCTCGAGGATCGTCAGCGCGATTGCCGTGTAACCGGCCTGGGAGTCGGCGACGTGCCAGTAGCCGGACGCGATCTTCGTCAGCAGCGAGAGCACGGCGTTGCCGAGGTAGCGGTGACGCGGGATCAGCCGCCAGGCCTGCCCGGTGAAGAGCCGGTTGGCCTTCGCGTAGTCGAGCTCGCCGCGCGCGACCGGGGTGACGAGGTGGACGAGCTCGGCCGGATCCATCTGGTTGTCGGCGGCCATCACGCAGGTGACGTCGATCCGGTCGGCGAGCGAGCGGCGGTAGCCGGTGACGATCGCGGCGCCGACGCCGCCGTTCCGCTCGTGCACGATCACCGTGATCCTCGGGTCGGCCGCGGCCGCGGCGTGCGCGCGTCCGACCGTGCCGTCGCGCGAGGCGTCGTCGACGACGTAGATCCGGTCGACGAAGTCGGGGATACCGGCGAGCGTCGCCGGCAGGAGCAGCTCCTCGTTGTAGGCGGGGACGACGACGGAGACGGTCTTGCCCTCGATCATGGCCCATCATCCTCGCAGCACGCCCGAGCCGCCCGGGGCGCTTCCCGCAGGGCGGGGCGGGCGGCGGGAGGCGTTCCGGGGCGGAAGGAGGTCGAGCGCGCGATAGCGTGCGGGGGTGCGCGCCCTCGTCAAAGCGGAAGCCCGCGAGGGGCTCTGGTTGCAGGACGTGCCCGAGCCCGACCTCGGGATCAACGACGTCCTGATCCGCGTCCACAAGACCGGCATCTGCGGCACCGACCTCCACATCTACGGCTGGGACGAGTGGGCGCAGAGGACGATCCCGGTGCCGATGGTGGTCGGGCACGAGTTCGTCGGCCACGTCGTCGAGGTCGGCTCGAACGTCGCCGACTTCCGGCCGGGCGACCTCGTCAGCGGCGAGGGCCACGTCGTCTGCGGCCGCTGCCGCAACTGCATGGCCGGCCGACGTCACCTCTGCGCGCACTCGATCGGGCTCGGGGTGCAGCGGCCGGGCGCCTTCGCCGAGCTCGTCGCGCTGCCGATGACGAACATCTGGCACCACTGGCCCGGCGTCGACGAGGAGGTGGCGTCGATCTTCGACCCGTTCGGGAACGCGGTACACACGGCCCTCGCGTTCGACGTCCTCGGCGAGGACGTGCTCGTGACGGGGGCGGGGCCGATCGGCTGCATGGCGGCGGCGGTCGTTCGGCACGCGGGCGCGCGGCACGTCGTCGTCACCGACCCGAACCCGTACCGGCGGGAGCTCGCGCAGCGGATGGGCGCGACGCTCGCGCTCGATCCCCGCGAGCGCGACCTCGGAGACGTTCAGCGCGAGCTCGGGATGACCGAGGGATTCGACGTGGGGCTCGAGATGTCCGGAGCGCCGGAGGCGCTCACGTCGATGATCGCGAACATGGCGCACGGCGGCCGGATCGCGCTGCTCGGGATTCCCTCGGGGCCCGTCGAGCTCGACCTCGAGCCGCTGATCTTCAACATGCTGACGGTGAAGGGGATCTACGGGCGTGAGATGTACGAGACCTGGTACCAGATGACGGTGATGCTCCAGTCGGGCCTCGACATCAAGCCGGTGATCACGCACCGCTTCTCCCACCGCGACTTCGAGGAGGCGTTCGCCGTCGCCCGCACCGGGCGGTCGGGAAAGGTGATCCTGGACTGGAGCGACCTCTGATGTACGGCGCGCTCCGCGACGATCTCGTCGCGACGCTGGCCGAGGTCCGCGAGGCCGGTCTCTACAAGAGCGAGCTCCTGATCACCACTCCGCAGGGCGCGCACGTCGAGGTCGAGGGGCGCGGCGAGCTGCTGAACCTGTGCGCGAACAACTACCTCGGGCTCGCGAGCCATCCGGCGATCGTGCAGGCCGCGCACGAGGCGCTCGACCGCTGGGGCTACGGGATGGCGTCGGTGCGGTTCATCTGCGGGACGCAGACGCTGCACCGGGAGCTCGAGGAGCGGCTGTCGGCGTTCCTCGGCACGGACGACACGATCCTGTTCTCCTCGTGCTTCGACGCGAACGGGGGCCTGTTCGAGGCCCTCCTCTCCGAGCAGGACGCGGTCATCTCCGACCAGTTGAACCACGCGTCGATCATCGACGGCATCCGCCTCTGCAAGGCGCGGCGGCTCCGCTACGCGAACGGCGACCTCGACGAGCTCGAGGCGCGCCTGCGCGAGGCGAAGGACGCGCGCTACCGGCTGGTCGCGACCGACGGCGTCTTCTCGATGGACGGCTACCTCGCGAAGCTCGACGGGATCTGCGACCTGGCGGAGCGCCACGACGCGCTCGTGATGGTCGACGACTCGCACGGGGTCGGCGTCGTCGGCGCGGGCGGTCGCGGGACGCCCGAGCACTACGGGGTGGCCGAGCGCGTCGACATCCACACCGGCACGCTCGGGAAGGCGATCGGCGGCGCGAGCGGCGGCTACGTCTCGGGCCGCCGGGAGATCGTCGAGCTGCTGCGGCAGCGGGCGCGGCCGTACCTGTTCTCGAACAGCCTCGCGCCGCCCGTCGTCGCCGCGAGCATCCGCGCGCTCGAGCTGATCGAGAGCTCCCACGAGCTCCGCGAGCGGCTGCGCGAGAACACGCGCCGGTTCCGCGTGCGGATGGGCGAGCTCGGCTTCGACGTGCTCCCGGGCGAGCACCCGATCGTGCCGGTGATGGTCGGCGACGAGGTGACGGCGGCGCGCTTCTCGTCGAAGCTCGTCGAGCTCGGCGTCTACGCGGTCGGCTTCTCCTACCCGGTCGTCCCCCGAGGGGCCGCGCGGATCCGCACCCAGATGTCGGCCGCTCATTCGCCGGCGGACGTCTCGCTCGCGGTCGAGGCGTTCGCGCGCGCCCGTGCGGCGCTCGCGGCGTAGGGCCGGCGCGGAGGCCGCCGCGCCACCGCGAGGAGCGCGGGAGCGGCCGCTGCGAGGTACGCGGAGACGGCGACCGCGACGATCGCCGTGCTCGGCGGCAGCGCCGGCACGCAGGCGACGAGCGCGAGCCCGAGCCACACCGAGCCGACCGCGATTCCGCCCGAGAGCGCGAGCCCGAGGTAGGGACGGGCGGTGAGCCGGTGCGCGGCGCCGGCGGGGGCGGCGAGCAGGCCGAGCAGGAGGAGCGCCCCGACGGCCTGCGTCGCCTCGGCCGCGACGAGCCCGACCGCGGCGAGGAACAGCACGTCGAGCAGCCGGACGCGGACGCCGCGCGCCGCCGCGACGGACGGGTCGAGGGAGGCGAGCAGGAGCGGCCGGGCGATCGCGAGCACGAGCGCGCAGGCGAGGAGCCCGAGCGCGACCGCCGCCCGCACCTCGGCGGCGGAGAGGCCGAGGATCGTGCCGAAGAGGACGCGCACGGCCTCGGCGCCGTTCGCGCCGCCGCTCCGGGCGAAGATGGAGAGGAAGAGCACGCCGAGCCCGAGCGTCCAGGCGAAGAGCGACCCGATCACGACGTCGTCGGCGCGGGCGCGCTCGCCGAGGCCGCCGAGCGCCGCCCCGGCGAGGATCGTCGCCGCGAAGATCCCGGCGCGGGCGTCGATCCCGGCCGCCGCGGCTCCGAGCGCGCCCGTGAACGCGACGTGCCCGAGCGCGTCGCCGGCGAACACCTGCGCGCGCAGGACGACGAACCAGCCCGCGAGCCCCGCGGCGAGCCCGACGAACGTGCCCGCGACGAGCGCGTTGCGCATGAACTCCTGCATCAGCACGGGCGCCGGGCCAGCCGCACGGTCACGTACAGGCCGAAGGCGAGCGAGGTGACGCAGAAGCCGACGGGGTAGACCGTCGAGTAGGCGAGCACGAGCCCGCCCCAGGTGACCGCGAGCGCGATCGCCGCCGAGAGCGCGATTCCGAGCGCCGGTCGCGTCGTGAGCCGCTGGGCCGTCGCCGCCGGCATGACGAGGAGCGCGAAGACGAGCAGCGCGCCGGTGATCTCGCTCGTCGCCGCGACCGCGAGGCCGAGCACGAGCAGGAACCCGAGCCCGAGCAGCCGGACGGGCACGCCGCGAGCTCGGGCGGCCGCCGGGTCGATCGAGGCGAAGAGGAGCGGCCGCCAGGCCGCCGAGAGGAGCGCGAGCGCGACGCCCGCCACGCCGAGGAGGACGACGACCTGGCCGCTCGTGACGCCGAGGAAGGTGCCGAAGAGCAGCGAGTCGAGCCCGCTCAGGAGCCCGTGGTAGCGGTCGACGAAGAGGTAGCCGAGCGCGAGCGCGAGCGCCTGCAGCGATCCGGTCGCGGCCGACTCGAGGCTGCGGTTGCCGGGCCGGACGCCCGCGAGCGCGAGCGCGCCGAGCCCGCAGGAGCCGAAGTAGCCGAGCTCGAGCGGAAGCCCTGCGAGGGCGGCGGCGGCCGCGCCCGGGAACGCGATCAGGGCGAGCGTGTGGCCGGCGAACGTCTGCCGGCGGAGGACCATGAACCAGCCGGCGACGCCGGCGACGACGGCGACGATCGTCCCCGCCTCGAGCGCGTGGACCATGAACGGGTAGTGGAAGAGCCCGGCCACCGCTCAGTCGCCGTGCCGGTGGCCGTGGACGAACGGCGCGTCGGGCGCCCCGACGACGACGCGCCGGCCGTCGGCGCAGCGCAGCACCTCGATCGGCACGCCGTAGAGCGCGCTCAGGGTCTCGCTCGAGATCACCTCCTCCGGCCGGCCCACCACCGCGCGGCCGCCGGCGAGGTAGGCGACGCGGTCGAGGGCGCCGAGGATCGGGTTCACGTCGTGGGCGACGAGGAGGCACGCGACGCGGTCGCGCGTGCAGACGTCGCGGACGAGCGCCGCGACGGCCGCCTGGTTCGGGAGGTCGAGGCTGTCGAGGGGCTCGTCGAGGAGCAGCAGACCGGGCCGGCGCACGAGCGCCTGCGCGATCAGGAGCCGCTGCTGCTCGCCGCCCGAGAGCTCGCCGATCGGGCGCCGCGCGTAGGCGGACGCGCCGACGCGCTCGATCACCTCGGCGACGCGTCGCGAGGCCTCCCGGCTGCGCCGTCCGGGGAGCGGGAGGCCGTAGCGCGTGCCGTCGAGCCCGAGCCGGACGAGGTCGACGCCGCGGATCCGCGTCCCCGCGTCGAGGCTCCGCCGCTGCGGCAGGTAGCCGATGCGCGCGTTCGCCGCCCCGGGCTCGCGCCCGAGCACCCGGGCCCGGCCGCCCGCGAGCGGCTGGAGGCCGAGCAGCACCCGGAGGAGGGTCGTCTTGCCCGCGCCGTTCGGCCCGATCACCGCGACGAGCTCGCCCTCCTCGGCCGCGAGCGTGACGTCCCGCCAGACCGTGCGGTCGCGGACGCGAGCGGACGCCTGCTCGAGCGCGACGGCAGTCAACGCCTGGCCGCGCGCGCGAGCGCCGACTCGAGCGCCTTGAGCTGGCTCACCTGCCAGGCCTGGAAGCTCGCGGTCGGCGGCACGAGCGTCTCCGTGATCGTCACGACCGGGATCCCGCGCGCGCGGGCGGCCGCGGTGATGCGCGCGACGTCCGGCGTGCTGTTCTGGGCGTCGACCACCCACACCTCGATCCGCCGATCCGCGACCTGACGGTCGACCGCGGCGATGTCGCCCGCCGTCGGCTCGGCCCCCTCGCTGACCGCGGCGAGGAACGAGGCCGGGGTGACGAGGGCGAGGCCGAGCGCCTGCGCGAGCGGGGCGAACACGCTCTCGGACGCCCCCACCGGGACGCCGCGGTAGCGCCGGCGGATCGCGGCGATCAGCTCGTGGTAGCGGGCGAGCCCGTCGCGCTCGAAGCGCGCGCGCCGGGCCGCGAAGGACGGAGCGTCCCTGGGGTCGAGCCGCTCGAAGGCGCGGGTGATCGCGGCCACCACCCGCTCGACGTCGGCGGGCGCGTACCAGCGGTGCGGGTTCGCCCCCGCCTTCGCGCCGACGACGGCGCCGACGTCGAGCACGTTCCCGCCCCCGTTCGCCGCCACGAGCCGCGCGACCCACGGGTCGTAGCCGACCCCGTTCTCGATCACGAGCGCGGCGTCGGCGATCGCGCGTGCGTCCGCGGCGGTCGGCTCGTAGTCGTGCGGGTCGGCGGCCGGGCTCGCGACGATGCTCGTGACGCGGACGTGGCTGCCGCCGAGCTGGGCGGCGATGCTCCCCCAGACGTCCTCCGCGGCGACGACCGGGAGGGGCGGCCCCGCGCGCGCCGCGGCGGGGAGGGCGAGGAGGCAGGCGGCGGCGAGCGCCGTCCCGCGCAGGGCGGTAACAAGAATCATTCCCACTATCCAAGACGCTACCATCCGCGCGTGGACTGGACCGAGGCCACCCTCGCCGCCTTCCGCGCCCGCGGGCACCGGGCCGGCGGCGCGCGGCGGGCGATCGTCGAGCTCCTCGGCCGCCAGGACTGCTGCCTGACCGCGCAGCAGATCTTCGACGCGCTGCGCGCCGAGGGCCGCCGGGTCGGGATCGCGAGCGTCTACCGCACGCTGACCGAGCTGACGGGCGACGGCTTCGTCCAGCGGCTCGACCTCGGCGCGGGCACCGCCCGCTACGAGCCGATCCGGCCCGGCGGCGGGCACCACCACCACTTGGTCTGCGACGACTGCGGCAAGGTCGAGGCGTTCGCCGACGAGGCTCTCGAGCGCGCCTTGAGCGAGGTGGAGGACCGGACGGGCTACTCGGTCGCCGGCCACGACGTCGTCCTGCGCGGGGCGTGCGCCGACTGCGCGCATGCGGCGTAGCCGCCTCCTCGCCGCCGTCCTCGCCGCCGCCGGGTCGCTCGCGGCCGCCGCCGCGGCTGGGCCGACCCGGCCGCTCTCGACGCTCGGGCTCCTCCGGCCGGCGCCGCCGCCGGGCCGTCTCGGCCCCGAGCTCGTCCCCGTCCCGGATGCCCCGCCGCTCGCGCCGGCGGGCGCAGAGCGGACGCGGGGGCGGCCGATCGACGGCATCCGCTGCCGCTCGAACGAGCCGATGCTCTTCCACGTGCACGTGCACCTGACGCTGTTCGTCGACGGCAAGCCCCGCGCGGTGCCGGCCGGGATCGGGATCTGGCCGCCGGTCGGGCCGCAGAACTACCGCGACGGGCAGTTCGGCGAGGTGCCGGGCAACTGCCTCTACTGGCTCGTCACGCGCTACGCCGACGGGCTCGTCCACGTCGAGGCGCCCGTGCGCCGCTCCTTCGTGCTCGGGGAGCTCTTCGACGTGTGGGGGCAGCCGCTCGGCCGCTCGCGCCTCGGCCCGGCGCGCGGGCCGGTGACCGCGATCGTCGACGGCCGCGTGTGGACGGGCGACCCGCGCGCGATCCCGCTCGCCGCCCACGCCCAGATCCAGCTCGAGGTCGGACGGCCGCTGGTCGCGCCCGAGCGGATCGACTGGCCCGGCCGCTACTGACGTCAGGCGCTCCGCCGCCGGGGTCGGCCGCAAGCGCGGGGCGCACCGGCCGGCGGCCGCTACAGGCAGCCGTCGCCGTCGGTCGGGAAGCCGCCCTCGTTGTCGTCGTCCTGGTCGCCGGCGCCGGGACCGACGGGGACGAGCGTGCCGGGCGGGCAGGCGGGATCGGTCGCCTGGCCGTTCACCACCCCGCCGCTCGACCTCCCGGTCGTCCCGCTCGAGCTCGGCGTCGTCGTCGTCGCGCCCGCGGCGCTCGCCGAGCTCGACGAGCTCGAGGAGGACGAGGAGGAGGAGGACGGCGCGGTCGGGGCGAGCCTGAGCGTGACGAGCCCCTTCATCCCCGCCGCCGCCTGCGCGCGGATCCCCGAGAGGTACTCGTAGGTGCCGCTCGTCTTCAGCGTGACGGTGAGCGTCGCCGTCTTTCCCGGAGCGATGAGCCCCGTCGCCTTGCCCGTGCAGGCGTCTGCCTTCGCGCTCGCCGCCGGCCTCGTGCAGAGCTTGAACGAGTGCGCCTCCGTGCCGCGGTTTCTGACCTCGAACCGCACGGTCGCGGTGGTGAAGCTCCTCGGCGAGACGGTGAAGGCGAGCTCGCGGGGCGAGCCCGCGATCACCGTGATCGTGGCGATCCGGGCGGCGGGGCGCGCCTCGAGCGCGGCGGGGACGGCGGCCGCGGCGAGGGCGGTCAGGGCGAGGAGGAGGGTCGGGCGCGGGCGAGGCATGGAGACTCCTTTCAGCGTTCGGCGCCTCGCGGCCGGAGGCGGCGGGACGGGCGCCAGGGTACCGGGTTCCGCCGCCGGCCGACCCGGGCGCGCGCCGCCCCGGCCGCGCTGCGGAGGGCGTCGGCGAGGAGCGCGGCGAGCGGGAGGAGCGCGGCGAGCGCGGCGAGCGGACCGAGCGCCCGCGTGCTCGTCGCGAGCCCCGCCGCGGCGGTCGGCCCGCGCCCGAGGGCGGCGCGCGCCGCGCGGGCGGCCGCCCCCAGCTCCCGCTCGGAGAAGGCGGCGCCGTGGGCCTGCTGCGCGAGCCCCGCGAGCGTCTGGGCGGCCGCCGGGTCGGGGTGGTAGCCGCGCTCGGGCTGCCCGCCGGGCCCGAACACCTGCTCGGCCGGTGAGCCGATCCGGACGAAGATCGGGGTCAGGCCCGGCCGCTCGGCGAGCGCACGGGCCGTCGCGCGCGGGTCGAAGGGCGCGGACTCGCCGTCGGTGAGCACGATCGCGACGCGGTGGCGGACGGTCGGGGGGAAGAAGTTCTGCGTGCCGAGCGCGCCGAGCGCGCCGAGGCTCGTGGCGACGATCGCGCTCGAGGAGGCGGGCGGCTCGTCGATCCGGATCGCCTGCCGCACGGTGGCGTCGAAGACGGCCGGGTCCGCGTCCGGGAAGAGGCTCGGGAGGACGCGGTCGGTGAGCGTCGCGACCCCGGACGGCACGTCGAGCAGCGCCTGCCGCAGGCGGATCGCGTCGTCGCGCGCGCGGGCGATCCGGGTGCGGCCGCCCGGCGAGCGGGCCGCGAGCATGGAACGGGAGACGTCGAGGACGAAGAACGCCTGCGCGTCCGTCCGCACCCGCAGCGTCGTCGTCGAGCGGAGCACGGGCTGGCTCGCGGCCAGCCCGAGGAGCGCCGCCACCGCAGCCACCCCCGCCGGCCGGAGCGGGCGGCGCGCCGGCGGGCCCGGCAGCCGGAGCGCCTCCCGCGCGCGCCGCGCGCGCCGGGCGGCGAGCGCGAGCGCGCCGAGCGGGACTGCGCCGACGAGCGCGAGGAGCGCCGCCGTCGGGGTCAGGAAGACGAGGCTCGCCGCGACGGCCACGCGCTAGTACCCCCGTCCGGGGAGCCCGCCCCCGGAGCCGCGGTGGCCGCGCGCCGGGCCGCCCGCGCCCGGGCTCGCGCCGGGCCGGACGCCGTGCGCGATGAGCTGGTGCAGCAGCAGCTCGAGGTTGAACTTCGCCTCGGCGTTCGCGGGGTCGAGCCGGACGGCGGCCTGGAAGTCGGCGACGCTCTCGTCGATCGGCGCCGCCCCGACCGGCCCGGTGGGGGTGGCGTCGGCGTAGGCGAGGATGCCGAGCAGGTTGTCCGCCGCCGAGGCGAGCGTGCGGTCGCCGGCGCGCGCGAGGCGGCCGAGCTCCGCCTCGAGCTCGCCGCGGCTCCGCGCCTCGCTGAGGCCGTTGTCGTAGCCGGTGCCCGCGGCCTCGACGGCGACGAAGCGCTCGAGGGCGGCGCGGAACCGGAGCGGCAGCGCGAGGCCGAGCAGGCTGCGCGCCGGGTCGCCGGGGAGGAGCGGGGAGGCCTGCCAGCTCGCCGAGGCCGGGGCCGCCGCGAACTGGCGGTCGCCGCGCGCGACCGCGTCGCGCCAGCCGAGCACGTCGGCGGCGAGCAGGGCGAGGAGCGCGGCGACGCCGAGCAGGACGAGCGCGGCGACGAGGCGGGCCGCTCTCATCGCCCCGTGTCCTCAAGCGGAAGCCGCGCCGACCACAGCCCGTACAGGGCGAGCGCTGCGAGCGCGGCGACGATCGCCGCTGCGAGCGCCGCCGGCAGCGCGCCGGGCAAGACCGCCGGCGGCGCCGCCGGCGGCTTCGCCGCCGGCGCGGGCGCCTCGGCGACCGCCGCGTCCGCGATCCGCTGGAAGAAGGCCTCGTCGGCGGGCGAGGCGTTCAGCGCCACCACCCGCAGCGGGGTGCGGCCGGGCCCGTACTCGGCCGTCGCGACCTCGTTCAGGCGCTGCAGGTCCTCGGGGTCGTCGGCGAGGTCGCTGATCAGGACGACGCGGGCGTGCCGCAGACCGTCGGCGAGGACGATCCGGTGGGCGAGGTCGAGCCCGGCCGAGATCTCGGTGCCGCGCGAGAACGAGCTCGTCCACGGGCTCCTCGGCAGCGCCTGCGCGGCGCCGGGCCCGCGCGAGGGCGGCACGGCGAAGTAGCGGACGAGCGGGCGGAGCGCCGAGGCCGGCGTCCCCGGCGGCAGCGCCTCGTAGGCGACGTCGGAGAAGACGACGAGGCCGTAGCGCCCGCCGGTGGCGACGAGCTTCCGCAGCGTGTCGGCGATGCGGCTGAACGTGTCCGACGAGATGCTCGCCGAGAGGTCGAGGACGATCAGGTCGCCGGAGCGGACGGGCAGCGCGCTCGGCCGGCGCACGCCGGGGTGGCGCCCGGCCTGCGCGGCGAGCAAGACGAGGACGACGGCCGCAGCGGCGAGGGCGCCGCGGACGAGGACGGTGCGCCGCGCGGCGCGCGCGAGCGCGCGCGCGCCGGGAAGCGGGATCGGGCGGGCCGTCACGGCTCCTCCTCCGCGGCTGCCGCCCGGTCTGCGAGCGCGGCCGCTCGGGCGGGCGAGGGCGGGCGCGCCGACCAGGCCGCCTCGGCGGCGACCGCGGCGAGGCCCGGGTCGCCGCTTGCCGCCGCGGCCTCGGCGAGGAGCTCGAGGGCGCGGCGCCGGTCGGGGTCCGACCGGCGCGTCGCGTCGCGGACGTAGGCGATCGCGAGCGCAAGCGGGGAACGTCTGCGCTCGCCCGGCCGCGCGGCGCGCCGGGCGAGCGGCGGGGCGGCGAGCGCGAGCGCGAGCAGCGCGAGGACGCCGGCGGCCGCCGCCGAGCCCCAGGCGAGCGGGCCGGGGGCGAGGCGGTAGGCGGGCGGGGGCGGCGCCGCGGGGCTGCGGAACGCGATCCGGCCGGCGCGGTCTGCCGCCGAGAGCCGGGAGGCGACACGCAGCGCCGGCCAGCGCGCCGCCGCCGACACCGCCCGCCCGTCCGCGACCGCGCCGACCACGACCGGCCGCAGCCGGACGAGGCGCACGCGCGCGCGGGGCAGGCAGCCGTCGGTGAGGCAGAGGAGCGGGTAGCGGTAGCGCACCTCGCCCGCGCCGAGCCGCCGCACCGACACCGGCCCGGCGACGGCGTAGGGCGCGAAGCTCGGCTCGACGCGGATGCTCGCCGCGGCGACCGTGCGCGGGTCGTAGCGGACGTCGACCGTCGCCGTCACCGGGTCGCCGTAGGCGACGGCGGCCGGCTCGAGCGAGGCGGAGACCGCGACCGGCGGGCTCGAGGCGGCGGCCGGGGCGGCCTCGATCGCCGCGACGAGCGCGAGGAGCGCGGCGAGCCGCCTCACCGCCGCTGCCAGAGCGCGCGGCGGCGGCGCTCGGCCCACTCGAGGAAGGCGCGGTCGACCTCGGCGCCGTCGCTCCGGTCGAGCAGCACCGGGTCGAGCCCGAGCGCGGCGAACGTGCGGAGGAGCTCGGCGCGCGCGCGCTCGCGCCGCTCGCGCTCGGCGCGCGCCTCGGCGCGGCGCAGCCGCACCTCGAGCAGCGCGCCGTCGCGCGGGTCGAGGAACGGGACGACGACC
>Ga0070737_10001839_pt1 | contig 28098 bp, 23 predicted proteins | sample Coa_R1_10_FD_66438 | JGI IMG/M metagenome (GOLD analysis project Ga0070737, IMG submission 66438) | Surface soil microbial communities from Centralia Pennsylvania, which are recovering from an underground coalmine fire - Coalmine... | ecosystem: Environmental > Terrestrial > Soil > Unclassified... | reverse complement strand
CGATCACGATGCCGATCCCGATCACCGCCAGGGCTTCCAGCGCGATCCCCAACCGGACGACGAACGCGGCCCCGCGACGTGCGCCGAGCTGAACGGCCAGCCCGCTGGAGACCACGCTCCCGATCGCCAGAGGGAGCAGGGCGAGACCGGTCTGGAAGGCGGTGTAGCCGCGGACGTTCTCGAACCAGAGGGGGAGCGAGAAGAGGAGGCCGAACTCGCCCAGGCTCACGATCGCGGCGGCGAGGTTCCCGTTGCGGAAGGAGGGGATGCGGAAGAGCCGGAGGTCGAGGAGGACGACCTTGCCCTGGCGGCTGCGACGCAGCTCGGCGACGACGAAGAGCGCCAGCGCCACGACGCCGACCGCGAAGGCGACGGGGATCGGGGAGACCTGCTGCGGCCAGGAGACGCCGCTGATGGAGAGAGGACGGGCGAGCCGGAGCCAGCCGTACTGGCGGCCCTCGATGAGCCCGAAGACGATGCCGCCGCAGCCCAGAACCGAGAGCGAGGCGCCGAGGAGATCGTTCCCCCCGGAGGCACCCTCGTCCCTGGACTCCGCCACGAAGGCCAGCGCGCCGAGCAGCACGGCGAGCCCGAAGGGGATGTTGACGCCGAACGCCCAGCGCCAGCTGAACGCGGTCGTCAGCCAGCCACCCAGCAGCGGCCCGAGCGCGCCGGCGGCCCCGATCGTCGATCCCCAGACGGCGAAGGCGATGCCGCGGTCACGGCCACGAAAGCCGGCGTTGAGCAGCGAGAGCGAGGTGGGCAGCATCATGGCACCCCCGACCCCCTGGGCGACGCGGCTCCCGATCAGCTCCGGCCCGCTCTGGGAGAGGGCGGCGAGGACGCTTGCGGCGGCGAAGATCCCGGTGCCGAGCAGGAAGAGGAGTCGACGGCCGTAGCGGTCGGCGAGCCTTCCCCAGACCAGCAGCAGGGAGGCGAAGACCAGCGTGTACACCTCCTGGACCCATTGCGCCTCCGTGGAGGTGAGCCCGATGTCGCGGATGATGGGAGGGATGGCGACGTTGACGATCGTCGAGTCGACGATGATCAGCGCCACCCCGAGGCCGACGAAGACGAGCCCGAGCCAACGCCGCGGGCCCTGGGCCACCGCCTCGAGGGGTGGTGACACGCGCGTCGGCGATCCCGCCTTAGATACGCCCATGGAATTTTCAATCGGACGTTTGTTTGATTTATTCAAGCGCCCCTCTCGGGAGGAGGCGACCGCCTTGCCCGGGGGACTCGCCCAGGGAGGGGGTTGAGATGCCGCCAGGTCGCCCTCCTGGTCCTACGCCGCGCTACGAGGAACAGCGGCGCCGCATCCTCGACGCTGCCACCACGCTCTTCGCCGAGCATGGCTTCGAGGGGACGGGCCTGCGCGCGATCGCCGAGGCTGCGGGGCTTCGCCCAGGGTCCCTCTACCACTACTTCGCCTCCAAGGAGGCGATCATGGCGGCCCTGATCGAGGACACCGTCCGCGGGCCCCGAGAGGGGATTCGCCGGCTGTCCGCCGAAGGGGGGCTCGATGACGCCCTCTACGAGCTCGGGCTCAGGTTCTTGGAGGGCGTCGCCCGGCCCGAGGGGCGGCGCCGCTTCGAGGTGGTGCTGAGGGCGGCGCACGAACGCCCAGCCTGGGCCACCCGCTATCTTCAGGGCGTGCTCGACCCCGCCGAGCGAGAGCTGGCGGAGATGCTGCGACGACGCCTGCCGGCCGCCGCGCTGGAACGTATCGATCCGAACATGCTGGCCAAGCAGATCAACGGAGCGCTCATCGCTTTTCTCATCCACGAAGAGCTGCTGCGCCCGGAGGGCAGTTCGACCGCGCAGCGGCAGCGCTACGTGCGTCAGCTCGTGGACGTCCTGGTGGCCGGCGTGCGGGCCCTCGCCGCCGAGACGCAGCACCACCCTGCCACACGGCCCTCCCCCCGATAGCTCCGGCGCATGCGGTCGAGCGTGGGGCGCCCGAGCCAGCCGGATGGCCCGCTCGATGCGGGCGCGCCCGCTGCCAGTCCCTCTCAGGTCGCAGGCCAGGGCGCCTCAGCCCCGGGGCCGCAGCACGTGGAGGTCCACCCCCTGGAGCCGTCGGATGAGACGGGCGGTGAGGCCCCACGGCCGCCAGCCCCGCCGACGGCGCCCGAGCACGACCTCGGTGGCGAGCGACTCCCGGATGAGCCTGGTGACGAGGGGGGCGACGTCGCGGCCTCGGAGGCAGACGAGTTCCCCTTGGAGCTCGTCGAGTAGGCTGCGGTAGGCGTCGAGCGCTCGCTGCTCCGTCCTGGCGTTCCCCGGTGACAGCACCGAGACCACGGCGAAGGTGGCGTCGTGGGCCTGCGCATACTTGGCGGTGGCCCGAATACGGTCCTCCAAGCCGGCTCGGGGCGGCAGGCAGAGCACGAGGTGCTCCCTCACCCGCAGGGGAGGGCTGTCTGGGGTGCGTAGCTCGCCCACCAGCTGCTGGTCGACGCGGTCGGCGCAGAGACGCAGCAGCATCTCCCGGAGCATCGTTAGCACCTCGGGCCGCAGCTCCCCCTGCATCGCCATCGCCAGCCGGGCTGGGGGCAGGAGGTCCCGTTGGCGGATCCGGCAGATCAGCTCGTCTGGTGGCACGTCGATCAGCTCGAACTCGTCGATGGCGTCCAGGAGGTGATCCTCGACCACCGGGCCTGGGAGGGGACGGCCGCGCAGGTTGGACACCGCCTGGGCGGCGCTGCGGAGGGAGGTGAGGTGAAGGGTGGCCAGGACCGTGATCCCAGCCTGGAGGAGCGCCGGGACCGACTCCAGCGCCGGACGACCGTGGACGTCCGGGGCGGTGAGGTCGTCGACGCACACCACCTGGGGGTTCCTGGCCAGCACCGCCTCGGCGTCCAGCGGTCGCTCCCTGGCCTCTCGCGGCCCACCCAGCGCCTCGAGGCTGCCCAGGGCCGAGCGCGGATCGTCGTGGAGACGGTAGGCGGCCACGACCACGTCGGTCCCCCGCCCAGCCCGTCGGCGTCCTTCGTCGAGCATGGCGGTGGTGGTGCCGCAGCCAGGTGCGTAACCGAGGTAGACGCGCAGCGTGGCCCGCCGCCCCCGGATGGACGAGACCTGGTGCAGCAGGGCGATGGGATCAGGCCGGCGCTCCTCGCCGAGGGCAGGCCCCTGCCCCGGCTGGGGGGCCGGGCGGCGCGCGATCACGTGGACGTCGGACTCGGGCAAGCCATCGATGATCCGATCGGCGAGGCTTGGGCGCAGCCAGCTCAGGACGCCCCTGGCCACGCCCTCCCCGACCACCACGTGCTCGGCCCCGACGTCCCGAGCCGCCTGGAGGATGGCGCCGGGGACGTCCCTGCCGCCCAGGAGGGCGAAGGCGCAGCCGAGCTGCCGGGCCAGCCCTCGGAGCCGCTCCTGCTCGTGCTCCAGCTCGGGGGCCGATTGGACCGTCACCACCACGCAGGAGCCTCCGCTGCGTCGGGCCAGGCGGGCCCCGCGACGCATCAGGTCCTCGGAGCTGGGGCCGCAGGAGATCGCCACCAGCACGTCCTCGGGCGCCCCGACCACCTGGCGATGGCGGGCCATGGAGTCGGCGACCAGCCTCAGGCCGATCTCCCGGAGGGCGGCGAGGTTCCGGGGCCGGAAGAAGTGGGCCAAGGCGTCGTCGACCTTGCCTGCGGGGTAGACGTTCCCGTGACGCATGCGCTTGAGCAAGGCCTCGGGGGCGATGTCGATGAACTGGATCACGTCGGCGTCGTCCAGCACCCGGTCGGGGAGGGTCTCCCGCACCGGGACCCCGGTCACCTTCTCGACCAGGTCCTTCACGCTCTCCATGTGCTGGACGTTGACGGTCGAGATCACGTCGATGCCGGCGTCGCGCAGCGCCTCGACGTCCTGCCAGCGCTTGGCGTGGCGTAGCCCGGGCACGTTGGTGTGGGCCAGCTCGTCCACCAGGGCGACCTCGGGCCGGCGGGCGAGCACCGCCTCCAGGTCCATCTCCTCCAGCACGATGCCCCGGTACGGCACCTTCCTCCGCGGGATCACCTCCAACCCCCGGGCCAGCTCCACGGTGCGCGGGCGGCCGTAGGTCTCGACGTAGGCGACCACCACGTCGCGGCTCTGGGCCGCCAGCTCGTGCGCCTCGCGCAGCATGGCGAAGGTCTTCCCGGCTCCGGGCGTGGCCCCCAGGTAGAGCTTCAGACGGCCCCGGCGTGCCGGCCGACCTGGGTCCCGTCCGGGGACGCTGGCATCCCCGAAGCTCGGCACGCCCACGTCCTCAGCCGGCCTCCCCGCGATCCAAGGCCAGGTTCAGCTCCAGGACGTTGACGTACGGCTCCCCGAAGACCCCGAGCATGCGGCCGTGGACGTGATCCTCCACCAGCGATCGCACCTTGGCCGGGTCGAGGTGGCGTGCCCGCGCCACCCGCGTCACCTGGAGCAGGGCCGAGGCCTCGCTGATGTCGGGGTCGAGCCCACTGAAGTCGGTGGTGACGAGGTCGACGGGGATGGTGGCGTCGGGGGGGAGGTGGTCCTGCTGGCGGGTGGCCTGGACCTCCTTCGCCACCCGCTCGATCAGGGCGGGGTTGCTGGGGCCCAGGTTGCTGCCCCCCGAGTTGTCGGCGGCGTAGGGCTGGGGCCTGCCGGTGGTGGCGTTGACCGTGGCCGAGGGGCGGCCGTGGAAGTAGCGCGGGCTGGTGAACTCCTGGCCGATGAGCGCGGAGCCCACGACCCGGCCGTTCTCGGTGACCAGGCTGCCGTTGGCCTGGCCGGGGAAGAGGCCCTGGGCCAGGCCGGTGATGGCCAGCGGGTAGATCACGCCGGTGACCGCCGCCACCACCAGCGTCAGCCGGAGCGCTCGAAGCAGCTCAGCCGGGATGGAAGCGAGCATGCCGTATCCCTCCTCAGACCAGGTGGGCCGCGGTGACCAGCAGGTCGATCAGCTTGATGCCGATGAAGGGGGCGACGATGCCACCGAGGCCGTAGACGAGCAGGTTCCGACGCAGCAGCGAGGCCGCACCGACGGGGCGGTAGCGGACGCCACGCAGCGCCAGCGGGATCAGGGCCACGATGACCAGGGCGTTGAAGATGACCGCCGAGAGCACGGCGCTGCTCGGGCTGGCCAGGCGCATGACGTTGAGCGCGCCCAGGGCGGGCAGGGAGCCGGAGAACATGGCCGGCAGGATGGCGAAGTACTTGGCCACGTCGTTGGCGATGCTGAAGGTGGTCAGCGCCCCCCGGGTGATCAGCATCTGCTTGCCCGCCGCGACGACCTCGATCAGCTTGGTGGGATCGCTGTCGAGGTCGACCAGGTTGGCGGCCTCCTTGGCCGCCTGGGTGCCGGAGTTCATGGCCACGGCCACGTCGGCCTGGGCCAGGGCGGGGGCGTCGTTGGTGCCGTCGCCGCTCATCGCCACCATTCGGCCCTCGGCCTGCTCCCTTCGGATCAGCTCCAGCTTCTCCTCCGGAGTGGCCTCGGCCAGGAAGTCATCCACCCCGGCCTCTCGGGCGATGGTGGCAGCGGTGAGGCGGTTGTCGCCGGTGATCATCACCGTGCGGATGCCCATGCGACGGAGCTCGGCGAAGCGCTCCCGGATCCCGGGCTTGACGATGTCCCTGAGGTCCACGGTGCCCAGCACCTGGTCGTCCTCGGCCACCACCAGCGGGGTGCCGCCGGCGCGGGCGATGGCGTCGACGGTGGCCTGGACATCCGCGGGCAGGGGGTGCCCGACCCAGGCGGCGATGCGGTCCGCCGCCCCTTTGCGAATGCGATGGCCGTCGAGGTCGACGCCGCTCATCCGGGTCGTGGCCGAGAAGGGCACGAAGGTCATCTCCTTCCCATCGCCCCCGTCGCCCTCCGGGTCGGGCCCCCCCAGCCGTCGGGCCAGGGTGACGATCGAGCGGCCCTCCGGGGTCTCGTCGGCGAGGCTCGAGAGAGCGGCCGCGCGGACCAGCCGCTCCATGGTCACCCCGGCCGCCGGGAGCAGCTCCGAGGCCTGTCGGTTGCCGAAGGTGAGGGTGCCGGTCTTGTCCAGGAGCAACGTGTCCACGTCCCCGGCCGCCTCCACCGCCCGACCCGAGAGGGCGACCAGGTTGCGCTGCAGGAGCCGGTCGATGCCGGCGATGCCGACCGCGGAGAGGAGGGCCCCGATGGTGGTCGGGATCAGGCAGACCAGCAACGCGATCAGGACCGTGATCGGCACCGACGTGCCTGCGTAGCGGGCGAAGGGCTCCAGGGTCGCGACCGCCAGCACGAAGATGATGGTCAGCGCCGCCAGCAGGATGTTGAGGGCGATCTCGTTCGGCGTCTTGCGCCGGGAGGCGCTCTCGACCAGGCCGATCATCCGGTCGAGGAAGGTCTCGCCCGGGTTGGCGGTGATCTCGACCACGATCCGGTCGGACCGCACCCTGGTGCCGGCGGTCACGGAGCTGCGGTCGCCGCCGGCCTCGCGGATGACCGGCTCCGACTCGCCGGTGATGGCCGACTCGTCCACCGAGGCGATGCCCTCGATCACGGTCCCGTCCCCGGGGATGACGTCGCCGGCCTCGCAGACGACGCGGTCGCCCCGGCGCAGCCACAAGGCGGGCACCCGCTCCTCGCCCCCCGCGCTCAGGCGTCGGGCGACGAGCTCGGAGCGGGTGCGGCGCAGGCTCGCCGCCTGGGCCTTGCCGCGGCCCTCGGCCATCGCCTCGGCGAAGTTGGCGAAGAGCACCGTGAACCAGAGCCAGAGCGCCACCTGGGCGGTGAAGGGCCCGTCGCTCGCGTGGTGCACGAGACCGGTCAGGGCGGTGAGGGTCGTCACGAGGGCGCCCACCTCGACCACGAGCATGACCGGGTTGCGCGCCTGCCAGCGCGGGTCGAGCTTCCCAAGGCTGGCCAGGGCGGCCGGGACCAGGATCTCGGGGGCCCAGAGGCGGGAGCGCCGACGGCGCCGGTGGCGCTCGGAGCGGGCCTTCCCCTCCACCTTCTCCTCCATCACGCCCACCTCAGCGCGCCAGCTGCCCCGCCGCCAGCTGGAGGTGCTCCAGGAGGGGGCCGAGGGTCAGGGCGGGGAGGAAGGTGAGCGCGCCCACGATCAGGATCACGCCGACCAGCAGCCCGCTGAAGAGCGGGGTGTCGGTGGCCAGGGTGCCGGGGCCCGCCGGCACCACCCGCTTGCCGGCCAGCGACCCGGCCAGGGCCAGCAGGGGGATCACGAAGAAGAAGCGGCCGAGCCACATGGCCAGGGCCAGGGTCAGGTTGTAGTAGCGCGTGTTGCCGCTGAGGCCGGCGAAGGCGCTGCCGTTGTTGCCGACGGTGGAGGAGAAGGCATAGAGGATCTCGCTGAACCCGTGCGGCCCAGGGTTCAGGGGCCCCGCCCTGCCCGCCGGCAGCAAGACCGAGAGGGCGGTGAGGCCGAGGACGACGGCCGGTCCGACCAGCAGCGCCAGGACGGCCAGCCTGACCTCCCGGGACTCGATCTTCTTGCCCAGGTACTCGGGCGTCCTGCCCACCATCAGGCCGGCGACGAAGACGGCGATGATGGCGAACATCAGCATCCCGTAGAGGCCGGAGCCGACCCCGCCCGGGGTCACCTCGCCCAGCTGCATCAACACCATGGGCACCATGCCCCCGATCGGGGTGAGGCTGTCGTGGGAGGCATCGACGGCCCCGGTGCTGGTGCCGGTGGTGGCCACGACGAACTCGGCCGAGTAGATGGGCCCGAAGCGGACCGACTTGCCCTCCAGGTTGCCCCCGGCCTGGGTTGGCGTCCTGGCCTGGTCGACGCCGACCCCGCTCAGGGCCGGGTTGCCGGCCTGCTCGGCACCGGCGACGATGCCGGTCGCCCCGATGAGGATGACCGCCATCGCCCCACCGATAGCCAAGGCCTGCCTTGGGTTGCCGACCCAGCGCCCGAACATGGCCACCAGCCCGAAGGGCAGGAGCAGCTCCAAGAAGATCTCGAACTGGTTGGTGAGCCCGTTCGGGTTCTCGAAAGGATGGGCCGAGTTGGCGTTGAAGAAGCCGCCGCCGTTGGTGCCCAGGTCCTTGATCACCTCCTGGGAGGCGACCGGGCCGATGGCGATGACCTGGCGCGCCCCCTCGAGGGTGTGCGCCACCGGATAGCTGGCCAGGCTCTGGACCACCCCCTGGGAGGCCAGGAACAGCGCGCCCACCACCGAGATCGGGAGCAGCACGTAGAGGATCGCCCGGGTGGCGTCCACGTAGAAGTTGCCGATCGTCGTGAGCCGACGGCTGGCCAGGGCGCGGACCAGCGCCACCGCCAGCGCGATGCCGGTCGCCGCCGACAGGAAGTTGTGGAGGGTCAGCCCCAGCATCTGGCTGAGGTAGGACATCGTCTGCTCGCCGCTGTAGCTCTGCCAGTTGGTGTTGGTGGCAAAGCTGATCGCGGTGTTCATGGCCAGGTCGGGGGCGACCGGGCCGAAGCCCATGGGGTTGAGCGGCAGATGGTTCTGGGTGCGCAGGATGAGGTAGGTCAGCAGCAGGCCTGTCACCTGGACCAGGAGCATGGCGACCAGGTATCGGACCCAGCTCTGCTCCTGGCCCTCCTCGATGCCCGAGAGCCGGTAGAGGGCGCGCTCCGCCGGCCGCACGAGCGGGCTCAGGAAGACCCGCTCGCCGGTGAACACCCGATGGAGGTAGGGGCCGATGGCCCAGGCGCTCCCGAAGGTGACGAGGAAGGTGACGGCGACGCCGAGGACGTCCAGGGCCACCTCAGAATCGCTCCGGGAACAGCAGGGCGACGAAGAGGTAGATGGTCACCAGCAGCGCGAGCACGCCGGCGAGCGCCTCGGGCGCCATCAGGGCAGCTCCCTCAGCCCGACCGCGTAGAGGAGGCTCGTGGCCGTCAGCAGGAGCAGGAAGCCCAGCATCCAGAGGTCGAGTGGCATACCTCGACCGTAGGCGGCGATGCCTCAACGGCGGCTCAACAGGACCAGCGGCTGGAGCGCGCCCCGCTAGCGCTCGGGGTCGGGCGGCCCGCCCAGCCGGTAGCCGCGGCTGCCCACGCTGACGATGACCTGAGGGTGACGGGGGTCGTCCTCGAGCTTCTGACGGAGCCGCTGGACGAACGTCCATAGGTAGTTCCGTTCGTGGACGTGGGAGGGGCCCCAGACGTCACGGAGCAACGTGCGATGGTCCACCACCGTGCCCACCTCGCGGGCCAGCCGGGCGAGCAGGCCGTACTCGGTCGGGGAGAGCCTGACCTCCACCCCCGACCTCGTCACCAAGCGGCGCTGGAGGTCGACCACGACCTCGCCGACCTGGATGGCGGGGGCGGCCACGACCTCCGGGTGCGCCCGGCGGAGCACGGCCCGGATGCGGGCCAGCAGCTCGTCGGCGCCGAAGGGCTTGGCCAGGTAGTCGTCGGCGCCCAGGTCCAATGCCCGCACCTTGTCTCGCTCCTCGCCGCGGGCGCTGACGACGATCACCGACGGCCTCCGGCCGGTCCCCAGCGAGCGTAGGATCTCCCACCCGTCCACGAAGGGCAGCCCGATGTCGAGCAACAACACGTCGTAGGCGCCGGCCCTCAGCATCCTCGATCCCGTCGCCCCGTCGCCGGCGAGGCTGGGCTCGTGGCCGCTCCGCTCCAGGATCGACCGGATCGCGTCGCGCATGGCCACGTCGTCCTCGACGACCAAGACCCGGGCCATCACCCCGTGCCCTCCGCCAGCGGCAGGGTGAAGCGGAAGCAGGCGCCAGGGCCGTCGTGGTCCTCCAGCCCCACCGAGCCGGCGTGGGCCTCGACCAGCCCCTTGACGATGGCCAGGCCGAGGCCGGTGCCCGCCGCCCGGCCCGTCCCCTCCGCCGCCCCCCGGGTGAAGGGCTCGAAGAGCCGATCCCGTAGCTCCCCTGGGACGCCAGGCCCGCGGTCGCGAACCCGCACCACGACCCAGCCCCGCCCCTCGGGCTCGACGCCGACCTCGATCGCGGTCCCCGGTGGCGCGAACCGGTCGGCGTTGGCGAGCAGGTTGTCCAGGATCTGGAGCAGGCGTCCCCAGTCGGCGAGGACGTCGAGGTCGGCCGCCGACTCCTCCCAGGTGACCCTTCGCCCGGGCGAGGTCCGGTGCAGCCGCTCGACGGCGGCCTCGATGGCGTCGGCCAACCGCACCGCCTCGAGGCGCAGCTCCAGGGTGCCGTTCTCGATCACGGCGAGATCGAGCATGTCGTCCACCAGCGTCTTCAGCCGCTGCGCCTCCTCGGCGATGACCCGCAGACGTCGCCCGACCTCGGCCTGGCCGTCCGCCGCCGGTGCCGTGCTCTCGGTCAGGATCGTGCCCAGGGGGGTGCGCAGCTCGTGGGAGACGCTGGCCAGCAGCTGGCGACGGGAGCGGTCCAGCTCCTGCAGCGCCCGGACCTGCTCCTGGCTGCGGGCCAGGGTGAGGGCGGCCCGGGCCGCCGTCGCCTGCTCCTTGTTGAGCCTGGCCAGCTCGGCGTTGGCCTGGCGCAGGCTCTCGGCCAGGGCCCTGGCCTCCAGGAGGGCTCGGCGCCGGTGGGAGGCGAGGAGGCCGACCACCCCCGCCGTGGCCATGAAAGCGAGCAGGTTGACGATGTCCTGCTCGTCGGCGATGGTGAGGGTGCCGACCGGGGGGACGAAGAAGAAGTCGACCAGCAGGAAGCTGAGGACGGCGGCGGCGACCGACGGCCACAGCCCGTCCAGGACGCCCAGCACCGCCACCAGCCCCAGGTAGACGAAGACGTAGTCGCGCCGCTCCGGGCCCCCCAGGTGGACGAGCGCGGCCGTCACCAGGGCGGGCCCGACCAGGGCGCCGGCCCAGCCGACGATCCGGGCGACTCGTGCTCGTGGGGGCACCACTGCCAGCATCCGCCGGATGGTCGGCCGCAAGCACGACGTCGGTCCGCTCTCGGGCGGGCTACGGCGGTGGCGCGCCACCGAGGACCAGCCGGCCGTCGACGCGCTGGACCTGGGTGAGGGGGAAGAAGCGGAGCCTCGACCCCCCCGCCGCGGAGCGCACGCCGACGCGATGGGGAATGCGGTCCCGGGTCATCCCCACCGCCTCGATCCGACCCAGATGCTCACCGGCCTCGCTGAAGAGCTCCTGGCCCCAGAGGTCCGCGACGGTTGGAGTGTCCACCTCCTCGACGCTACCCGCGCCGGCCTCAACGATTCCTCAACGAGCTCACCCGCTCCTGGGAAGGTGCTGGTGGCATCGGGTGGGGACGGCGCTGGAACCTCGCCGGGATCTGGGGGATGGATCGCTCTGCTGGCTGACCCGCCCATCCTGCCCTTCGCAGAATCGGGAGCGGGCCATGGAGGTGAGGATGCTGAGGGACACCGAGTTCCAGCGGCTGACGCTGCCCGGGAATGCCTCTGGCGCTCTCGTCGACCGATCTCGCGGCTGGCTGTGCCTCAACCCTCCCCGGAGGAGGGGCTCGGTGCCGGAGCCGATCGTGTACCACCGCTCGCAGCTGGATCGGATCCTCGCCGCCTGCCATCCGGGCTTCCCGCAGCAGGAGCTGGTGGTGCGCCTCCTGGTCGGCTCGGGGGTACGGACCTCGGAGCTGTGCCAGCTGGCAATGGGGGATCTGGATGGCCTCCCCGACCTGCGGGTTGACCCCGCCGAGGGAGGGCGGCCCGCGCTGCGGGTGCGTTGGGAGGGTGCCAAGGGCGCGAGGGTCCGGTGGGTGCCGATCGCCCCCGGGCTGGCGATGGCGATCGAGCGCTACCGGGCACGGCACCGGCCACCGACCGACTTCCCCTCGCTGGTGGTCAGCGCGCGGGGGAGACCGTACCGTCCTGCCGGCATCGACTCCATGCTCGACCGCCTCCAGGCCAAGGTCGGCTTTCGGGTCCATGCCCAGGCCTTTCGGCGCACCTTCGCCGCGGTGGCCTGCCAGCTGGGCTGGAGGCTCGAGCGTCTGCGAGCGGCCCTGGGCCACGCCGACTCCCGGCCGCTCTGGAGCTACCTGCGCCTCGCCGCCGAGCACGACCTGGGCCGGAGGAACGAGTGGGCCGAGCTGGTTCTCGACCCCGGAGGGCCGGCTCGGTGAGCCGGGATCCGGACGCCCACGCCCGAGGCCACCTCCGTGCCGGGGGGTGGGGGGCGAGCCCCGGGGAGGGGGCTCCTCCCTCCCCGAGGTCGGAGGGCCGGTGCTGAGGCGCTCGCCGGCGGAGGCGGCACCGTGCTCGCCCTGGCTCGGCTCGGTCGCGGTCGAGAGGAGTACCACCTCCAGGCGGTGGGGGCCGACGCCTCCGAGCACGACGCCGAGCGGGGCGAGGTGGCCGGGCGCTGGCTCGGCGGCGGGGCCCGCGACCTGGGCCTGCAGGGCCGGGTCCAGGATCGGGCGCTGCTGGCCGTGCTCGCCGGCTATGAGCCGGGGGCGAGGCGACAGGAGGACGGGAGCTGGCTCGGGACGCGACTGGTGGCCCCGGCCCCCTCGGGCCGGCGCACCCCGGGCTTCGACGCCTGCTTCACGGTCCCCAAGAGCGTGAGCCTGCTCTGGGCCTTCGGCGACCGCGTCCGGGTCGGGGACCGACGGCTGGACCGGGTCGTCGAGCAGGCCCACGCGGAGGCGGTCTCCGAGGCCGTGGCCTACCTGGAGCGGGCGGCGGCCCGGGGCCGGCGGGGCACCAACGGCCTCCGCCAGGTGGGGAGCAGCGGCCTGGTGGCCGCCGTCTTCCGCCAGCGCACCTCGCGGGCCAACGACCCCCACCTCCACTCCCACGTCCTGGTCGCCAACCTCTGCCGGGGCGAGGACGGCCGCTGGGGGGCGCTGGATGCCCGCCTGCTCTTCGTCCAGGCCAAGACCACCGGCCACCTCTACGCGGCCCACCTCCGCCACCGGCTGAGCGTGGAGCTGGGGGTGGGGTGGGGTGAGGTGGTGCACGGCATCGCCGACGTGGTGGGGGTGCCGGAGGCGCTGATCGCCCGCTTCTCCAAGCGGTCGTGGGAGATCCGGGGGCGGGTGGCGGAGGTGACCGAGCGCATCAACCGGGAGCGGGAGCGGCTGGGCCTGGAGCCCATCGCCGTTGGATCCCCAGAGGCGCTGGAGATCGCGGCCCGCCAGACCCGGGCGGCCAAGCTCCACCACCTGGCCACCTCGGAGCTGCGGGCCAGCTGGCGGGAGGAGGCGGCCGCGGTCGGCTTCGACCCTGAGCAGCTGGCCCGGGTGCTCCACCGGGTGAGGGGGGCGTCCCCGCTGAGGCCCGACCCCGACCTCCACCGCCGGGTCACGGCCCGGCTCACCGAGCACGCCTCCACCTTCGGTGAGCGGGATGTGGTCCAGGCCCTGGCCGCCGAGGCCCGGTCGGGCCTCCCGGTGTCGGAGGTGCTACGCCAGGCGCACGCCCTGCTTGCCTCCAAGGAGGTGGTCTCGGTGGTGGGCGGGCCCCGCGACCAGGACGTGATCCGGCGAACCGACGGCCGAGTGGTCGCGGTCCCGACCCGCGAGCGGCGCTGGTCCACCCCTGAGCTGCTGGACCTCGAGGCGCGACTGGTCGAGGGAGCGTTGCGGCGACGGCGGGAGGGGGTGGCGGTGGTGCCCGAGACGATCCTGGAGGCGGTGCTCCGGGGCGGCCGGGGGCGCCAACCCGCCCCGGATGCCGACCAGGTGGAGCTGACGATCCGGCTGGCCCGCTCCGGGGCCGGCGTGGAGTGCGTGGAGGCCACCCCCAGGGCCGGCGCCGCTGCCCTCCGCCCCTACGTCGCCGCTTGCTGGCGGGCCGGCATCCCGGTGGTGGGCTGCGCTCCCAGCGTCCGGGGCCGGGACGAGCTTCGCCGGGGAGTCGGGATCGAGCCTTACCACACCCCGGACCAGCTGCTGCCGGAGCTGGGTCAGGGGGCGCCCTCCGCTGGAGGGATGGTGGTGATCTTGGTCGAGGCCGCCACGATCGGGAGCCGAGGGCTGCTCCGGTTGCTGGAGGCGGCAGCGACCAGCCGAGCCAAGGTGGTGTTGGTCGGGAGCCGAGGGCGGTGCTCCGCGGTGGATGCCGGGGGCGGCTTCCGGGGCCTGGCTGCCTGCCTGGGCGCTTACCACGTGAGGGGGGGTGAGCGCTGGGAGGGAGGCGAAGGGCACGCCGAGATGGTGGTCGCGTCGTCGCTGGGGAGACGGGCGGTGGGGCGCTCCTGGCCCCGGGCGGCGGCCCTGGGCCTCCCCCCGGGGCCAGCCGGCGAGGGGAGGTACGTGCCATCTCCCGGCTCGTCGTCGGTGCCGGCGCGCGGTGGGCGCCTTGGCCAGGATCGGCAAGGGATGGGTGGGCGCGACGGGCGCCGAGGTCGACGGATGCGGGGACGACGGACCCCCGTGATCGATGGCCAGGGCGGCCTTCCTGGGGCGATGAGGGCCTCCCCCACCACCGTGAGCGTCGCTGGCGGCGCTGCGTTGAGGACGTCCCTGCGGCGGCCCATGGGCTGAGAGGCAGGCCTCGACCCTGGTCCAGCTCGCCGTTGCGACCGAGAGCGCGACGGTCCCATCGGAACCGGTTCCGATGGGACCCCGGGCCCGTCCCGTGGGGATCCCCGGGGGCCGTTGGATCTCAACTCGGAGGCCACCAGCGCTCCCCGACTCGCTTCAGGGTGGCGGCCAGGATCCGCGCCCGGCCGAGACGCGCCAGCCGCTCCAGCCGTCGGGTGCCCTCCTGGGGGCGCACCCTGCCGACCCGGTGGTGACGCTGCACCGATCCGGGTCCCGGCCCTTCTTCTCGAGCCTCGGGAGCCCGACCGGGGCCTTCGAGCTTGCCCGAGCTCAAGTCCTGCCAGCGCCGGTCGGCTGAGTCCTCGATCCCGTTGGCGGAGGCCTCCTTGGGGGATCGTTGGCCCCCAGACCTCATCGGCCTTTTGGTCCACGCGCTCGGTCTGCTTCGCCCGGTCCCAGCGCCGGTGCGGCCCGTGAGAGGACGGCGGCTCCTTCGACTCACCGGTCTAGGCGTCCAGGCCGCGCCGGTACCGGCAGCTGACCGGCCTTCAGCCGGCGACGGGCGGTGGGAGACGACGCACCCGGTCGCTCGGCCCACCCTTCAGGTTCATGGGGCGTGGTCGTAAGCCGCCAGGGATCGCTCACAACCGCTCAACGGCCAGCATTCCCAACCCCTCTGGCCCAGGTGCCGGGCGGCCTCGGGGTCCCGAGGCTCGGGCCGCTCCTGGAGGGGCAAGGCCGGGCGAGCGCGTCGGGGCTCGCCCTGGGCGGCGTTCCGCCGCCCGACCCTGCTCCGGGTCTGGGCGACCTGGGTGTCGGTGGGGGCGGGCCTGAGATGCAGGAGCCACCGTGCCACCTCGAGGGCACGGGCATCGGCGATGTGGCCGGGGCCACGAAGACGGTCGATCGCCTTGGGTGACCATGGTGCGAGCGCCAGGTCAGCGCGGGGGTGACGGGACGTCGCGCCTGCTCGTCCCAGCCTTCTCTGCCACCAGCATCGTCAAGACTCACGTCCTCTCCGACCCAGCTCGCTTCCCTGGTCGCCAAGCGCCTGAGGCAGAAGCACATCAGACCAGGTGGGAGGGATCCATTGCCTAGACCCTGGAGCAACCCTCCTATCGCCAGGTGGGTGAACCGTGCTGGGAGGAGCTGGCATAGGTTCAAACCTATTGTTTGATAGGTCATGAGGGTCTTGTTCTCTGATCTCGACCGAACTAGACTCCTTGCATGGGTCAGGTGATCGCCGTCCTGCTCCTGGGTGCTGTTGACTCAGCTGTTGTAGCGCTTGCTGCGGTCGGGTTGACTCTCCAGTTCGGCGTAACCAACTATCTCAACTTCGGCTATACAGAGCTGCTGACCTTCGGAGCCTTCGTCGCACTAGCCGTCAACGTCACATTGCTCGGGTTGAACGTGTGGCTGGCGATGCTAGTCGGTGGGGTCGCGACCGCTTGCCTTGGCATGGCCTTCAATCGCGTCATTTTCGCTCGCTTCGCAAGGAGAGCCAGAGATCCGTTCACGATGCTGATCGTGACATTTATTGTTGGGTTCATGCTGAACCAGGTATACATAGTGATATGGGGGCCTAACACCTATGAGCTTCACTCGAGTCAGAACCTTCAAGTCCGGGTTGGCTCCCTCTCGGTGGGAGCCGACCAGCTCTTCTTTGTCCTGATCGCCACGGGCTGCATGGTGGCGCTCGAGTTGCTCTTGCACTTCACTCGGATCGGCCGCTCGATGCGGGCGATCTCCGACAACCGGAGCCTGGCCACCGCCTGCGGCCTGAACACGCCTCGGGTCGTTGATGTGACCTGGGCGATCAGCGGCTTCTTGGCCGGGCTCGCAGGGGTCATCCTCTGCCTTCAGGTACGGGCCTTCGACGTCACGCTCGGCGACAGCTTCCTCTACCTCATCTACCCGGCCGTTGTCATCGGTGGCATTGGCCGTCCGGTCGGGGCTCTTGTCGCCAGTGTCCTGATCGGCCTCTTCGCGGCGCTAGGCTCCATTGCGGTCACCCCCGCCATATCGGCCGCAGTCATCTTTGCCGGCATGATCGTCGTCGTGATCCTGCGCCCGCAAGGCATCCTGGGCGGGGGACGCCACCCCTCGCTACGTGAGGGATAACGGTCATGGGGCAAGTCGAATTCTACATCGTCACGCTAGTGATTCTTGCTTCCATCAACGCGATCAACGTGATCGGGCTCAATGTCCAATTCGGGACTGCCGGCCTGCTCAACCTTGCTTACATAATCCTCCTTGCCATCGGTGCATACGCGACCGGCGTGGCGGCGCTGCCGCCTTCCCCGTCGCACGGTTACGTAACTTACATCGGCGGCTTCTCGTGGCCATTTCCGTGGGACCTCTTGTTCGGCATGGCGGTGACCGTCGCCTGCGGTGCCGTCCTCGGAATCATCGTCTTCACACGGGTCTCGGTCTGGTACTTGGCGGTCACGCTGACCGCAATCGGATACGCGCTGCTGACGGTGATCAATGACGAACCGCGGCTGTTCAATGGTTACGTCGGCTTGCTGAACGTTCCCGGCCCCTGGGAGTCCCAGCTGTCGCAGGCGGACTATCAGTTGGTCTTCTGCGCCATCTCCCTTATCTGCCTGGGCCTCATCTTCCTGCTCACCTGGAGGCTTGAGCGCTCCCCCCTAGGACGGGCGTGGCGGGCCATCCGGGAGGATGAGACCGCGGCCATGGCGCTGGGCAAGAACCCGCTCCTGCTGAAGCTGCTGGCCTTCTCGGTGGGAAGCCTGGCAGCGGGCATGGCGGGGGGGCTGACCGTGCTCTACCTGGGCTCCTGGAACACAGAGGCATGGCAGCCCAACGAGACGTTCTTGGTGCTGGCCGCGGTGATCGTGGGAGGCAGGGGCTGGACCGTCGGCGGGGTGGTCGGATCGTTGGTCACCTATGACCTCTTGATCGAGGGCAGCAAGTACCTCCCCGTGATCGGCGGCCATCTCGCCCTGCTGCCCACCATCCAGACCATGTTCCTGGGCCTGATCGTGATGGCGATGCTGTGGTGGCGGCCCTGGGGGCTCCTCCCGGAGCCGAAGGAGCGACACCGGCTCTGGGCCTGGCTCAAGGAGCCCCGTGGCTCTCACCCGACGGTGACGCTCGATGGCTAGCGGGGCGGGAGCGGCGCCGCTCCTGCGCGTCGAAGCCCTGGCCCACGCCTTCGGCGGCGTCCAGGCGGTGAACGGTGTCACCTTCGAGGTGCATCGGGGCGAGTTCTTGGGGCTGATCGGTCCCAACGGTGCGGGCAAATCGACCTTGCTCGACTGCCTGTCGGGCCAGATCAGGGACTACCGCGGGCGGGTCGTCTTCGACGGCCAGGACGTGAGCCGCTGGCCGCTCTTTCGGGTCGCTCGCACCGGCCTCGTTCGCTCCTACCAGGTGAGCCGCGTGTTCGACCGGCTGACGGTGCTCTCGAACCTGCTCACGGCTCCTCCAAGGCAGCGGGGCGAGCGCTTGCCCTGGGCGCTGCTTGGAGGTTGGCGCGCCCAGGAACGGCACCATCTGGAGCTGGCCCAGGCTGCGCTGATGGACTTCGAGCTGACGCCGCTGGCACGGACGTACGCGAGCGAGGTGTCGGGTGGTCAGCGCCGTCTGGTTGAGCTTTCACGCGCGCTCCTGACCGGACCCAAGATGTTGCTCCTGGACGAGCCCTTCGCCGGCGTCAGCCCAGCCAACCGGAGGCGACTCGGGGACTGGCTCCTCCGGCTCAATCAGGAGGCCGGGCTCACCATCCTCATGGTTGAGCACCGGCTCGAGCAGGTGGAGCGGCTCTGCTCGAGCGCGCTGGTCATGGCCGCGGGCAGGGTGATCGCCAGGGACTCCATGGCGAACCTGCGCCGCAATCCTCGGGTGATCGAGGCCTACTTCGGAGGCTGAGTCATGGGTCTCGAGCTGCACCACATCGCTGCTGGATACGGCTCTCAGCGCATCGTCTTCGACGTCTCTGCCGTCTTCGAGTCCGGCAAGGTCAGCGCCATCATCGGTCCCAACGGAGCTGGCAAGTCGACCCTGATCAAGGCCCTGTTCGGTCAAGCACGCCTATTCCGGGGTGACGTCTCGTTGGATGGTCGCAAGCTGGAGCAGATCTCGCCACGGGCCCTGGTCCAGCAGGGGGTGGCGTACGTCCCTCAGCTTGCGAACGTGTTCCCTACGCTCTCGGTGAGGGAGAACCTGGAGATCGGTACCTATGTGCGCTCCGGGGATGCATGGGAGCGGGTCCTGGGGCTGTTCCCCGACCTACGGAGCGTCCTGCGGGTGCCGGCGGGGAAGCTCAGCGGCGGCCAGCGGAACATGGTCGCCATCGGCCGAGCGCTGATGAGCGATCCTCGCGTGCTGCTCTTGGATGAGGCGACAGCGGGGTTGTCGCCGGCGCTTGCAGAGGGGGTCTGGGGCCATCTGACGCGGCTGGCGCGCGACGGCTTGGCCGTCTGCGTGGTCGAGCAGAACGTTCGGGCTGCGCTCGACTACTCCGACTACGTCTACCTGCTCACCAGCGGCCGTGTGCGGTTGCAGGGACCGACGGCCACGGTCGCCACCGACGGCGAGCTGGAACGGCTGTTCCTGGGGTCAGGCGAGGTCGAGATGGCAGCGGACACGAGCACCAGAGGAGGAACGGAGGGATGGAAGTGATGATGCGGTCTGGGCCGCGGCTCGCCGGGGTCGTCGCCGTCGCCGCCCTGGCGGCCGTCGCCTGCGGCTCCAGCGCTGTCAGTCGCTCAGCGGCCCCGAGCGGGACGGTGAACGTGGGGCTGCTGGCAGAGTTCAGCGGCGCTCGCGCCTCCCTGGGGCCGGCCAAGCTCCAAGGCCTGGAGCTGGCGGTCCAGCAGATCGACGCCGCCGGCGGCTGCGATGGCCACCGGATCAACATCGACGAGATCGACGGTCCCGACCCGGTGGACACCGTGACCTCGCTGCGTAAGGCGTTGGCCAGTGACAACCTTAGCGTGGTCATTGGTCCCGACGTCAATAGCTATCAGACGGCCTTGCCCATCTTGGAACAAGCCAAGATGGTCAATTTCACCTACATTGGCACGCCGGGCGTCTACAGCTCGCACCATTGGACATACAGCTTTCGCACTGGCCCGTCCGATGCTTTCGTCGGGGCGGCCATGGTCTACTACGCCAAGCAGCAGGGGTACAAGCGGCTGGCGATCGTCCTGAGCTCGGACCAGGGGTCGCAGGACCTGGTGCCATCCATGCGGAAGATGGCCGCGCACGAGGGCCTCGACATCGTCGCCAATGTTGATGTGCCTGTTAATGTGACCTCTTACGCTGGCTATGTGGCCGATGTGCTCAACGCGCATCCCGATGCGGTCCTGTTCCAGATGACCACCGCCGGCTATGCCGGCCAATGGTCGGTCCAGTGGCAGCACCAGGGCGGTACCGACATCCCCGTGATCGGGAGCGACTTCACGGCCACCGGTCAGTACGTGCAGGCGATGGGACCCTCCTACACGGAGGCGCACATGGTCTCGGTGGTGCCAGCTCTCGCCGTCAACGATGCCGCTGGGGCTGCCTTTCTGAGCGACTTCAAGAACAAGTTCGGGACCACCCCTCCTGTGTACGCGCCGCACTTCTTCGACGGCCTCATGGTGGCCTGCCTGGCCATGGACATGGCGGGTTCGACCAACCCCAGCGTGTACGTCAAGGATGTGACGAAGGTGACGCAGCCGGGCCCTGGCCACACCACCGTCTACAACTACGCGCAGGGCTACAAGCTGCTGCGGGAGGGGAAAGGTATCAAGTACTACGGGGTCGGTGGGTCGATGACCTTCAGCGCGGATCACTCGGTCACCGCGCCTTACCAGGTGGTGAGGACGGATGCGCAGGGGAACAGCACTGTCCTGGCCAACATCTCGGCCCAGGCGCTTGCCCCGGGCCTCTGACCGCCATGGGAGGATCGAACATCATGAAGTACACCAAGGGTGAAGCCAAGGACTACGCGAAGGAGAGGCTTCGGGGCATCTTCTCCGCCTTCTGCGTGCCGGAGACGCCAGATGGGGAGATCGACGAGGCAGGGCTTCGGCACGACATCCGCCACTACCGGGACGTGATCAAGGCCGATGGCCTCTACGTGCACGGATTCTACGGCAACTTTTGGCTCCTGAGCACGGCGGAGCGAAAGCGTGTGATGGAGATAGTCGCCGACGAAAACCGTGGCCAGCTGCCGATCGTCTGCCGGTGCGCACACCAGAGCCTCAAGGAGACCATCGATCTCATCCATCACGCAGAGGCCAATGGTGCCGACTTCATCTCGCTGATCGGTCCCTCCTTCGGTCAGGCCTCGGAGTCGATGATCTACGAGTACTTCGAGCGGGTGGCCAGCGAGACCAACCTCGGCCTCTCGATCTTCAACACAGCGCAGGCCGGGTATGTGATCAGCCCAGAGCTGATGGCGCGCCTGGCCCGGATCCCGAATGTCTGCGCCTTGAAGAACGCCGTAGCGATGTCACACACGATCAAGGTGCGGGAGCTGGTCGGCGACAGCATCGTGGTGATCGATCCGTCTGAGGAGCACTTCCTCATCAACATGCTGGAGTTCGGTCAGCGGGCCATCTACACGGGCACCAACTACATGTACGACTCCGCCTGGGCGACACCGATGAGGGATTACGTGCAAGCGGGGCTGGCCGGCGAGACGCGGCGGGCGGTGGAGCTCTACTACCGGATGCAGCCCCTGCGCGATCTGCACCACCGTTGGGTGCGCGAGCCCTGGGATCGCCAGGGCCTCTGCCCGGTGGCGACGATCAAGTTCTGGACGGAACAGCTGGGCCTCACCGGGGGGCGGGCGCGACCGCCCTTGCCCCAGCTCCCGGAGGAGCGGCGCGCCGCGCTGCGGGCGGAAATGGAGGAGGTTGGCCTCATCCCCGCTCGTCAGGCCTCCAAGGTCTGAGGCCGTGAGCATGGGGGCCTCTCCGCCCGGCGTGCCGGTCAACCTGGCCAAGCGGAAGCTGCGGGCTGGCCAGCTGGTGCTGGGTCACGCCGTGTTCGAATTCGCCACCCCGGGCATCGCCCGCATCCTCCAGGCGGCCGGGGTCGAGTTCGCGCTCTTCGACATGGAGCACGCCGCCTTCGGGATCGACACCATCAGGCAGCTCGTCAGCTACGCCCGCGGGACCACGGTGAGCCCCTTCGTCCGCGTCCCGACCATCCGCTACGAGTACATCGCGGCAGCCCTCGACGTGGGGGCGCAGGGCATCTGGCTGCCGCTCGTGGAGTCCCGTGAGCAGGTGGAGCGGGCTGTCCAGGCGACCCGCTACCCACCCTGCGGCAGCCGCGGCATCGCCTACGGGATCGCCCACGACGACTTCACCGGCGGCGACCTCCAGGAGACGATGCGCAGGGCCAACGAGGAGATCCTGCTGACGGCCATGATCGAGAGCAAGCGGGGGCTGGAGAACCTCGAGGAGATCGCGTCCCACCCGGAGCTGGACATGGTGTGGATCGGCCACCACGACCTCGCCGTCTCCTTGGGCGTGCCGGGCGACATCGACCATCCGCTCCTCCTGGAGGCCTTCGACCGCCTGATCCAGGTGGCGCGCCGGCATGGCAAGTTCGCCGGCCGGGGGGTGACCAACGTCGCCTCCGCGGTCGAGTGGGTTGGCCGCGGGCTCAACGCGATCACCTACTCCAGGGACATCGTGGTCTTCCAGACGACCCTGGCCCGTCATCTCCGGCAGGTGAGGGACGCGGTGGGCAGGGATGGAGAGGCCTTGAGCGGCGGCTGAGCGGTCAGCGGGCCCAAGCATTGGGAGGTGGCCAGGAGTGTTTGGATGGCGAAGACGGATCGGGTATATCTCGCCGGGAGCGCTCGAGATCCCTGCCTACGACTTCTATCGGGTCGCACCTGAGGGGGTTGGCCTGGTGGCGCTCACCGCTCCTATCTCGGACTGGCGCACAGAGGAGTACGACAAGAACCTGGAGCAGGTAGAGCGGGCGGCTGCCTACCTGGCGAAGCGGCAGGTGCACATGGTGATCCACGCCGGAGCCCCCCCGGTCGCCAGCCGCGGGGCGGCCTTCATGCACGAGCTGGTCCGGCGCATGACCGAGCGGACCGGCCTCCCCGCCTCGACCGCTCTGCACTCGGCGATGGAGGCTTTCCGATGGCTCGGCGCCCAGCGGCTGGCGGTGGTGACGCCGTTCCCTCCGGAGACGCATCTCAGCATCGTCTCCCTGCTCGAGGAAGAGGGGTTCATGGTCGTCCATGACGAACGCATGGACGCGGAGTTCTTCACGCTCCACGAGATTGGGCAACGCCAGGTGTACGACTTCGTCAGCGGTGCCCTGCGCCGCGCCTCCGGTGCGGAGGCGGGGTACGTCCCGTGCCCGCAGTGGCACGTCTTCGAGATGGTCGGCCACCTCGAGAGGGACACCCATCTCCCTCTCGTGACCAGCAACGGTGGCGACTTCTGGTACGCCTTCTGGAAGCTCGGGACGTGGGACGTGGCTCCCGGCCACGGGGTGCTGCTCGACCGACTGCGCCAGGGCTGCGCGGTCCCCGTGCCGGCCGACCGCACGGCCACCATGGAGGGGCTGGGCGATGTCTGATCGGTCCGTAGGCACGGTCGCCGTGGTCAGCACCGGGGAGATGGGGCAGGCCGTGGGTCGGGTGCTGAAGGCGGACGGGCTGCGCGTGGTGACCTGGCTTGAGGGCCGGAGCCCGCGGACCGTCCGCCTGGCGGCGGAGGCTGGCATCGAGGGGCGATCGAGTTTGGAGGCGGCGGTGGCCGAGGCCGACCTCTTCTTCTCCCTCGTGCCCCCGGCGTGCGCGCTCGAGCTGGCCCAAGAGGTGGCGGCGGCGCTCCGCCGGACGGGATCTCGCCTCCTCTACGTGGACGGCAACTCGATCGCGCCGAGCACCGCCCGCCGGGTGGCGGGGATCCTCGCTGACGCCGGGGGCTCGACGCTGGACGTCTCCATCGTGGGCCCGCCGCCGGTCCTGGGCCGGCGGGAGTCACGCACCCGTTTCTACGTGAGCGGGGAGGAGGCAGAGGTGCTCGTCGAGGTCGCCCGTGGCCTTGACGTTCGCCCGCTCCCTGGCGGTGTTGGGCAGGCCTCGGCGCTCAAGATGTGCTACGCGGGGGTGACCAAGGGCCTTATCGCCTTGGCCACCGAGCTGTTGGTGGCCGCCGAGCGGCTCGAGGTCGGCGAGGCCGTGATGGCCGAGATGAGGTCGGCGCAGCCGGCCTTGCTCGATCTGATCCGTCAGCAGGTGCCACGTATGCCGCCGAAGGCCTATCGCTGGGTGGGCGAGCTGGAGGAGATGGCCACCACCGTCACCGAGGTGGGCCTGCCGCCCGGGGTCTTCACCGGCGCGGCCGATCTGTTCCGGCTGGTCGAAAGCAGCCCCTTGGGGGCCGAGCGACCGGAGGACCGGCGCCTGGGCACCAGCCTTCAGGAGGTGGTTCGGATCCTGGCGGACGATCCCGCCCCGGGGGGGATGACCGGGTGGGGATGACGGCCGAGGACGGAGGAGGTTGAGATGACCGACATCGCGGAGCTGCGGCAACGGGTGCTGCGGAGCCGTGAGCGCCTGCACGCGATCCCTTACCTCGGCAATGGGGAGCCGGGGCCGCCAGATCCGGAGACCGGTGAGCGATGGAACCGTGGCCACGTCCTCGGACACCTGGGGGACGTGCTCCGGTTCTGGCCCGTGCAGGTCCGGGCGGTCCTGGCTGGCGCCGCTTGGGTTGGGCGCGGCGAGGACGGGTACGCCGACCGACGACGGGCCATCGAATCGGGGCCCGAGCGCGACGAGCGGGCCCTGCGAGAGGAGATCGACGCCGGGATCGATGACCTCCTCCGGCTCCTGGAGGAGGCCAGCAGCGCCGACCTGGGTCGCCTGGTGGAGCACCGCCGAGCCCGCGAGACCAGGTCGAAGACCGTGGGAGGCATCATCGAGCAAGTGCTGGTTGCGCATCTCGAGAGCCACGTCCGACAGCTCGAGGAGCTGAGCCGGCCTGGGGGATGACAGATGTCGCCCCGCAGGTGACGCTGCACTGCTCTCTCGTGCAGATGACACGGTGCGTCTGGCCATAGCGAAGCGGCTATGGTGCTGTATGCAAATTCCTATCCAGCTGCTGTCGGTGCAGGCTTGGCACCCCCTATGCAGATTGGATCGGCTTGGTGTTGAGATCATGGATGACGTGATGCTATACTCGGCAGGCGACGTTGCTTCTGCAACGATCATGAAGCATGACTGAAGAGATCAGCTCGCTCACAGATGGGTTCCCCGTTGTGGTCGATGTCCATGCTCATTACGTTCCTTCGAGCCTTCTGAGCGCTGATCGCAGGATCACGATCCGACGGGATGAGAACTGGGGACGCTGCGTTTGTTTCGAGGATCGTTACCTCGGTCCTCTGACCCCGGAGCTGACCGAGGTCTCGCTCATGATCGAGAACATGGAACGGTGCGGTCTGTCTCACCGCATCTGCTGCACGGCGAGCTGGCTGGGGTTCTACTGGACGGAGCCGGAGATGGGCCGGTTCCTGGCACGTGCCACGAACGAGGGCATTGCGAGCGCGTTGGCCCGGTATCCCAACCGGCTCCTGGGGCTTGCCACTGTTCCCCTGCAGGACGTCGAGGGTGCCGTGGAGGAGCTCCGCCATGCCATCGGCGTGCTCGGCCTGGCCGGGGTGGCGGTCGGCACGAACGTGAATGGGGCGTACTTCGACGATCCCAGGTTCGACCCCTTCTTCGAGGTCGTCCAGGAGCTTGAGGTGCCGGTTTTCTTCCATCCCGACGAGGTGGCCGGCAGAGAGCGTATGGGTGACTACTGGCTGACGCGTCTGCTGGGGAACCCACATGAGGCGGCGCTGTCGCTGAGCCGTGTGATCCTGGGCGGGGTCCTGGAGCGGTTCCCCCGGCTACGCTTGTGCTTCCCCCTGGGAGGAGGGACCTTCGCGTATCTGCTTGGACGGATCGAGCACGGCTGGCGTGTGCGCCCTGAGGCACGGGTGAAGGCCCCAAAGCGCCCGCTGACCTACCTGGGACGCTGCTACTTCGACACCATCGTGCACTCTCAGGCCAGCTTTGAGTTCTTGGTGAGGACGGTTCCCGTCTCCAACTTGGTCCTTGGGAGTGACTATCCCTGGGACATGGGCGACCCGGACCCACGTCGCCTCGTCGAGGTGGCCGCCAACCTGACCCCTTCTCAACGTGCGGATGTGCTGGGTAGGAACGTCGAGAGGCTCTTGGGGATCCGCCTGTCCCAGACACGAGAGCGTCAGGTCGATGACCTCGGGTCGGCGCCAGAGGGAAGAGGATGAGGGCGGCGGTCAAGATGAGCGACCAAGGGATGATGCACGTTGAGCGGGATCCTGGAAGAGGCGTGGTCGAGCTTGGCGATGGCGCGGCCTGGCTCCGGGGGGCTCATCCGAGGTGACCTCGGGCTCACAGGCGAGCGCTGACCGCTCGATGATTGTGATGGGCTCCGTCCGTGGACGGGTCGCGCTGGTGGCCGGGGGTGCCAGTGGCATCGGCCGCGCGATCGCTCGGGGCATCGGGGCCGCCGGCCTTGCCGTGGCGGTCGTTGACATCGACGCCGAGGGCGGGGCGGCCACGGCGGCCATGATCACCGCGGCTGGCGGTCGGGCGCGGCGATTCGTGGCCGATGTGTCCCAGGGGGAGCTGGTCTGCCGAGCGGTGGCCGAGGTGACCGCATCCCTCGGCCCGCCGGACGTGCTTGTCAACTCGGTTGGAATCTACCCGCGGTCGCGTGTCGTGGAGATGGAGGAGGAGGAGTGGGACCGGGTCATCGAGACGAACCTGAAGAGCGTGTTCCTCATGTGCCGGGCGGTGGTCCCCGGGATGGTTGAGCGCGGCACCGGCCGGATCGTGTCGATCACCTCCAGCCTCGCCGCCACCGGGTCCCCTGCCGGCGCCCACTACGCCGCCTCGAAGGCCGGGATCGATGCGCTGACCCGCTCCCTGGCCCGCGAGCTGCTGGGGTCGGGGGTGACCGTCAACGCGGTCGCCCCTGGACTCACCGACACCCCCATGATGCGGGCCGCCAACCCTCCCGAGTACATCGAGGAGGTGGCGCGTCAGCAGGCGGGCGGGCTTGGCCGCCCGGAGGATGTGGTGGGCCTGGTGCTGTTCCTGCTCAGCGACGGCGCCGACCACATCACCGGCCAGGTCTTTCGCATGCGCTGAGGCAGGAGGTTGACAGGGATGAGCGGTCCTGAGGTTCCGATGGTCGGTCGGCTCCGAGGGCCGACCCTGGGGCGCTGGGGTGACCAGGACGTTGCCGTGGGCGTCGGTGCCCGGCTCACGAGCGAGCCCGTCCGGGCCGGCCTCGGCGCCGGCTGCGCCATCTGTCCCGGCCTGGGGCACGGCGGCATGAGAGCGTCGCGGCTGGGCTCGGACCGAGCGGGCTGCGAGGCAGCATGCGACGCTAGGACCCGCACCCCCGACCTCTCCCGGTGGCACCTGGTGCGGCGATGACGGTCCGCTGGGGCATCGCCGGCATCGGCCGGCACGCAGACACCTACATGGTTCCGGCCATCGCTGCCGTCGAGGGGGCCCAGTTGGTGGCCGTGATGAGCCGCGACGCAGGCCGGGGGGAGGACTTTGCCCGCCGTCACGGGGCCGGCCGCTGGTACACCCGCTACGAGGACCTGGCCAGCGACCCCGACGTCGACGCCATCTTGGTGACGACGCCCAACGCGTTCCATGCCGAGCAGGTGGCGATCGCGGCCGAGCATGGGAAGCACGTCCTCTGCGACAAGCCGCTGGCGCTGAGCCGGAGCGAGGCGGTCGCCGCCGTTGAGGCATGCCGTCGTGCGGGCGTGCGGCTCGGGATCGACTTTCAGATGCGGCACACCGCCTGGGCCAGTCGTGTCCGGACCCTGCTCGCCGAGGGCGCGGTGGGGCAGGTGGTGGCGGTGGAGGCGGAGCACGCGTCCGGTCGGATCGGGGTGCAAGGTTGGCGGACCGACCCGGCCATGGCCGGCCTGGGGGCGGTGAACAACATCGGGGTCCATACCTACGATCTGCTCCGCCACTTGCTGGGCGCTGAGGTGGTGGAGGTGATGGCCATGTTCGATCGACCTCCGGGGGATGGCGTCGAGCTGCTGGCGATGGTCCTGCTGCGGTTCGAAGGAGGCGCGGTGGCCCACGTCAACGCCAATCAGGCGGTTGTCCACCCGCGGAACGACCTGGCGATCTACGGCACCCAGGGCCGGATCCTGGCGCTCGGGCTCAACCGGCACGATCAGGAGGGCGAGCTGCGGGTGGTGAGCGGTGGGGTTGAGCGCGCATCTGCCGAGTCCACCCGGGATGCCTACCGTCGCTGCATCGCTGACTTCTGTCACGCGGTGGTCGAGGGGCGAGAGCCACTGGCCGACGGGCTGGACGGGCTGCGCAGCGTGGAGCTCACCGAGGCGATCGCACGCTCGGCCCGGGAGGGGGAGCTGGTCGGGGTCGTGCGCTCCGATCTCCGACCTGCGTGAGCCGCTGCGCTCGCGCCATCCTTCGAAGCCGCTTTTGATCGAGAGCTCCTCCGCGAACGGGGGTAACAACAGCTGACGTGTCCACACACTCACCATTCACTCCCGTCAACTCGAAGCAGTGGGATCGCCAGCAAGGCATCCCTCCCGTGACCGCCTCCCGCTGCTCCCCGTCGGGCACGCTTCCCGTCCCGGCCCGGCGAGCCGGTCACCTGATCCCGGGGGACGCCCCGGCGTGACCGCTCGCGTGTCCGCTGCCGATCAACGCTCCGATCTGGACCGGCAAGTGG
>Ga0070737_10001838_pt1 | contig 28100 bp, 28 predicted proteins | sample Coa_R1_10_FD_66438 | JGI IMG/M metagenome (GOLD analysis project Ga0070737, IMG submission 66438) | Surface soil microbial communities from Centralia Pennsylvania, which are recovering from an underground coalmine fire - Coalmine... | ecosystem: Environmental > Terrestrial > Soil > Unclassified... | reverse complement strand
GATACGAGTCTGCTGCGTCCGAATAGTAATCGGGAGCCTGGAAGGTTGTATAAGCCCTTGCTTCCAGCCAGCCTGGGAAATCGCCTGAATGGTATAGACCAGCATGGTACGCCCGTTCTGCTTGTCTTTGTACTTGGGAGGACGAGGACGTCCTCCCAACTTCATTGGCTCGGCTTGCCAATCGCTGAGCGCAGCGAAGAAATTCTGCCAGTTTGTGTCGAGCGCGCGTAACACCCATTGGGCCACCTTGGCGGGCAGTGCCTTATAGGTCTTATGCGCCTGCATGCGACGATCCATCTCGGGATAGCTGAGGTAAACGCCTTGGAAAATGAAGGATTGCCGGACTTCGTAGAGCGCCGCATTGTAGAGATTCTTGGCAGCGAAAGCAGCACTGTCTATCAGAGCAAAGCGAGGGTCGACACGCTTGATGACATGCTGCTCAACCAATTGCACGTGTACCCTCGCTTCCCTTCTCTAACGTGCCTTCTTCGCCTGCATAAGGTTATAGACTCTGCTCACACATTTCTCACCAGATTTATCAGGGAGATACGAGAAGAGGCTATGAACCCTATAACGTTTATAATACGACAAAAGAGACACGCTTCGCACGCCCCTCAGCGCAGATCAGTGTGATCTGCGCAACACTTTTCCCCCAGCACAAGGAGAACCACATGGCACAACTGATCGCGCTCGACATCCCCGCGCCGCATGGCCGCCTCGAGGCGTTGCTGCGCCTGCCCGACACACCCCATACGCCAGAGACGGGAGAGGCAGTTGCGCCACGGATGGCGGCGCTGGTCTGCCATCCGCATCCACTGGGCGGCGGCACGATGCACAACAAAGTCGTCTTTCGGGTGGCGCAGGCGCTTGGCGACCTGGGCATGCCGACGCTGCGTTTCAACTTTCGTGGGGTGGGCCGCAGCACAGGCGCCTACGACGAAGGCTGCGGCGAAGCAGATGACGTGCGCACGGCGCTCGACGCGCTTGCGGAGCTGTACCCTGACGTTCCCCTCTGCCTGGCGGGCTTTTCGTTTGGCTCGTGGGTGAGCCTGCCTATCGGCGCTGTGGACGCGCGCGCCCGCCAGTTGATCGGCGTGGGCGCGCCGGTCGCCTCGCTGACGATGGATACGCTGACCGCCTGCGAGAAGCCCAAGCTGATCGTACAGGGGGCAAACGATCAATATGGCCCAGAGGTAGAGCTACGCGCCTGGTTCGCGCGCCTTGCGCCTCCCAAACACCTGACGATCATCTCCGGCGCCGATCATTTCTTCACCAATCAACAGCAAGAACTTTATGATGCGGTGGTTGCCTATTTTCGCTCAGGCGAGTCGGCGCTGGGCGCGGTGTAGTTTTGTAGCGAAGCAACCGCTACGCGGCGACCGCCAGCGAGTAGCGCCAGTAATAATAGATGCGCGTGGCGATGGTCGCCGCCAGCGTGAGCGCCAGCAGCGCCGCCGTGATGATACCCTCGGCGACGCCTGCCGTCTCATTCTTCAGGCCAGCAGCGCTGAACCCCACATCAGCAATTCCCTTCAACGCCAGCAGCGCCACCCACATCACCACACTGATAGGCGTCCCTTTCACAAACAGCAACCCCTGCTCTTTGTCAATACGCACCCTGATCATCGCGCCGCGCAGGCCACCCAACGCCAGCCCAATCACAAAAGCCAGCCCAATGATGACCGCACTGTACTGGTTATCAAACAGGTCGTTTTGGATGCCGGTATAGCTGATCAAGAACATGAACACGGGCAGAAGCCACATGCGACTGACCCGCACCTGTCGCTCTTTGAGCTGGCGAAATGCAATGAAGCCGACGATAAGGACACCGGCGATCTCAATGAGAAAGATCGCCACCTGCGAGGCGGGGATGGGAATAGGGATGACCATAGGTTGCCTCCTGCATGAACGTGTAGACGTGCAAATTTCTATGAGTACCGGGAGCGCCCGTATCTTATCTACGCGCATAGATGCGCACATCTATCGCTAGCATATCCCATTGATTGGCCCCTGTGCTGTGATTGCGGTATCACTTCGGATCAAATTTTGGCGCCCCCTGGACAAATCAACACAAATCAACTAAAATTGTTGCTAAGAGCGTCAAACGGCGACGCGCTGATCAACATAAATCAACATATCGAGAGGAGAGAACCATGTCCGCGCCAAAGGGGCTCGAGGGGGTGGTTGTCAATTCCACCCAGATCAGTCATGTCTTCGGCGAAGAAGGCCGACTGGTCTATCGCGGCTATGACATTGGGCAGCTTGCGGGAAAGGCCAGCTACGAAGAGGTCTGCTACCTGCTCTGGAAAGGTCATCTGCCCACACGCAGCGAGCTTGACGCGCTGAACCAGGCGATGCGCTCGCAGCGCACACTGCCCGATGAGGGAGCGACATTACGGCTTTTGCCAAAAACGGTTGATCCAATGGACGCTCTGCGCACTGGGGTCTCAGCCGTCGCCGCCATGCTAGAGATCAGCGGGACGGCCACCTATGAGCAGGCGCTCGCCATCACAGCGCGCTTCCCCACCATTGTCGCCGCCTTCCAGCGGATTCGCAACGGCCAGGAGCCGATTGCGCCGCGATCTGATCTCAGCCACGCCAGCAACTATCTCTATATGCTGACTGGCGATGTCCCCCTCGAAAACCACGTCAAGAGTCTGGATACCTATCTCGTGCTGCTGGCTGACCACGGCATGAACGCCTCGACCTTCACCGCCCGTGTCATCGCCTCAACCGAGTCTGACTTGGGGTCGTGTGTGGTAGGGGCCATCGGCGCGCTCAAAGGCCCGCTGCACGGCGGCGCACCCGCTCTGGTGATGAATATGCTCGACGAGATTGGCTCAGCCGAGAACATCAAGCCATGGGTAGACAACGCACTCGACACACACAAGAAGCTGATGGGCTTTGGACACCGCGTCTACAAAACGACCGACCCGCGCGCCGAGATTCTGCGTGACATGGCGAGGCAATCGTCAACGCCGGAGTTCTTCGCGCTGGCGAATGGCACTGAGCGGTACGCGCTCGATGAACTGCACCGGCGCAAGCCCGACCAGCGGCTCTATACCAACGTGGAGTTCTACTCAGCCGCCGTGCTCAACTCGGTTGGTCTCCCACGCGATTTCTACCCTCCAACCTTCGCCATCAGCCGCGTCGCCGGATGGACAGCGCACATCCTGGAGCAGATGGTGGGCAACCGGCTGATTCGTCCGCAGTCCGAGTATGTTGGGCCACAGGGGTTGACCTTCAAGCCAGTGGACGAGCGCGAGGCCGTTACCGCCTGACCTATCCCCGCCTTCCCCGGATGGGAAAAGGGACGGGGCGTATACTGTATCACGTCGGACAGGGGGCGGGCGGTTAAAACCGCGCCGAAGGGTGGCTTCGCCACCACAAAGTCCGCGAAGGCGGACTACCTCGCGTTGAAAAGATAGCTGGCTAGGCCCTCGCCCGCGAGTAGACCAGCGATGCTTGCCTGGATGATGCCCTGGCTCTGGCCGGGGCCATCTCCGGCGACGAATAGCCCTGGCGTGGTCGTCTGCATATGATCATCTGTGGAGAAGTAGTTGAAACGCTCTTCCGCTGGGCCATAGACCAGCGCATCGTCAGATAGCACGCCTGGGGCCATCTGATTGATGCGTCCCAGGAACGTTTCACAGGCGCGCCAGTAGGCGTCTGGATAGGCGTCATACAGCGCGCCGGGGATGGCGTCGGCGCACGACGGACGCACGCTATTTTGGGCCAGCGCCTCGGCGTCGGTTGGGCGTCGCTGGCGCACATCCTCCATCCGCTGAACGATCAACTTCCCCGGAGCGCGTTCGTTGAGCAGACGCGCGCTTTCCTCGCCACCATGCCATGTGCCAGCAGCGCCTTCCGCGCCGGGCTGAATTAACAAAGCCATCGTCGTCGTGGGGCCGCGCTGCTCACGCTTCAGCGCTGGTACGCCGCTGGCCACCAGCGCCCCATAGCGCGTGACGGGCGTCACCACTCCGCCGGGGCAGGTCGCATAGGTTTTGATGAGCGCGTCGTCGCCAAGCGACATCTGAAGGCGCGGGTCGGGGTTGACATCCGTCAGCGGATCGTAGGTCATGGCGGGCAATTCCATCCGCACACCGTAGGTTGTTGGCAGGGGGATGATGCGCGCGCCCAGCCCGCCAGCGATGCGCGTCAGCCATTCCGCGCCGTAACGTCCCGGCGCCAACAACACTGCCCGTGTGTGTATGCGCTGGGGCTGGCTTGTCTCTCGTGGCGCATCCTGCTTGCCAGATGTAGGAATGAACGTCACAACATAGCCATTCCCAGCATTGACGATCTGCGTGACCTGTGCGCCCATGAGTTGTCGCGCGCCGTGTTCGGTCAGCAGAGTATACAGCCGACGCAACGCGCCCTGCCGCTCGTCCGCAGTCAGGCGGCGGGCGGGATAGTTCGTGATATAGTCAATGCCTGCCAATCGCGCCTGCTCGATGGCGTTGGCAAGTGGTTCGGCGGGGGCAGGACGCCAGGGAGCCGTCGCGCCAAGTTCGGTGAAGAGGGCATCCACCCGTCGCGCCTGCCGCTCGAAGGCATCGCCCGCGACGACCGGGCGCACCTCTGGCGGCGCGCTGACGGGAGGCATGACGGGCAGGGTAGTCGTACCAAAATAGAGACTGCCACCAAGAAACAATCCCGCGCCACCGTAGCCCTCGGAGGTGGGCGTCGCCTGGCGCAGCCGCTCTTCCAGCGGGAGTCCGGCTTCAATCAGCGTTAGTGTGGTTCCAGGACGGCGGCGTAACACCTCATACGCCGCCAACAATCCGGCGACGCCCGCGCCGACGATCACCACCTCGCTTGTCTCCACGCTGTTTCTCCTGTTTGCTCCGCTGGCTGTGCTGGCAAATGCGCCTATTGCCTATGAATATTGTAGCGTGGGGTTGGGAGGTGAGCTGGGTAGCATATGAATGAGCAGGCGAGAGGGGCAGGCGACAGAAGCAGACCGAGTAACGCCGCCGTCCCGGGTGGCCCCACGCCCGCAGGCGCCATCGCCCAGGCGTCCCATGCCAGTTGCATGTTCCCATCTCCCCGATACCTACGTCCGCTTGCGCATTCCACACGTCCACACATCCAGCGCTTGCACTGCCTCTCGCCATGTGATACCACTGGCATACCTGTTATCTACTCTTCTCCGAAAGTAGCGCATCGAACGTGAAGGAGCCAGACAGCCATGCCAACCGACACCCCACCTTCCCTGCTTTCGCCCAATCACTTCCCCAAGCGGCTGGCAGACCTGGGCTTTGCAGGACAAGTCATCAACGGCATGGAGGTGATTACGCCACCCCTGTGTAATGTACCTGCGGGGCCATTTCTGATGGGCAGCGACAAACGCCATGACAAAGACGCACGCGACGACGAACAGCCGCAGCATACTGTGACATTGGCTGCCTACCAGATCGCTCGCTATCCCGTAACGGTCGCCGAGTATGCCTGCTATGTGCGCGCAACTGGCCAACAACCGAATGGCTGGCAAAGTCAAGTGAAGGAGCTGGATCATCCGGTCATCAACGTCTCATGGAACGACGCACAGACGTATGTGCGCTGGCTGGCGCAGGTGACAGGCCAAGCGTGGCTGCTGCCTACTGAGGCAGAATGGGAGAAAGCGGCGCGCGGAACCGATGGGCGTATCTATCCCTGGGGCGACATCTGGGAGACGCTCGCCAACACCTGGGACAGTGGCCCACACCGCACGACGCCGGTAGGCGCCTATCCCGGCGGCGCTAGCCCTTACGGCGCGAAGGACATGGCAGGCGCCGTCTGGGAGTGGTGTAGCAGCCTCTATCAATCATATCCCCACTTGGGGAACGAGGGGAGGGAGAATCTCAATCCTATTGGCAGCAGATGCCTCCGTGGAGGTTCGTGGCGCTACGCTCCCCAGCTCGCGCGCACTGCGTGTCGTGGCAGCGACATTCCCGACAGCTTCGGCGATGACTTTGGGTTCCGTGTGGTCTTGGCCTCTCGCTCTTGACGTAGGGGGTGTGGTTTCAACCGCCCGCCTGCTTGCCCTACTAACCTGCTTCGCCATTCGCGATCACTTCAGGCATGCGATCCCTCTCCCGCACGCGGGGGAGGGACAGGGATGGGAACCACGCCCTACGCGATCACGCTTGCCACTAGCTGAGACAGCGTGTGGGCAAGGCACAGGGCCGCCAGGATGGCGGCGCTACTCCACTCTACTCTTCTCCCTTCCCATCTATGGGAGGGGCAGGGGGTAGGTCAGTGCGCCCCGTTGAAGGCTTCGGCGGGCTGCGCGCTCACGGCTGCTAACGATTCCTCCATGATGTCGAGGCCGTCGGCCAACTCTTCATCCGTCGTGACGAGCGGCATGAGCAGGCGGATCACGTTGTCATAGAGGCCAGCCTTGATGAGGATCAGCCCGCGTGAACGCGCCTCGGCAAGCAACGCCGCCGCCTCGCCGCTGGCCGGTGTGCGTTTCTCGCGGTCGCGCACAAGCTCCATCGCCACCATCGCGCCCAGGCCGCGCACATCGCCAACCAGTGGGAAGCGTTCCTGCCAGCCGCGCATGCGGGCGAGCGTCGTCTCACCAATGTGTTGTGCGCGCTCTAACAAACCCTCATGCGCAAAGATGTCAACTACCGCCAGCGCCGCCGCGCATGCAATGGGATTGCCGCCGTAGGTGCTACCTACCCCACCCGGCAGCGGCGCATCCATGATCTCGGCGCGGCCAACCACAGCAGCCAGCGGCATCCCCGCCGCCAGCGACTTCGCCATCACGATCAAATCAGGCTCGACGCCGCTATGCTCCACCGCAAAGAGCTTGCCTGTGCGGCCAAAGCCGGATTGCACTTCGTCGGCGATCAAAACAATGCCATGCTGATCACAGATACGCCGCAGCGATGGCAGGAAGTCAGCCGGTGGGACGACAAAGCCGCCTTCACCCTGCACTGGCTCAACCAGGATCGCCGCCACCTGTTCCGGCGCGATGCGTGACAGGAAGGCGCGCTCGATGGCGACCTCCCACGAGTGACAGCACGTGCCGTCGCGCCGGTTGAAGCCGCACTGATAGCAGTAGGGATAAGGGATGGCGTGGATGTCGGCGGCCAGCGGGCCAAAGTTCTGGCGGTACGGGCGCACCTTGCCGGTGAGGCCCATCGCCATGTTCGTGCGCCCGTGGAAGCTGTTCTCAAAGGCGATCACCGCCGGGCGTTTGGTGTAGGCGCGCGCGATCTTGATGGCGTTCTCGATGGCCTCGGCGCCACTGTTGATGAGCAGTGTCTTCTTAGGGAAAGCGCCGGGGGTGATCTCGGTCAACCGCTTCGCTAACTCAATGTAGGGTGGCGGGGTAAGCACCTGCGCGCAGGTGTGGGTGTAGGCGTCAGCCTGGGCGTGGATGGCCGTGACCACGGCAGGATGCGAATGACCAACGTTCATCACGCCGATGCCACCTGCGAAGTCGAGATAGGTGTTGCCATCAACGTCCACCACACGCGCGCCCGACGCCGTAGCCGGGTAGACCGGATGATAGGTTGCCAGGCCGCGCGGCAGGTAGCGTTCGCGTTCGGCCTGCAACGCTCGCGTCTTGGGGCCAGGCTGCTGCGTTTGGCGTGTGCGCTTTGGCGCCGTCGTCTCCTTGCTTTTTGGTGCGCTTGCGCTTGCCGGTCGCCCTGCTTTGACTGTAGTCGCCATCTCTTCCCCCTATCACGTCTCTGTCACAGTTTATCGTTTGTTTTCCGTTCTAGCCCTATCCTACTCGGCGCACAGGCTGCGTGTCCACGGCCAGGGGGATGAACAAACGCCAGATGATGTTGGCCATGCTGTCGAAGCGGTTGCGGGTAGTTGAGGATAGTCGCGAGTGATGGAACACCCACAGACTCCCTTGCATGCCACGCGCTATACTTTGTATAGTGTGAGCCGGGAGCCTGGCAGCCGGTGTGTGGCTGCGCGCCCGAAAAAAACAGCACGACGAACATATCACAGACAGGGAGAAGCAATGCGACTCGGTTTACAAGTTCCCAACTTCACGTATCCGAATGGGCAGAGCCAGCTTGGCGATACCTTTGGCGAGATCGCCATGCGCGCCGAGCGGGCAGGATTGTATAGCCTCTGGGTGATGGATCACTTCTTCCAGATACCAAACGTTGGCCCAGTGGAGCATGAAATGCTGGAGGGATGGTCGGCGCTGGCCTTCGCCGCTGGCCGCACGAACCACATCCGCCTGGGGACGATGGTCACGGGCGTCACGTACCGCCATCCGGGCCTGCTGGTGAAGACGGCCACCACGCTCGATGTGCTCTCACATGGACGCGCGTATTTTGGCATTGGCGCCGCCTGGAACGAGCAAGAGCACGCCGGACTTGGTGTTCCCTTCCCGCCGTTGGGCGAGCGCTTCAAGCGGCTGGAAGAGACGCTGCAAATCGCCAAGCAGATGTGGGCAGGTGACGAGAAGCCCTACAATGGCCAGTATTATCAACTCGCGCGTCCGCTCAACTCGCCACAGTCGGTGCAGCGCCCGCATCCGCCCATCCTCATCGGTGGCGGCGGCGAGCAAAAGACACTACGTTTGGTGGCGCAGTATGGCGACGCCTGCAACCTGTTCGCTCGCCTGGGCAATGAGACGCTTAAGCACAAACTCGAGGTGTTGCGTAGCCACTGCGAGGCGGTGGGCCGCCCATATGAAGAGATCGAGAAGACGACGCTCACCACCCTCAACCTCTCACGCGATGGCGGCAACGGCTCGACAACGCCCGCCCAGGCAGTTGAAATGTTCGCGGCGCAGGCGGCGCTGGGGATCGATCAGGCTATCTTCAACATGCCCAATGTGTACGATCCCGCTGTGTTCGATCTGCTGGCGACCGAGGTGGTTCCACAGGTGGAGCGCATCACTGTCGCGGGGCGCTGACCTACCCCCTTGCCCCCTCCCAGAGATGGGAAGGGGGAATCAGCGCGGGCGGTTGAAACCGCGCCGAAGGGAGCCGCATGTGCGGCTCCACGAAGTCCGCCTTCGCGGACTCAGATTAGGAATCCAACAGCTATGGGAGCATACACAGAGATGGCAAAAGAACTGACGGACGCCGCGCGGGCGTTTCTTAAAGAGAAGCGTTTCGCGGTGCTGGCGACGATCAATCGCGATGGCACGCCGCAACAAACAGTGATGTGGTACGAGCTGCGCGACAATAGGATCGTCATGAACACAGCGGGTGGGCGCATCAAAGACCGAAACCTCAAACGCGACCAACGTGTCTCAGTGTGCGTTTCGGATGGCTATAGGTTCGTCACTATCGCTGGAACTGTGCGGCTTGACGATAACCAACAGGTGGCCCAGGCGGACATCCGGCGTCTGGCGATCCGCTATGATGGCGAAGAAGAGGGTAACAGGCAGGCTGACGAGAGGTTCAGTAAGCAGCATCGCATCTCGATCTACCTGCCGCTGGAGCATGTCCTTACCTATGGATTCGACGAGTAGCGCGCATGGAGAGACGAGATCGAGTTGTCGCGCTGGCGGGCGGCGTCGGTGGAGCGCGATTGGCGCATGGGCTGCTGCTGGCGTTGGGTGACGAATCACCCTACGAGCGGATTGATCCTGCCGACGCGCAGCCTAGCCCAATCTATCCGCTGACAGTCGTTTGCAACACTGCTGATGACTTCGATCTCTATGGCCTGCGCATCAGTCCTGACTGCGACACCGTGCTCTACACGCTGGCGGGGCTGGCCAACCCGGAGACGGGCTGGGGTATCGCTGGCGATATCGCCAATGCGCTCGATATGCTGCGTCGCTATGGCGCGGAGATCTGGTTCTGGCTGGGCGACCGCGACCTGGCAACGCACATTTTGCGGACGGAGCGGCTGCGCGCGGGCTGGCCGCTTAGCGCGGTGATGCGCGCCTTCGGGCAGGCGCTTGGCGTGCAGGCAAACCTGCTGCCGATGTGCGAGGAGCCGGTCGCCACGCTTCTCCGCACGTCCGAGGGCGAACTTGCCTTCCAGGAGTATTTCGTGCGGCGGCGACAGAATGACACAGTGTTGGGTGTGCGCTTCGAAGGGATAGAGCAGGCGCGTGTTTCTGGCGCCGTGCGTGACGCCATCACTCAGGCGCAGGCGATCATCTTCTGCCCATCCAATCCATTTGTGAGCATCGGCCCTGTGCTTGCCGTCCCAGGCATGCGCGATCTCATCGTTGCTGCGTCTGCGCCGAAAGTAGCCGTCAGCCCGATTGTCGGCGGAGCGGCGATCAAGGGGCCAGCCGCCGCTATGTTGGCCAGCATGGGTTATGAAGTCTCGGCGTATGGCGTGGCGACGCTCTACGCCGGATTGATCCAGGGGTTTGTGATTGATCGAGCAGACGCCGCCGACGCCGCGCGCATCGAGGCGCTGGGGATTCGCGTATTCGTGACGGATGCGGTGATGCGGGATCAGGTGGGGCGTGAGCGGCTGGCGCGCGAGGTACTGCGCTTCGCGGAGGAACTTTGAGTCGAATGCTTTCAACTGTCGCGGTTGTGCCATTAAAGGCGCCGGACGGGGCAAAGTCGCGGCTGGCGGAATCGCTTGAGCTGGCCGAACGTCAAGAGCTGGCGCGCTGGATGGCCACACGCACGCTCTCCGCGTTACGCGCTTCAGGCATGATCGCTCAGCTTGCGGTGGTCAGCCCCGACGAGACGACGCTGGCCTGGGCGCGCGAACAGGGCGCTATCCCCATTGTGCAGACTGCTGGCGACCTCAACGCCGGGCTGGCGCTTGGCCGCGCCTGGGCCGAAGAACAACACGCCGACGCGCTGTTGATCACGCTTGGTGATCTGCCGCTGCTGGCTCCTGGCGAGGTCGCGGCATTCGTTGCGCTGGCAGACAACCATAAACGATTGATCGCCCTGGCGCCCGACGACGCGGGCCAGGGAACGAACGCGCTGCTGGCGCGTCCACCTGCGCTGGCGCCGCTTGCCTTTGGCGTAGGCAGCCTGGCGCACCATCAGGCGCTTGCCCGCGCCGCTGCCGTTGAGCCGCTGCTCTTCCCCTCGCCCGGCTTTGGCTTCGACGTAGATACGCCTGAAGATGTACGGCGGCTTCGTGCAATGAAGCTACGTTAATTGTCGGCCTGAAACGCACCCTCAAAGCCATGCTGCTCTCTGCGCTGAACCAATTCATTGACGTGATTGTGGACGCAGCGACAGGGCGCCTCTTCCTGCTGCCCGCTCTCATCATCGTGGGCGTCGCGTTCTTGATTGGCGCGCTGCGGCTGTATCAGTGGAGATTCGGGAAGGCGCCCCTATTTGCTGCCTAGCTGCCTAGCTGCCTAGCGGAATGTGGCTGCAACTACATCTCCAGCGCGTCGCCATCCTGCGGGACGACAATGGCGCCGCTAAATGCTTGCGCCGCCTCGTTGCGCGCGTCGGCGGGCGTCCACCCTTCGGCGACGCCAAGATGCACCAGCGCCAGCGTATCCACCCCACATTGCGCCGCCTGCTGCCCCGCTTCCAGCGCTGTCATGTGACGGCTCCGTCGGGCTTGCGCCTCGTCCTTGTTGAGGAAGGTGCATTCGGCGATGAAGAGGCGGGCGTCTTTGCCAAGCTCGGCGATGGATGGGTTGGGCTGCGTGTCGCAGGTGTAAGCAAGCGCGCCAGTGGGGAAATCGAGCCGCAGCCCGGCGGACGGCATAGTGTGATCCATGCGATACACGTGTGCGTCCACACCAGCCAGCGTGAGAGGTTGGCCCGGCTCTGTGGCGTGCAGCGTTACCTCATACGTCCAGTTATCGAGCGTTAGCTCATAGTTGAAGACCTGCAAGATGCTCTCGGCCACCGTCAACACTTCGGGGATGGCGTAGATGCGCAGCGGACGTTTTCGTCCGCTCAGCCGGAAGCTCTCGATGAGGGAGGGAAGGCTACCGATGTGATCAATATGCGCATGGGTAATAAAGAGATCGTCGAGCGAGTCGGGGCCGATGCCTGCGCGTAGCAATGAGCGATAGACGCCGCCGCCACAATCGATCAGCAGATTGGAGCCAGGGGTTTCGCCGAGCACCGCCAGGCAGGTATTCGCGCGCTCCTCGGTTGGTAATGCGCCCGCCGTCCCCAAAAACAATACGCGCGTCATCGGCTGCCTCCCTCAGAAAAGTTGTGACGACCCTCGTGCTTCTATCCTAATTATCCTATCACGAACAAGCGCAACTGCTTACTCGCTCTACTGTCATATTAGCGGCGCTCTCTGCGCAATGGGGGCGGCACGGGCGCGCGCTCATCCCACTCGTCATAGACTTCATCGCCTGCCCGTGGCCCGTGCAGATCGGGCAAACCCTCCCAATCGGCTATGGCGCCCTGATCAGCATAGGCGCGGTCTCGCGTAGCGGGCGCAGGCGTTTGGGTTGGGCGTGGGGGAGCGGCATAGGGTTCGGCGTAGGAGCCATGATCATAGTGAGGCTGGTTGATTGGTCGTGTGGGCGCCGCCTGCCGGATCGGCGCCGGGGGAATGGGGCGCTGTGTCGCACGCGGTTGAGGAGTAGCCTGCGCGAGGCGTTGCGAGGATTGGCCTATGCGTGCGCCGCCAGTGGAGTGCGCCACCGCTGAGCGGCTCTCGTCGTCAGGCGCGCGCCGCCTGTGCCCGGCGTACCAGCCCACCAGCAGCGAGGCTCCCGCCAAGATACACGCCACGCTGATCACCGCCGCGCTCATGCGCAGGGGGTGCTGAAGGATGATCGTCGGTAAGAGGTTTGCCTGCCGCGCAGCATAGAGCACGCCAAGCATCGTCAGCGCATAGAGCAGTCCGGCGAGTCCGCCAGACCAGAGCGCCCCTCGCGCGCCCATATAACCTGTGTCGTCGTTAGTGTTCGCCGCCTCCGCCGGGGAAGGATCGGGCGTGCGTCCGCCGATCCACCCTGCTGTGAGCGCGCCAAACGCCACTCCCAGTATCAGCGTGAGCGCGCCAACAAGAGCCGCCACGCCAACGTCTACCCATCCGAACGCGGCGATCCCATTGACAATTGCCAGCGGAAGCACACTTACTAACCAGGCCGCCACGCCCCCAAGCATACGTCGCGCCATAGGTTTCGCCCTCCAACGTCCTGCCGGACTCAGGAATGATGTTGTGATAGCGCCAGTGTATGCGCCAGCCGCGCACACGTCAAGCGGAGTAGGAGGGTTGTGGCATAGAAGCGCCACTAGAAGCGCCACTGGCGGAGATTCGCCGTCATGTGATACACTACGCCTGCTCCACCCAACCATCAAACCGCCAAACACACCCCAACAAACCACATAGGAAACGTCTGCCCTCACACGCCAACGTCAGCCGTGAACCAAGGGGGAATCATCCATGCCGATGTGGTCATCATGGGTATCACGCTCATCCTCATCCAGCCCATCCAGGCGTCGCTCAAAACGTCGTCGCCAACGACTGACAGTTGGCGAGGCGCTCACACTGACGATACGCCTGACTCCGCTGGCGGCCTTGCTCGCGCTCCTCATCATCGTGGCGACGCCTGCCAGCGCCTCCGCGACCGGCGTCGCCAGCATAACCACACCCAGGCTGCCAGCCGTCCCGGCGACCTTTCATGCCATCATCCATGTGCCGGGCGACGCGCCTACCATCCAGGCTGCGGTGGATCGTGCACAGCCGGGCGATCTTGTGCTTGTCGCGCCAGGGGTCTATCACGAGGCCGTCGAGATCAAGACAAACGGGATCACCCTGCGCGGAATGGATCGCAACACCACCATCCTGGATGGCATGTCGAAGCTGGGGGATGGCGTCTCGGTCGAGGCGGACAATGTTGTTGTCGAGAATCTCACCGCGCATCACTACGTCGGCAACGGCTTCTACTGGGATGATGTGACCGGTTATCGGGGCAGCTATCTCACCGCCTATGACAACGGCGACTATGGCATCTATGCGTACAACGCCACGATGGGTCAGTTCGACCACAGCTACGCCTCCGGCAGCCCCGATTCGGGTTTTTATATTGGTCAGTGCTTCCCCTGCGACGCCATCATCACCGATGTGCATTCCGAGAACAACGCGCTTGGCTATTCGGGTACCAACGCGGGTGGCGATCTGGTGATCGAAAACTCCGAATGGGATCGCAACGGAGCCGGTATCGCCCCAAATACGCTGGATAGCGAGGAAATGCCGCCGCAGCATGGCGCGACCGTCATCCATAACTATGTGCATGACAACGGGAACGCCGACGCGCCAGCCTTTGCGCTGGAATATCCCTTGCGTGGTGTAGGCATTGGAACCCCAGGCGGCGACCTCAACTTCATCGCCTATAACCGTGTGGTCAACAACAGCGAGTATGGCATCCTGGTCAGCGGCATCATCGACACGAATATGTGGCTGGCGTCGGGCAACGTGGTGGAGTGGAACCATGTCACGGGATCGGGTATCGCCGATCTCGCGCTCGCTACGCCCAGCGGCGCCAACAACTGCTTCGCCAACAACGACGCCGTGACCACCCTACCCCCGCTGCTCGAACAGACGCATGCCTGTGGCACGCCGCTTCCCCTCAACGGCGGAGGCGACCTCAGCAGCACACTTCGCCTGTTGGGGCGCTTCCTCAACGGGTCGGGGCCAAACTATCGCTCGGTGGACTACCGCACACTGCCAGCGCCACCCGCGCAAGCCAACATGCCCAACGCGCCGAACGCCAGCCCGGCTGGCATCTTCACATCGGGTTTCGTCGTAGATCATAGCCACGGCGGACTGCCTGCCGCCGTGGCCGCGCTCACCCCAGGAGGACACGCTATGCTCGCGCCGCTTGGCTTCACCAGCTATTCGATTGTCCAGGTGTTGCTCGCCCTCTATGGCAATCTCTCGCTCTATGCGCTGCTGGCGGCGTGGCTAGGCGTCGCCCTGTGGGAGCTTTCGCAGCAGAAGGAGGTCGCCAGCGGCAGACGGCTCGCCTGGGGCGTCGCCGTGGTTGGCCTGCCCATCCTCGGCCCAATCCTGTATTATTTCCTGGGTGGCTCGAAGTTGAGCTTGCGCTTCCGGCTGGCGCTTGTGGTGGGCGCGCCGCTGCTGTTGTTGGCTATCACCGGGCTGCTGATGGTCATCGCCAGCTTCACCCTTGCCTGATTTCCCCTTCCCGTGCGGGGAAAGGGGAGAGGTCACTCGTCCACCTGCTCCAGCGCGGCGCGCACCGCATGAGCGCGTCGTATCAACGTGCGTAGCATATCAGGCAGGATTGCCTGGTCGGCGTCGGAGAGCGCCTGTTCGGGATGCGGGTGCATCTCGACAAGCAGTCCGTCGGCCCCGGCGGCAATGGCGGCGACGCCCATCTGCACGACGAGATCGCTTCGCCCGACGGCGTGGCTGGGGTCAACAATCACCGGCAGGTGGGTCAACTGCGCCAGCAGAGGAACGCACGCAAGATCGAGCAGATTGCGTGTGTGTGGATCAAAGCTGCGTATGCCGCGCTCGCAGAGGATCACCTGCTGATTGCCCTCGCGCAAGATGTATTCAGCTGCCAGCAGCCATTCGTCTATGGTTGCGGCGAACCCGCGTTTGAGCAAGACCGGGCGATGGCTTCGCCCCACCGCCCGCAGCAAGGGAAAGTTTTGCATATTGCGGCTGCCCACCTGCAACACATCGGCAAGCTCGGCGACCGGCTCGACCAGTCCCGGTTCCATCACCTCGGTCACAATGGGCAGCCGCATCGCCTGCCCGGCCTCTGCCAGCAGCCGCAAGCCCGGTAGCCCCAAACCCTGAAAGTCATAGGGGGATGTGCGCGGCTTGAACGCGCCACCGCGCAGCAAATGCGCGCCCGCCTCACGCGCCACCTGCGCCGCCTCGAAGATTTGCGCCTCGCTCTCAACGGAACATGGCCCGGCGATCACCACTGGCTGTGTCGCGCCAATCAGCGCCTCGCCCACGCGCACCATAGTTTTTGCTGGATGCGTCGCGCGGCTGGCCAGTGGGTAGGGTATGGCCTGTTGTTCGCTTTGTTCGCTATAGGGTTCGCTGTATCTCCGCTCTATCTGTTCGTCGGGAATCGCCCCGTCGCGTGTCGCAATCGCCATGTCGGCGTTCCTCACTTCTAGCCGGGCATTTTCACAACAAAAAAGCAGAGGATATTCTCCCCTGCTTGCCCGCCGACCTGCTACTTCGCCGTTCATCTCATCGCTTACGCCACAAACGGCCCACCGCCAAGTCGGGGGGCGCATCGCCAGGAAGCCCAGGAAGCATTGATGGCGCTGATGTGGTTGTACGCGAATGATTGATGATGTCTATTCATGTTTCTTTCAATCCTCACCTGGCGCTCCGGCGACGCGCCTTGCATTCCAAAGTATAGGTCTCTCGGTTGGCTGCCGTCAAGGGGAGGGATCACACACGTTATGCGCCGCCGGGTAGGTGCAAGAGCCGCGCCGCCTGCGCCGGAGAGACGACGCCTAGCGGGATCAGCTTCGCGAACGCTTCGGCGCGCGTAGCGAAATCGTCCGGCTCCTCGAAACCGGCGAAGGTGATCGTGAAGCGATCATCAAACCACTGGCGCACTTTGCGTGTCAGGAAGTTCGCGATCAGCGCGACGACGGGCGCCACTGCGCGCCGATAAACCACGCCCTCTTGCGATTGGCCAACACTGCGGTTGCTGGTGTCCGTGAAGCCAAGCTCATCCATCGTCAAGCCAAACGCCGCTACCGTCACATTCAGCAGAAAGCGGTCGAACTCGATCAATGGATCGTCGCCCGCCAACGCCTGCCAGCCCGCGCCCGGTGGCAACACCTTCGCCCGCACGCGCACCTGATCGTTCCCCGCCAACAGCCCATTGAACATCTGCTCAAAGGTATCGAGTTGTTCGGGCGTCCAGTTCAGTGTCGCGGGCGGCTGGATGATCCCAAGCGGCGTCGCGCCATCGGTGAAGCGCGCCAGATCAAAACTCTCTTTGCGGAGCGCCTGGTTGACCCGCAAAATGATCCGCTCTACGCGCGACAGGCCATAGGCGCTCTCGGTGCGCGCCGTCTCGCGGAGGTAGTCCATCTCGTTGAGTGTATACCAACCTGCGGGTACGCCATACAAAAACTGCTGATAGGCAGGCTTAGGTGGCTGCGGCGGACGCCCACTTGCGTCAATCAGCGGCTTGATGGTCTGCCCATCGATCAGCTCCAGCGCATAGAGCGCGCCGCCCCGTGTCTGGCGGGTATAGACAGCCACGGCGTCAATCTCCAGCAGATCGCGCACGAAGGCTACCAACCAGGAGCGCAGGTCTTGCGCGCGGTCAGGGCTTTCCAGGAAGCCCTCGATACGCCGGGCCGCCTCGCGCAAACGTGGCGCGTTCAGGCTGCGGGTGTCTTCGCCCTCGTCGAGCAGGTCGGCGCGTGGAATGGCGCGTAGCTCGAGCCGCCCCAGAATATCGAAGTAGACGCGCTCACACAACAGCACGCCGTCGTAGAGCGCGGCGAGATTGCGCAATTGCTCGAAGGTGGTTTGCTCGGTGGCGCGCGGGCGCAGTGCGATGTTGTAGCCCAATGGATACGCCCACTGGCGCGGCTGCCCCACCGGGCCAGTTAGTCCTGGAGTCGGCGTCAGCGGTTGACCCGGCGGAAACATCACATTTGTTGTGGTTGATGGGGCCAGCGTTGCGGCGCGCGTCTGGGCCGTGTCGCGCTGGCTGCCCTCTCGTCGTGTGGCGCCAGCGTCTAGGCCATGCGGGCGGCGGCGTGGTCTACTCATCTGTTGTCATCCTTCCCATCCGTTTGCTCGTCTTGCCAGTGCGCCGCTCATCTCTTCAGCGGCAGTCTTGGGGATAACGCTTCTCGCAGAGGACGCGCCACGCCGACAAGGAACGATGGCGGACAGAATTAGCCGGAAAAGGCCATACCTGGGCAAGGGCAGTCAGGAACATCGAGCACAGAAAAAATCCCCTCCCAACTTGGGAGGGGAAAGGTGAGCGGAGCGAATCGCGCTCACAAAAGGATGGGATTGGCGTTCACCACTAAACCGCCGCGCTCGAACGCGAGAAGAGCTTGGCAATGAACAGCAGAACCACCGCACCGATGAAGGAGACGAGCAAGCTCCACAGGTTGAAGCCAGTGAAGCCGGCGCCACCCAGCGCCCACATGATGAAGCCGCCAATCAACGCGCCGACGATACCGACGATAATATCGCCGATTATCCCTAAACCGGCGCCTCGCACCAGCAAGCTGGCAAGCCAGCCCGCCACACCGCCGATGATAATCCAGACCACGATTTCGCCCAAAAGCATGATGTTACTCCTTTGCTTCCGGTATATACAACACTCTGCGCCACTTCACTTGTGTCGAGACGCCCCTATCGTCATGTCTGAAGACGTCACTCGCCTGGCAGCGCCGTCAGGCGAGACGTTTGCCTATTTCGCAAGATGGGCGCCAAACAAATGTGCGTAAAAAGGATGACCAGGCATACGTCCGAATGAACCTAAAGCACGTTGATGATCTATAGTGGTCTATAGTATGTACAGCGCCGAACCCGAACCGAACCCTAATTGATCCCGAACTGAGAGAATGCCACTACTGGCGTTCCAGAGAAAAGGAGCCACGCTCTCGTGACTACCGAAGACCTTCTGGCCGACAAACAACCGCCCGTCGCAGCCACAGCGCCGTGCCGTTTCCGCCGCTTTCAGCCCAGCCTGGATGTCGAGCGGCTGGCGCGCCTGTTTACGGCTATCGAAGCGGTTGATCACGACGATGAGCATAGCGATGTCGAGGCGCTCCGCCAGCAGCTTGCCTGGCCCGGCCATGATCCGCTGCTGGATCGCTGGGTTGTCGAGGAGACGGAGAACGCCGATGCGTTGATCGGCTTCGCGAGCCTCTGGAAGGCGCCCGCGAGTGGACATGGTGATATTGTCGTGCGTGTACATCCGGCGTGGCGCCGCAAGGGCATCGGGAGCGAGTTGTTGGCGCGGATGAAGGCGCGCGCCCGCGAACTTGGCGCCGCCAGCCTCGGCGCCTATATCAATGTGAATCGCCCAGACGCCGATGCCTTTCTGCGTAAGCGCGGCTTTCAACCCGTCTCCTTTTATACACGGCTTCGCGCCCCTATGGAGCGTCTGCGCTCAGTGGCGAGCGAACCGGTCTGGCCCACCGGAATCAGTGCACGCAGCTACGCGGAAGACAATCGCCTCGATGCGTTGCTGACCGGCTTCAATACCTGTTTCGAGGGGCAACCGGGGCACATCCATCTTTCGGAGCTGGAACTGCTTGCCTGGCTTCCCCAGCTCGATCCCCATGGTATCTTCCTGGCCTATGATGAGCAAAACCATGTGGTGGGAATGATCCGCGCAGGTTCGAGCAAAGGGTTTAGCGTGAAATATGGCGCCCCTGTCGCCTATTTTGACGCGCCCGGCGCTGTCCCTGCCTATCGCTCCGACCCCAAAACGCTCTACCTGCCGCTACTGATGTCAGCCTTACGTTGGGCGCTGGCGCCTGGCGCATTGGAGCAGGAGCCAGCACTGGCGGTGATGGAGTCGTGGGGGGATCTGCCATCCACACTGGCGCTCTACCAATCGCTGGGGTTCGCCATCATCGTACAGGAGCATTCTTATCGTTGGGATGCCGCCTGAGCGGCACAGAGCGCAGCTTCACTGAACCATCACGAACCATCGCTGAATATCTTGTGTTTGGAAGCGATGGTAAGAAGATGCTATACTGAAACATGGCAGATTGTAGATTGCCCCGATTGCCCTCAATGGCGAGGGCGCTGGCGCAACAACGACCAGCCGACGGTGTGTCATCACACAGATGAGGCGCATACTCGGCGACGCGCGCCAGTCCATTCTACACATACTCACCGCAAACAAGGAGACGATTACTATGGCGATGACGCGCGTAAAACGTCCAACCCTGGCTGACCTCGATCTGAGTACCGGCAAGCGTACCCGCCTGCACCGGCTGCTCTATTCCTTTGGCCCGGCGAACGGTACACTGATGTTCCTGCCGATTGACCAGGGGCTTGAGCATGGCCCCCGCGATTTCTTTGTCAATCCGCCGTCCAAAGACCCCGACTTCCAGTTGCGGCTGGCCGAGGAGGGGGGCTTCTCCGGCATTGTCTTTCAGTATGGCATCGCCGAGAAGTACATGAGCCGCTACGCGGGCAAAGTGCCGCTGGTGCTGAAACTCAACGGCAAGACGGAGATTCCCTCCGATAAACAGCCCATCTCGCCGTGCATCGCGACTGTCGAAGACGCCGTGCGGCTGGGCGCCGACGCCGTAGGCTATACCCTGTATGTCGGCTCGCCGTTGCAGGCCGAAGACTTCACCCAGTTCCGCCATGTGCGCGAGGACGCCGATCGCTATGGCATGCCGGTGATCGTCTGGGCGTATCCGCGCGGCGAAGCGATTGACGCCAAAGGCGGACGCGACAGCTTCTACGCGGTAGACTACGCAGCGCGGGTAGCTAACGAGCTTGGCGCTGACATCGTAAAAGTCAATGTGCCCAAGATCAATCCCGAAAAAGACCAAGCCACGCCTGCGCCGTACAACTCGATGAACATCACGACTGAAGACGCAGTGCGCCAGGTGGTCGAGTCCGCCGGACGCACGCTTGTCCTCTTCAGCGGCGGCGAGAAGCAAGACGAAGACGATGTGCTCTCCAAGGCGCGCGTGGCGATGGAAAACGGCGCGACCGGCATTATCTTCGGGCGCAACGTCTGGCAGCGCCCGTATGATGAGGCGCTGACGCTGGCTGGCGAGATCCGCGCCATGCTCAAAGACTTTGCCGCATAGCCGCGCATAGTCTCTCAACGTCTCGCTTTGTCGCCAGCCGAATACGCAGAAGCATCAGATACGTCAGAGAGAGCAGAGAAAGCAGATACGCCAACGCGAGACCCCTTCTCTCTTTCAGGGAAGGGGAACACATTATGAGCGTTTCTCAGCAGTCCAACTCAGGAGAAGCCGATGGCTATGGAGCGTAGCGACCGCATCCGCGTGATGCTGATTGATGAGCACCCCCTGTTCCGGCAGGGGTGCCGTTTCGCCCTTGAGCAAGCGGGCGACTGTGTGGTGGTGGCGGAGGCATCGGGCAGCCGTCAGGGCATGGAGCTTGCCAAGCAGCATACGCCGGATGTGATTCTGATCGATGCGCTCCTTTCCACCAACGACGCCCTCGAACTGGCGCGCCAACTGCGCCACAGCAGCCCGCGTGTCGCCATCATCATGCTAACGGCCTTCGAAGACGAAGAGCAACTCTTTCAGTCTATGAAGCTGGGCGCGGCGGCCTACCTGCTCAAGGGCATCTCGCCGGAGGAACTGGTGGACGCAGTGCATAGCGTCAGCAAGGGCGTCTACATCATCAACGACAACGTGCTTTCGCGGCCCACTGTCGCCGGGCGAGTGTTGCAGACCTTCCGCCAGATGACGGCGGAAGAGCCACCCGAAGTGCAGCCGCTCTATTCGCCGCTTTCCACCCGCGAGATCGAAATCCTCGATTACATCGCACGGGGCAACAGCAACAAAGAGATCGCCAAGTCGTTGAAGATCAGCGATCAAACCGTCAAAAACCATATCACGTCAATTCTCAAAAAGCTCTCGGTGAATGATCGAACGGCGGCGGTGGTGCATGCCCTGCGCAAGGGATGGATCAGAATGGACGCGGAATAGCCGGGTCGGTGTGTGGTTGTATTGTATTTGTTGATCGCATGCGCCAAACGTGATGGGCGACAGCCAGAGTGGCAGGTGTGAAGGTGTAAAAGCGTGAAAGGCGGCTGTGGATGGAGGCTGAACGCGGCAGAGGCAGCGCAGGCGGACACAATGCCTGGGGAGGCTGGAATGGGCAGGCTGGCTCGCCCGACCAATTCGATACATTTGGCGATGACGACCCGGACGCTCCTGTCGGATGGACAAACTCGCTTGAGATCGCCGAACGCGATGGCCGTCCCATACCAGGGCGCGACGATCCCCTTGAAAGCGACGACGAGACCTCAGCGCCTTCCCAGGTGGCGCGCGGCCCGCTCAGCAGCCGCCTCTACGAGGCGCGACGCGCGCAAGACCCTGACTACGATCCCGATGGCGAAGGCGATGAAGCGTTTGGGGACGAACTGCCCGCGCGCGACTATACTCCGGCGCCACCAGACGCCCCCTGGACATCCTCAGGCCCCCTGCTCGACGTTTCGCTTCATGAGTATGATCGGCTCGACGACGAACTCAAAAATCTCTACCTGCTCCTGAAACAGTGTGACCGGGAGGTTGCGCACGCGAACCATCGGAAAACCATCGAAGGCTCAAAAGTACGCCAGATGGAAGAGAAGCTTGGCAACTACGGGCGCCAGGAGATCAGCGACATCTACCATGCCGCAAACGAGGCCGAGAAACAGGCGTTGATGATAAACGAGCAACGCGAACTGTTGCTCGCGAAGATCGCCGCCTTTGAGCGTTTCCGCCAGTATATCCGCCGGACGGTCAACGTGCTGATGGATCTGCCAGCGGTCAGCACACCCCTGCCCCTTGACGAGCCGCTTGCCCCGCCTCACACGCCCCGATTTGCCCAGACTCCGCCGCCAATGCCCCAATGGGAACGCGCCTGGGCGCCGCCTCCCAACGCTGCGACGGCTCCGGCTGAACCATTCCACCCGGATATGTATCCCACCACTCGTATTGATCCTCCTCCCCCGCGCCAGCAACAGGCGCCTCCTCCGGCGCCACAGGCGAATCATCAGCCAGGGATGGGGCTGACCACACGTCTCGAAGGCACGCTCGGCGATGTAACGATGTATCTCTCCCCAGATGCGCCAGGAATTAACATGCCAGCCGAGCGCCTCTCCCCCGCAGAGAGCGCCGCGCTACGCCCTGCGCCCGATGCGTTCCAAGCGGGACAAACAGGACAAACAGGACAGCGGCAACAAGCCAGGTCAGCGACCGGCGCCGAATCACGTCCCTATGGTGTTTCTACGCCGCTTGCCGCGATGACGGTTGCGCGCGTCATCCAATCCGAAGAGGAGCTTCGCCAGCGCGTGGCGCAACGCCTGCACGATGGGCCAACACAATCACTGGCCAACCTGGTGCTGACGGCGGAGATCTGCGAACGCATCGTGCGCGAAGACCCACAGCGGGCGCTGAGCGAGCTGGCGCACCTGAAACGCCAGGTGAACAAGGCCCTGCAACAGACACGCGCCTTTATCTTCGAGCTTCGCCCCATGACGCTCGATGACCTGGGCCTCATGCCAACGCTCAGACGATACGCAGCGAACGTGGCGGCGCAAAAAGATGGGCAGAAAGATGGCCTGAAGATCACTGTGCAGGCGCCCAAAGGTGAGCCACGCCTGGCCGCCGACACCGAGACGGCGTTTTTCCGGGTGGCGCAGGAAGCCATCACAAACGCTGTAACCCACGGCAAGGCCACCGAGATCGTGGTCACGACCCTCGTTTCCCCCGACTACATTCGCTTGATGGTGGACGACAACGGCGAAGGGTTCGATGTGGATGAGGCGATTGCCTGGGCGGTCATTCGTGGCTCGACGGGCATCGCCAGTATGCGCGAGCGCGCCGATATTCTTGGCGGCAAGCTGCGTATCGAGAGCGTGCGTGGACGAGGGAGCCGCGTGGAACTGGTAGCGCCACATCGTCCGGTGAATACAGAGAACACCACAAACACGCCAGGAGCAGGAGCGCAACGGACGACACAGGGGGCGCCACGACAGCCGCCACAAGAGAGATAAGAGCTACAAGAGATAAAGGAGATGAGTAAGCAGTTACCGGCGTTACCGTTGGGGCTGCTTTGCGTTCATCCGAAGGGGGGAATATCGCTTGCCGTGCGCCAGCTCGCAATGCCCTATGGCTGCTTTTCGGCGCGTTAGCCAAAATGGCTAGTGCGCTTGGCGTCCTGGAATGTACTGGCTATACTACACTCCATCGTCAGTGCGATAACCGCCTGCCAGCGTTTTCTCGCCTGTCGTCTACGAAGATACACGTTTTGTCCTGTATGCGCTTCTATTGAGTTGGTGACATGTCTGCCGCCTGCTTTGGGCTAGGCGCATGTCTATGTCTGTGATGGGGAGGGCCTCCATGTCAAACGATTCTCTTCAACCATGTGCTAACGAATTTGAAAACACACCGATTGTTGACGCTGAGATGAGCGATGTGGCGAACGAGCGCCGCTTTGAGCTTGGCCAGGGATTGGTGGAGTACGCGCTGATCATCGCGCTGGTCGCCATCGTTGTCATCGCAGCGTTGTTGCTGTTGGGGCCAGCCATCGCCAATACCTTCAACAACATCACCCACAACCTCTAAGTGGCGGAGCGGCGCAAGCCGCTCCACACTCCACTTCACAAGCAACTCAGTAACCGAAGAGTAGACCATGCAGCGTTCAGACGGCGCGGCCGTCGGGAGGAATAGATCGTCATGGGGCTTCCTACACGGGCGCCACGCCAATCTGGGACGAGCGGGCGAGCGCTGCTGCTGCTGGGCGTCTTGCTGGCGCTGGCGGCGGGTGGCCTCGTGATCTATGTCGTTAGCCAGTACACTGGCGGTGGTGGCCAGACGGTGACGGTGGTAGAGGCAATCCAACCGATCCAGGTAGGGAAAACTCTTAGTACGACAGCAACTGATAGTAACCATGTGGTCATCAGCCAGGTGTTTGCTCCGAAGAGTGTAGATGTGAGCGTTGCTCCTCCTAACTACTATCCATTCACAAGCATGACAGCCCTCAATAGCTACCTCAACGGCCTGCAAGTCACCCAAGCGTTTTATCCCGGTGACATACTCCAGACCAGCGGCCAAAGTGGGCTTGATCCACGTCTTTCTAAAGGTGTATGCGCGTCGGATAGTCTGACGTGCCTCAACGGATCGGCGCTAACTAACAACGTACTCATACTCGTACAGCTCAATCAACCGCCAGCGCTTGTTGCAGGAGATCGCGTTGACATACTGGTTACCGAGTGCAACCTGACGCCGGGTGGCGGTTGTATTACCCAAACGACGCTGACTGACCAGCTTGTCTATAGTGTCAACGGAAACTCGATCTATCTAGCAATGTCGAATCAGGATGCGATTACCCTGAAATACTTGATCGAGACGGGTAACGTAACATTCGCCATCCGGCCATATAGTGACACAGTGGGAGAGGGGACACCAATAACGACCCCTGTCAACTCGACCTATATCGTCAACAAGTTTGGCTTCAAGTAAGCAAAGTAAAGGCGCCCAGGCGTTCGCAGAGCACAGGGCTGAACCTTCCAGCCAGGGCACGACAGGCAAAGACGACACAACAGAGGGTGATGGCGACCTATGGCGCAACAGGCATACCAGCAGAATAACGACCCCATCCGCGTGATGATTGTCGAAGATCATGGCGATACGGTGCGCATCGTGCGGCGGCTGCTCGAGTTCGTCAACGACATTCGCGTGGTGGGCGCCGCGCCAAACGGCCGCCAGGCGATGGCGCTGGCCCAAGAGTTGCAGCCCGATCTGATCCTGATGGATGTCAATCTGGGCGATATAGATGGCCTGACCGTCGCCGAACGTATCCTGGCGCGCATGCCCACGCGCATCGTCATCATGTCGGTGCAGAGCGACCCAACCTATTTCGAGCGTGCAATGAGCCTGGGCATTCGCGGCTATCTGGTCAAGCCGTTCGATAGCGACCGCCTCGTCGCTACCATTCGCCGCGCCGTTGGTGGGCCGGAACCGCCAGGAGTGCAGCGTGGGCGCACCTCTATGCCGTTGCCGCCGCAGCCGCCAGCCGCGCTCAGGCGCATCATCTCGGTGTATAGCCCAAAGGGCGGCGTGGGAACGAGTGTGCTCGCGGTGAACCTGGCCGTCGCCCTGCGCCAGCGCACCCAGAAGCGTGTCGTGCTGGTAGACGCCAACCTGCAAGGCGGCGACGCGCACGTGCTGCTGAACATCAATACCCAAAGCAGCCTCGATGACCTGCGGGGAACCAGCGCACAGGGTATCGATCAGGAGAGCGTACAGAACGCCGTGGTCTACCACGAGCCTTCGGGCCTTGCGCTGCTACGGGCGCCACTGCAACCCGAAGCCGCCGAGTATTTCAACACCACACGCGACGCCTTCCGTGCGATTCTCGTTGAGGTGCGTGACCACTTCGACTATATCGTGGTGGATACTGATACCCCCTATAGCGAGACAACGCTAACTGTGTTGGAGATGGCCGATCAGATCGTCGCGATCACCACGCTTGAAGTGCCAACCATCCATCGTATCAGCCAGTTCTACCGCGTGCTGGAGGCGACACAGATCGGCGGTGACAAGGTGGCGCTGGTGTGCAACCGTATTGATACCTACTACGGCATCAAGCCATCGCAGATCGAGGCGCAGCTTCGTGTCCACTTCCTTGCGGCGCTCCCCGAAGACAACAAGCTCTCGGCGTATGGGGTCAACCAGGGTGTGCCATTCATCCTGGCGCAGAAGAATGCGCAACTCTCGCGCGCCATCTATACGCTTGCCGACCGCCTCATTGCAGTGGCGAACCCCAACCAGTCGCCACGCTCATCGCCACGATCATTTACCGGAGGCCCAAACAGCCGCGCATAAGATGCGCGGCTTTATGCGCGTAAGATTGACGCGAAGACGAAAGAGCGGCTCCTGATCCTGTGGGAGCCGCTCTTTTTGCGTATATGAAGTGGATGAGTTGGTAAGAAGCTCATGCCAGACGCGCCACCTCGATCTCGGCAGGGAAGCGCATCTGCGCTGCGTCGCCCGCCCAGAAGAGCCGCTTGAGCGCCTCGCCTGCCGCGAAGAGCAGGTGTTGCTCCACCGTCTCGCGGCTCTCTTCGTAGGCGTCGGAGCCATCATGCGCGCGGCTGGAAAGGAACCACTCGCGCACCGGCGTCCCGATGGCCGGACGCACCAGATAGCAGCGCATGCGCAGCGCGTTCTCGTCGTCGGGCGCGAAGATGCGCAGTTGCGGCGCGGCGGCCACCAGATCGAGCCGGTAGAAGACGCCGTAATGCTCGCGTGAGGTCTGGAAGAGCGAGATCTCAGCCGCCTGCATCGGCTCGTCATCCAGGCTCACCTGATCGTTCTCGTTGGCCTGCATGAAACGTGCGGCGCCATTGGCCGCCTGATCATCCTCGCGTACATGATAGAGCCGCTGATTCAGGCTTTTTCCCTGTGGACGAAAAGACGCCTCTTGCTCTGCCGCCTGCTCTATCCCTGGCGCTTCCATCTCCACGCCAAGACCTGCCAATAGCTCCGCCAGTTGCTCATCAATGTTCATGATTGCCTGCTCCCCATCTCACTGTTCACATCCATCGCATCCCCTGATTGGGGAAGTTTTGTTCTACTTGATGTGTGCTCTGTACCCTTATTCTCTGGCGCGGGGCATAGAACGGAAACGTCCTGACGGGTGGTATACTGACGCCAGATAAGCGGGCGTGGGAGCCTGCCTCCTCCCTAGCCCTCTCCCAGCGGGAGAGGGAACTGTAGCTTGCGCGGCCTAGAAGGAGCCAAGTAGAATGGATGAGATAAATACAAACAAGTCGCGCCTGCTGGCGGAGGCCGAAGCCTTCGTGCGGGCCGAACTGGCAGGCGAGAGCAGCGGCCACGACTTCGGCCATATCGCACGGGTGCGGCGGCTGGCGGAAGTGATCGCCCGCGAAGAAGGAGCGGATGCTTTCCTCTGTGCGCTGGCGGCGCTGCTACACGACATCGCCGATCCCAAGATCGCTGGCGACGAAGAGAGTGGGTTGACAAAGGTGCGCGCCTGGTTGGCGGCGCATGGCGCGGACGATATTCACGCAGGGACGACCGAGCGCGTGATGGAGATCATCGCCACGATGTCGTTTCGTGGGGGAACACGTCCGCCGATGACCTCGCCGGAAGGGCGCATTGTGCAGGACGCGGATCGGCTCGACGCCATTGGCGCGGTGGGCATTGCGCGGGCGTTCGCCTATGGTGGCGCGCATAGCCGCCCGCTCTATGACGCCGAGGTCGCCTCACGCGGCGCGATGACCTATGAAGAGTATCGCAGCGGAAACACGCCGACGATCAATCACTTCTACGAAAAGCTGCTCCTGCTCAAAGACAGGATGAATACGCCCTACGCGCGGCGGCTTGCCGAGGAGCGCCACCGCTTCATGGAGACGTTTCTGGCGCAGTTCTACGCCGAACAGGCTGGCGAGGCATAAAGAAAGCGGATGGCAGTAAGGAGTCAAGCCGTGAGTGGCGACAACAAGCGGTTGCGGGTCTTTGTCAAGCGGTTCGTCAATCCGGTGT
>Ga0070737_10001837_pt1 | contig 28104 bp, 24 predicted proteins | sample Coa_R1_10_FD_66438 | JGI IMG/M metagenome (GOLD analysis project Ga0070737, IMG submission 66438) | Surface soil microbial communities from Centralia Pennsylvania, which are recovering from an underground coalmine fire - Coalmine... | ecosystem: Environmental > Terrestrial > Soil > Unclassified... | reverse complement strand
TCGGCGCGATCATCCGTCGATTCCCTGGAACAGCACGGTGCCTAAGCGAACCAGTGTCGCCCCTTCCTCGACGGCAATCTCGAAATCGTTGCTCATGCCCATCGACAGGTGCGGCAAGGGCCGGCCCAACTCCGCCGCCAAGCGATCGCGCAAGGTACGGAGAGAAGCAAACGTCGGCCGCGTCCGTTCGGGATCTTCCTCATATGCCGCCATCGTCATTAATCCCTCGATGCGAACATGGTGCAGCTTCGCCAGTCGCGGCGCCAATGCCGGCACCTCTTCGGGTGCGAAGCCGTGCTTGCTCGCCTCGCGGCTGGCGTTAACCTCCACCAGCGCCGGCACCCCCCCCCTTTCTTCTCCCTTTGGGGAGGGAAGGAGGCGTCGGCACGCTCCTTCCAATGCGTCCAACAAACGCAGGCTATCTACCGAATGAAGGCAATGAAGCAGCGGCAGGGTGCGCTCGATCTTGTTGCGTTGCAGATGACCGACCAGGTGCCAGCGCACGCCCGCTATCGCGGCGGCCTTGCGCCACAACTCTTGCGGCCGGCTCTCACCGAGATCATACACTCCCAGCTCCGGCAACAGCGCGGCAACCGTGACGGAGACCGTTTTGGTGACGGCGACAAGCGTGACCTCGTTCCGTTCTCGGCCCGCGCGCCGGCAGGCGGCACGGAGTCGTTCTTCCACGGCGGCCAGATTGTCGGCGATCCGCTGTCGACTTTCGGCCATGATTGGTTTTCCGTTTTCGGTTTTCGGTTTTTCGTCTTCAGTATACAGTTTATGGAGACTGGAAACTGAAAACCGAAAACCGAAAGTGGTGATTTTGCGATGGCTGACATTCGTGCGTTTCGCGCTTTCCGTTACGATCTGGGCCGGGTCGGCAATCTCAGCGATGTGGTCGCACCTCCCTACGATGTAATCGATCCGGCCTTGCAGCAGGCGCTCTACGACAAAAGCCCTTACAACGTCGTTCGCCTGGAACTCAACAAGGAAGAGCCGACCGATAACGAGACCGAGAACCGCTACACCCGTGCCGCCCGCTTCCTGCGGGATTGGCAGCGCGACGACATCTTGGTGCAGGACTCCGCCCGCAGTCTGTATGTGTGCTATCAAGATTTCGAGGTTGAGGGCCGGCGCTACACGCGGCACGGCTTTTTGGCGCGGGTCCGCCTGGAGCCGTTCGGCGCCGGCCGCATCTATGCCCACGAGGAAACGCTGGCCGGTCCCAAGGCCGATCGCCTGAAACTCTTTCATGCCACGGCCATGAACCTCAGTCCGATCTTCGGCCTCTACCCCGACCCGGATGGCGAAGTCCTCAAACACCTCGACGCTCAGGTAAGTCGTACTTTGCCGATCCAGGCTGTCGATCATCTCGGTGTCGTCAGCCGTTTGTGGCCCATCGCCGATCAACACTTCATCAGCACCGTGACCGGCCTGCTCGGTCCCAAGCCGGTCTTCATCGCCGACGGCCATCATCGCTACGAGACCAGCCTGCGCTACCTCGACGAGCGCCGCGCCGCTGGCGAAGTCCGCGATGACGAAGCTCCGCCCCATTTCACCCTCATGATGCTTGTGGGCATGAGCGATCCCGGCCTGATTATCCTGCCGACACATCGGCTCCTCTCCGGCATCCCCGATCTAACCGCCGATCGTCTGGCGGCAATCCTTACTCCGTACTTCACCATCGAGCGCATCGGCGCCGGCGAGCAAGCCGCCCGCCACACCTGGGAAATCCTCGAAGCCGACGGTTCGCAAGACCTTCTCGGCTTCGGCACCGTGTCAGACGGGGTCTGGCAAACGGCCCGTTTCCGTTCCCCGCAGCTGATGGCTGAGCGCGCCGCCAACCATAGCCCCGCCTGGCGCAGTCTCGCCGTCAGCATTTTGCACGTCGCCGTCCTCGATCATCTGCTGCCGCAAGCAACCGGACGCAACCCCGAATGCCAATATGTGCATCGGTTACGCGAAGTGATCGACGCCGTGTCGGCCCGGCAATGCCAGCTCGCCGCCTTGGTGCCGCCGGCCACGATGCAACACGTCGAGCAGATCGCCGGTAATCTCGAAAAGATGCCGCCCAAATCGACCTATTTTTATCCGAAGCTGCTCACGGGATTGGTGTTTAATTCGCTGAAGACGAGTTGAACTCTGTCGCGAGGCGATAAAAAAACGAAAAAAGCGGATCTGGGTGTCTCTCTCGATTTTGGCGAGTGGGGTTGCGTCAGCCCCCGAGGAGGTTCTTCCCCTCCCTCTCCCACCAGGAGGGAGGGAAAAGCCCCCTGGCACATAAGCCCTCCTACACGCCCCAATCAAGAGGGACACGCAGCGGATCTTGCCCAAAATGCGCTTGCTATCCGGCCAATTCATGGTATATTTTACCCTCGGTTCGGAGTTGGCTTGCTCCTCTCCCTCCAAGACTCCGGATTGCCTCTCTATCCACTCTTGCCGAGGAGGATTGGCTCCTATGGACGAAGCATACGATGATGGCTTTGTAGTCTACGTCCGCAGCCGGCGCGACAGGCAAGATCCACCGGAAGACAGTGAATGGCCGGTGATCACCTGCTCCAGTTACGAGGAAGCCTGCCGCATCCGGGAGACGCATCGCCGGCAGGCGCGCGATTGCGTCATCCGCTATGTCGGCCCCTCCGGCGGCGGCGATTAAATCGATACAGGGCATGCCCGCCGCGACCACGTAAACCGACCAGAGCCGTAGGGCAAGCGGCCCGCTTGCCCTACAGGACAGGTAAGTCCTTGACGCTTTTCCTTTCCCTCTCTATCTTGTTTATCTAATTGCTTGCTCTCGGTGCGGATGTTGTCTTTTCTTTATCTTTTCTCCCCTTCCCATTCTGAAAAATTTTCTCTTTTTATTTTTTCACTCAGGGTTGACAGTTCACGGTTGGGTAGATAGGTTAGTTCGGAAGTTTGGATAGCCTGGTTAAACTGTAGGGCCAGGTTGTTCAGCCGTCTGTTCAAGGTGAGCAGGCGGTATTTTTTCTTCACACCTTTTGAGGAGGATCAAGAGATGAAGAAATTCTTGCTCATGGCAGCGGTGGCGGCCGTGGCGTTGCTGGCGGATAGCCAATGGGCTTCCGCTCGGCGGGGCTGCGGCGGCGGCCGTCATGGCGGCTGCGGCGGCTGCGGCGGCTGCGGCATGATGATGGGCGGCTGCGGCATGGGCGGCTGTGGCCTGGGCTACGGCGGCTGCGGCATGGGCGGCTGTGGCCTGGGCTACGGCGGCTACGTGATGGGCGGCTGCGCTACCTGTGGTGGCGGCTACGTCCTGGGCAGCGGAAGCTGTTCCGGCGGCGTCTGTTCCATCACCGGCGGTGGAGCGGCTCATGCCCAGGCCACCGGCACGGAGGCCACCCTCATCGTCAACCTGCCCGAAGACGCCACGCTGACTATCGATGGCCAAGAGACAATCTCCACCTCGTCCCAGCGCGTGTTCGTGACGCCTGCCCTGGAACAAGGAAAGGAGTACGAATATACCCTCAAGGCCAAGGTCAAGCGTGACGGCAAGGTCGAAGTCGCCACGGCCAAGGTGACGATCCGTCCCGGCGAGGTCAGCCAGGTTGAACTGAAGCTGCCCGCTGAAGGCGTCGCCGCCCAATAAAGCAACCCCTCACCTCGGAACCGAGATGTCCCGAGGGGGCCGGGATGGCCCCCTCACCTGCTGGTCTTTTACAGTCGCGTTGGCCTTCACGCTCGCGGCCCGACAGGGCCTCTAAGGCTTCGGGGGCGCTGCTTTTTTCTCCCCCTCGGAGGCCATCAGCTGAAATTCCTTCCCCCCACCCTGCTGGCGAACGTACTCTTGGTAATGCTCCATCAGGATGCGCCGCACTTCCTGGATGGCCAACGGATGATGATGGACGTGGAAATGATCGGCCCGCACCGTTACCTCCGAGTCGGCGATGCTGGGAACGTCGAGATGCGCACTCGAATACGGCACGACGCCGTCGCCGTCATCACTGCCGCCGATTAACCAGAAGCCCACTTTGCTCGTCGATGCCGAAATGAGGCCAGCGATGGTGTGATAGTGAACATTTTGCGGGCGCGGCCGATTGGCCATCAATTTCAACGCTGGCGCTCCCGGCGCCAGCAGGTCGATGCTGGTCGGCAGTGCCTTATCACGCAGCAGCTTGGCCAGGCCGGGGTTATCCTTGACCAGGTCGGAGTGGACCGTTTTCAGTTCGCTGGGTGTTTGTACCAGATGCACGGCCAGGCGGCCCAGGGGCGACGGACTTAGCTTCGAGCCGCGGTGCGGCGTGCCGATGAAAACAACGCGCTTGACGCAAGACTCACGCTGGAAAAAGAAGGTTCGTTCCAGTTCGTCGCGGGCATCGCTCGGCAGGTTCAGTTTGTCGAACGGCTCATTGCTGACCAGCTTCCAGAAATCGTCACCGGAATCGATGGTCATCAGGTTGGCGATCAGTCCGCCCATGCTATGGCCGACAAACACCATGTTATCCAGGGCCGGGTCTTGATGGCGCGGATCGACTTCGCTGCGCAGCTGCTCCAATTCCCGCCGCAGCTGGGCCGCCGTGGAGAGATAGGGAGCGCCGGTCGGATAGTAGTAGTACCAAAACTGGTAGCGTTCGCGCAGGACGGGATCGGCCTGCAAGTCGTTGATGACCGGCGCCCAGGTCAACGGCGAAGACAACAGGCCGTGGATAAGGACGACAGGGATTTTGCCGGGCTGATACGGAGCGAGCATGCGCATGCCGGTGGAAGCCCGGATGCGGTCGCCGCGCACGAAACCGATAATGTCGGTGACTTCGCCGAGATTGCTATGGGCCAGGAAGTAGGCCAGCGGTGTGGTCAGATCGGTTTCCAGCGGCACGGTCTGTCCCTCGACCTTGATGGCCTGAGTGGTCAGCGGATTGTACAGCTCCATTCGGCCCGAGCGCAGCGTGCCGAGGTCGGCCAGCGTCCCCTCAAAGCGGAAAAAAGCGGTGGCCGCGAAGGCAGCCTGATGCGGATAGAAGGTGCGGGCGGCGTCTTCCTTGTCGCCGGCCAGGGAGCGCGTGGCGATGAGCGGCACGCCCAGACCGTAAGTGCGATGCAGATTGGCCAGACCAACGACCGAATAATCGCTGCAAATCAGCAGCTTGCCGAACTCTTCCGCTTTCCAGGTGAACCCTTCATCATGCAGAACCGAGAGCGTGAACCCCTTGCCGTCTGGCGTGGGCATGCGCAATTGTTGGCGCGGGTCGAGTTGGCCGACACGCTGGGCGGCGGCGATGAGCTTGGCTAGCCCGGCATTGTATAAATCGCAAGCCAGGCGGAAGCGGGGATCGAAGATCGACGAGCGCGGCACAGCCCGGGGAGGGGTCGGCGTCTCGCCAGTCGAGTCCGCTGGCAGTGGCGGCGACCGGTTCGCCCGATGAGGCTCCATGTCAGGGGCTGGCCGGGGCGGTTCGTCAAACAGGTAATGGTAGGCATAGCCGGCGCAGAGATAGTAATAGGCGGTGGCGCGGGCACAATCGTGCTTTTCCATTTTTCGGCCGCGGACATAGTTCATCTCGGCCAAGGTGAAGACCAACTCCGGCTGGGGATCCCGCAGCACGATCTGATGCAGTTTGGCGATAGCCTCATCCGGCTTGTCATCGTAGAGCTGGGCCAGGTCCCATTGCCGCAGCGTTTGCAGAGTGCGGGGCGACAACTCATCGCGCAGCACGGCACTGGCCCGCCAGGCATCGAGCAGGGCCGGCTGATGCACGTGATCGACGCGAATACTGGCGCAGCCCGCCAGCAGCAATGCCCAAGGCACAACGAGCCGCAAGCGGAAACAACAGGTTGTGCGTTTGGCATCGTGCATGGGAGAGACGCCCCGGAACCGACTCGAAATACCCCCAGGCAGTCCGGCAGCATATCAGCTGCCCTGACGCCGTCAAGGCCAGCACCGAGTCGGAAACGTAAGTGACGGATGGGCCGCCTGTTAGCGCTGAAAGAACCAAAAGGAGATAGCGGCCGTGAAGAGCAATAAGGCGAAGAAAAACACCCACTTCAGGGTTTCCCGGTTTGTCGCCGGGGGAATGTCTTTGAGCGTGATAAGCGGTTTGGGCGGCACGATGGGCAGGGAGGCCGGCGGCGAGGGCGGTCGAGAAGTCCCTTGCTTGAGCAGTTGCTGGGCGGGCAACGTTTCTTCGCTGGATGCCGCAGCCGGGCGCGGCAAGGGCCCTCCCCTCACTCCCCGCAAGCTGGGGGGAGAAGGAGGGGGCAAAGGTGCCGCCTCCACCACCAGATCGCGGAACTCTGGATAACTGTGCAGCGGTTCGAAAGGTCCAGCCTTGGAGCGCGAGGCCCGCACATTGCTGGCATCGCCGAGCAGACCATCTCGGAGCGAACGCCGAATCGCGGGCACCGTACCTTTGACCGTGTGCGGCGCGCCGACTGCGTCTTTGTATACCAGATACCACAATTCCTGCTGCGGCGTGTTGCTGTCCACCGACGGCAGGCGCCGTGTGCTTTTACCGGTCAGGTCTTCAATGAATTCCCGGCATGAGGCCGGCCGTTTCTCCGGGTCGGCGCTCATGGCGCGGCGGATGGCCCAATCGACCCGCTCCGACAGCTCCGGCACCAGCTGGCGTGGCGGCACCAGCTCGTTCTGGATCTTCTTCATCCAGGCGTCCAGCGGACCGTTGGAGCGGAACGGCAGTTCGCCGGTCACCATCTGATACAGCGTGGCGCCCAGGCTGTAGATGTCGCAGCGGATGTCGGCGTTCTTGGCGTTGCGAAACTGCTCCGGAGCCATGAAATGCGGGGTGCCCAGGCCGCGGCCGGTCCGCGTCAGGTTCAGGTCGGTTTCCGTCTCCTTGACCAGGCCCAGATCCGCCAGCTTGGCAACGCCGTCTGGCGTCACCAAAATATTGTCCGGCTTGACATCGCGGTGGATCAAGTTTTCCTTGTGCGCCCGGTGCAGTCCCTGGGCTACCTGAGCGATGAGGCGAATGGCCTCTGCCTCGGCCATGCGCCCGTCGCGCTCCAGCTTCTGCCCCAGCGATTCGCCCTCCACAAATTCCATGACCAGATAGGGCTGATTGTCATTGTCACTGTAATCGAGGGCGCGGACGATGTTGGGATGGTCGAGGCGGCTGGCTGCCCGAAACTCTTGCTCGAAGCGCTTGAGCAGCAGAGGATTTTTCGCCAGATGGGGCGCCATGATCTTGATAGCGACGATGGCACCGCTTTGGCGGTGCCGACCGCGATAGATCGCCCCCATGCCTCCTTCGGCGACCTTCTCCAGGAGATCGTAATCGCCGACGGACTTAGCGATGTCCAGTCCCATCATCGGGGCCCTTCCTCGATCTTCCTGGATTGTGTAGGTTCTTGGCGAACGGCTGATCTCAGCCGACAGGCCGGCTCCCATCAGCCATTCGCCTACATTCCGGAGGCACACCCTACCGTATGAAGTAATTCTATCTTGCTACCTGGAGAGTTGCATGGCAAATTTTGGGAAAAAAGCACGCTGGCGCCGAAGACAACGAAACTGCCGATCTTTCTCTCTGTTCGGAGCGTAGGAGTTTTAAGCAGCCCTCTTCAGCCTTGGGTGCGGGAACCGAGATAAAGTGGGCAAATTCCTCTGGCATTGACGAAATAAATCCGTCACAATCACATATGGTTTTCGGTTTTCTGTTTTTCAACATAGAAGAGTTCCGCTTCCGCTCTTAACTACCCTACGGAAAACCGAAAACAGAACACCGAACACCGACCGCGGAGTGCATCATGTCCATTTTCGGGAAAGTTTTGGCGTTCTTGAATATTTTCGCCGTCGTAGGAGTGCTGGTCCTGATGGGCATGAATTACGCCAAGCGCCAGAACTGGCAACATGCTGTCTTTCGCCAAGATTTGCTGATAAACGGTCTGCCGCTCGACGACAAGGAAACCGACGAACTGCAGCAACCCATCGTGAGCAAGATCGGCCCGAATACGCGGCAAGAGCTGTTCCGCCAAGCATCGCCCCCGACGCCGGTGGCCACGCAAAAGGAAGAGTTGGATCGCGTTCAGCGCCTCCTCACTGATCAATATCAGAAAGCCGGCACCACGACGAAAAAGATCGCCGAACTGGCCCGGATTCTGACGCCGATGGCGGATACCAGCGAGCAGCGTCGCCGGATGATCGCTTATCAAAATCACCTGCGCGATGACAACGCCTTTGCCGCTCTCAAAAAGCGCTTACTGGCCGCGCACACCGCGGCCCTGGCGCCGCCGCAAGAAAAGGGACGAAACAAGTCGTATGAAGAACGCTTCCGTGACGCCCTCGCCGTCACTTTCAGCGATCCGCCTGGCCCTTTCGCCGACGAGTTTGTGAAGGCCAATCCGCAAGCGAATTTCGATACGGCGCTGACTCAATCGCTCGACAATCAGCTCCAGCAGCTGGAAAACCAGTTCACTCAGCTGTTCGTCAATGCCTGGAATGGCGGCGAGGGAGTACAGCCTGGAGGAGTAGCCCAGCAGAAACGGACCATCGCACGCTTGCTGTTCAACATGGTGGAGGTCACCGGCAGCGGCGCCCAGCCCGACTTGAGCGATCCCGCCTACAAGCGTTTCTTCATCGTGGTCGGCATCAAAGCCGCTGTGGAAGCGGTCAACGAGCAGGCCGGCATCCTGCAAGCCCTGACCTTCGAGACGCAAGCAGAGCGCCTGCGCGAACGCAATCTATTCGCCGTAGAGCATCGCAAGGCCGTGGATCTGATCCTGGAAAAGAAGGCCGAGGTGGACCAACACACGCTTCTGTTGGCCCTCAAGAAAAAAGAACGCAATGCGCATGAGACAGCCCTGGCAGGCCGACGCGAGGATGTCAAAAAGTACGAGGACCAATTGGCGGAAGAACGACGCAAAACCACGTACAACTTCGAGCAGCTGCGCACTCTGAGCGATCGCCTGTTCGTCGAACGTGTCCAGCTGCGGGAAAATAGCGACGACAATCAAAAGCTGGAAAAACAGATCCGTGCTCTGGAAGCAGAGCGCTAACGGCGAGCAGGGCGGATCAACATCCCGGTAAACTTCCATCGACGAGAGGACACGGTCCCATGACGCTGTTCGGCAAAATATTAGTGTTGCTCAACCTGGGCTTGGCCCTCGTGTTGGCGGCCTGGTCTTTCAACATCTACGCCAACGGGATCGATTGGACTGACCGCAAAGACACCAGAACCACGCCGCCGCGGATGGGCCAATTCGCCCTCCGCAAGGAAAAACTCGACGAACTGGGGAAGGGCATAGACCCGGCCCAGAAAGACTGGCTGAATGAGCGCGCCCAGCTGGCCAGAGAGGAAAAACATCTCGCTGACGAGCGCCTCTGGTACGATAAAGAGCTTCGTTATGTGTTGACCGGTCCGGCCAGAGGCCGAGGTATCTTTGACGTGGCCATCGCCACCCAAGATGATCCCAACACCGGCGTCAAGAGAGGCCAAGTTCTTTTGGACAATCAGGGCTATCCGCAGCTGGTACCGATCCGCGATCCCAACAATGTCCCCCTGCAATTGCAGTCGCTGGCGGAGTATAATACGGAAGATAACACCGTCTTGCGTTCGCTGGGTGAAGAGATGGCCAAACATGCGGCGCAGATTGCAGAGTCTAACGGGCTGACCGATAAGATCATCGGCGACAAGGACAAGGGAGTCCGCGGCTTGCAGCAACGCATTTACGACGAACAGGCCAAGAATGCCGCCGTGATTGCCGAGATCAAACTAATTGAGCCGCAACTCCTCAACGCACTGGTGGAGTTGCAAACGGTCAATAAACGCCGCGAGCAGATGTTAAGGCGGATCGAGGAGTTAAAGAGAACAAAGGTCGCCAGCAAGTGATGGCGCGGCTAACCAAGGGCGCCCCAAATTGGCATTGACAGAGACGCCCAGTCACGGCATAAGTGCCGCCCCGGCTCGCATTGGGGGAACAAGCGCGAGCGGGGGTTGCCGCACAATCGGGTAAGAGAGCGGACGGCCTGCGGTGTCGGCCGGAAGAACGGCCGCACCAAAAGGGGGACGGACCATGACCGCGGTCGGGAAGATTCTTGTTTTTCTCAATCTGGTGTTTAGCCTGGTAGTCGGGGGCTTTGTGGCCTTCGCTTACGCAGCCCGTACGCATTGGGTCGAGGAGTACAAAAAGCTCCAGGCTCAGAACACGGTCCTCGCCGCCGATGCGCGGACCTTTCAAAGTGAAATGGAAAAAGCCAAGCAAGACGCTGCGGCCCAGATCGCCAAGAAAGAGGCGGAGCTGAAAAACTCCCAGCAGGATCTGGATGCCGCCAATCGGGTCATTGCTCAGCTGCGCCAGGAATTGAGCAATGCCAAGACCAAAAGTCTGCAAGAGAGCAACTTGTCCTCGGCGTATACAGCGGAGGTGGACAAGCGTCAGCAGGACGTGGCCCAGCTGCGCGAAGCGCTTCGTAAGCGCGACCAGGAGATCAATGCTATGGCGAAACAGAACGCCGAGCTGAGAGACCAGGCCACGGTCGCGCAGATTGGGGAGCGAACGGCCCTGGAGCGGGCCAGCCGCGTGGAGAAGCAACTTCAGCAGATGGCCAAGGATATGGCGCGCATGAGGGCCAATGGCGCCTCCCTGACGGCCCGCGCCGGCGGCCGCAACCCGCCTCCGGAGAATGTCGAGGGCCTGGTCAAGGATACCGATACCCGGGGTGGGACCGTCTTGATGACGCTCTCCATCGGTAGCGATGCCGGGCTGGCCAAGGGCCATACGTTGGAGCTATTCCGCCTCAACCCGGCCGTGCCGTCGCAATCGAAATACCTGGGCACCGTCCGTATTGTGGAGGCCGAGGCCCACCAATCGGTGGCCCAGCCGGTGGGCCGTCTATCTACATTGCCGCAACGAGGCGACCGCGTGGCCAGCCGCATTGGCGGTTGAGCACGCCGTCCTAACGAGCCGGAAGCGTAAGCGACGGACCTTACAGACGCAGAGTTTTCATCCATCACGGGGGGACAGAGAAACATGGCGACTGCTCGAGCGCGTGGCGAGACGATGGCCAAGCCTCGCCCGGATGTCTATGTCAGTTTGCTAGGACTATCGCTTCTGGCGCTGATCGTGGCTATCGTGTTCGCGTTTTTGAATTGGGATAGTATCAAGGAGAAACCCAAGCCGGTGCAAATGCCAACAGGCAGTGGCGCCCGCATGTCGGCGCCGTTTCCCGGCCCCGGTCCTGGCACTGCTCCGGCCCCTGCTACGCCGGGGACGCCTCAGCCGGGCAGCACTCCGGCGGCGCCGCCCGGCGGCAATCCGCCGCAGGTTGTGCCACCGCAAAAGAAATAAGAACTCAGCGAAGGAGATAAGCCGGAAGCGTAAGCGACGGATATGGTTCTGTCGCTTACGCTTCCGGCTTGTAATATTTTACACATTGAGGATGCAGCATGGCGGCACGGGTCGTTTTGGCGATGAGCGGCGGCGTCGATAGCTCGGTAGCGGCGTACTTGCTGCGCCGGCAGGGCTACGAGGTCATCGGTCTGTTCATGCGCACCGGCATCCACAGCGACGCCGACGGCCGGGCCGACCACAAGAAAGGCTGTTGCAGCGCCGTCGATGCCAGCGACGCCCGTCGCGTCGCCGATCGTCTCGACATTCCTTTTTACGCTCTCGATTTCGAGCAGGAATTCAACCGCATCATCGATTACTTCGCCGATGAATACCTGTCCGGCCGAACGCCCAATCCGTGTGTGGTCTGCAACAATTGGCTGAAATTCGGCCAGCTGTGGAGCTACGGCCAACAGCTGCAAGCCGACTTCATCGCCACCGGCCATTACGCTCAAGTCATCCGCACCGCCACTGGCATGGAACTGCACCGGGCCGCCGATCCCGACAAGGATCAGTCGTATGTGCTGTATGGTCTGCGACGCGAGGTGTTGCCACATTTGCTGTTTCCCATCGGCGGCTACCGCAAGGACGAGGTGCGCGCCCTGGCGCGAGAGGCCGGTCTCGGCGTGGCGGACAAGCCGGACAGCGTCGAAATCTGTTTCGTTCCCGACGGCGATCATGCGGCGCTGATCCGCCAGCGCCGTCCGCAGCACGCCACCGCCGGACACATCGTCGATATTTCCGGCAAGGTATTGGCCGAACACGACGGTATCGAGCATTTCACGATCGGCCAGCGCAAGGGACTCGGCTTCGCCGCCGGCCAGCGCCGTTATGTGCTGAAGATTGTGCCGGCCACTAACGACGTGGTGGTTGGCCCACGCGAGGAACTGCTGGCGTCGGGGCTGGAAGCATCCGGCGTCAACTGGTTAATCGATGCGCCGCCGGGAGAGTTGGCGTGCCAAGCCAAGATTCGCTATCGGCACTCGGCTGCCCCGGCACGCGTGACGGCACTGCCAAACGGACGTGCTAAAGTCGAGTTTGACGCTCCGCAAAGTGCAGTAACGCCGGGACAGGCGGTAGTCTTCTACAATGGTTCGCGCGTGCTGGGCGGCGGCTGGATCGACACGGCATTTTAACCAGTCCGCTTTTCTGCTGGTAAGCTATCTCAGTTTTTTTACTTGCAATGGCAGCGTGGAGAGCGACGATTTTCTGCATCACCTGCAAACGCGTGCGGTTCAGCTCAACTTCGGCTTCGGCCAGCTTGGCGGCGGCGACGCGGATGTCCGGATTATTCCTGAGCGCTTCGGCCAGCATCTCCTCCAGCTTCGACTTTTCCGCCAGTTCTTTTGGCTTCTTCTGTTCTTTTGGCTTTTTGGGATTCTCCTTTTTCTCCTATTTTGGCAGTTGGGGAGCCGACGCGAGCGGCTGATGTTGTTGTGCCAGCGCAATGCCAATGCCTCCCAGCACAAGCGCCAGGGCCAGCGTTCTAACCACCTTGCTTCGCATATTTTTTCTCCTTCTGTCGGGCATTTTTGATTATCATGAGCAACCAATTGTCATCGGGCGAAATGGCAAGATCTTGTTCGGTGCCACTATCGAGGGCGTTGCGATAACAGCGCAAGGCTGATTCCAGATCTTTTTCCTCTGTCATATAGCGATCACCGGCCTGGCGGTACAAATCACTGCGACGCTCGGTGCTGTCGAAAGCGATCCATTCGGCGGCGAGCGCTGAATCGTCAAGTTCCGGCGAGCGGGGTCGCGTGAGCGCCCCGAGTGCGCTAACCACGAGTGATTCCCCAAATGACTCTTCGAGCGAACCCCTCGGGGCGCTTACGCGACCCCGCTCGCCGAAAATCGCCATTCGCATAGCGCCAGCCCCAGCGGCGAACGACAGCAACAACGATGCGGCATAAGCGAATTGGCGCAAGCGGTGACGACGGTGCAGCACGCGCCGTGTCCTGGTGTACACGGCCTGGCGTAGCGGTTCGTTCTCCGGCGGCGACTGTGGACGCAGTATGGAATCGAGCGGGTCCGGCTCGCGCGAAAAGATCGCGTGCATGAGGTTCACTCCGATTGCAAAAATGCTTGACGAAAAGCCTCACGGGCGCGGGTCAGTTGCGATTCGATGGTCTTGAGCGATTCGCCACGTTCGGCGGCGATGTCGGCGACGCTGCGGCCTTCGAGATATTTCATGCGTAACACTGCCTTGTAATATTCCGGCAATGCGGCCAGCGCGGCGGCGATGCATTCAGCCTGTTCCTGTGCTTCCTCATCGAACGCACGCAGCCGTCGCACCGCCGTCAACCACGTTTCTTGTATCACCTCATCGGTACGATCGCGTAAACCACCGCAACGCCACAGCACATAGGCATATAAGACCGCGAAGGATTCGTCGTACAGCGTTCGCCAGGCAAACTCTTCGCCCGCCAAGACGGCGCGCCGCAGCTCTCGTTCGCGCTCAACGCGGTCCCCGGCTTGCATGAGACGCCTCCAGCCCGTGACACAAAAATATTGTCCCAAAAGAAAAAAATCCTTCGCTATTTTCCTGAATCTCCCCAACGGCGGCGCGCATCCATATTCATGTTTTCCTCTCTCCCGGACAAAACCGAGCCGCGACCGTAAGGGAGCGGCAGTGCTTCTTGCTCCCTTAGGGTCGCGGCTCGGATGGAACAGAGGTATTCTCCGCATGTGTGGCATCATCGGGTACGTGGGTTTCCGCGAGGCGGAACCTGTTTTGCTTCAGGGCTTGCGCCGCCTGGAATATCGAGGCTACGACAGCGCTGGCGTGGCGACGCTGACGGGAGCAAATCTGCACGTCCGCAAGAAGGCGGGGCGGGTTGCGGATCTGGCCGATCATCTGCACAAGCATCCGGCGCCCGGCTGCATTGGCATCGGCCACACACGCTGGGCGACCCACGGCGGAGCTACCGATCGCAACGCTCATCCGCATCTGGGCGGCAAGGGTGACATCGTGATCGTGCATAACGGCGTCATTGAGAACTATGCCGCTCTCAAAAGTCAGCTGCAAGCCGATGGCGTCGTCTTCCACAGCGATACGGACACCGAGGTTATCGCTCATCTCATCGCCCGTCAGGATGAGGATGACCTGGTTGAAGCGATCCGCCGGGTGCTGCCCCTGCTCAAGGGCACTTACGGTTTGGCCGTCCTCAGTCTCCGCGAACCGGGAGTGCTGGTCGGCGCGCGGCTGGGCAGCCCGCTGGTCCTCGGCATCGGCGACGGCGAGAACTTCCTGGCCAGCGATCCGTCTGCTTTGGCCGATCATGCCGAGCGCGTCGTCTATCTCGACGATCATCAGCTATGCGTACTGACGGCGGACGATTGGCACATCCTCGACCGAGATCGGACACGCATCACACCGGAGGTCCAGCCGCTCGTCAACACCGCAGCCAGCCTCGATACAGGCGTGTTCTCGCATTACATGCTCAAGGAGATCTATGAACAGCCCGAAGCGTTGGAGAACGCCCTGCGCGGCCGGCTTGATGAGGCCAATGCCACCGCTCATTTCGGCGGCCTGAACCTGGAGCCGCAGCGCCTCCGTCAAATCGATCGCATCATTTTGACAGCGTGCGGCACCAGCTATCATGCAGCCCTGGTCGGCGAATATCTGTTCGAGGAATTCGCCCGCATGCCTGTCGAGGTCGAGTATGCCAGCGAATTCCGCTATCGCAATTCGCCTCTGGACCGCAATACCATTGTCATCGCCATTACGCAATCCGGCGAGACCGCCGACACCCTGGCCGCCCTGCGTGAATCGAAGCGCAAAGGGCATCCGACTTTAGCTCTCTGCAATGTCGTTGGATCTACGATTGCCCGTGAAGCTGACGGCGGCGTCTATCTGCACGCCGGTCCGGAGATCGGCGTGGCCAGCACCAAGGCGTTCACTAACCAGGTCGCTGTCCTCGCCATGCTCGCCCTCTACTTCGGCAGGCTCCGCCATCTGTCCAGCCTTCAGGGCGAGCAGATGATCCGGGAATTGCAAGCCCTGCCCGATCAGATTCGCCGAACCTTGTCTTGTCACGAACGCATCCAGTCGATAGCCCGCCAGTATGCCTGGAAGCGCAACTTCCTTTACCTGGGCCGGCAGTATCTTTTTCCTGTAGCCCTGGAAGGCGCTTTGAAGCTGAAGGAGATCAGTTACATCCACGCCGAGGGCTATCCCGCTGCCGAGATGAAGCATGGCCCCCTGGCCCTGATCGATGCCGATACGCCTTCCGTCTTCCTTGTGCCGCGCAACTCCGTTTATGACAAAGTCCTGAGCAACCTGGAGGAAGTCAAGGCCCGCGGCGGGCCGATCCTCGCCATCGCTTCGGAGGGAGACGACGAGATAGCCGAACGCGCCGATGAGGTCGTCTATGTGCCGCAAGTGGCAGACCATTTGCAACCGCTGGTAACGGTGGTGCCGCTGCAACTGTTGGCTTACCACATCGCGTTGTTGTGCGGCCGAGATGTTGACAAACCGAGAAACCTGGCCAAGAGTGTCACTGTGGAATGAGAATGGAGAAGAGAGCCATGCACCTTTGCGTGTTTGAAGATAATGCCGTCGGCCGTTTGCAGCCATTGACAGACACCCGGCCGGCGTTTGATCTCCGCTGCGGCGCCCGCACGCTGCTCGAGCGCCAGCTGCACGCCTTCGGAGCAGAGCAAGGGTTCGCTTTCGTTCGGCCGGAGTTGGCCGATCTCTGCCGCCTGGACCATCCAGAGCTTACGGTCAACAGCCTGAGCGGCCGACAGGAGGACAAAATCCTCTTCCTCAATGCCCGTTGGCTTCCGCCTATCAATGTCCCTCACAACCCGAAGAGCGGCGAAGTTGGCCTGTGTGATGGGCAAGTGGCCTATGCCTGCCTTTCTGCTGAGGAGGTTGATCCTCTGCAAGCGTGGAAAGTGTTTGAGCATGGGGAGCATTGGGCGCAGAACCCCTCCGTTCGTGCGTGCGGTGGCCGGATGATTTCTTACCCGTGGGATCTTCTCGTGCATCAGACGGAGGCGCTGGAGCAAGATCACCTGCACTGGCTCCGGCACGAGGTACCAATGCCGTCAACCGCCGTCCCGATCGTCGGCGCACCGGAGCGCTGCCTGATCCATCCATCGGCCCGTGTCGAGCCGATGGTGTTGATCGACACGACGCGCGGACCGGTGTTGATCGATGCGGATGCCGTGGTCCAGGCTTTCAGCCGCATCGAAGGGCCGTGCTACATTGGGCCGCGAACGCACGTATTAGGAGCGAAGCTGCGCGGCTCCAGCCTGGGTCCCGAGTGCCGTATCGGCGGCGAAGTAGAAGCGACCATCGTGCAAGGCTACAGCAACAAAGCGCACGAGGGTTTCCTGGGCCATTCGTATCTGGGTGAATGGGTCAATCTCGGTGCCGGCACCCAGGTCAGCGACCTGCGCACCGACTACGCCAATGTGCGCATCAAGGTGGGAAGCGAATCGATCGATACCGGACTGCTGAAAGTCGGTGCTTTCCTGGGCGACCATACCCGCACGAGCATCAGCGCCCTGATCAACACCGGCAGCATGTTTGGTCCCTTTGGGCTGCTATTGACTTCGGCATCGCTTTTGCCACGCAGCTTGCCGGCATTCTGCCGCTTCGGCCACGGCGAGATTCAGGAGCGCAATGACCTGCGCCAGCTGTTTGCCTCAGCAGCTATTGCCATGGCGCGGCGGGGACAAGAGTGGACCGACGTTCATGCCGAATTTTACTTCGATCTGTACGAGCGCACTGCGGAGGCCCGCCGCCGCCACATCCGCGACAACGAGCAACGACGGCTGCGTCGGGCCGTGTGAGACGGCGGTTTACGAGCCGGCAGCGTCCGCGATGGAATATTCGTCGTCGCGAACGCTGTCGGCTCGTGTTCTCTGGGACTGTGCCGGCCCTACCTTTTTGCATAAACTCACCTCAACTCCGGCAATCTTCCCTACCCCATGAAAGGGAGCGACCATGAGTCCATCCACACAACCCGCCCTTCGGCTGGAACTTCTCGATGGCAACATCGCTCTGGTGACTATCGATCAACCCGGCAGCCGCGCCAACACGCTCGGCCAGGCCATGCTCGGCGAGCTGGAAGCGATGATTGCGCAGCTTCAGGCGCGCCGGGACTTGCGGGGGTTGATCTTCCGCAGCGGCAAACCGGGCATGTTTATCGCCGGGGCCGACCTGCGCGAGTTGGGCAGCGCTCCGCATGATCCGGATGCCACCCGTCAGTTGGTGAAGCGTGGTCATGATCTCATCGCCGCGGTTGAAGCATTGCCGTATCCCACCGTCGCCGCTATCGAAGGCGCGTGCATGGGCGGCGGGCTGGAGTTGGCCCTGGGTTTTGATTATCGCTTGGCCAGCACGCATCCGAAAACGGAACTGGGGCTGCCGGAGACGAAGATCGGACTCATCCCCGGATGGGGCGGCACGCAGCGCTTGACGCGCCTTGTGGGGCCGTCGCTGGCCGCCGAGATGATCTGCACCGGCGAAGCTGCCAAAGCCGAACGCGCCCGGCAAATTGGCCTGGTTTTCGATGCCGTGCCTTCGGAGCGTCTGCTCGATGAGGCGGTGCGCTTGCTTCACGAGGCACAACGATCGGACGAGTGGAAAGCGCTCCGCAAGCGTAAACAGCAGCCAGTCGGACTCAGCGAGGAGCAGCTGTCGTTCACTTTCGCCGTCGCCCGCGCTCAGGTGATGGCCAAGACTCGGGGCCAATATCCCGCCCCGCTGGCGGCGCTGGAAGCTATCGCCAAGGGCTGCAATTTACCGTTGTCCGAGGGACTTCAGGCCGAGACCGAACAGTTCGTCCCGCTGGTCGGCAGTCCGATTTCGCGTAATCTGATTGCCGTATTTTTCCTGACGCAGCGCTTGCAGAAAGATCCTGGTGTCAGTGATGTCCCTGTGCAGCCCAAGACGGTGCAGCAAGTCGGCATCGTTGGCGCCGGCATGATGGGTTCAGGTATTGCCCTGGCGCACGTCCGCCGCGGCATTCCTGCGGTGCTTCTGGATAAAGTGCCGGCCGTGCTGGAAAAGAGCGTCCATAATATCGCCAAGGGACTGCAAGGCCGCGTCGAAATCGGCCGCATGACGGCGGCCGAGGCGGCGGCCGCCCAGGCCCGCCTCAGCACCGGCTTGTCACTCCAGGTCTTGGCCGATCGCGATGTCGTCATCGAAGCGATCACGGAAATCGAAGAAGCGAAAGTCAACCTCTATCGCCAGCTCCAGAAAGTACTACGGCCCGACGCCATTCTCGCCTCGAACACCTCCGCCATTTCCATCACGCGCATGGCCAAGGCGGTCGAGCATCCCGAAAACTTCGCCGGCATGCACTTCTTTAATCCTGTCGATCGTATGCAACTTGTGGAAGTGATTCGCGGCGATAAAACCAGCGATGAAACGGTCGTCACGCTCGTCGCCCTGGCCAAGCGCATCGGCAAGACACCAATCGTGGTCCGCGATTGTCCAGGCTTTCTCGTCAATCGCATTTTGTTCCCGTACCTGAACGAATCGCTGGTGCTGCTGCAAGAGGGGGCCCATCCACGCGCCATCGACAAGGCAGCGACGGCTTTCGGCATGCCGATGGGGCCGATCACGCTGCATGACCTTGTGGGTCTGGATACGTCGCGGCACGCGGGCAACGTCATTAACGCCGCCTTCGCCGACCGCGCCATGCCAACGCGCATTCTCGATGAACTGGTCGCCGCCGGCCGCCTGGGGCAAGAGTACGGGGCCGGTTTCTATAGCTACGCCAAAGGATCGCGCGGCGTCGATGATCCGGCGCTCGAGCCGATCCTGGCGAAGTGCCGTACTGGCCAGCGGCAGATCAGCAAGGAGGAGATTACGGATCGTCTATTTCTACCCATGCTGACCGAAGCCAGCCGGGTGTTGAGCGAAGGCATTGTCCGTGAGCCAGGCGACGTGGACATGGGTTTACTTTTGGGCATCGGTTTCCCCGCGTTCCGCGGCGGTATCCTGCGCTGGGCCGACTCGTTGGGCCTGGCCCGGGTGCTGGAAATGCTCAAGCCCTACGAGCATCTCGGAGCGCGCTTCCATCCGACCGAACAGATGCGCCAGTTGGCGGCGGAGGGCAAGGGGTTTTACCCGCCTGAGCCATGACCGTAAGGACGAGCAGACCTTTCCCTCCCCCACAAAGGAGGAGGGGTTTTGTCCGGTAGCACTAAAGTAAATGGAACAGTCATCGGTCGCATTCAGCGTTTGGCCAGCGAAGCTTCACCAAGACGCACGTTTGTTGTTTTGTTGGCGCGGACTTTCACTTCGATCGTTTCCTCTTGCGATCGGCCGTCTTGCGTCCAGCGTGCTTTGACTTGATAGGCGTAGGTTTCACCCTCTTGCAGCTGCGGTGTGATGAAATCGCGTTCCGGACCGGTGCGGCTCATGCGTTTGCCGTTGAGCCACAATTCGGCATCGGCAGGGAGACTGACGTGCAAGAGCGCCTTGTTCTCGGCCGTCCGGCCGGCATTGCGAGCATAATAATCTACATATCGCGTCGCAGAAGGGTTGGAAACGATCGTCGATGGCGCTGCCGGGTGGGCATTACGGGCATAGTAGTCCCTGTAGCGCGACAGCGAGCTTACCGTTCTGGGCATGGGAAGTGGATCGCCTCCGTAGGGGGAGTAAATGCCACTCCCATAGGCTGGATAGATGCTCAGGCAGCAGCAGTTGCAAGCGCCGGAGAAACCGCCGTAGCCGCCGTAACCATAGCCGCCATAGCCAAAGCCGCGAAAACCGAGACCGCCCAAACCATAAAGACCGTAACCGAGACCGCCCAAACCATAAAGACCGTAACCGAGACCGCCCAAACCGAAGCCAGGATAGCCGAAACCGCCGAAAAAGGGATAGCCGAAACCGCCGAAAAAGGGATAGCCGAAACCGCCGAAAAAGGGATAGCCGAAACCGCCGAAACCGAAACCTCGATAGCCATAACCGTAGCCGAAACCATGAAAACCGTGATAGCCGCCGTAGCCGAAACCGTGATAGCCGGCATGGCCGAAGCCGCCGTGGCCGAAGCCACCATGACCCCCGTGGCCGCCGTGGCCATACGCGGATGGGACGAGTGTTGCGAAAAAGACCATCGAAACAAGAACTGCCGAAGTCAGGAAGCGGAGACGTGCCATGCGTGGTCCCTCCGGGCGAAATGGAGAGGCGCCGAGGCCCGGAAGCGGCGGGACCATGCGCTTCCTTGCGGGGCATGACGAGCCATAGGCTTCCGAGGAACGGTCTGCCCCAGAATGTGTCACTCAATTGTACATCACCGCTGGCCGCACAACCGGAAATCTTTCTCGGAATCCCGCCGCTTGGCGTTTCATGGGCCTTATTCTTCGTCATAATCGGACTCCCTTCTTAATCCTACGCTCTCGCCTTGTCTCATCGCCGGGCCGCAGCCCCGTTTAGCCTGCTCGCTCTATAATTACCTCATGCCACGAGTCGTCATTGTCGGTGGAGGGATTTCGGGCTTGGCCCTCGCCTATCGGCTGGAACAGCACGCTCCCGATGCCGAAGTAATCGTCCTGGAACAAGCTGCGCGGCTGGGCGGCGCCATCGGTACCGAGCGGCGTGAGGGCTTTCAGATCGAAATTGGCCCCAATGGTTTTCTCGATAACAAGCCTTTCACTCTGACCCTGTGCCGCGAGTTGGGCCTGGGCGAGCGTCTGGTCCCGGCCAGTGAGGCGGCGCGGCGGAACCGTTATCTCTTCCTCGGCGATCGGCTACATCGGCTGCCGAACAGCTTGCGATCCTTCCTCCGCAGCGATGTCCTTAGTTGGCGAACGCGCTTCCTTTTGCTGGCCGAGTGTTTTCGTCCGCCGCGGCGGCACGGCGGCGACGAGTCCATTGATGCCTTTGTCCGCCGGCGTGTTGGCCGTGAATTGGCCGAGACGCTGGCCGATGCTTTTGTCACCGGCATTTACGCTGGCGATCCGAAGCTGCTGAGCGTCCAGGCCGCCTTGCCGCGCCTGGCCGAGCTGGAGCGACAATATGGCAGTGTTCTGCGCGGAATGGTCCAGGCAGCGCGGCTGCGTCGAGAAACCGCTGAGCCGTCTTCTGGGCGAATGTGGTCTTTTCGAGAGGGATTAACACTGTTAATCGAGACGCTCCGCACCCGACTCCGTTTCGCGCCACTGACCGGCATTCCTGTGCGAACGGTGCGGCGGATTGCGAACGACGGCTGGCGTGTACAGAGCGAGGGCCGCGATGGTTGGGATGCGGAAGTCGTGGTGCTGGCCTGTCCCGCATTTGAGCAAGCGCGCCTGTTGGCGGATGAAGACGCGGACCTGGCTAAAGCTATTGATGGCATTCCCTATAACCGCCTCGCCGTGGTGGCGCTCGGCTATCGCGCCGCCGATGTGCCGCGACGGCTGGATGGTTTTGGCTATCTATCGCCGCAGCGCCAGCGCCGCGATGTGCTCGGCGTGCAGTGGTGCTCCTCCATCTTTCCCGACCGCGCACCGCCGGGACTGGTGTTGCTGCGTGCCATGTGCGGCGGCTGGGGCCGGCCGGAGATGGTCGATTGGGATGATGAGCAATTGTTGCGCGCGATTCACAGTGAATTACGATCTGCAATGGAGATTGAGGCAGCGCCCGTCTTTCATCACATCATCCGTTGGCCGCAAGCTATCCCGCAATATCATTTAGGCCATCTCGAACGAGTGGCCTGGATCGAGAACCGGCTCGCGCGCCATCCTGGATTATTCCTGACTGGCAACGCTTATCGCGGCGTGGCTCTCAACGATTGCGTGGAACAGGCCGAGCGGCTCGCCGAGCGAATCGCTTACGCCACCTTGCGGGCGAGGATGACCTGACTTTTCGGCATGGTTTCGTCCAGCGCTTGCTTGATCTTCGGTCCATTGGGTGTTTTCATCAGCGCCGCCCAAGTTTTGTTCCAGTGCGCCAACACCGGCGTGGCGGGCGCACCGGCCGCCACGTCACACTCGGCAGACCAGAACAAAAACCACCACATCGACCAGAAAAAGCTGTAGGGCAGCCTTTTCTCGATGCGCAAACCAGCATCACGCACCAGATCAGCGAATTCTTCACGCTCAAATATCCGCAAATGGTTGGGCTTGCGCCAATAGACTTCCGGCGCTAACCTCTTTTGCACCGATTCGGCAACAGGATCGGGCACAGACAAAAGATAAAGCGCGTCCGGTTGTCCGACACGTACCAGTTCGGCCAGGAACTGGCGCGGATCGTCCACATGCTCCAACACTTCCTGGGCCACAATACGCGAGGCCAGATTGTCCGGCAGCGGCAGCGGATTGGCGTCGCTAAGTAACGTACGGAAGGGACGAGCCGGTTTCCGTCCGCGCATCCGCTCCTCGACCGTAGCGAGGGCGTGCGGGTCGATGTCCACGGCGAAAACGGCCGCTCCGCATTCGGAAGCAAAGATACTGGCGCATCCTGCCCCACAGCCGACATCAACAACTGTATCGTCCGGACCGATTGGAAAGCCGCCCACCAGCTCTCGCGTCTGTTTGTTGAACAGACCGAAATGCTCACCCTCCCAGATCGTGACAAACTTTTCTGGCCGCAGCCATTCGTGCAGCCGCCGCAGGACGGGCGAGGAATTCAAGATTCGGTTGAACATAAAATCGCTCTCTAATAGGAGGATCTTTGTAGCCAGGGACGTAGCACATCACGTCCAAAACGTTCGGAAAACGGCCCGGCTCCTTGCGGCATCATATGGCAGAAATCAGCGAAATGCTCATCGGGGGCCCAATCACGCACGTCGAACACCGGAACCTGGTAGTCTTGGCTCAACTGTTGCAAATAGGCACCGACCACGGCTTGGGTAACGGGCGTGTACCAGCTGCGGCAGGCACTATGTTCAGGCATGAGAACGAGAGCGGTTTTGATGCCGCTGGCCCGGCACTCTTCCAGCAATTCCCGCAAGGCGCGATCGCTGTCGGACGAGATGCGCAACGGATTCAGCAGCGGAGCGGCGACCAGCAGTCCCTTCTCCACCTCACGGCGTTGGGCGGCGCAATCAGCTGGGAGCTTGCGATAAGGCAGCCAGCCCGTGCCATCGATACAGGTCCAGTCCTCTTCCTCTTTGGCCAGGCCGCGATCTAGCTCGCGGGACAGGAGAAACCGCGCGCCGGCACGGAGCATCCGGCTGCGATAACACACCAACGGAACGAGGTTGCCTTTGAGCGCGTTGATGAAAAAGTCAAGTTTACCCGGCAGATAACGGCACAGTACGGTCAGGTCGGTCCAACGCAGTTCATCCTCGACAATGAGGCGGCGTTCTGCGAAGATGCCGTCTTCGGGCCATTGCACCGGCCAGGTTTCGATGAGCAGCCAATCCGGCCGGATGCCCGCAGCACGAAGCCGCCGGAAGGTCATCAATTCGCGGACACTGCCGGCCCCAGCAAAGGCAAAATTAAAGACCAGCGGCTTCCGCCCTTCGCGATCGAGCGCGATAGACATATGAGCTGGTGCGAGACCATTCAATGTCCGCGAGCTGCCAAGGAGAAGAACCAGCGGCGCGCCGGGGTTTTCCTTCAGTCGTTTCCGCAGCGCCGCCAGACGCAAGCCGAAGGCCGGATCGCGCAGCTCCGGCCGCCGTTCGTTCAGATACACACTCAGCACCGCCTGGGTGCAGATAAAAAAGAGCACCCCCCAGAGGGCAGCCCGTCTGCCCACGGCAGCCGGCAGCAAGAACAGTTTGGGCATGTCAAAACCCCTCGCTCCGCTGTCCCGTATCTCGTTCCGCAAACAAAACAGCCGGTGACAGAGGCTTGTCATCGATAAGGGGTTGCACCACCTCGCGCCCCAGGCGTTCAGAAAACGCTGGAACACCTTTTTTTGCCATGTGGCTGGAATCGGAAAAGTCGTCGTCGGACACCCACGCCCGGGCATCGACAATCGGCACCGGATAGTCGTGATGTAGCCGACTCAGATAAGCGCAGACAACGGCGTGGGCCTCGGCAGTGTACCAGCCGCGTGTCCAACTTGGCTCCGGCAGAAGCATCAATGCAACCTTGATGTTGCGTTGCCGACACTCGGATAGTAGCTCGCGCAAGGCCGCATCGCTGCGTGGGTCGATGCATACAGGCTGCAAAAGCGGCTTGATTTTCTCATCGCCGTCCAGCCAGGCCCTGTGTTTTTCTTCCGGCGTGATTGATTCCCACGGCAACAGAAACCAACCGCCGCGGTCAGCCGGCAACGTGTCTCGGACTTTCTGCTGCATTTCGCGGCGTTTCTCGGGGGACAAAAGCGATGGGGCAGCCAATGACAACAGCGCGTCTCGATAGGAACGAAGAGGTGCTAAACATTTTTGCAGGGCCAGGTGCAATAAGTCACGGTCGTTGTAGAAATAGCGGCACAATAGCAACAGATCGCGCCAATGCAGATCGTCTTCACTCTGGATCATGCGCGCTTCACGGAAAAAACCTGCCTCCGCCCATAATGGCGGCCAAATCTCTACCAGTAGCCATTGCGGTTGAATGCCGTCCGCCAACAAGCGGCGGAAGTGCATCAGCTCGCGGATGGTGCCCATGCCGTTGATGCCGAAATTGTAAACGACTGGCTGTGTGGAATTGTTATGGAAGTGTAGTTTCATGGCATCGGGCCAAATACTATATTTGACGCGCGAGCTGCCCATGATAAGGAACAGGGGAGCATTAGGAGATTCGGCCAGGCGCTGGCGTAAATGCTTCAGGCGATGTCCATATAAGGGATCACGCGTTTCCAGACGGCTCTGATCGAGATAGATCGATAAAGCCATCTGACTGGCCGCAATGCAAGCCAGGGTCCACAAGGCAATGCGTTTGCCCTTGGGAGCGGAGGTGAGAAATAAGCTCGGCATGGCCCCTCGCGGACGAGTGAATTAAAACTGAAAATAAATAAACGGTTTGGCCCCTTGTGGTTCCAATAACAGGGCCAATCCAAACAAAACGGCATAACTGAAACCGAGCATCGGCGCAGGCAAACGTAAGGCCGGACGAATCCATATACCGGTTCGCCCTAGCAGATGCCCGATTAACATGATGCCTGCCGCCAACCAGAAACCAAACACTGGCGGCTGTTCCAACTTCGGAACGAGTGCCAACAGCGGATCAGAAGGCGCCTGTTCCACGGCCGGCGCTGCGATCAGCAGACGCTTATACATATCTAATGCGTTACTAAAACTTGAGGAACGAAAAACAATCAGGCTGAGACAAAAACACACAAAAGTAAAGGCGATGCGCATCATAGTACCCGGCCGCGAACGCAGGACGCCCTCGAGTCGCGGCTGATGTTTGCACCAACGATGAAAAGCGCGATGGACAATCAGCAGGCAGGCTTGGAGGAAACCGAAGCCGACGAACGGCCAGGCAGCTCCGTGCCACAGACCGCACAGTGTCATGGTAATAATCAGGTTGCGGCGCGTTTTCCATTCGCCGTTGCGGCTGCCGCCCAGCGGAATAAATATATAATCGCGCAGCCAGCTCGACAGGGAAATGTGCCAGCGGTTCCAAAATTCCGAGATGTTGGCAGCCAAATAGGGCATATTGAAATTCTCAGCCAGTTTATAGCCGAGCATATGGGCTGTGCCGATAGCCATGTCTGTGTAACCGGAAAAATCACAATAAACTTGCATAGCATAGGCGAACATAGCGACCCATACAGCTGGCGTCTGAAAATCCAATGCATGATCGAAGACAGGATCAGCGAATTGAGCCATGCGATCGGCGATAGCCAGCTTTTTGAACAATCCCATAAGGAAGTATTGCAGACCCAGGTGTAAGCGCACCCAATCACAGTGCTTGGGCCGCTTGATCTGCGGTAGAAAATCGCGGGCGCGGACAATGGGACCGGAAACCAGATGTGGGAAAAATAAAATGAACAACAGGAAGTCGCCGAAATTGCGCTCTGCCCGGATGCGCCCTCGATAGACGTCCACCATGTAGTTGATCGCCTCAAAGGTGTAGAAGGAGATGCCGATGGGTACAATCACTTTGAGACTGCGGAACCAGGAAGATGCCCCCATTGCAATCAATACTTCATCCAGCGAAAGCAAAAAGAAATTGGTGTACTTGAAATAGCATAATAATCCCAAATTGGCGAAGAGACTGACACACAACATCAGCTGGCGCTTTCTCGCTGTCTGGGATTTCTCGATACCCAGAGCGAGAAGATAATCAATGAAAGTGGAGATGCAAAGGAGGATGGCCAGCCATTTGTTCCAGGTAGCATAAAAATAAAAGCTGGCGGCCACTAGCAGCCATACACGAGCACGCTGCCACGGCAACGCCCAATAAATGCATAGAAGCACCACAAAAAAGACCATGAACGAAATGGAGCAAAATAGCATGGCATCCCTCTGCTCAAATTTCTACGACATCGTGCCACTCGGGACGTTCTTCCCGACTGGGTATCCATTCCGGGCACCAGGTGCTCAAGATCGGAATGCGCCTGAAACACTCGATCGGTGTCACTTCCGGAAAGAGATCGACCCCCGTATCCGCACGCAGGAATATAGCATTAACGCCGCCTCGATGGGTGCCGACGAGGCGGTAGCCACGTTCGCGGCCGAGCTTGACGAAGGCTGCCAACGAAGCGCCGCCGCAGAACCATGGTTGACGGTCCCAGTCAGGACGAAAATCTGGCTGATAGGGTGTTGCAACCGAGGCATAAGGCCCCCAGCGGGAATTGAATTCCAGCACAACCACGCGCGGCCTTATACAGGTCAGGGCCTTCCAGATCCAAAAATCCATGCCATCCATGTCCAGGGAAAACAAATCAATGTCGCCGGCAAAGCCGCCCCCTGCGACCAGATCGTTCACGTTCTCCGCAGTGATCCAGGCATGGCACAAAACCGGCGGATAGAAGAAAGTATCCCGGCAACGGGCATAGAATTGTTTACCCGTAGCAATGTTTTGCTCGTCGCCATCAAAGAGCAGACCTCGCCAGCCGTGATGGATAATCAGATTGGCCGAATTACATTCCACGCCGTCGCCCGCGCAGATCTCAACGGTCTTTTTATTAGTCGTACCCAAAACAGAGAAAATGTGGAGAAGAACGCCATCCTCATCATTTTGAGAAAAACAGCGGAAGCCGCTTTCCAGCAATCGGTCTAATGCATCCCGTCCTTGTTCCTGCCGGCGATGCGCGTGAGACAACAACTGCTGGATGCCCTGGTTCGTCGAGACAATCTCGTTCAGTATCCTGCGTGAGTTCAGGGCATCGAACGTCTCTGTCAATTGCTTCAAACGCTCCAATAAGTTCGGCAAATCTTCGACGCCCACCAATTTGCTCATGCCTTTGCGGATGATGCGTTTGAGATATTGCTTCATGACACGAGGCTCCTTAGGGGGATTCAGACAATCCAATCCCTGTTCCGAGAAAATGGATATTCGGACACCCACCACAGATCTCGTGGCACGCTATGTCTTCTATCGTTTTGCGGTAGACGTTTTCTTTAAATCGGCTTTTGACGGTTAAGGCGAAAATACCACTTGCGTTGGCGAGGGCGAGAAGTTATAGTCAGCCACACGCAGCATAGACCTGTTCGGGGGGAGGGTGAAAGCCATGAGGCGGCCCTGGTTGCTTGCTTGGGTTGCGGTCCTTCTCTGCATGGGCCTTGGTTGTACTGCCGAAGATAAGAGGCAATGGCAAGAAGCCCTTCGGGAATGGCGCGGCGAGAACATACGCTTCGGTTCTCGCGACCACGCATCTCCCTAAACGCTCCTCTCTCTCCCATTCTTGCTATATCCATAAATCGGCACGATCTCACGCATGGGACGCCATTACGCTTCCTTGGCAGAGACACGCCGCCATCGCCTTGGGCCACCCGTAGGGCACGCTGGCAG
>Ga0070737_10001835_pt1 | contig 28134 bp, 21 predicted proteins | sample Coa_R1_10_FD_66438 | JGI IMG/M metagenome (GOLD analysis project Ga0070737, IMG submission 66438) | Surface soil microbial communities from Centralia Pennsylvania, which are recovering from an underground coalmine fire - Coalmine... | ecosystem: Environmental > Terrestrial > Soil > Unclassified... | reverse complement strand
ACCATCTCGGCCGCAAAATTGGCTCCGAGCGCCGGCACCCACAGGCTCGTCAGGTGGTCTGGCTCGAAGCTGCGGTCGAGCTCGTCCCAGGGCAGCGCGAAGACGGCCTCGTCGGGTAGACCGAGCCGCTGCAGCGCCCAAACCTCTGGCCGCCGGCCGCCGGCGCCGAGACCGTCCAGTACCGACCCGATGGCGAGCTTTACCTCAGAGAGCACCTTTACGCTGTCGCACTGGCCGACCAGGAACGGTCCAGCCCTCCCGGCCGCCTCGGTCGCAAAGCGTTGCCCGTCCACCAGGTGGGCCCCCGCTGCCAGAGGGTCCACGCCTAGGCGTTCGAAAGCCAGGTCGACAAAGGACACAGCAGGTAGTACCTCGGTACGCACGCGGCTGTCGGCGCGCAGCAGCTCGACGCTGCGTTCCGCCACCACGGGCGAACCGGGCACGGCGTACACGACGCCGCCGGCGCCATCGGTGCTGCTGGCACCCCCCGGCCCAGGGGGCGCCAGGTCTAAAGCTGCGCTGACCAGCGCCTCCACGATGCCGGCATAAACCTCGTCCATGTTGGAAGCGGACTCGTAGAGGTAGTCGAAGCTCTCCGCCCCCTCTGCGACGCTGGCCGAGGGGTGGCGTGCCGTACGCACGAACACCCTGCGGGCGGCGCGGAGAACTTCCAACGCCTCTGCCGTGACTAGGCCCGGCCGCCCGGGACCGAGACCGACGACCTTGACAAGAGGCGGGCGGTGCCCTGCCACGTTCAAGCGCTCGAGCCAGGAGGCAAAACTTCGGGGGCGTAGGGCGCCGGCAGGTTGGTCGCCCAAGTCCCGAAGGCGGGGTTGACCCGTACCTTCGCCCTCTTCAAGATGCCGATGACCTTGGTCTCGCTGTTGGGCTGGCCCTGCGCCCCGCCGTCAGAGACCACGACCTCGATGTCGCCGGCGACCCGCCCGCTATAGGGGATCTGCTGGCGGCTCGTCACCTGGACGACCTGGTAACCCCAGTTCTCCCTGAGCACCGCAGCGCGCCCGGGTGCGAGGCCCAGCACCGCCGACTGGAAATCCTGGGGCTGCTCGATCAGCTGCTCAGGTGAATCGCAATAACGGCTGCCGTTGGCCACCGAGGCCGGCGGCGACGTGGGGTTGGCCTCCAACGCGCCGGCAACCTTGTCGGCTTCGGCCTTGCTCGCCGGGAAGTCCACCGCACCGCTGCTCGAAGACACCGTCACGTCCTCGGACAACAGGCACACAGAGCTCCAGAAGTCGTCTCTATGGGACGCATAGAAGCTCGCATCGGCCTTGGCGTCGACGACGGCAACTAGCTGTGCGCGCTCGGCGTCGTAGAGAGCGCCGCTCTGGCGCGCCGCGGGCCCGACCTGGTCCCAGACGGTGGGGTTCTCGGCCCATTCGGCGGACCAGGCCGCCTGTACCTGCTCTGCAGAAGGCAGTTCGTGACGGGCGGCGAGGTACTGGTGCAAAGCGATGGACGTGACCATGTTGGAAAGCTCGAGCGTCGTCCAGTACATGCCGTAGACACCGGTGCCCGTGCCGTTGCCCTCGACGGTCTCGGTCGGGACGTTGGTCTGCCCCGACTGGATAGCCGAGCTCGCCTGGGCGGCGAACTCGGCGTCTTGGACCTTGACGAACGCCGGGCTCGAAGCCCATTCTCGCGCCTGGGCCGCTAGCTGCTGCACAGAGATGGCTTGCCCATTGACCGTCGCCGCGTAGGGGGCGGTACCGCACCCCGACAGGGCCGCGCCGGCGACGGCGACTACCAAGGCCGCTCCGGCGAACGCACGGCCACGGAGCTTGCCGGCGAGCGCGTGGCCACGCCACCTGCTGGCGAACGCCGGCACCCAGCGGTCGGCAGCCGCCCCCAGCGCGCGGCCAGGGGGCGTCGCCCTACGCCCGCCGGCCAAAGCCGTCATCCTCACTCGTTTCGCCGTCCAGCCTCCCATCGCACCGGCAGCCTACGCGGGGACCAACTGCGCGAGCATGTCGACCAGCGCAGCTGCCGCATTGTCGGGGCCGGCCCGGCCCCCCGGACGCAGCGGCCCCACCAGCTGAGCTTGGTCCTCCTTGTACACGGCGCGCGGCCAAAGCCGCGACAGGCGCACCTGCTCGCTCGCCTTCAACCGGACGGGCGACAAGCGCGCCACCAGCTCGCCAGGAGAATTGCCGGCGCCGCCGCCCACCACCGAGACCTCCCGCAGGCCCAGGCGCGCGCACTCGGCGCGCAAGTGGGCGATGGCGAGGAGCGCTTCCGCGGGTGCCGGGAGCGGGCCGTAGCGGTCCTCCCACTCGGCACGCACGTCGTCCACCTCCTCGTGGGTGGTGATGGTGGCGAGCCGGCGGTAGGCCTCGAGGCGCAGGTCCTCGCGCTCCACGTAGCTCTCGGGCAGGTTGGCCGTCACTGGGACGTCGATCTTGATCTCGGCAGGCTGGCGCAGCGGCTCGCCCTTGGCCTCCGCCACCGCCTCGCTCACCATCTGCACGTACAGGTCGTAGCCGACTGCCGCGATGTGCCCCGACTGGTCTTCGCCCAACAAGTTGCCTGCGCCTCGGATCTCCAAGTCCCGCATGGCTATCTTGAACCCCGAGCCGAGCTCGGTGTGCTCGCCGATCGTGCGGAGCCGCTCGTAGGCTTCTTCGGTCAGTTTCTTGTCCGGTGGGTAGAACAAGTAGGCGTAAGCGCGCTGGCCCGCCCTTCCCACCCTCCCCCGCAGCTGGTGGAGCTGGCCGAGGCCGAGCATGTCCGCCCGGTCCACCACGAGGGTGTTGACGGTGGGCATGTCTATGCCTGCTTCGATTATGGTCGTGCACACCAGCACGTCGTAGCGTCCCTCCCAGAAATCGAGCACGACTTTTTCCAGCAGGCCTTCGTCCATTTGCCCGTTGGCGATCGCCACCCGGGCTTCAGGGACTAGCTCCTTTAGGCGCTGGGCCACGTCTTCGATGTCGTAGACCCTGTGGTGGACATAGAAAACTTGCCCGTCGCGCAGCAGTTCCCGGCGCACCGCCTCGGCGACGGCCCTCTCGTCGTACTCGCCTACGTAGGTGAGGATGGGCCGGCGCAGAGCGGGCGGCGTATTGATGAGAGAAAGGTCGCGGATACCGGTGAGCGCCATCTCCAAGGTCCGAGGGATAGGCGAAGCGGTCATGGTCAAGACGTCCACCCCGACGGAGAGCTTCTTTATCGCCTCTTTGTGGTTGACGCCGAAGCGCTGCTCCTCGTCCACCACCAAAAGACCGAGATCTTTCCACTTGATATCGCCCGATAGCAGCTTGTGGGTCCCGATCACCACGTCCACGGAGCCGTCGGCGAGCCCGTCGGTCACCGCCTTGGCCTCGGAGGGGGTTAGGAACCGCGACAGCATCTCGACCCTGACCGGGTAAGGAGCGAAGCGCTCTGAAAAAGTCTGCAGGTGCTGCGCAGCGAGCAATGTAGTGGGGACCAGCACCGCTACCTGCTTGCCGTCCTGCACCGCTTTGAAAGCCGCCCTGATGGCTACCTCGGTCTTGCCGAAGCCGACGTCGCCTACGACCAAGCGGTCCATCGGCCTTGGCTGTTCCATGTCTGCCTTCACCTCTTGGACCGCCCGGAGCTGGTCCTTCGTCTCGGTGTAGGGGAAAGCCTGCTCCATCTCCGCCTGCCAGGGCGTGTCCGGCGAGAAGGCGTGGCCCGGGGAGGTGGCGCGGGCGTTGTAAAGCTCCACCAGTTCCCGGGCTATTTCACGCACCGCCCTTCTTACGCGTTCTTTGGTCTTGGCCCACTCGCCCCCGCCCAGGCGCGAAAGCGACGGCGTCTCGCCGCCCGTGTAGGGCCTCAGCGCGTCCACTTGGTCCGAGGGCACGTACAACTTGTCCCCGCCGCGGTACTCGAGCAGCAAGTAGTCGCGCTCGACGCCGGCGACCGAACGGCGCACCATCCCCCCGAAGCGGGCGACCCCGTGCTGGAAATGCACGACGTAGTCACCGGTTTTCAGGTCGTCGAAGAACGTCTCGGGTGCCGCCCCCCGGGGCCTAGAGACGCGGTGAGGCCGCCGGCGGCCCGTGATGTCCCCTTCGGCCAGGACGGCCAAATCGAGCGCCGGGTAGGCAAAGCCTCGTTCCAAGGGCGCCACGACCACCGAGAGCTGCTCGCCGGGCTCGTCCAAGACCGGCGCTATGAAACCCTCTCCCCCCAGCGCCCGCGACAGCCTCTCGGCAGAAGCGGGGCCTTCGGCTGCCACCACCACCGTGAAATGCTTGGCAACCAGCCGGCGGAGCTCGGCCAGGACGGCTTCGTGCCCGCCAGCCACCGGGCTCCAGGAGCTCGTAGAGATGACGGGCGCGTCCGGGCCCTCAGGTACAGCCACGACCATGGAGACCGGCGCGGCCGTGCGGGCGAGGAGCCGGTCGAAGTCCAAGTGCAGCTTCGGGAAGTCCTTCCCCTCGGCGCCCCACGTCGAAGCGAGCGCGCCGGCGAGCTCCGCCTCTTCCTCGCAGATGTCGACCGCCCGCCGGCGCACCCGGGCCGGTTCCACCAAGACGACCCGCGACTGCGCCGACAGCAGGTCCACGAGCAGGTGCTCCTCGGCCGTGAGCCATGGCAGCCAAGACTCCATGCCGTCAAAGCAAAGGCCTTCCGCGAGGCGCTCCCACGTGGAGGCCCCCCAAGGCTCGGCTTCGGCTAACTTAGCCGCCCGCTCACGCACTTCTGGGGTCGGCAGCAGCTCGCGGCAACTAAAAACCAAGGCTTCTTCAAGGTCTTTGGTCGAGCGCTGGTCTGCAACCGAGAACTCCGAAAGCCTGTCGACCTCGTCCCCCCACAGGTCCACCCGGACCGGTGCGGCTGCGGTCGAGGGGAACACGTCAACGATCGACCCCCGCACGGCGAACTCCCCCCGGTGCTCGACTTGGTACTCGCGCCGGTAGCCGAGAGCCGCCAACCGCCCCACGAGCTCTTCGAAGCTCACCTGGCCGCCACGCCTCACGGCGAGGGGCTCTGCTTCCTCCACATGGGGGCCCAACCGCTGCAGTAGCGCCCGCACCGATGCCACGACCACTGCCGGGGCCGCCTCGCTCGCCTCGCCGTCACGGCGCTGGCGGAGCCGCCACATGACTTCCAAGCGCCGGCCCATGGTCTCGGGCGCGGGGCTCACCCGTTCGAAGGGGAGGGTTTCCCAAGCTGGGAAAACGACGACGTTTTCCTCGCCGAGCCAAGCCGCTAGCTCCCTCGCCAGCCGCTCGGCGGCAGAGGCCCCCTCCACGGCCACGACCACGGGGCGGGCAGAGGAAAGCTCGGCTAGGGCGGCCAAGACGAACGGCTGCGCCGGCTCTGCGACCGCGACGAGCCGCTCGGCGCCGGCGACCCACGCCGCCAGCGCGGGGTCCCGGTGGGCGCGAGCGACCAGCGCCGCGAGCGGGCGCGAACCGCTCAGGGGTACCTGGAGGGTGGTGGCCACAGCTCCATTAAACGGGAGAACGAGAGTTGAACTCGTTCTGCGCGGCGGCCACCCCTTTCTCCAACAAGAACTCGACAGCGTCGGCCGCCGTGGACACGGCTTCGGCGAGCCTGGCCCGCTCGGCCCTGGTCGGGACAGAAAGCACGTGGTCCACCCCTGCCTCCTTTCCCCCCGGAGGCTTCCCGATGCCGATGCGGACCCGGAGGAACTCGTCGCTCTTCAGCCACTCTTTGATGCTCCGGAGGCCGTTGTGGCCGGCCAAGCCCCCGCCGGCCTTCACGCGCACGACGCCGGTCGGCAGGTCCAGCTCGTCGTGGACGATGACCAGGTGAGCAAGGTCAAAGACGCCAAAGCGCCGGACGAGGCGGGCTACAGAGCGGCCCGAGTCGTTCATGTAGGTCTGGGGGAAGGCCAAGGCCAGGCGCTTGCCCCCCAGCCTCACCTCGGCTTCCAGCGCGAGCTCCTTGCCCCGGCGAAGCTGGCCCCCGTGCCGCTCCGCTAGGAGGGCGACTGCGTCCGCCCCCACGTTGTGGCGGGTTTTGGCATAACGAGGCCCAGGGTTGCCCAAGCCCACGGCGAGCAGGTCTACGCCGGCGGTGCCCTCTTTCTTGCGGCTCCAGAACAGGCTTTAGCTGCCTTTCTTGCGGCTCCAGAACAAGCCTTAGCTGCCTTTCTTGCGGCTCCAGAACAAGCCTTAGCTGCCTTTCTTGAGGCAACAGGGCAGGCTTTAGCTGCCCCCCTCGCCGGCAGGAGGCGTCTCCTCCTCGGCTTTCTCGGCGGCCTCAGCCGCCGCCTCGGTAACCCGTGTCGCGACCGCAGTCACCACCGGGTCGTCGGGGTCGGCGTCGGCGACGACGCCCTCGGGCAGGACGATGTCGCGCACCCTGATCGCCTCTCCCACCTCTAGCCCGCTCACGTCCACTTGCACTTCGGCAGGGATCCGGTCAGGGGTCGTGCGCACTGGGAGCGCCGAGAGGTTGTGCTCGAGCACGCCGCGCGCCAGCTCGACCTGGGTGGCCGTACCGACGATCACGACGGGCACGTCGGCGCTCACGACCTCGTCACGGCGCACTACCTGGAAGTCCACGTGCGACACAGTGCGGCGAACGGGGTGGCGCTGCAGCTGCCGGGCGAGCACGGTGTGCTTGTCCTGGCCAACTTCGAGGGTGATCACCTGGTTGGTGCCGTGGGCAAGCGCAGCCCGCAGTTCCCTGGCACCCACCGATACGGCAAGCGGGCTCATGCCGTGCCCGTAGACGACGCCCGGCACCCGCCCCGAACGTCGCAGCCTCCTCGACTCCCGGGACCCTGTCACGCGGCCCGCTTCGGCCGCCAAGGTGAGTTCTGCCATTTTCCAGCTTTCTCCTTCAGTAGTCGTGCGCCAACCACCAAGGTTGCGCCGAAAAGGCCCCTCGGGCGTCTCGGCCGGCGCCGCTGGGCGCAGCCATGATAGCCGGCTCACCAGCTAGGTCTGGTTGTCACCTCCGAACAGCTCCGAGACCGAGCCCTCCTCGAAAACCGCTCGGATGGCGTCGGCGAAGATCTTGGCCACCGACACCGTCTCGATCTTGTCGAGCTGCTTCTCGGGCGGCAGGGGAACGGTATCGCTCACTATCACCCGTGATATCTCAGAGTTCTTCAAACGGTCGATCGCCGGCTCCGAGAACACGCCGTGGGTAGCTGTCGCCCACACGTCCGTGGCCCCCTTGGCGTAGAGGAGCTTGGCGGCCTCACAGAGCGTCCCCGCCGTGTCGATCTCGTCGTCCACGAGCACGCACGTCCTGCCCTTCACGTCGCCCATGACGTCGAGCGCCTCGACCTTGCCGACCTGGTCACGGCTGCGCCTCTTGTACACCGACGCGATGTCCACGTCGCCGGCGGTCCTCGCAGCCTTCTCGGCCACTTTTGTCCTCCCCGTGTCCGGCGAGACCATGACGAAGTCCTCCGACAGCTCTTCGCGCAAGTGCTCGACGAGCAGGTTGACCGCCGTCAAGTGGTCCACCGGGCCGTCGAAAAACCCTTGGACCTGCCCTGAGTGGAGGTCCACCGACATGATCCGCTCGGCGCCGGCGCAGCGGAAGAAGTCGGCCACCATGCGGGCGCTGATCGGCTCCCGCCCCCTCGATTTGCGGTCCTGGCGACCGTAGCCGTAGCGGGGGCAAACCGCTGTGATCCGCTTGGCCGAAGCTCGCTTTGCGGCGTCGATCATGACCCACTGCTCCATGAGCAGGTCGTTTACCGAGCGGCCCTCCACTGGGGAGTGCGTCTGGAGGATGAAGATGTCGGCTCCGCGGACCGAGTCGCCAAAGCGCGCCCTTATTTCCCCGTTCGGGAAGTCCACAAGCTCGCAGTTACCGACCTCGACCCCGAGGTGCTTGGCAATCGCTGCGCCCAGGGCCGGGTGAGAACGGCCGGCATAGAACTGGAGCCTGTGCTTAGAGAACAGTTCCACCTGGTCCCTCACCTTCTGGGCCGTACTCGCCCACGACCGGCCGGACAACGGCTCCCGGCGCCACCACCGTACCTGCTGGCAACCACACCCAGGGGCCGACCACGGCCTCCTCGCCGATCTCCGCCTGCTCGGCCACCGTCGCGCTCACTTTCGCCCTCGTCCCCACCGTACAGTCCACCAGGTGCGTGCTGGGGCCCAGTTCGGCGCCGGTAGCGACCCTCGTGGTGCCCTGGAGCATGGTGCCGGGGAAGACGGTGACGTCGGGCGCCAGCTCGACGGTCCAGTCGAGGTAGGTGTGGGTTGGGTCTACCATGTTGACCCCGGCGCGCATCCAGCTCTCGTTTATCCGCCGGCGCAGGACCGCTTCAGCCGCTGCCAGCTGCCCTCGGTCGTTGACCCCGCTCGCCTCCACTGGGTCGGGGACCACCAGCGAGACGACCGGGTAGCCGGCGTCGTGGAGCACCGCCACGACGTCGGTCAAGTAGTACTCGCCCTGCGCGTTGTCCGGCGAAAGACGTCTCAGCGCCGGCGCCAGGACCGAACGGCGGAAAACGTAGATCGACGTCCCCACCTCGTTGACGGCCTTCTCCTCGTCGGTGGCGTCAGCGTCCTCGACGATGGCGGCGACCCGGCCGTCCCGGGAACGCACCACCCTGCCGTAACCCTTGGGGTCTGCGAGCTGGGCTGTGAGCAAGGTAGCGGCCGCCCCGGAGGACCGGTGGGCCTCCACCAGCGCGGCCAACGTCCCCGGCAGCAGCAGGGGCGTGTCCCCTGGGAGCACCAACACGTCGTCACCCTCGCCGTCGTCGTCGTTGAAAGCGGTGAGCGCTACTGACAAGGCGTCCCCGGTGCCGAGCTGTGCGGGCTGCTCCACGACCTCCACCCTCTGCGAGCGCGCCTCCGCCAGGGCCTTGGTCATCCTGGTCGAGCCGTGCCCGACGACCACCACCACCCTCGACAGGTCCAGCCCGGCGAGGGCGTCGAGGACCCACATGACCATCGGCTTGCCGCACAAGCGGTGCAAGGGTTTGGGCGTGGAGCTGCGCATCCGAGTGCCCTCGCCGGCGGCCAGCACGACCGCTGCCAGCCTGGGCTGCTCGTAGCTGCGCCCGGCCCGGCGCCGGCGGCCCTCCCTGGTGTCCCCGCTGCTCCAGTAGCTCACGCCCTTCTTTCTAGTCCGGCGCTGCGACACCCGCCGGCACTTGTGCCGGCGCACCACGGCTGAGAGCCGTCGGCTCGTCCACGCCGCTCCTCGTCCTCCCCTCGCCGGCACCCGTCCTCAGCTGCTTGCCGCGCCGGCCGTCCTTGGGCTTCTGTCGGCACCCGTCCTTAGGCTTCTTGTCGGCACCCCTCCTTGGGCTTCTTGTCGGCGCCTGGTGGCACTTGGCCTCCTCGACCCTCGCCCTTGTAGCTGGCCGACCTCGACCCTCGCCCTTGGAGCTAGCCGACGCCCTTACTTCGCGCTCGCTGGCGTGACCCACCCGGACGGGCTCATGCCTCGGGTATGGTTGGTGTGGCTCGACCTGCGCCGTCACGGACTGATGTGGAGCGGCGCCGGCGGTCCGGGGTAGTTCAATTGGAAGAACGCCGGACTTTGGATCCGGATGCTTGGAGGTTCGAGCCCTCCCCCCGGAGCCACTTGGCAGAGGTGCCACAACTGCCCGGCGTCTTCGCGTCAGGCGACACCTTCGACGGGCTGGGTGAGGCTCTGTGGCTTTACCTGTACGGTCACCGCCACTGAACCGGCCTGGGTAGTTGGGAAGCTCCCCCGCTTTCGCTTGAGCCTCCCCTATTTGCCCTCGAAGCCACCGGGAACCAGTCAGCGACAGAAAGTCATCTCGTTGTCCAGGCTATTACCGAGCCGAGACCACGCCTTTCAGGTCTAGTGGCCTTGGGCATAAGCCGTTCCCACAGCTGCTCGCACATCTCAAACGACAACCTCTGCCCTGAGGGCGGTTCAAAACCTTGAAGTACTGGCCGGCTTTGCCCGGGCGCTTCGGTCCCATATAGCTTCGGTCCCATATAGGACGCCAAAGCTTTTTGCGAGGTGTTCTTCGAGTACTACGAACACGAGCGCCGGCGCTCGGGCATCGGCTACCGCACGCCTTCCTCCCTCCGCTACGGCACCGCCACCGAAGTAGCCTAAAATCCTAGGCGAGCCTTAGGCAACACCTAAGGCGCGAAGAGGGGAACAGGAGGTCCAATGCACCTACCGCAGCTGCTTCGGAAAGTTTTCGTCCCCGCCGCCAGCCTTGCGTCCACTGCCGTCTTGGCCTTGGGGCTCGTCACCGTGGCCCCAGGGTTCGGCTCAGCTGCGAGCGCCCAAGGCTCGTCTTCTTGTGCCACGCCTGTGACGGGCGCCCCGAGCGGCCCTGCCACAGTTTCGGCCGCGTCCAGCGCCTTTGGCAGGGTGCTCGTCGTCGGCTCGGGGGAGAACTCGGGTTGTTCTTTGTACGTCCTCACGTCTGACCCCTACGAGGCCACGACTACCAGTGGAGCTGAGTTCGCGTGTACCGCATATTGCGCGACCCACGTCTGGCCGGCGTTGCTCACCGACGGCGCCCCCATCGCGGGGCCGGGGGTCAACCCGACCCTGTTAGGGACCGTTACACGCACCGACGTGCTCTCAGGTAGCACCGTGCAGCAGGTCACTTACGCCGGCATGCCGCTCTACCAGTTCAGCTTTGACACGGCGCCGGGCCAGACTGCGGGGGCGAACCTGTTAGACTCGACCGTCACCCCTCCGGGCGTGTGGTACCTGGTAGAGCCGAGCCGCGGCCGACCCGCACCCGGCCAAGCCCTGATCGAGGAGGAGACTGCCCCAGTCCGCACGACCGGCGCTCCCGCCACGGTCCTGGCCGTGTCGGAGGACACCGGTCTCGGCGGCGTGCCCTTCCCCGTCTACACCTTCAGCGCCGACAGTGGCCACGTGAGCGCGTGCCTGGGCACCTGTGCGGTGTTCTGGCCCCCGGTGCTCACCGTAGGGCGGCCTTTAGCCGGCCCGGGCGTAGACCAGCACCAGCTCGGGATAATCGTGCGGCCCGACGGCACCCACCAGGTGACCTACGACGGGCACCCCCTGTACATGTTCCGAAAAGACGCCTACGTACCGTTCCCGCCGTTCGACCAAAAGCCGAGCATCAACGGAGCTGGCCTTCATGTGTTCGGGGGCACCTTCGAGACTGTGCCGCCCATCAGCTAGCCGAACGACCATCGGAGAGCTGGACAACGAGAAGCGCTGGCCCACGCGTTAGGCGGGTGAGGAGTGCGCGCCCGTCAGGGGACGACCAGCACCTTGCCGACGGCACCTGACTCGACGGCCTCCTGAGCGCGAGCAACTTCTTCGAGGGGGAACCGATGGACCGGTAGCTCGGTGAGCTTCCCCGCTGACACTGCCGCGCTCAGGTCTGCCACAGCGCTCTCGAGCGCTTTGTCCGGGGCCCTGTAGAGCAGCATGAACTCGAGGGTGACGTTCGCGTTCATGCAAGCGCGCACGGGTAAGACCGGGTCCCGTGCTTCGGAGGCGTAGGTGACTATGACTGTGCCAGGGTGGCACAACTGCAAGTCCAGCTCGAGGTTCGCTCCGAGGGCAACCTCCACGACCCGGTCCACCTGTGGCGCAAAGTTCCTTATCTGCTCGGCCACGTCGGGCTCCCGGTAGTTGACGACGAGGTCGGCGCCGGCCTTCGCCGCTAGTTGGGCTTTTTCCGAGCCGCTCACGGTCGCGACCACCCGCGCACCAGCCCACTTGGCAAGCTCGACCGCGTAGTGGCCCACCGCGCCGGCGCCGCCGGCGACCAGCACCGTCTTGCCCTCTATGGGCCCGTCCGCAAAAAGGCAGCGGTGAGCAGTCATCGCTGGCACGCCCAGGCAAGCCCCGAGCTCCATGGACGCCCCGTCGGGCAACTTCACCGCCTGGCGGGAAGGGACCACCGTCCATTGCGCCGCTGTGCCCCAGCGACGGCCGGCAGCGGCGAGCCACACCCACACCCGCTCGCCCACCCGGGAGGGTTCAACACCGGGACCGACCGCTTCGACCACGCCGGCACCGTCGTGATGGGGGATCTGGAACCCGTCGACCGGCCTCGGCGTAAGCCCTGAGCGAGCCTTCCAGTCGGTCGGGTTGACTCCCGATAGGTGCACCCGGACGAGCACCTCCCCGGGCCCGGGCTCTGGTCGCGGAAGCTCTTCGACCTTCAAGACCTCTCTGGCTGGCCCGCTTTGCCTGTAGAGGGCGGCTTTCATGACGACGGCTTCTTCCATATGGCGAGAACCCTAGTCGGCGCCTCAGCTTGCCCCGCCGGCGCTCTGGCTCGCCCCGCAGGCGACCTCCAGCCCAGGCGCTGCCAGCGCTGCCGGCGCCTCGAGCCTGCCCGTGCCGCCGGTGCCTCTAGCCGCTGCCTGTGCCGCCGGCGCCTCTAGGCACCGGCCACGCCGCCCGCAACTTGGCTGCGCTCTCGCTCAGTGGCTCAGGCAACACACGCGCGCCGGCGACGGCGGTCATGAAATTGGTATCGCCGACCCACCTAGGCAAGGCATGAAGATGGAAATGGCCCGGCACGCCGGCGCCGGCGGCTCTGCCGAGGTTCGCGCCCACGTTGACGCCGTCGGGGTTGTACGCCGCTTTCAAGGCCCGCACGCCTTGTGCAAGCGCTTCCCACAGCTCGGCAGCTTCGGGTGGCGCCAAGTCCTCGAGGTCGGCCACATGGCGGACGGGCATGGCCATAAAGTGCCCGCTCGTATAGGGGAAAGCGTTGAGCAGCACGGCTACCCGGCCCGACGGGTGCCGCCACACCACGTGGGCCTCCTCGTCGGGCAGCCCGGACGAAAGGATCGCACAAAAAACACAGTCGTTAGGCGCTCCGGACGGCGCCTTGCCGGCCGCACCGCCAACGAACGCCGAACGCCAGCCAGCCCAAAGGTGATCGAGGGTGCTCATAGGCGCGAAGCGTCTGGCGCCGCTACGTCAGCTTGCAAGCGCGCGACGAAGTCGGCCAGACCTACGCCTCTTTCGGGGCGCTCAGCGGAGCGCGCATTGACGCCCACGGTGCCGGCAGCCACGTCTTCGTCGCCAACTACGAGCACGTAAGGCACCTTTTGCAGCTTTGCCCGCCTTATACGGGCGCCCAAGGGCTCGCCTGCGGGCCCGGTCTCGGCCCGGAACCCTGCGGCGCGGAGCGAACCAACTACTTGGGCGGCGTAGGCCTCGTGGGCATCGCGCACCGGGAGAACCTCCACCTGAACGGGCGCGAGCCAGGTAGGCAGCGCGCCTGCATAGTGCTCTAGGAGGATCGCAAAGAACCGCTCGACCGAGCCGAAAAGAGCCCGGTGGACCATAAACGGCCGGTGCCGCTCATTGTCAGCGCCTATGTACTCCATGTCGAAGCGCTGCGGGTTCTGGAAGTCCACCTGGATGGTCGAGACCTGCCAGCGCCGGCCTATCGCGTCTCGTACGTGAACGTCGATCTTCGGGGCGTAGAAGGCGCCCTCCCCCTCTGCAACTCGGTAGGAAAGACCGGCCGCTTCCAGCGACAAACGGAGCGCCTCCTCGGCCCGGTCCCATTCCTCGACCGTTCCTATGAACTTGTCAGGCCTAGTGGACAGTTCGGCTTCGAAATCGCTGAGCCCGAACCGGCGGAGGACCTTGAGCACGAAAGCGAGCAAGCTTTCGAGCTCCCCTTCGAGCTGGTCCCGGGCGCAGAAAATGTGGGCGTCGTCTTGAGTCATGCCCCTCACCCGCAGCAGGCCGTTCAGCACGCCGGAGCGCTCGAAGCGGTAGACGGTCCCCAGTTCGAACAGCCTGATCGGCAGCTCGCGGTAGCTGCGCTGGCGGGACTGGTAGACCAGGATGTGCATGGGGCAGTTCATGGGCTTCACGTAGTAGCTGGCTCCCTCGAGCTCCATGGGCGGGTACATGTTCTCCCTGTAGAAGCCGAGGTGGCCAGATATTTCGAACAGTGTGGACTTCGCGAGGTGCGGCGTGTAGACGAACTGGTAACCGTTCGCCTCGTGCTCTTGTCGCGCGTAGTCCTCCATCGTCCGCCGGACTATGGCTCCCCTCGGGTGGAACACTGCGAGGCCGCTGCCTATCTCCGGAGGGAAATGGAAAAGGTCCAGCTCGGCACCAAGCCGGCGGTGGTCGCGCCGCTCCGCCTCTGCCACGCGCTCCAGGTGCTCTTTCAAAGCTACTTCTGACTCCCAGGCCGTCCCGTAGACCCGCTGGAGCTGCTGGCGGTGCTCGTCTCCCCTCCAGTAGGCCGCTGCGAGCCGGGTCAGCTGGAAATGCCCGAGCCGGCCGGTCGCCGGCACGTGCGGGCCCCGGCAGAGGTCGGCCCAACCGGCCCCACCGCCTGGGCCAACGTTGCGGTAGACGCTGACGACGGTCTCGCCCGCCTCCCTCGCCGCCTCGATGATCTCGCGCTTGTAGGGCTGGTCCTTGAAGATCTCGAGGCCCTCTTCAAGCGAGTGCTCCTCCCTCACGAAGGGCTGGTCCTCGCTTATGATCTTTTGCATCTCTGCCGCGATGCGGGACATGTCCTCCTCGGAGAAATGCGCCCCGCCGGGCAGTTCGAAATCGTAATAAAAGCCGTCATCTATAGCCGGGCCGATGGCATAGTACGCGCCTGGCCAGAGCCGGGTGACAGCTTGCGCCATCACGTGGGCGGTCGAGTGGCGAAGGACGTCACGGCCCTCGGGCGAGGACGCCGGCACGACGGCGACAGACGCCCCGTCGGGGAGGGGCGCTGAGAGGTCGCGGAGGGCCCCGTCCACCTTGACTGCCACCGCTTCTCGGCTAAGCCGCCGGCCGATCGCCGCCGCGAGGTCAAGGCCAGTGGAACCCTCCGGGAACTGGCGAACCGAACCGTCCGGGAGCGTGACCGAAACCTGGCGCATCCCGCCAATGATAGGAGCACCCCGCAGGCCAGGGCCTGCTGGCTCGCCGGCCCGGGGGTGCCGTGGGCATGCTGCCTCGCCGGCCCGGGGGTGCTGCCCGGGGCTACAGGCGGGCTCCCGGTAAGCCCGCACCCGCCGGAGACCTACAAAGCCACACCCAAAAGCGCGGCTGCCTCGTAGACCCCGGCCCCGGTGGCCGAGTCGATAGCTCGCAGCGCCCGCGGCGTGTCCAGGTCGTCGTCAAGCGCCGCCCGCACTTCGTCCAAGAGGGCGCTCCCTTCGGTCGCCGCGGCGGCGTGGGCGCCGGCGGCGCTGGCCCTCCAGCGGGCCAGCCGGGCGACAGCCTTCTCCAACAGCGAGCTTTCCCATGTCCAGTCGTCCCGGTAGTGGTGGTCGAGCAGGGCGAGCCGGAGCGCCGGCGCCTCGCAGGACTTCAGCAAATCGCGCACGAACACGAGGTTCCCCGTGGACTTCGCCATCTTCGAGCCCCTGTAGCAGGCCATGCCAGTGTGCACCCAATGGCGCACGAACTTCTCCCCCGTCACCGCCTCCGACTGTGCCGCCTCGCACTCGTGATGGGGGAAGATGAGGTCGCTGCCCCCACCGTGCAAGTCGAGCGTCGGCCCGAGCTCGCGCAGAGCGAGCGCAGAGCACTCGACGTGCCAACCGGGCCGTCCCGGCCCGAAAGGAGAAGGCCAGGAGGGCTCCCCTGGAGCGGAGGGCTGCCAAAGCACAAAGTCAATAGGCCGCACCTTGTTGGGGTCGTCGGGGTTCCCACCGCGCTCGCGAGCTAGCTCCAACATCTCGCCCGCCGAGTAGTGGCTTAGAGAACCGAACGCCGGCCAGCTCGACACGTCAAAGTAGACAGCCCCGCCGGCCTGGTAAGCGTGGCCGCGTCCAAGGGCCGCTTCCACCAGGCGCAAGATGTCGTCGATTGCCGAAGTGGCGCGGGGCTCGCTCGACGCTGGGAGGAGCCCGAGCGCGTCCATGTCAGCGGAAAACCGCGCCATTTCTTCTGCCGCTAAGTCCAAGTACCCGACGCCGAGCTCGCTGGCCTTGCGCAGGATGTCGTCGTCGACGTCTGTCACGTTGCGCACCAGCGTCGTCTTGTAGCCGAGGTCGTGGAGGCGCCGGCGCAGCACGTCATAGGCTAGATAGGTGGCGGCGTGGCCCAAGTGGGCAGCGTCGTAGGGCGTGATGCCGCAGGTGTACATGGTCACGGTGCCCCCAGGGCCAGCTGCTGGCTCGAAGGGGACGACCGCTTGCCGTGCCGTGTCGTAGAGACGCAGCCCGCTCACCTGTAGCCCAGACCTCCCCCGGAGATGTAGCCCAGAACTCCCGTGCAGAGCACCCTAGTTGGCCCGGCTCCCGCCGATGCCTGTCAGGCGCAGGGACGCCTTCGCCTTGTAACGTACGTTGACCTCGACCAGGGCAGCTGTTAGGGCTTCCACGGCCACTGCGGAGCCGAAGCCGCCGACGTCAAAGCCACGCAGCCCCGGGATGGCCTCGACTAGCCGCACCACCTCGTCGGTCGTCGCCCGAGACGCCGAGAACACGAGCACGTCGGCGTCGAGTTCCTCGTCCAGGTTCGCCAGCCGGCTCGCCGGCAGGTGGTGGAACGCGCCCGCCACCCGAGTCGCCGGCAACGCGCCAGCCACGGCTCCCGCCACCGAACCTGTGGGGGGCAGCAACGGCACGAACCTCCCCCCCCACTTGGCCATCGCGTTCACCATGCTCACCAAGATCTTCCCCGAAAGCTCCCCCGAAAGCTCCCCCACGGTGCTGAGGGCGCCCTCCCACGGGGTCGCCAGCACGACAAGGTCGGCCTTTGCCGCCTCCTTGTTGGCGGCAGCCACGAGGGTTAGGTCGCGGCCCTTCCACCGTTCGGCGAGCTCCGCCACGACGCCGGCGGCCCTCTCCTCGCTACGGGACCCGACCAGCACCTCCATGCCCGCTGCTGCCAGCCGCAGGGCGAGCCCGGACCCCGCAGGGCCCGTGCCGCCTAGTACTCCGATTCGCACCTCGCGAGCCTTGCACGCCGCCGCCACTACCCTCCAACCGAGCCCAACCCTTCCCCCAGCCGAGCCCAGCCCTTCCCCCAATCGAGCCCAACCCTTCCCCCAGCCTGTCGCTACCCTCACACCAAGTGCTTACGCTGCTCGCCTTCCTCACTACCACGTGCTCTCCCTGCCAGCAGTTTTGGGAAATGCTGGCCGACACCGAAGCCAGGTCCGCTCTCGGTGCGGACTTGGCCATCGTGACCCCCAGCAGCTCCACAGAGAACGAGCCCCTCGCTCGAAAGCTCGCCGGCCCTGGCACCCAGGTCTACATGAGCTCAGCAACCTGGTTCGCCTACGGAGTGCTCCAAGCTGGGACGTTCGTGCTCGTGCGCCACTCCCCCGAGGAGGAACCGCCGTGGGAAGCTTGCGGGGAAGTCCTCGGTGCCGCTGCCCCTAGCGGCCCCGACGAGCTCAAAGAGCTGGTGGCCCGGTGGCTCGCCCGAGCCTCCTAGCCGGCGGCTTGCCCGAGCCTCCTAGCCTTAGCCCTGCGTAGCCCCACCGCGCCAGCGGCCGGGGGAACGCTATGGGGAGCTCTACCCAGAGCAGGTAAGCAAAGCCATGCGCCGGCCTCCCGCCCGCGTCTGCGAAGATCGAGCCGTGTCTGACGAGTGGTACATCCAGCCCAGCGGGCCCCTCGTGGGCGACGTGCAGGTTTACGGTTCGAAAAATGCTGTCACTAAGCACATGGTCGCAGGCCTGCTCGGAGAGGGCCCGAGCACCATCAGCAACGTGCCCGAAGTGGGCGACGTGGAGATCACGGCAGGAATGCTCCAGGCCATCGGTGCCGGCGTCTCCCGCGAAGGGGACAAGATCGAGATCACGCCCCCCGAGGAAGCCAAGCCCGAGGTGCCCCTGTCTTTCAGTGGCCTCAACCGCATCCCCGTCTTGCTGCTCGCACCGCTGCTCCACTTGACTGGGGAAGCCTTTGTCCCGATGGTCGGAGGGGACCGCATAGGGGGCCGGCCAGTCGATTTCCATGTGAGCGCCCTCCGTGCGCTCGGAGCCGAGGTAGAGGTGAGCGCAGAGGGCATCCACGCACGTTGCCGGCGGCTTCGTGGTGCGATCATCGAGCTCCCCTACCCGAGCGTCGGTGCGACAGAGTCAGCGCTCCTCGCTGGAGCCTTGGCCGAGGGTAAGACCGTTATCCGCAACGCTGCGACAGAGCCCGAGGTGCTCGAGCTCGAACTGTTCCTCCAGCGCATGGGCGCTCGCATCGAACTGTTCCCCGACCGGCGCGTCGTGATCGAGGGAGTTCGCTCGCTCCGAGGAGCGCACACAAGTCTTTTGGGCGACCGCAACGAGGCTTTTTCCTACCTGGTCGCCGGCCTCATCACGAAGGGCTCGGTGCGCGTGATCGGCTGCGGACAAGACCGCCTCGTAACGGCGATCACCACGCTGTTGCGCATGGGCGCAGAAGTGAGCATAGACGAGTACGGCATTTCCGCCCACGCGCCCGATGGCCTCCACGCAGCAGCCGTTTCAACTGACGTTCACCCCGGGTTCATGACAGATTGGCAGACGCCGCTCATGGTACTTTTCACCCAGGCAGAGGGCATGTCTGTGCTCCATGAAACTGTGTACGAAGACCGCTTCGTGTACGTACCCGCGCTAAAGGCGATGGGCGGGGAAATAGAGCTGTTCGCGACCTGCCTCGGTGGGCCGGCTTGTCGTTTCCACGATACGAGCTACCTGCACTCTGCTGTCGTGCGGGGGCCGTCGAAACTGCAGGGCTCAGAAGTGGACGTGCCCGACGTTAGGGCCGGCTTCTCGAGCGTCATCGCCGCCGCGGCCGCGAGCGGCCCGACCGTGATCCACGGGGTCCGCCACCTCGAACGCGGCTACCACCGCCCCGCCGACCAGTTGCGGTCACTCGGGCTGCTACTCGAGCCGCGCTGAGCGGCGCTTGGCGGGTTAGGGCCGCCAATAGGCGAAGAACCGGGGCATAGGGGGCCCGCGCTGGGTCGGGACGGGGCCGGCAGCGTTGGTGCCCCTCTATGCACCTAGCCAAATACCGGCTTAAAACGAGAAGGACCGGCGGGGGATGCCGGTCCTTCCCTCACAGCTCAAGGGGTGGGAAGGGGGGGAAACCTACCCCGAGCTAGGTCCTCTTTTGGCAGGGAGAGCCGCAGGGACGTTGATCATCATACACCCAGGCGACTCGGCGCGGCATAGTTATATGGCAAAGCCGTCATCTCCCCCAGCGATCGTCCCCAAGAGGTCTAAACCTCCATGCAGGGGACAGGCAGGAGGGGCGTACGCCTGGGACGACGAGCCCTGGCTCGGGCACCTGGCCTCCTGTAGGTCCGCTTTCCTCGGCGGATCTCCTTAGCGGCGCTACAGGTCTAAGCCGACGAGCACCGGCTCGGGAGCTAACCGCACACCGAAAAGTTCCTCGACGCCATCGCGCACTTGCTTGGCAAGAGCCACAACCTCTCTCGCCGTCGCCCCCGGGAGCGCAATGAGCGCCAGCGTGTGCTTGCTCGAAATGGCTGCTCGGCCAAGCTTGTAGCCCCGGGGGAAGCCGGCGTGCTCGACCAGCCAGGCCGCAGGGACCTTGGTGCCCCCCGCCGCCGGGAAGCTCGGTACACCAGGGGCAAGCCTCGCGAGTTCCGACATTTGGGCGGCCGACAATACGGGGTTGGTGAAAAAAGAGCCCGCGCTCTTGGTGTCAGGGTCGCTCGGGTCGATCACCATGCCCTTCTGGCGGCGCAGTTCCACGACAGCTCGTGCCGTCTCCTCGAGAGGAGGTCTGTCCCCTAGCCGAGCGTTCATTTTGTCTGCAAGCTCTCGGTAACGTAACGGCTGGGCCAAAGATGAGCGTTGGAGGCGGAACGTGACCCTCGTCACGACGTACCGGTCGGAACGCTTGAAGACGCTGGTGCGATAGCCAAAGCGACATTTGTCCGGCGGCAAGGTCTTAACGCGCCTTTCGCGACGGTCCCAGACGGACACTTCGGAAATGACTTCGCTCACCTCTTGCCCGTACGCTCCCACATTTTGGACCGGGGTGCCCCCGACGCTGCCCGGTATGCCGCTCAGGCACTCGATGCCCGACAGGCCAAGCGATACGCAGCGCTTGACAAATCCCCACCACTCTTCACCAGCGCCCACCTCTACGAACACGTAGTCGCCCGCTCCCCTTGCCCGCCAGCCCTTCAACCCCACACGCAGCGCCGTCCCAGCGAAGCCGGCGTCGGAGACGACGAGGTTGCTCCCTCCTCCAAGGACCAGCACCGGCCGATGCCGGGTAGCGGCGTCGGCTAAAGCGCACGCCAGTTCCTCAGTGCTCGCGACGTCTAATAGCTCCTCGACCGGCCCGCCGACGCCGATCGTCGTGAGGTCGGAGAAAAGTGCACGGGCCATCTCCGGGTCGAGCGTACCCGGCCCCGCGAAGGGTATTTTGGGCTCGCAACCGGGCAAAGAACCCGGTCTGAGCCCGGGGAGAGGAGTGGGTTGCACAGCGAAGTGCCCGGTTCGCAGCTCGAAAGAGAGCAAAAGCTCGTCGTCCCGCCAGAGTGGTCCCTTCCAGACATAGCCGCAGCGCTGCCCGGTGCCGACACCTTGGCGCTCCCGCCGCTCGAGCTCGGCACGGTGTACTACGACACCTCGGACCTACGCCTTGCCAAGCGGCGCGTGACGCTCAGGTACCGCACCGAGCGCCCCCTGGCCGCTGGCGAGCCCGGCGCCCCAACAAGCTCTCCGCTACCAGCGCGCAGTTCCAGCGCTGAGCTTGCTCAGCTGCACGGCTTGGCCCCCCGACGCCCAGGAGACGAGGTGAGCTCCGTGTGGACGGTCAAGTTGCCTTCCACGGCTGCGGGCATAGTGCTCGCGAGAAGGGAAGTCAGCTGGCCCGCCCACGACGCCGGTGCGCAAGGCACCGGTACAGACCTGCCTCAGGCAACAGACGGGGGCGCCAGGCGGGAGCCGGCGGGGCAAGAGGGTGGCACCGGGAGCCCGCCGGAAGGCTGGCCGCCACCATTGCCCCCAGAGGTCGCCAAGTTCCTCACCGCCGTAGCGCTTGGGCGAGATCTGCGGCCGGTGGCGCACCTGGTGACGCGCCGCCTGCGCACCCAAGTGGTGGTGGACGGGCGCCTGGCAGCAGAAATAGACGAAGACAGCGTTGAGGGGACTGTCCTGGTCGAGCGGGCGGGCGGAGGCACCGCCACGGCCCTTGCCTGGAGAGAGGTCGAGGTGGAAGCAGCTGAAGGGGCCTCAGCGAGCGTCTTGGACGCTGTGGTGCTGGCCCTGGTCGCCTCCGGGGCCAAGCCAAGCAAAGAAGAGAGCAAGCTGGCAACCGTGCTGGCGTCAGCGGGCTTGCCGCAGGGACACGAACTGCCCGGTCCGAAAGTGGGGAAGGCTGGCCTGCGGGGAGGAAAGGCAACGATGGCCGACGTGCTGCAAGTTGAGGCCAGGGCGTGCCTAGATGAACTCGTCGAGCACGACCCGCCGCTACGGCTGGGTGACCCCGACCCAGAGCACGTCCATAAGGCGAGGGTAGCCACCAGGCGCTTCCGGTCGTTGCTCTGGGCTGTCCGTCGCCTGCGCGTCGTTGCGACGTCGCCTGCCGCCTGCGGCTCCCCTCGTCCGCCGGCCACTGGCCAAGTCGCGACGGCTGGCCAAGTCGCTACAACCGGCCAAGTCGCTACAACCGGCCAAGTCGCTACGGCCGGCGCAGGCGAAACGGGCCAGGAGGGCCTAGGGGATGGCGCCGCGCAGTGGCTCCGTGGGCTGCGGGCCGAGCTTCGGTGGCTCGGGGCAGCTCTCGGCGCTGCTCGCGACGCCGACGTCCGCCTCGCCGCTCTCGAGTCCCGGTGCAGCGAGCTCGCTCCAGCGGACCAGGCAGCGGCAGCGGTAGTGCTCGACGCAGCCCGTTCCGACCGTACGGTGGCTCACCAGGTGCTGCTCGAGGCCATGTGCACCCAGCGCTACCTCGACCTCCTTGGCACGTTGGAACTGCTCGCCACCGGCGCGGGCCGGCCCCGCCACGGCCCCCAGGGCCAGCCGGGGTTGGCGGCGCGCGTGCCCGCTGAGGCAGGCCACGCCGGCGAACTTGCTACGCCCGTTGGGGCAGAGCCTGCCGGCGAAGCTCCCCCTGCTGAACTTTGGGAGGCCTTGGAAGTGCCCGCCGCCGCAGCGATAGCGCAGCTAGGCGCCGCGCAATGGCGCTCGGCTCGCCGTGCCGAGCGCCGCCTAGGGCATCTCCCCTCTGACGAGGCGCTCCATCGCCTGCGAATCCAAGCCAAGCGCCTGCGTTACGTCGCCGAAGCTGCCGCCCCCGTCGCCCGCCGTACATCCGGCAGACGGGCGGCTTTACTGACCGCGACGGCGGCGGCGCGGCTCCAAGACGCCTTGGGCGAACTGCACGACTCGGTCGTCCAGGAACACTGGCTGCGCGATCTCGTAGCTGAGCTTGCCTCTCGCGGGCCCGCCGGCGCCGCCGACGGCGCCGTTGTCGAAGTGGCCTTCGTTGCCGGCCAGCTAGTCGCCGCATTGAGGGCGAGAGCCGCTCAGAGCCGCGAAGGATGGCAGGGCAAATGGCGGTCCCTCGACCGCAAGAGCCTTGCCAAGTGGGCACAACGACATGCGGGGCGCTAAGTTGCCCTGGTGCGGTGGACCAACTGGTCGCGCCAGCGCGCTCGTCTGAGCGGGAGCCCGCCCTCAGCCAACGGCGCGTCCTCTTTCCACCTGTGGTGGTCCCTCTCTACTGAAGGGCCCTACCAGGAACTGAGCGCCGTCCTCGAGGTCGTGGTGGCACCAGTAGTGGCGCGGCTGTACTTCTGGGCGCTGCAGGCGTCGTTCGTGGGAGCCGGCCGGGAGCTGGGCGCCGGGCACACCGGGCTGCAGTGGCACCCGGGAGCGCCCGATGGCGCCGTGAACTGGGGCGGCTACGCTTCAGGCGGGGGCGAGCTCGCTGGCAGCAGGTCAACGCTGCGCCCAGTGGACGGCCCCAACACCTTCCACTACCCCTGGTCCGCCGGCAGGAAGTACGCTCTCAGGGTGTGGTCGCCGGCGTACGGGCGTTGGCGCTCTGAGGTCACAGACCTGGCCAACGGCCTAACGACGGTAGTGAGGGACCTTTACGTAACCGCCGACGGGCTCGCCAGCCCAGTCGTGTGGTCAGAAGTCTTCGCTCGCTGTGACGACCCTCCTACCGAGGTCCGCTGGTCCGAGCTCAGGGCGGTCGACTTGGCGGGCCGTGCCGAGCTCGCCACCTCATGCCGGCCCACTTACCAGTCGCACGAGGACGGAGGGTGCGCCAACACAGCAACAGTGGCCGGTCCCGGGTACTTCGCCCAGCTGACTGGGCTACCCGAGGCGCGCCGGCCGCCGCCCGAGGTCCTCGCCATGGCAACGCCCAAGGCGCCGGCGAGCTGAGCTGGAGTGCCGAACGTACCCGAGGGCGGCGCGTCCCTCCGCTATGGCGACCCCTGGTCCGACCCCCCGGAGGCTCGTGACCCGCTCCGGCGCCTGCGGGGCCGACTGGTGCTGCCGGTCACCGTTTGGACTGCCGCTACGAGGAGCAGTCCGGGCGCTGGCCCTAGGCTCGAAGAGCTCACTGGCCTCACCGTTTCCTCTGTAGCCTTCGCGCAAGGAGACCCGGGGATGCTGGCCGGCCTCCTATCGCCCACCTCCGAGCTCGCGGGCCTGCTCCAGGTGCCCGGGGCTCGCTTTGCCGTGCACGTCCTCGGCGCGAACCACCGCCGGCTCGCGCAGCACTTTGCGGGCGAGTTGCCCGCGCCGGCCGACATGCTCGAGCTCGAGGGCTCCACCCACGGGCCGCTGCTGCGCGCGGTGCGAGACAGAGCGCTCTGTACTACTTCGGGCGCTCGCTCGTTCGGCTATTCGCTGCTCGTAGAAGCCGTCGTCGACGATGTCCAGCTCGCGGCCCCCGAAAAGGCGCTTGCCTGGTACCGAGGACAGTTCCATGCCCTCGGCTGACCAGGGCCGGCGCTGGCGACCAACCCTTCTGCGGCCCGGCCAAAACGGCGCCGGCCTTCGGCCTCCCTTACTCGGGCTCGAAGCGGCCCCCTAGGTGACGTGCCAGGAAACGCTCGGCAGCGGCATAAAAGCGCAGCCTGTTCTCGGGCTTTGCGAAGCCGTGGCCCTCGTCGGGAAAAAGCATGTACTCGTGCTCGATACCAGCTTCCCTCAACGCCGCAACGATCTGCTCCGACTCTGCCTGCTTCACACGAGGGTCGTTGGCGCCCTGCGCTATGAGTAGCGGGGCCCTTATGTCCTTCGCGCGAGAAAGCGGCGAGCGCGACCACAAGAACTCCGCCTCAGTCTCGGGGTCCCCGACCCGGCGATGGAACTGTGAGACCATAGGCGCCCAGTAGGGAGGGATCGTCTCGATAAGAGTCTTCAAGTTTGAAGGCCCGACCAAGTCGACTGCGCAGCAGAAGACATCTGGGGTAAAGGCGACGCCGACGAGAGCTGCGTAGCCGCCGTAAGAGCCGCCGTATATGGCGACTTTGGCCGGGTCAGCCCAGCCCTGCGAGACCGCGTACCGGACGGCGTCGATAAGGTCGTCGTGCATCTTGGCACCCCACTCGCGGTCCCCCGCGTTCAAAAACGACTTCCCGTAACCGGTCGAGCCTCTGAAGTTCACTTGCAAGCACAGGTAGCCGCGGTTGGCTAGCCACTGGGCCTCGGGGTCGTAACCCCACATGTCGCGCGCCCAGGGCCCCCCGTGCACCGCGAGCACCGCCGGCAGGCCACGCCGGCCGGCTCCCGGTGGGAACGTAGCGTACCCGTGAACGACCAACCCGTCGCGGGCGGTAAAAGAGAACGGTTCCATCGGCGCTAGCTCGTAGCGCGCGAGCTCGGGCTGGTGGTCGAACAAAAAGCGGGCATTGCCGGTAGCCCGGTCGAAGAGGAAGTACGGGACCGGCCCGGTGTCGTTGGTGAAACCGACCAGCCAGTTGCGGTCAGCCTCGTCCCCGCCGGCGAAGAACAGGTCCCCGTGGTGCAAAGCTCGCACCCTCTCCAAGTCTGCTGTCACCGAGGCGTCGAGCGGTATATAACCGAGGCGCTCCTTGGCAAAAACGGCCACTTGGGGCCGCTTGGTGAGCGGGTGCAGGCGGGCCGCCACGATGTCGGCGCCTGCCTCTTCGGCCAGGACCGAGAGCGTCTGCTCGCCTGGCCCCAGGCCGACCTCGACTAGCCGTGCTGTCTCAGAACCGGCAGGCGTGATAGCGAGGACCGACCTCCCCCCGGCACCGAAAGCGAGCAGTTGGCTCGCGAGGGCGTCATCGGCGCCGACCCTCAATAGTTCTCGCCATTCACTGTCGGCGCTGTCCCTCACGAAGAGGGTAAGCGAACCGTCCGCCTCCATGCGTGCCCCAGCTCGCACGACCAGGTCATGGTCGGCCAACCACTCGACGAAGCCGGGGTTTTCCACTTCCTTGCGCAGCTCGCCCGTACCGAGGTGGAGCCGGTACACGTCGTGCAATTGGGGGTTGTCCTTGTTTAGGCCGACTAGCACTTCGTCGCGATGGCTGGGCTCGCTTGCCAACAGCCTGGCCTGGGCCCCCTCGTAGGGCGTGAGGTCTCGCCTCGCCCCGGAGACGACGTCGACGTCGTAGAGCCTCCAGTTCTCATCGCCGCCCGCGTCCTGCAGGTACAAGAGGTGGCGGCTGTCGGGCGCCCAAGAGTAAAACCGGATCCCCCGCTCAGAGTCGTCGGTGACCACGCGCGCCTCGGAGAGCTCTCCGCCGGCTGGAACCACCCACACGTTGAGCACCCCGCCGGCGCCGTGCTCTTGGCCCGCCGGACGGCTCGGAGCGAGCCAGGCTAAATAGCGCCCATCGGGGGAGATGGAAGGGCTTACTCGCTCTGGGTTGCCGAACAGGACGCGGCGGGGAATTAGCTCTGCCATGGCCTACGGCTTACCACTTTCCCCTCGTCCTCGGCATGCCGCTGTCGCCCCCGGGACCAGGGCGCACCCCGAGGACTTGGTGGACCGAGATCTTCTGCTCCTCGAAGGCGTTGGCCGAAGCCGACATATAAAGCCGCCACGCGCGCGCCCGAGCCTCGCCGACGAGGGCCACCGCCTTGTCCCACGCTGCCTCCAGGTTGGAGACCCACGACCGCAACGTCTCGACGTAGTGCTCCCGCAAGCTCTCCACGTCACGCACCTCGAAGCCAGCTCGTTCCATCGCCTTTACTACCTCGGCCACGTCGATGAGCTCCCCGTCGGGGAATATGTAGCGGGCGATGAAGCGCGCTCCCCGCATTTTGGAGCCCCCAGGCTTGGAAATGGCGTGGTTGAGCAGCCGCCCGCGGGGGCCGAGGAGGCCAAAGAGCGTGCTGAAGTAGGAGCCCATGCGCTCCGAGCCCACGTGCTCGAACATCCCCACCGAACTGATCACGTCGAACCGCTCGCCGGCTAAGTCCCGGTAGTCCTGGAGGCGGAACTCAACCTTGCCGGCCAAGCCCTCTTCGCGCGCCCGCCTTTGCGCCCAGTCGACCTGTGAAGGCGACAACGTTATCCCGACCGCCTCCGCCCCGTAGCGCCGGGCCGCATGGAGAGCCAGCGAACCCCACCCACAACCCACGTCTAGCAGCCGAAGGCCGGGCCTGTCCGCGAGGCCGAGCTTCCTGCAAATGAGGTCGTGCTTGGCCGCCTGCGCATCCTCGAGGCTCATGCCCTCCACTTCAAAGCGCGCGCAAGAGTAGGTCATGGCCGGGCCGAGAACGAGCCGGTAAAACTCGTTCCCTGCTTCGTAGTGGTGCCTCACCGCGGCCGCGTCCCGGCGCTTGGAGTGCAACCACCCGCCTATGCGGGCTTCCTCAGGCGGCGGTGGCGGCGGCAAGCCGATAGCCCCCAAGCGGACGGCCGCCCTCACGCCGGCCACAACCGCTCCGGGTTTCGGCCGGCGGCGCGGGCCGTAAGCGCTCACGCCGGCTTCGTCGCGCAGCAGTTTCAACAGCTCGTAGAGGTCGCCCTCGAGCGCTACGTCACCCGAGACCACGGCGCGAGCCAAGCCGAGCTCGTTCGGGGACCAAAGCAGCCGCCGCAGCGCCCTCGGGGAGCGCACTACGACTTCGCCAGGCTGACGGCCGCCGCTAGCCCCCCCTGCGGCCTCGATAGCCGAGCCGTCCCAGAAACTGAACCTTACAGGCGGGCCACCTGGGAAAAATACCTGGAGGAGCGGCGCCAGTTGCTCGGCTGCCGAGGCCGGCCGAGCCACCTGGGCACCAAACCGGCCGCCGCGCTCGCTCAGGCCAGAGTTGGGGCGCGAGCCGGCAGCCGGAGCCGACGGCGCTGAGTCGTGGTTGGTGATGGCCATACCGCCACGCTAGGGCGGTAAGCAACCCTAGGGCGATTGCCGGTACGACGTCGGTGAGCGATCAAGAGAGCGCAATGGGAGAGCGGCGGGCGCGATGCGGGGCGGTGAGCAAACCCCTAAGCCGGAGGGCGCACCCCCGTTTCCTCGAGGTGGGCAAGGAGGTCGGCGGGGTCGGCGTACACGCGATAGGCCCCAGCGGAATGCAGTTCTTGCTCGCCATAGCCTCCCGAGAGCAGGCCGATACCAAGCGCTCCCGCCCTCTGCGCCGCCAAGAGGTCCCAAACGCTGTCACCTACCACGAAGCAGCTGCTGGGGCTCACACCTAACTTGGCGGCGGCGGCGAGGAAGAGGTCCGGGTCAGGTTTGGCCCGCTGCACCTGGTCTCTGGTCACCACCGGCACTCCTGGGGGGAGCTCGAGCAGGGCGAGGCCCGCGGCGGCAACCTGCTCCGCGCTGCTCGTGGCGATGGCGAAGGGCACTCCCCTGGAGGCGAGAACGGCCAACAGCTCGTTGGCCCCGGGGAGCGCCACCACGCTGGAGGCGCGGCGCAAGTAACCCTCGCGGTGGCCTTCGGCAAGTGCGGCGAGGGCCCCCGGGTCGAGCGCCCGGCCTGTCTCCCGCTGCAGGGCGTTCAGGAAAAGGCCGCCGCTCATCCCGATGCGCCGGTGGACCCTCCACACCGAAAGCGCGATCCCACAAGCTGACAGGGCTTCCTGCCAGGCCATCACGTGCTGGTAGACCGAGTCGATCAAGGTGCCGTCCAGGTCGAACAAAAATGGTGGCGGAGAACCGGAGACCGGCATACGGCCACGGTAGCCGCGCCAGGCTAGTGCTCTGACCGGAAACCTTTGCGCGCCAAACAGGCGTTCTACACCCTTGTAATTACATTTTTGAGCTTCTGACGACCAGCCGAACCATAAAACGGTCCAAAAGTGGGGCGTTATGGCTCGCCGTCTGCCTGGAGCAAGACTCCGGGGCGTGACGGACCAAGGGTGC